>ERZ779875.1973-NODE-1973-length-11969-cov-2.393403_pt1 | contig 11969 bp, 8 predicted proteins | sample MGYA00511246_ERZ779875 | MGnify/ENA primary metagenome ERZ779875 (study PRJEB29588, sample SAMEA2155093) | human gut metagenome | biome: human gut; feature: human-associated habitat; material: faeces | place: Denmark | collected 2008/2010 ... | reverse complement strand
CATGACGGCGACCTGTCTGATTCCTCCGGCCTCATCCGTCTGGTAGGCGAGATCAAGCCCGATGAGATCTACAATCTGGCTGCACAGAGCCATGTTCAGGTCTCCTTTGATGCTCCTGAGTACTCCGGCGATGTGGACGCACTGGGCGTTCTGCGTGTGCTGGAGGCTGTCCGCGTCTGCGGGCTGACGAAGACCTGCAAGGTGTATCAGGCTTCTACCTCTGAGCTGTACGGCAAAGTCGAGGAGGTTCCCCAGCGTGAGACCACCCCGTTCCATCCCTACAGCCCCTACGCTGTTGCGAAGCAGTACGGCTTCTGGATCGTCAAGGAATACCGCGAGGCTTACAACATGTTCTGCTGCTCCGGTATTCTTTTCAACCACGAGTCTGAGCGCCGCGGCGAAACCTTCGTCACCCGCAAGATCACGCTGGCCGCTGCCCGCATTGCGCAGGGCAAGCAGGACAAGCTCTATCTCGGCAATCTGTCCAGCCTGCGCGACTGGGGCTATGCCAAGGATTATGTCGAGTGCATGTGGCTGATCATGCAGCAGGAGAAACCGGACGACTTCGTCATTGCTACCGGCGTACAGCACACGGTCCGTGACTTCACCGAGAAGGCTTTCGCAGCCAACGGCATCACCATCCGCTGGGAGGGTACTGGCATCGACGAGAAGGGGTATGATGCAGCGACTGGCAAGATGCTGGTCTGCGTGAATCCGCAGTGGTTCCGCCCCACCGATGTGGACAACCTGTGGGGCGACCCCACCAAGGCCAAGACCGTTCTGGGCTGGAATCCGCAGTCCACTACTTACGAGCAGCTGGTCGAGATCATGGCCAAGCACGACCGTGAGCGTGCAAAGCGCGAAAAGGCACTCAAGGCAGTTCTGTAATTTGGAAAGAAGGCAATTCTGTTATGATGGAAAAGAATGCGAAGATTTATGTTGCAGGTCATCGCGGCATGGTGGGTTCTGCAATCGTCCGTGAACTGCAGCGTCAGGGTTACACCAATATCATCACCCGTACGCACAAGGAGCTGGATCTGACCCGTCAGGATGCCGTGGAAGCGTTCTTTGCACAGGAGAAGCCGGAGTATGTGTTCCTTGCTGCTGCTAAAGTAGGCGGCATCGTGGCAAATCAGGAAGCGCTGGCCGATTTTATGTATGACAATATGATTCTTGAGATGAATGTGATCCATTCAGCATGGAAAAATGGATGTAAAAAGCTGGAGTTCTTAGGCTCATCCTGCATTTATCCCCGTATGGCTCCACAGCCTATGCCGGAGAGCTGTCTTTTGACCAGTGCGTTAGAGAAGACAAACGAAGCATATGCGCTCGCCAAGATTTCAGGCTTGAAGTATTGTGAATTTTTGAATAAACAGTACGGAACAGATTATATCTCTGTTATGCCAACCAATCTTTATGGACCAAATGACAATTATCATCCAGAACATTCTCATGTATTACCTGCACTGATCCGTCGTTTCCATGAGGCAAAAGAGGCCGGATTAAAAGAGGTAACCTGCTGGGGAACCGGTACACCTCTCAGAGAGTTCCTCTATGTGGACGATCTTGCAGATGCCTGCGTATATCTGATGAACCATTACAGCGGAAACGAGACCGTGAACCTTGGAACCGGAAAAGAGCTGACCATCAAAGAGCTGACAGAACTGGTTGCCAAAGTAGTCGGATATGAGGGTGAGATCAAATGGGATTCCACAAAACCGGACGGAACACCGAGAAAACTTCTTGATGTAAGCAAATTAGAGGGACTCGGCTGGAAATATAAGACAGAGTTAGAGGAAGGAATCCGCCTGACTTATGATGATTTCCTGCACAATCCGATGCGTGCAGAGCGCTAAGAGCGTAGAATGGAGAAACAACATGTATATTGTTTTATTATCAGGCGGTTCCGGAAAGCGTCTCTGGCCGTTATCAAATGATCTGTGTTCCAAGCAGTATATTAAGTTAATGAACCCGGATGAAGCGGAACATTCGGAAAGCACCGAAAAATGTTCCATGTTACAGCGTGTCTTTGGACAGCTGAAAGCGGCATCTCTTTCCGAAAATACGATCGTTTGTGCAAGCGATTCCCAGGTGGAGCTCATCGAGAGCCAGTTGGACGGACAGGCAGAAGTTGCGGTTGAGCCTATGCGCCGCAACACATTCCCGGCTGTTATGTTATCCTGTGCCTATCTTTTGTCAAACAAGGGTGCAAAGCCGGATGATGTGGTTGCATTTCTGCCGGTAGATCCATACACTACAGTAGAGTTTTTTAATAAGATCAAATCTTTGGGTGAATATATTGAAAAACAGGACAGTGTGATCGGACTGCTCGGCGGCGTGCCGACCTATCCATCCACAAAATATGGATATATCGTTCCTGAAAAAAACGGATCCGAGCCGTTTGCAGTAAAAGGATTCCGTGAAAAACCGGATGAGGCGACCGCACAGGAACTTGTGGATATGGGTGCACTCTGGAATTGTGGTGTGTTCTGTTTCAAATTAAACATGGCTGCGCAGTGGCTGGATAAATACGGTGTTACGACAAACTATGATGAGATGGTTGCCGATTACGAAAAGCTGCCGAAACAGAGCTTTGACTATGAGGTGTTAGAGCACTGGAAAAACATTGTTGCTGTCCAGTATGACGGGATCTGGAAAGACCTTGGAACCTGGAATACCCTGACCGAGGAAATGAAAGAGCAGAGCATTGGTGATGTGACATGGGATAAGACTTGTGAGAACAGCCATGCAATCAATGTGCTTGGAGTTCCGATGGTAGTCATGGGAGCAAAAAATATGGTGATCGTTGCTTCGCACGATGGAATATTAGTAGCGGACAAACACCAGAGTTCCTATATCAAAGACTGCCTTGAAAATATTCCGGATGAGTCAAGATTTGAAGAGCGCCGCTGGGGAACGATCAAGACGATCGACAACAACGACGAGGACGGCACACACAGCGTGACAAAACGCATCAAGATCCTTGCAGGCAAGACAATGCCATATCACACACATGCCCAGCATACGGAGACGATCACCGTTATTTCCGGTATGGGAAAACTGATTCTTGAGGGAACGGAAGTAGATCTGCTTGCAGGTTCTACGGTAAGTATTGCATCCGGCAAGAAACATTCCATCAAAGCACTTGGATCGGATCTGCGGCTGATCGAGGTAAGCCTTGGTGTTACCTGTGATGATGAGCAGGTTCTAGGCTAAAAGTATGAATTTTGTCTGAATAAAAAAGATAAATGTAGCATTCTGGCTGAAAATGTTTTATAATAAAACATGTATATGCGTTTTTCTTTGGAAAACAGGGGATTGAAAAAGAGAATCTCTGCTGTTGGGAAAAACATAAAAAAATAAAAAAATTATTGAAAACAACATAAAAAAATGATATGTTGTTTACGGACGTAGTAATCACTGCGCGAGTGGAAAGGAGATTGGTTCATGGATACGAACGATATTTCAGCATGCGAAAGACTTGTCATGAAAGTTATCTGGGATTCAACAGAGGATCTGGCATTACAGGATATCATGAACAGAGTAAATCAGGAGAACGGAAAAAGCTGGAAGCCACAGACGGTTTCTACTTTTCTGGCAAGACTGGTTAAGAAATCATTTTTAACAGTTTACCGCAAGGGAAGATATTCATTCTATCAGCCTGCAGTAAGCAAGGAAGATTTCTGGAAAGCAACCGTACAGGAGAACGCAAGATTCTTTGATAAAGGAGATATGGCTGCGTTTGCCTGCCATCTTTGCGAGGATGCGCTTACCAAGGAAGAGGTTCAGGTACTCAAGAAAAAATTAGATGAACTTAATTAGTCAGATATTTTTGATTATCTTGATTGCCTGTTTTACAGGTACGGTCAGTCTGGGGTTCTGGAGAGTATTTCAGCCGCTTTTGCTGAAACGGGATCCCAGACTGGTATATGTGACTTTGCGGTTTGTATGTATGATGTACATAGTACCGTTTGGTTATCTGATCGTCAGGCTGACCTGGCGTGGATATCTGCGGACGGAAAGCATATGGAAACCTAATTTTGAGATGGCAGGAGATATGGATCTCGTGTTTGGGATAGCCGGAATTATCTGGCTGGTCTTTCTGATCAAAAATGTCGCAGACAGCATGATTGAATTTATTCGCTGGAAAAGACTTTGCAGATACAGAATACCTGTGGCAGATGAACAGGTCTGTGCAGAGTTTCTGAAAGTGAAAAATATGCTCCATATCCATCGGAAGATAGGAATTTATTATAGCAGTTCCATTCAGAGTCCGATGGTGACAGGAGTATTCCAATATAATATCTTATTACCGAAGGATCACTACAGTAGAGAAGAACTGACGGTGATCTTTTGTCATGAACTGGTACATTGTAAGTATAATGACCCTTTCTTTAAAATTTGCAGCATTTATATCGGTGCGATGCAGCATATGACCTCCGGGGCAAAACATATTTTGCCGTGGATCAATGAGTGGAGTGAATGTGCCTGTGACGTGTCGGCAGTCTGCGCATTGCGTGATGTGATAACGCCCAGACGTTATTTTGAAGTGATCGTAGATCTGATGGAGCGCATGCCGGAGGATTCAAAGCCGGATTATATTTTTTCTACCCTATATGAGAGCCAGCAGAGTTTGGGAAGGAGAATAGAGTATATGAAAAAATATGTGAAAGCCAAAAGAGGGGCAAAAATATCAGCATTTGTACTGTCGTTTTTATTTGTGGTAACTTCAATGACCACAACCTATGCAGCAAGTTATGGAGCAGCGGGTGTGCATGACGAACTGTATCAGGAAGCAGAAGCTACGCAGGGAGAAAGTTTAGAAACACCGGAATTAGAAGAGGTGTTTGTTCCGGCATCTGAGAATAATGATTATTCCCACATCAAATATGCAAAACCGGACCTCAGTCCGGTGGCACCATTATTGGATGCTGGAGAAAACGTATCATTTAACTGGACGGTAGAACCTGGAACACGTTTCTGTTCCGGTAAATTTAAGGTGTCAAGTGGACAAAAGATAGCGATTGTGGCAGCAACAACACCAAGTACACAGACCTGCTGGATCGGTATTATGGACCCGCATAATAATGTACGTTACGTGGAGGGAAAAGGCACATTATCACATACGTTTTCCGTTTCAGAGACAGGAAAATATCGTGTGTTTGTGCAGAACCGTGGAACGAAAAATGTATCAGCAGGTGGAAGCTATTACTTTGAATAGTTAATTCATTTAGCCAATAAAAGAAAGAGGTAAAACACCTCTTATCTTTTATCACAATATCACTACAACTGAAATCGACGTTTGATAACAATTTACATCGAAAAAATATGATCGGACGAAATCCGGGAGATCTTATCAGACTATTTCAAAGTAACAGAATTAGGAGCGGTAGAAAAATCAAATACCGTTCCTTTTTTCTGCAAAGAACTTTTTAAGGTACTGGCAGGAAAATCCGGGTTGTCTGTGATCGAGGAAGGAGCGTCGATAAAGGCATAGGAGGCGCCTGCAGCCTCGTAAAATTCATCGGAAAATGACCAGTTTCCGTGATGTCCGGCCTGGATATAATCGCAGGAAATATCATTCCGGTAAGTGTTAAGGAGATAATCGTTCATGTCATATTTGATATCAGAACAGAATAACATACTGTTTTGTGCACCGCTGATCTTAAACAGCAAAGAGGCATTGTTCTGATAGTCTTTTTCATCCCCGACATTAGAAAGAACAGATTCATCCCATGCATTAAAAACAGAGAGTGTCAGATGACCGGCAAGTGTGATCACATCGCCGCGTTTTAAATGTGTGAGATTATCAGCATCTTTCGTCAGCGCGTGGAACGTTTCCATGACGGTGATATCATCGTAAGGTTCACCGGCAGCTTCGATGAAATCATAATCAAAACCGTTGTCATAAATATTTTTTATGGTGATATCTCCCGGATTGGCATAGATAACATTGAATGCACCGGCATGATCCTGGTGCGGATGGGAAATGATCCATGCGTCTACGGTGTTGTTGTGTTTCGCAATCACTTTCCGGACAGCATCGGCATTGCCTGCCCAGCCTCCGTCGATGATGATCAAAGTGTCATTGTTTGAGATCGTATAAAAAGTGCCCTGAACACCGGTCGTATCCGCATACTGCGTGATGAGATATTCCGTGGCAGGATCCGGTATGTGGCCGGTAGAGTCCATCCGGCTCTTCTGATAAGAAAACCATGCTGCACCGCTAAGCAGCAGAGCAGATAAAATTAAAAGAATGGTGGACAGTAAATTTTTCTTCTTCATAAAAATCCTCATTTCCTGGGTTGTTTACCATTTTCTCTTTATTCCAAATACTCCTCAATGCTTCTTTATACATTAGCAAAAAACAGGCGTGTTGTAAATTGCAGACATGGTTAAAATCTCAAACTTGCATGATACTACAGAAAATGGTAGTATAAAACAATATGGAGTATTTTTGACTTTTGAATGGAAAGGCAGGAGGAATACGATGAAAATTGCAATAGCAGGAACAGGATACGTTGGATTGTCCAATGCGATTTTATTAGCGCAGCACCATGAAGTGACTGCAGTTGATATAATAGAAGAAAAGGTGGAGATGATCAATCAGCGCAGATCACCGCTTGTGGACCGTGAGATCGAGGACTATCTGGCAAACGCCAAACTTAATCTGACTGCAACCATAGACGGTATGCATGCATATGAAAAGGCAGATTATGTTATCATCTCGACACCGACAAATTATGATGAGAAGAAGAATTATTTTGATACATCATCTGTTGAGGAAGTGTTAGAACTGGTCTTAAAAGTCAATCCACATGCAGTGATCGTGATCAAATCTACGATTCCGGTCGGTTATACACAGTCTGTATGTGAAAAGTATCACACGGACCGTATACTGTTCTCACCGGAATTTTTGCGGGAAGGACAGGCGTTAAAAGATAATCTTTATCCTTCAAGGATCATTGTCGGTTCGAAAGAGGGAAGCAGTGAGATGAAAAAAGCAGCGGAGAAATTTGCACATCTGCTGCAGGAGGGTGCAATCAAGGAAGATATCCCGACACTTCTGACGAACCTTACGGAAGCGGAGGCAGTGAAACTTTTTGCAAACACATACCTTGCACTCCGTGTTTCATTTTTCAATGAACTTGATACGTTTGCTGCCATGAAAGGACTGGACGCAAAGCAGATCATTGAGGGAATCGGACTTGATCCGAGAATCGGAATGCAGTACAACAACCCTTCCTTTGGATATGGCGGTTACTGTCTGCCGAAAGATACCAAGCAGCTTCTGGCAAACTATGACAATGTGCCGAATAATATTGTTGGTGCGATCGTTGATGCAAACCGGACAAGAAAAGATTTTATAGCAGAACAGATCCTTGAGAAAAATCCGAAGACGGTCGGCATTTACCGTCTTGCGATGAAGGCAAATTCGGATAATTACAGGCAGAGTTCTATTTTAGGGGTTATGGAGCGTATTCGTGCAAAGGGTGTGAACATTGTCATTTATGATCCGTCATTAAAGACAGATACGTTTGAAAATTCCAAAGTGATCCGTGATTTTGATGAGTTTTGTAATATGAGTGATGTGATCGTGGCAAACCGTATGGATAACATGTTGTCAGATGTAAAAGAAAAGGTGTATACAAGAGACATTTATTTCAGAGACTGATTGGAAGGACCGCATATGGATACACATAAATTTTTTGTGGAAAAACTCAGATTCCATTTGAATGAGCCGGATATGCTGGTGTTCGTCGGCTGGTTTTATGACGGAAAAGCATCCGGCAGGGAAGTTCAGGCTTATCTGGATGGCGAAAAGCTGCCGGCTGCCCTTACAGTAAACAAAGGTGCTGAGGTTCGCCAGAAATATCTTGGGACGATCAATGAAATCAATGAGGAAGTTGTCGGGATCGTGACGCTGCCGAAAGATTGGCGTGAAAAAAAGAAGTTTGAAATTTTTACGGATGACGGAGAAAGTAAAAAAAGAGCGTATGCTGTTTCAACCGGAAAACTGCGCGTAAGGGAAAGCAGACTGGAATATTATATTGAAAACTGCCACCGCGATGAGGACACCGTGACGGTGACCGGCTGGTGCATGGGGGCAGGAGAAGTGAATCTTTATCTGCTGGATAACCGCAGACAGAAGCTTCAGGTAAAGACGGATCACTATTTCCGGAAAGATCTGCTCTCTGTATTTCCGGAATGCGACATACAGGCAAAACCAGGGTTTATGATCCAGGCGTCGATTCCGCGAAAGGATGATAATAAAAAGCTTTTCCTTGAAATGCGTAATGCAGAACATTACTCCCGCACCCGGTTAAGAAAGTGGGATGATGGAGGCAGATGGCAGTATATTCTGGAAAAATCACAGGATGCACTCCGCTATTTAGAGCGGAACGGACTGTCTGCAACGATCCACAAGATCGAAAATAAATTAGGGGGGAAATCGGAAACCTCCTATGACGCATGGTGTCAAAAATATGATGTAAAAAAAGAAGAACTTGAGGAACAGAGAAAACGGACATTTTCTTATCAGCCTTTGTTTTCCGTCGTCGTGCCGCTGTATCGGACAAAACCGGAATTTTTAAAAGAAATGATCGGATCCATACAGGCACAGACTTATGGTAACTGGCAGTTATGCTTAGCGGACGGCAGTCTGTCAGGGGATGATGCGGGGACTGCGGAAAACGGACAGGCACCTGTAACGGAGCTGACACCGCTCTTAGAGCAGTATGCGAAAGCGGATAAAAGGATTACATTTACAACACTTCCAAAGAATCTTGGAATATCCGGCAATACGAACGCAGCGCTTGCACTGGCAGCAGGTGACTATATCGTCCTGGCTGACCATGATGATATTGTTCCTGCGAATGCGCTCTATGAACTGGCAGATGCCTTAAATCAGGATCGCAGTATTGATGTCTTATATTCAGACGAAGATAAGATCAGCATGGATGGAAAAAAGAGATTTGAACCTCATTTTAAACCGGATTTTGATCTCGATCTTTTGTGCAGTGTCAATTATATCTGTCACCTGTTTGCGGCTAAAAAAGAGCTTGTGGATATGGCAGGTGGATTTTGCAGTGAATATGACGGGGCACAGGATCTTGATTTTATCTTAAGATGTTGTGAGAATGCGAAGAATATCAGACATATTCCAAAGATTTTGTATCACTGGAGATGCCATATGCAGTCTACGGCTGCAAATCCGGAGAGCAAGCTGTATGCGTTCGAGGCAGGAAGACGTGCGATAGAGGCACATTATAGCAGGATTGGGGTTCCGGCAGCTGTGGAAAATGCAGCATTTTACGGGATGTACCGGACAAAATATGACTGGAAGGAAAAACCGCTGGTATCGATCATTATTCCAAATAAAGATCACAGGAAAGATTTAGAAACATGCGTTAATTCCATTCTCGAAAAAACCACTTACCCGAACATCGAGTTTATTATTGTAGAAAATAACAGTACCGAGCAGGAAACCTTTGATTATTACAAAGATCTTGAGACAATGCGTGAAAATGTACATGTTGTTTTTTATGAGGGTGGCTTTAATTATTCAAAGATCAACAATTTCGGTGCGGATGCCGCAAAGGGTTCGTATCTGTTACTCCTCAACAATGATACGGAAATGATCGACGGTGGCGCGATCGGTGAGATGTTAGGTTATTGTATGCGCGGGGATGTTGGAATTGTCGGTGCAAAGCTGTTATACGAGGATGAGACGATCCAGCATGCCGGAGTCGTTTTAGGATTTGGCGGGACCGCGGGACATGCATTTATCGGCAAACCGCGTTACGATACCGGTTATTTTGGCAGAATTTTATGTGCGCAGGATTATTCGGCTGTCACTGCAGCCTGTATGATGGTAAAACGCAGTGTGTTTGATGAGGTCGGCGGACTGACGGAAGAACTTGCGGTTGCGTTCAATGACATTGATTTTTGTCTGAAAGTGCGCAAAACAGGAAAGCTTGTGGTCTATGATCCATATGCAGAGTGGTTCCATTATGAGTCGAAATCCAGAGGATATGAGGATTCACCGGAAAAAGTGGAGCGGTTTAATGACGAGGTGGATACACTGCTTCGTTCATGGAGAGAGATCATTGAGCAGGGAGATCCGTATTATAATCCGAACCTGACACTGGATAATTCAGATTTTTCCCTGCGCAAATAGGCAGTAAGAAAGAAGAGAGGCAGCAGTTCCTATGATGAAAGTATTTATTTGCCCGGAATGCGGATGGATGCGTGTCGTATCAAGACGCAAAGATGTGGAGTGCTTTAAATGTGGAAACGAGCAGATGACGCTGGCAAAGGTGGATTTTGACGCATTCACCTCAATGTCGGAGGAGGAACGAAAGGATTACGCAAACGGATGGCTCTATATCCATCAGAAAGCGAAAAAATAAACATGAAGTCAATTTTTCAGAAAATAACCGTTCAGAAAGTTGTGAAGGGATTCCGCTATCTGAAACATTATGGATGGAAAGAATTTATCATCCGTCTCCAGGAAAAGATGGAGGCAGAAAATGTTCCGTATGAGCCATGGTATGAAAAACATAAGGCGACAGCGGAGCAGATAGAGAAACAGAAAAAGCAGGCAGAAAAATGGAACGATGCGCCAAAGATCAGTATCGTGGTGCCGCTTTTTAAGACACCGGAAACTTTTCTGCGCGCGATGATAGAGTCCGTACAGGCACAGACCTATGGCAACTGGCAGTTATGCCTTGCGGATGGAAGCGGAGCCGGGGATGAAGATGCGGATCCTAAAGCGTCTTTGGTGCAGAGTATTGCAAATGAATATGCATCTGCAGATGCGCGGATCCGGTATGAATGTCTGACCGAAAATCAGGGGATCGCGGGAAATACAAATGCGGCGATCGCACTGGCGGACGGAGACTGGATCGCATTTATGGATCATGATGATCTGCTTGCGCCGGATGCGCTGTTTGAGATGGTAAAAATGATCCGGCAGGGATTCCACGATGAGGATGGGCTTGCAGCGACGGTCTACCGGAAAGCCGGTAATGACTACGAGATGCTTTATACGGATGAAGACAAAGTCGATATGGATGGAAAAACACATTTTCAGCCGCATTTAAAGCCGGACTTTAACATCGATCTGCTCCGTTCAAATAATTACATCACGCATTTCCTTGCAGTAAAGAGATCACTTCTCGACCGGGTTGGCGGAATCCGTTCTGATTTTGACGGGGCACAGGATTATGATTTTATTTTCCGTTGTACGGAAAAAGCCAATGAGATCGTGCATATCCCGAAGGTGCTGTATCACTGGCGCTGCCACAAGGATTCGACAGCGAGCAACCCGGAGAGCAAGCTGTACGCATTTGATGCGGGTGCGCGCGCGATCATGGATCATTATAAACGCGTCGGTATCGAGGCGGAGCGCGTGGAAAAAGGTGTGGACTACGGCATTTATCACTCTGTATATAAAATTCATGGGGAACCGCTGGTATCGATCATCATTCCGAATAAGGATCACCATACGGATCTGGATCTATGCCTGCGGGCGATTGAGACGCGGGCAACGTACCGCAATGTTGAGTTTATCATTGTAGAGAACAACAGCACGGAGAAGGAAACCTTTGAATACTATGAAAAGATTCAGAAGGAATTTTCCAATGTCCATGTGGTAACCTGGGAGCGCGAGTTTAACTATTCGGCGATCAACAACTTCGGCGTGACCTTCGCAAAGGGCGAATATCTGCTGTTTTTAAATAATGATACTGATTGCGGAGAATTTCATCGAGGAGATGCTGGGACTGTGCCAGCGGGAGGACGTCGGCGCAGTTGGCGCGAGACTGCTCTATCAGGATGATACGATCCAGCATGCGGGCGTCGTGATTGGTTTCGGCGGCATCGCAGGGCATACGTTTATCGGGCTTCATAAGGCGGAAAACAGCTATTTCCACCGTGCGATGAGTACACAGGATTACAGCGCTGTG
>ERZ779875.1972-NODE-1972-length-11969-cov-34.531811_pt1 | contig 11969 bp, 11 predicted proteins | sample MGYA00511246_ERZ779875 | MGnify/ENA primary metagenome ERZ779875 (study PRJEB29588, sample SAMEA2155093) | human gut metagenome | biome: human gut; feature: human-associated habitat; material: faeces | place: Denmark | collected 2008/2010 ... | reverse complement strand
CGTCGTCTCGCTGGGTTTCGTCCATCCTTCCACAAGCGGTGCCTGGTCCATCGACTGGATCATTCAGACCGTGACGGGGGAGAGCGTCGTCACCAAGGACTCCAAGGGGTCTGGCTCGTCTGCCGCTTCGGGCGAGGTCAGTTCCAAGGATTCCAAATCTTCGGATGCTGCAAAAGATGAGTCCAAGGGCTCGAACGACGCCAAGGATGATTCCGAGTCTTCGCACAAGGAATCGGACAAAAGCTCGGATAGCAAGAAGTCCGATGGTCAGGACAGCAAGAGGTCTGGCGATAAATCCGCTGCCCAAAATACGGGAGCCGGTGATACTTCCAATGTGTCTGGCGGTGCTTCTTCGGGCGGCGGTCAGTCGTCTGATGGAGCCTCATCCTCTAATGGCGGAAGCGCTTCCTCGGGCGGTCAGGGCGGCTCGCAGGAGTCCAACTACGTAACGGTGACGGTTTCGGTCACATCGAGTGCTGTGGGCAATCCTGTGTCCTCTGGTGGCACCTTTACCTTTAACGAAGGCGCCACCGTTTACGATGCCCTGTGCGCGCTGGGCCTTTCTGTCAACGCACACGGCTCGTCGTACGGCACGTATGTTTCCGCGATTGGTGGTTTGGCCGAGAAACAGTACGGCGGCACGAGCGGCTGGATGTACTCCGTCAACGGCACAACGCCCATGACGGCCTGCAGTAACTACGTTCTCTCCAATGGCGACAACGTCGTTTGGTATTACGTAACGGGCTAGAGGCCTCGACATAGTGCGCCAGACGGGCGGTTCGGACCAACATCCGGACCGCCCGTTTTTCATGCGAATGGGACTGGATCGCCGGGTCTCTCGGCAAACAAAAAACCGGTTGGAACGGGAATTCCAACCGGTTATACATTCAAGCAAATAGTGAATTGACTACGACCGTGCGCCCTCGAGGAAGAAGCGGCGGCTGAAGTAGTTGTACCAGGTGACGAGGAACGTGGCGATGGCCTTCATGGCCTGGTAGCCGATGCTCAAAAACGTGACGCCCACAAACATGTACAGGTCGTTGAGGCCCAGGCCGATCACCGACAGGATGGTGAAGATCGTGAACTCGCGCTTGCGGCTCATGCCTTCGCGGTGGTCGAACACGTACTTCATGCTGAGCCAGTAGTTGACCACGACGGACGTGATAAACGAAACCGTGGTGCTCATCAAAAAGTCGAGGTGGAACAGCTCGACGAGCGCAATGAGCATGCCCCAGTCGATGCCAAAGGAGATAAGACCCACGACAGCAAACTTGAGGAACTGCTTGGTATGAGGTTGTGCCAGCGCCTTGCGCACGTAATCACATCCAATGCGTTGATGAATCGAGCAGAGGATACTTTAGAGCTTTTACAAGGGAAGCGTAAGGTCTTTGCCAAGAACTATATGAACTCGCCAAATTTTCAAGAGCTAATCCGCAAACGTTGAAAATTTGCCCGTAAACGAGCGACACCCACGGACGATACTGCGCTGAGTGCGCGTCGTCCGTGGGCGCCGTAATGCTGCAGGGGTTTCGAGCTATTTTGTCTCGTCGCCCTCCAGGAAGATCTTTCGGGTCACAAAGTTGTAGACCATGACAAGCGCGGTGGCGCAGATCTTGGCGATATTGGCCTCGAGTCCCAGGCCGGCGTTGAGCGCCAGCACGATGCCGTCGTTGAGCACCAAACCGATCACGGACAGCACGACAAAGATGATGAACTCGCGGCGGCGGCTCATGCCTTCCTTGTGCGCAAACACGTACTTCATGCTTGCGAGGTAGTTAAAGATGAGTGAGATGATAAAGCCGCTGGTGTTGGCGATTAGGATGTTGAGGCCCAGACCGTAGTGGAGCAGATTCATAATGCCAAAGTCGATAACCGTGGCAATGACACCGACGACGCCAAATTTCATGATCTGCGCAAGGAGCTTTTGCATGGTACCTGCCTTAGGGTGGCGCGGGGACGCCGTGGGGATGACAAACTCAGCAAGTTTAGCCAATCCCCGCGGGTGGTGCTAGGCGCGCTCCTCGATAGCACCGTTTCTATATGCATCGAGCAGCTGACGCAGGTCTTGGATTTGGCTGCGGATCTTGGCGCCAGTATCGGTGTCGCTCACCATGCGGCGACGGTCCGCTTGGTCAAAACGGTTGGTCTCGCTTTCGATGTCCACGTTGCGCGTGAGTGCCTCGGCAACCGTCGTAAAGGCCCGGTGCGACTTGAGGCGGCAGCCGCGCGAGCTCGAGATGAGCGTATAGCCGGCGATGCCCGTCTTGGGATGGTAAGCGCGGCAGAAGCCGCCATCGATGACCAGCAGCTTGCCCTCGGCGCGGATGGGCTGCTCGCCCTTGGTGGTTTTAACGGGCGTGTGGCCGTTGATGATGTGGCCGGTCGGCGAACATGCCATGGGCGCGACGCCAAACTCGCGCATGATGTCATCGCAGACCAAGGGCGACTTGGTAAGCGTAAAGTACGGATCCATCGGCTCGACCCAGGTGCTCTTATCGGCGATATAAGCGCGCTCAAAGGTACGCACCAGGCGTCCGCTGGCGGGTGAGTTAAAGCCAATCCACAGGTACCACATCCAGTCGAGAGCGTCGCGGTCGCCCACGCGCCAGGCGCGGCGGGCGATGTGGTCGCAAAAATCGAGATAATCGCGGCCAGCGTGCCAGGTGCCCAGGCAGTTCATGCTGCTAAAGGTGCCGTCTTCGTTGAGCGGCACGCAGCCATGGAAGAGCAGGTTGCCGTTGTACACCTTGTAGACGCTGCCCTTGGAGTAGAGGAAACGGATGTGCTTTTGCAGCTTTTCGCTGTGGCGGAAGGATGCCACCAGCTTGTCCAGCACAAACTTTTCGTCGGCATTCAGGCGGGCCGGGTTCTCTGGATCTACCGTGGGGAAGTTGCGGTCCCGCAGGGGATAGATCTTGCCAAAATAATCCACCGTTCCGGCTTCGTAATCAATGCGGCGCAAAAAATCCCGCCCCTGCATCTTGAAATCCGGGTTGCGGTCGATCACTTCGCACTCCAGCTTCAGCATCAGGATGGTGATGGCCTTGTGCATGACAGCACAGCGGTGCAGCATTCCGTCCGTGTAGGGGCCGCGGGTGGCGTCGGTGTGCGGCATCCAAATGGTCAGATCCTCATTGCCGTAATACTGCTCCGCCATGCGCAGCAGGTGGCGCAGATTGATGCCGTAAAAATCTTCAATCATGCCGTGGTTGTGGTAGGCAAGGGTGGTTTTCAGCACCGTGCAGCAGCACAGCGCGCTGCCAGCGGCGGCACCCATCCACACAACGTCGTGGTTGCCCCATTGGAAATCCACGTTGTGGTGGGTCATCAGTCGGTCCAGGATCAGGTCCGGGCGGGGGCCGCGGTCAAACAGGTCACCAATAATGTGCAGCTTGTCCACCGCAAGGCGCTTGATCAGCTCACACAGGCGGATAATGAAAGCGTCCGCGCGGTCATTGGCGATAATGCTGCCCACGATCTGGCCATAGTAGAGGGTTTTGTTGTGGTCCTCAAAGTGGGCGTGCAGAAGCTCGTCAATGATATGCCCACAGCCCTGCGGCAGGCAGGAACGCACATATTCCCGTGTGTGCTTGGACGAAACAAAGCGGCATACATCGATCAGGCGCAGCAGTGTCTGGCGGTACCAGGCTTCCAGCTCAAAGCGTTCCGGGTAGCGGGCCTTGAGCAGGGGCAGCTTGCGCGCCGGGTAGTAGATCAGGGTGGCAAGCTCGGCACGGATAGCCTTGGGCACGTTTTCACCCAGGACAAGATCAACTTTTTCGCGGATAACACCGGAAGCGGAGTTCAGCAGGTGGATAAAAGCCTCGTCTTCGCCGTGCAGGTCACTGATATAATGCTCGGTGCCCTTGGGCAGCTTGGCGGTGGCTTCCAGGCTGATAACGGCGCTGGCAGCCGCGGCCTGGGTGGGATAATCCCGTGCCAGCAGCGAAAGATACTTTAACTCTGCCACGTTGGTGGTGGGGATAGCAGTGGAATTGGAACCCATGGAACAGTATTCTCTCCTTTTTGAAGGGCTTGAATCAAAGCACGTGATTGTATTATTGTTGCAAAAATTGGTACTTTTATTGTACGCTGTCCCATGCGGTGCGTCAATCGGAAAAGTGCCGAAAAACCTTGTGCTGCATCCGTTATATTTGACTATTTGATAATCCTTGCCCTACAAAATGGCAGGGCTTGCCGGGGGAGGATGACATTGTAATGGATAAAATACAGAAAACTGGCGCACCATGTAAACAAAGTTTTCAATAGAAGAGAGGAAAAATTGGCATAAATACACCGCCCTGCTCAAAAGTGATTGACTTTTTGCGTGGGGAACGGTATGATACAGTTGTAATCAAAAAGAAAGCATCTTTTGTGAGAACGCCGTTACTGACGCCGTTCTCATTTTCTTTATCAAATAGAAATAGCAGCACCGCCCGCGGGTAATACCATATCGCGGGCGGTGCTGTTTTGCTGTAAAAAACAAACCCCGCCGCCGGATGGCGGAGGGGCCTGCGTGTGGATTCTTAACTTGTCTCTTTGGTCTTCGGTGAATGCTCTGTATCAATTTTGCCCTTAGTGCTGGGGGTTCAGGATGGTACGCCAGTCAAGGTCGCCGTGCTCCAGGCCGTGGATCAACACTTCGGCAGTGGCAATGTTGGTGGCAACCGGAATATTGTGCACATCGCAGATGCGCAGCAGGTTCATCTCGTTGGGCTCCGAGGGCTTAGCGCAGATGGGGTCACGGAAGAAAAGCAGCATGTCCACTTCGTCGCAGGCGATGCGGGCAACGATCTGCTGGTCACCGCCGTGGCCGCCCGGCAAAAAGCGCTGTACGTTCAGGCCGGTGGCTTCGGCCACAAGCCGCCCCGTGGTACCCGTGGCGATCAGCCTGTGCTCGCTCAGAATCTGCCGATAGGCAATGCAGAACTGAACCATCAGTTCTTTCTTTGTATCATGTGCAACAAGGGCAATCGTCATAAGAAATCCCCCACTTTCTATAAGTTACAGCATAGCATGGCTATGCGTTTTTGGTCAAAAACAGGTCAGCGGAATGCGCTCGCCCAAAATGCGGCCCGCAAGGGCGTGCCCGGCAATGGCGGCGGGGCAGTCCTGCGGCAGGGCGGTGCCTGCGGCACCGGCGCGCTGCAAGGTGCGGCTTTCCGGGATAACGGCAATCAGCTGCAAACCAACGGTGTCAATGCACTCGTCCAGGTCAAACACCGCAGCATCCTTGCCAAAACTGGAACGGGACACACGGTTCATCACCAGCCGCACGGCGCTGGCGGGGCGGCCGCTCTGTAACAGGGCATCCGCCACAATGCGCCCATCCCGCAGGGCGACCGGGTCCGGCGTTAAAACAACCAGTGCGCGGTCCGCTAAGCGGTTGGCGGCGGTAAACGGTGCGCCCATGCCCGCTGCAGTATCCAGCAGGATATAATCAAAATATTCCCGCATGGCCAAAATCAGCCCGGCCAGCGGTGCTGCGCGGACCTCACCGCCCTCATAGGGAGCGCTGATGACCGACAGCCCAGGGTACAAGGGGCTGGGCACAATAGCTTTGCTGCCATCACACCGACCGCACAGAACATCCTCGATATCGTAAACCGTCTTGCCGTATACCCCGGCAATCATGTCCACACTGCGCAACCCGGAGTCCAACTCGATCAGCAGGACGCGGCGGCTCCAGGCACCCAACTGGGCACCCAGCAGGACCGATACGGTGCTTTTGCCCGTGCCGCCCTTGCCGGAGCAGATCATAATGGTTTGCGCGTTCATATGGTGGAAGTCCTCGCTCTCTTGTAGGTGTTGCCCTACAAAAGAGAAAACACCCCTTTTATTATTCTATCACAAAGAATACAGCGAAACAACTGCTTTAACTATGGAAAATTGCTGAAATTTGTGCATCGGTTGCCGACAGTTCCTACAAACCCATAAGTTTAATGGAAGCCCCCGCAGCCGCACAAACACACAGATATATACTATTATAAAGGAAAAGCAGGGGACAGTGCAAGTAGTTTTGAAAAGTCATACTTTTGACTTTTACAGAAACAGTTGTCCGCCGATGAACGGCTATTATAAAATGCAAACGTTTGAGCAGTTACAGCGGGTGCGGTTGGTTCCACGCACGGCGCAGGCGGGCAAGGGCGTGCTTTTCCAGCCGGGATACATAGCTGCGGCTGATGCCGAACTGTGCGGCAATCTGCTGCTGCGTCTGCGGGACGGCACCATCCAGGCCGTACCGCAGGGTCAAAATCTGCTGCTCGCGCTCCGGCAGGGCGGTAACCAGCTGGCGCAGCTGAGCGGCGGCATCCCGCAGTTCGCAGTCTTCTTCCATTGTGGCCAGGTCGGGCAGAACATCCGCTAGGGTCAGCATGCCGCTGTCCGCGCCGGTTTCCAGCGGCTCCTGCAAAGAAACGGTGCCTGCTTCGCGCCGGGTGTGGCGCAGCTGCATCCGCAGCTCGTTTTCAATGCAGCGGCTGGCGTAACTGGCAAAGCGGGTGGTGCGGGTGCAGTCATAGGTATCCACTGCTTTGATCAGGCCGATGGTGCCAATGCTGATAAAATCATCCTGCCCGCCGGAAACGGTATAATACTTTTTTACAATGTGTGCCACCAGCCGCAGGTTGTGACAGATCAGCGTTTCACGCGCAGCGGCATCCCCGGCGCGCATGGCGGCGAAGGCGGCTTGTTCCTCCTTGGCGGAAAGCGGCTTGGGAAAGCTGCCGGTTTCCAGCCGGAGGGCCAGGTAGAGCAGATGCGAAGCAGCCGACTGCAAAAAAAGCCATAAAATCCCGATCATAAGACTTCACCCCTGCACCATGGGTATGCGGGCGGCGGGAAAAAGATGACGCGGGATTTTGGGGGCGGGAGAAATATGGTAATATTAAGATGATAAGTAATGATGGGGCGAGGGGCTTGACACAATGCGCGCCCCCTACGGGGAAAATTATATTGCGCATGATGACATCCCACCGGAGGTACAGGCGGCATTTGAACGGCTGCAAGCGGTTTATGGCACCCAGACCCGCGCGGCCAACCCGCTGTATGCCAGCAAATAACCGTTGAACATTCTTGCTAATTGTTGTATAATATTGAACATTCTGGATTGAAACGTGCAACATATGGCACGGGCACAGAGGGAAAGGAAAACAGAATGGAAGTTACAACAAAAAAGCAGAACAGAAGAAAGATTGTCATTGGCGTGTTGATTGCCGTGGTGGTGCTGGTGGTGGCGGTCATTGCGTTTGCCAGCAGCTACCTGGTCAATTATGCCATTGGGCGCAGCGGGGACGGCGGTGACCGTGAGGTGGCGCTGGATGTGGAAGCCCCCACGGATGGCGTGGAACAGTTGATTGCCGAAAACCGCGCCGTACAAAAGCAGGCCAATGAGGAATTTTTGCAGCAGAATCCCGGCCAGACGGTGCAGATCACGGCAGCGGACGGCCTGCGGCTGAACGGCGTGTATTACCCCAATGCGGGCAGCCACCTGTGGGTGATTGCCCTGCACGGCTACCGCGGCAACCATACCGGCGTGACCAACCTGGCCCAGCACTACTACGATGCAGGCTACCAGGTGCTGGCCCCTGATCTGCGCGCCTGCGGCGACAGTGAGGGCGATTATGTCGGCATGGGCTGGCTGGACCGCAAGGATGTGCTGCAATGGATCGACTGGGTACTGGCGCAGGACAGCGAAGCTGAAATTGTGCTGCACGGCGTTTCCATGGGTGCCGCCACCACCATGATGACAGCAGGGGAGGACACCCCGGAACAGGTAAAAGTGTTTGTGGAGGACTGCGGCTACACCAGCGTGTGGGATATTTTTTCCAGTGAGCTGAAACTGCGGTTCGGCCTGCCGGAGTTCCCAATTCTGTATACCGCCAGCGCCACGGCAAGAGCCAAAGCGGGCTATGGCTTTAAGGAAGCATCCGCCCTGCAGCAGGTGCAGAACTGTGAAAAGCCGATGCTGTTCATCCACGGCACCGCAGATGATTTTATCCCCTATGAGATGATGGGTACCCTGTATAACGCCAAACCCGGCACCAACAAGGCCACTCTGACCGCCGAGGGCGCAGGCCACGGCGAGGCGATGGATGTTCTGGGTGATACCTATTGGAATACCGTGTTTGACTTTGAAGGCCAGTACATGGCCGGCTGAGCGTTTGCCAAAACAAAGAATAACATAAGGCAACACCGCACAATTCCCGCCTTACGGCTTAAGCACCGCTCCGACGGCTGCGGCACGGCATCTGCGTTGCCAAAATGCTCGATAATGTCGGGTTGCGGTACCCGCATCGTGCTTCGGGGGCAAAAGCCCCTCGCACTCTGCGACCGCTGCCCCTGCTTCGGTTCGCTGTTTCCGCCACTGGCGGCGCTCACCTTTGCAGCATCCAGTATTATCTGCGCTTTTGGCTTGGCATCTGCCGTACCTCGCTTGCCGTATCGGCACTTAGAATTATGCGGTATTGCCATAACAAAAAGGCCGTTGTGCAGTTTGGCTTGCACAACGGCCTTTGAATTATAATTTGAACGATGAAAGGGAAAGCCTGAAAAATCAGAACTTGAAGCTGTCCTTCAGGGTGACGATGCGGTTGTAAACGTGGGGGTTCTTGCTGTCCGGCGTAAAGTAACCGGTGCGCACGAACTGGAACCGCTCGCCGGGCTTGGCATCGGCCAGGCTCTCTTCCAGCTTGGCGTGGTCAATGACCTGCACGCTGTCGGGGTTCAGGTAATCCTTGAAGTCAGCGCCATCGGGAATGCCGTTCATGTTGGCTTCGGTAAACAGCTTGTCGTACAGGTGGATCTCAGCGTCCACGCAGTGCTCGCAGCTGACCCAATGGATGGTGCCGCGCACCTTGCGGCCATCGGCGGGGTTGCCGTTGCGGGTTTCCAGGTCGGCTTCGGCATGGATGGTCACCACATTACCGGCTTCGTCCTTGTCCACGCCGGTGCAGCGCACCAGGTAAGCGCCCATCAGGCGGACTTCGCTGCCCAGGGTCAGGCGCTTGAACTTCGGCGGGGGAACCTCAAAAAAGTCGCTCTTGTCGATCCAGACTTCCTTGGTAAAGGCAACCGGGCGGGTGGTGGTGTCGTTGGCATCGCGGTTGGGGTTATTGGGCAGGTCAAAATACTCAACCTGGTCAGCTGGGTAGTTGTCGATCACCAGCTTGACCGGCTCCAGAACGGCAACGCGGCGGGCGGCGTTCAGCTCCAGCTCGGCGCGCAGCACGGCTTCCAGCTGGCGCATATCCACCAGGCTGTCTGCCTTGGCAACACCGGCGGTGCGCACAAACTCAAAAATGCTGGTGGGGGTATAGCCGCGGCGGCGCAGACCGCACAGGGTGGGCATGCGGGGGTCATCCCAGCCATCCACAATGTTCTTTTCCACCAGTTCGCGCAGGTAGCGCTTGCTCATGACGGTGTTGGTCACATTCAGGCGGGCAAATTCGCGCTGCTTGGGGAAACTGGCGCCAAAAATATTGGTCACGACCCACTCATACAGGGGGCGGTGGTTCTCAAATTCCAGGCTGCACATGGAATGGGTGATGCCCTCAATGGCGTCCTGAATGGGGTGGGCAAAGTCATACAGGGGGTAGATGCACCACTTATCGCCCTGGCGGTGGTGGGAAACATGCTTGATGCGGTAAATCGCCGGGTCACGCAGGTTCATGTTGGGGCTGGCCAGGTCGATTTTGGCGCGCAGGGTCTTTTCGCCATCGGCAAACTCGCCCGCGCGCATCCGGCGGAACAGGTCGAGGTTTTCTTCCGGGGTGCGGTCGCGGTAGGGGGAAGGACGGCTGGGCTTACCGGCATCGTTGCCGCGGTATTCCTGCATCTCCTCGCGGGTCAGGTCATCCACATAGGCTTTGCCTTCCTGAATGAGCTTTTCGGCGTATTCATAGCACTTTTCAAAGTAATCGCTGCCGTAAAAAATGCCGCCGTTGGGGGTGGCACCCAGCCATTCCAGATCTTTCAGGATGCTCTGCACATACTCGTCGCCTTCGCGGGCGGGGTTGGTATCGTCAAAGCGCAGGTTAAACTTACCGCCATAGGTTTTGGCGGTCATGTAGTTGATGTAAATGGCCTTGGCGGAACCAATGTGCAGGTAGCCGTTCGGCTCCGGCGGAAAACGGGTATGGATCTCCTTGACCTTGCCCTCGGCAAGATCCGCGTCAATGATCTCAGTCAAAAAATTGGAAAACTTTTCGTCAGCCATGTATTCCACTCCAATAAAATATTGTAGATTGTAATATTGTCGATTTTCTTATTTTACAATAAGCGGCAGGGTTTTGCAATATGGGGAACAGGGGCAAAATGCAGAATTGAACGTGCAAAACCGCTTTTTAAGCAAAAAAACGCTTAGCGATAGTCAATGGCAAGGGTGGGCAGACCGTTCAGGGTAAGGTCTGCAATGTTGCCATCCTTGAATTCATAGTAGCCCCAGCCCAGTGTTGCTGCGGAATAACCAGCCGGCAGACCAAACTTTACATGGTCACCTGCATCGTGGAAACCGCCAACCACTTCATCGCCAGTGTGGCAATCGCCACGCCAGTCAAATGCAGAAGCAGAATCTACATCATCGCCGCACATATTTCCATCATAGAAATACATGGAATACTGCAGCAATTTTGCGTAGTTGTCCGTGTCCGCCGCATGAACCGGCAGATAGGTCAAGCTGCTCAGCACGCCGCTTGAACCGATTGTGGCTGCTGCAATCAAAGATGCAGCTAACCGCTTTGAGAATTTGTTTTTACTCATAAACGACCCCTTCTCTTAAGATTTAAAAAGTGAAATAAAACATAGAAATATGCCAGTTTCTATTGTAGCATATGGCATGAAAAATTGCAATTATTTTTTCGTTTGTTTCAAAATTTCTATGGAAACCAACCAATTTCGGCATTGTAAAATTGTGTAGTTTTCACAATGATTTCTATGTGGAATAGCAAGATTTTCGGTTTTTTTCATTATTTCAATCCACAGTCGGTCATTTCACAGAGCCTGACATGTCAGCAGAGGGCTGACTGTGGTTTGCCTCGTGTCAGTGGGGGATACCGATTTTTCTCTGCCCGCCACGGACGTTCACGTTTTGATTTGCAATTTCTCTCACCACCTGTAGCGGTGGGAAGATCCTTGCTGTGATTCGTTGAAAAAAGAAACGACAACGAATTTGCTGCCGTTCCCTTTGGATTATTCGCCGAACTTTTCTTTCCGGAGTTGTTCTTTCAGAGCATCCAATATAATATTTTTTGCCCAGATTGCCTGTTCGGTCGTTGCAGGCTCTACGCCTTTCAGCGGATATGGGATTCCCAAGTTTTCATATTTCACTTCGCCCATAGTGTGATATGGGAGCACATCCAAGGCTTTCAGGTTGTCCAGCCCTGCCAGATAAGCCCCAAGCTGCCGCAGATATTTTTCTTGCAGCGTGATGCCCGGAACAACAACGTGCCGAATCCAGACTGGAATATTTTTCTCTTTCAGATACTGTGCAAATTCCAGAATGTGAACATTGCTCTGCCCAGTCAGCTTCCGGTGTTCGGTATCATCAATGTGCTTGATGTCCAACATGACCAAATCGGTCACCGCCATCAGCTTGTCAAATGCCTCTCGTTTCTCCTGCCGGAACAAGATTCCGGAGGTGTCCAAACAGGTATTGATGTTTCGTTCCTTTGCCTTTGTAAACAACTCTGTTAAAAATTCCATCTGCACCAGCGGTTCGCCGCCCGTTGCGGTAATGCCGCCATCGTGGTAAAATTCTTTCAGCCCGTCATAGTCATGCAGCAGGGATTCCACCGTTCGTTTTTCATTGATGTTGTACGTCCAGGTGTCCGGATTGTGGCAATATTGACATCGCATCGGACAGCCCTGAAAAAAGATGACAAACCGTGTGCCCGGCCCATCGACAGTCCCGTAACTTTCTGTAGAATGAATATACCCTTCCATTTTTTCCGCCTCCTTTTTATCTTTTTGAA
>ERZ779875.1968-NODE-1968-length-12000-cov-2.745668_pt1 | contig 12000 bp, 9 predicted proteins | sample MGYA00511246_ERZ779875 | MGnify/ENA primary metagenome ERZ779875 (study PRJEB29588, sample SAMEA2155093) | human gut metagenome | biome: human gut; feature: human-associated habitat; material: faeces | place: Denmark | collected 2008/2010 ... | reverse complement strand
GAGCCGCATCTGCCGCAACCCAAGTGGTACAAGGATTTCGCGGTCGATGTCGAATCGGCCGACCCGGATTCCATGCTGAACCTGTACCGCCGCGTGCTGGCATTGCGACATGAGTTGCAGACCACCGACCTGAGTCTCGAATGGCTTCCGGAAGACCAGCCCGGCAAGGCGCATGACGGCGCCAACGGTTTCCCGGGTGGCACCATCGCGTACCGCCGTGCCAACGGCTGGGCCTCGATCACCAACTTCGGCGAAGAACCGATCACGTTGCCGCAAGGCGAAGTGCTGCTGACATCAGGACCGCTTACCGACGACGGCAAGCTGCCGCAAGATACCAGCGCTTGGCTCAAACTGGCCGATTGACCGCACGCAGGATGCCCCGATCTGAGGGTGTCCGTGCCGGATACCGCACTCGTGCGCTGAACCATCGAACCGGCAGCGCGCTCCAGCCGTCCGCGTCCCTCCATTTGGGCGCGGACGGCTTTCCTGTTTCCAACGACCGTTTTCCAACGATGACGGTCCGACGTACCTACCCTGCGGTATCTTCATATGTTCGGCCTGCGCAGAGGGCGCGACCGCGGACCAATCGAAAGAGGCAACGATGGTAGATGCACACGATGGCGAAACATACACGTCCGAAGGCTCACGTCTGATCTGGATCGACTGCGAGATGACCGGCCTGGATATCTTCGGCGGCGACGAGCTCGTCGAGGTTTCCGTGGTGCCGACCGACTTCGACCTGAACGTGCTCGACGAAGGTGTCGACTATGTGATCAAGCCCAGTCAGAAGGCTGTCGACCACATGAATGACTTCGTGCGCGCCATGCACACCCGTTCCGGCCTGATCAACGAATGGGAACACGGTCTGAGCCTCGACGAAGCGCAAGCCAAGGTCATCGAATACGTCAGGAAATTCACTCCGGCCGGCGTCAAGCCGCTGCTCGCCGGCAACACCATCGGCTCCGACAAGAAGTTCCTTGACCACTACATGCCGGAACTCATGGAGAACCTGCACTACCGCACCATCGACGTGAGCACCTTCAAGGAACTCGCCCGCCGCTGGTATCCGGCCGTCTACCTCAACCGTCCGCCGAAGAACGGCGGACATCATCGAATCGCTCGACGAACTGCGTTACTACCGCAAGGCGTTCATGGCCCCGGTGCCCGGTCCGAGCGAAACGGAGGCGAAGGCCATCGCCTCTGAAATCCAGGAAACCAGCCTGCTCAACAAGGACTGACAGCACGACTCCAGCGAGAGGAACCGCATGACCGCAGCTGATTGGACCACCATCGGCCAACCGCAGGATATCCGCCTTGTGGTCGCCGACATGGATGGCACGTTACTTGACGAACGAAGCCGAATCCCCGACGGATTCTGGCCCATGCTCGCCCGGCTCAAACGCCGTGGCGTCGAATTCGTGCCCGCGTCCGGACGCCAATACGCCACGCTGCGCAACATGTTCGCCGACAAAGCCGCGGAGATTCTCGACGGGGGAGAACTGTCCTATATCGCGGAAAACGGCAATGTGGTGGCGCTCGACGGCAAAGTCGTGGAAGTGCATGGCGTCGATTTGGACGTCACGAGTCACGTCATCGACCTGGTCGACGACGCCGCTGCCTCCGGCGAGCATAACGTGGGACTGGTGGTGTGTGGCCTCAAATCGGCATACGTGCAGCGTTCCGACAAGCCGTTCCTCGATGAAGTCGGCAAATACTACGCGGCGCTGAGCATCGTGGACGATCTGCACGAAGTGCTCGACTTCGCGCAGGAACCGTCCGCCTACACCCCTGACGGCGACGCCGAAATCGTTCTGAAACTCGCGATCCTCGACCTTGACGGCTCCGAACGATTCACCAACGAAAAGCTCACACATCTGCGCGCGGACTACCAGGTGGTCGTCTCCGGCAAACTGTGGGTGGACATCATGAACATCGAAACCGACAAAAAGCAGGGCGTCGAGGCGTTGCAGCGCGTGCTCGGCGTCACACCCGCGCAGACGGCGGTGTTCGGCGACTACCTCAACGATCTGCTCATGCTTGAGGCGGGCGACTGGTCGTTCGCCATGGGCAACGCACACCCCGATTTGAAGGCCGCCGCGCGCTACATCGCACCGTCGAACGTCGAGCACGGTGTGCTCAAGGTTGTGGACAGGCTGGTTGCCTGACGATTTCGTTGCATGGGGCGCGGTGACGTAAAGAAGGTGGCGTAATGAGGCAATCCGAGGCGCTTGCGATTCTGGGTTCCGGCGCAAGCGTGTTCCTGACGGGCGCGCCCGGTGCCGGCAAAACCTACGTGCTCAACGAATTCATACGGCAGGCGCGTGCCGACGGCGCATCCGTGGCCGTCACCGCATCCACGGGCATCGCTGCCACGCATATCAACGGCACCACCATCCATTCCTGGAGCGGCATCGGCTTGGCCACGGCATTGACCGACAATCTGGTCAAAACCGTTCGCACACGCCGCAAACGCAAGCTGCAGGAAGCCGACATCCTCATCATCGACGAGGTCTCCATGCTGCACGCGTGGCTGTTCGACATGGTTGACCGGATCTGCCGCATCATCCGCCGCGACGAACGTCCGTTCGGCGGGCTGCAGGTGGTGTTGTCCGGCGATTTTTTCCAGCTGCCGCCGGTTTCGGTATCGGGACGCAACAACGACCTGATCGCGCCGTCCGCCGAATATCTGGCCAGTCGCGAACGGTACATGCGCGCCGGACTCAATCCCGAAGGTTTCGTCACCGAATCGTTGGTATGGCGCGAATTGAACCCCGTTGTCTGCTATCTGACCGAACAGCATCGTCAGGATGACGGCCAGCTGTTGAACGTGCTGACCGACATTCGCGAAGGCGCGGTGGACGATGGCGACCGCAATGTGCTGCTGACCCGGTTGGGGGCCATTCCGGAACCCGGGCAGCAGGCGGTGAACCTGTTCCCCGTCAACAGGCAGGCCGACGCGCTTAATGATCTGCGCCTGTTCGAAATCAAGGAGGAGCCGCACGAATACCTCGCCGAATCCGAGGGTGCGGCGAATCTGGTGGAACGGCTCAAAAAGAACATGCTGGCCCCCGAACGGTTGTGTCTCAAGACGGGCGCGGCCGTGATGGCGGTGCGCAACGACACCGACCACCAGTACGTCAACGGGTCGCTCGGCACCGTGCGTGGATTCACCACGCAATCGCAGGGCGGCTGGCCGATCGTCGAATTCGAAAACGGCAACATCGTCACCATGAAGCCGAATTCCTGGCAGATGCAGGACGGCGATACCGTGCTCGCCACGGTCAAACAGGTGCCGTTGCGCTGCGCGTGGGCCATCACCATCCACAAATCGCAAGGCATGACACTCGATCGTGCCGTCATGGATTTGCGACGCACATTCGCGCCGGGCATGGGATACGTGGCGCTGTCGCGAGTGGAAGGGCTCGACGGCCTGTATCTGCAAGGCGTCAACGAGCGCATGTTCCTGGTCTCACCGGACGCGGTCCGTCTTGATGGACAATTGCGATTGGAGTCGGCGCAGGCCGCCGATACGCTTGCCTCCGACGGTGTCGGAGCATTCCGCGCCCGCATGCCGCAACCGGCCGGTGAGGATGACGAATTCGCGCAGGACGTGCTGTTCTGACCCGCTGCTAAATATCAGCCCATCGCCTGCAGGGAACGCGCAAGATCCGGGTCGAGCTCAACTTCGTCCTCGACGCTTTCCGGATCGGGGTCCCAACAGCTGGCGATCACGCAGGCCAGTCCGACGAGCAACCAAAGCGGGTTGCGCTGCAGGAACTCAAGACCTGGAATCGCCCGCGTGACGATGATCCATATCACCATGCCGGCCAGCGCAATCGCATTGAACGGCTTCTTCCATGGCAGGGAAATCAACGTGACGCACAATACGGCCAGGCACAGGCCGATCCATTGGTTGCCTTCGGCCAGCACTTCCGGCGCTGCCGCCGCGAAGACGAAATAGCAGATGATGCCGATCCAGCCGAGTTTGTTCCAAATCGAAATGTGCGCGGTGACGTGACGCATGCTGCGTCCTTTCCTTATGAAGCGATATGGTGCTGATTCCAGTATCATAGAAACGGCTTTATACTTATTTATAACTCTATAAATAACGTTTTTCGCGTTTTGGTGTGCGATTCGAGGGCGTGTGGCGCATCCAAGTCGGCTTACCTGAGTAATTTGGAACGTATGACCAAAGCACTTCGTATGTCTACCATGTTCCTGCGCACCCTGCGCGAGGACCCCGCCGATGCCGACGTCGTGTCGGACAAGCTGCTGCAGCGCGCCTGCTACCTGCGCAAGGCCGCTCCGGGCATCTGGACCTGGCTGCCGCTGGGCCTCAATGTCCTGAACAAGATCGAGAACATCATCCGCGAGGAGATGGCGTCCATCGACGCCCAGGAAGTCCACTTCTCCGGACTGCTGCCGCGCGAGCCGTATGAGGCCACCCACCGCTGGGAGGAATACGGCGACAACATCTTCCGTCTGAAGGACCGCCACGAGGCCGACTACCTGCTGGCCCCGACCCATGAGGAAATGTTCACCCTGCTGGTCAAGGACCTGTACTCCTCCTACAAGGACCTGCCGGTGACCCTCTACCAGATCCAGACCAAGTACCGCGACGAGTTCCGTCCGCGCGCCGGCCTGATCCGCGGCCGCGAGTTCATCATGAAGGACGCCTACTCCTTCACCCTCGACAAGGAAGGCCTCGTCAAGGCATACATGGACGAGCGCGGCGCATACGAGCGCATCTTCAACCGTCTCGACCTGAAGTACGTGCCGGTGCACGCCATGGCCGGCCCGATGGGCGGCTTCGAATCCGAGGAGTTCCTGGCTCCGATGGAGATCGGCGAGGACACCTTCGCCCAGTCGCCGTCCGGCAAGGCCTGGAACGTCGAGGCGCTGACCACTCCGGAACCGGAAGCCATCGACTTTACCGCAACGCCGGCAGCCGAAAAGCGCCCGACCCCGGACGCGGCCACCATCGACAAGATGGTCGAATTCGCCAACGCCAACCATCCTCGTTCCGACGGCCGCGATTGGCAGGCCTCCGACATTCTGAAGAACGTCGTCATCGCCGTCATGCATCCGCAGGACGAAGACCACGACGAGCCGTGGCGCGAGCTCGTGGTCGTAGGCGTTCCGGGCGACCGTACCGTCGACATGAAGCGTCTTGAGGCGCAGTTCACCCCGGCCGAGATCGAGGAAGCCACCGACGAGGATCTGAAGAAGCATCCGGAACTCGTCAAGGGCTACATCGGACCGATGGCGCTTGGCCCGCAGGCACGCGACGGAAAGAAGGCCGAGAACGCGTCCGAGACCGGTGACGCGCTGCGCTACCTGATCGACGCGCACGTGGCACGCGGTTCCGCATGGTTCACCGGCGCCGACGAGCAGGACGTGGATTACTACGATTTGGTGTACGGCCGCGATTTCGAGGCCGACGGCACCGTCGAAGCCGTGCAGGTACGTCATGGCGACATGAGCCCGGACGGTTCCGGCCCGCTGAGCTTCGAGCGCGGCGTGGAAATCGGCCAGGTGTTCCAGCTGGGCCTCAAGTATTCCAACGCGCTCGGCCTGAAGGTGCTCGACCAGAACGGCAAGACCGTTCCGGTGTGGATGGGCTCCTACGGCATCGGCGTCTCCCGTGTGATGGCCTGCATCGCCGAAACCCATCACGACGAGAAGGGTCTGGCGTGGCCGGCAGTCATCGCGCCGGCACAGGTGCACGTCGTGGCCACCGGCAAGGATGCGGCCGCGTTCGAAGCCGCAGAACAGCTGATCGGTGAGCTTGAGGCCAAGGGCATCGAAGTCATCTTCGACGACCGCAAGAAGGTGTCTCCGGGCGTCAAGTTCAAGGACGCCGAACTCATCGGCGTGCCGATCATCGCCGTCGCCGGCCGCGACACCGTCAACAACGGCACCATCGAAGTGCGCGACCGCAACGGTGAGAACGCCGAAGCGGTGCCGGTCGCGGACGCCGCGCAGGCGATCGCGGACCGCGTCGCTGCACTGCTCAAGTGACATACGGCAATCCGTAGCGCGTCGGTTTGATCCGACGAACGACATACGGCAACGGAAGACCATCAAGCAGGTGGTCTTCCGTTTTTTGTTTTTCATGGGGAATACCGTGCGCATCTCACGCACATGAGGATTGTGGATGTCGGTGGATAAGTCGAAAATATCCACCGACAATCCACGACTCGCCCGACGATCTCAAGTTATCCACATTCTCCGGTTGGGCTTGCAGACGGATGGAACGTTCGGCGATAGTGGTCTTACCGCGGAAACGTGAAGATGCGGGAAGGGCATGCAGTTTACCCTCTCTCACCATAAATCCACCTCACTGCCTGTCGCTTCCGTGCCGTCAACGGCGCTTTCCGCGGTCCATCATTCGTCAAACAGAAAGGGCCGAACATGGCGCAGCAGCAGGGTCTCCTCACCATCACGGGATATGTGGGCGGCCAGCCCACGCAATTCAATCGGGAAGGCATGCCGCATGCCAGCTCATTCCGGCTGGCCAGCACCAGACATTATTTCGATGGCCGAACGCAACAGTGGAAGGACCTGCCCACCACATGGATCACGGTGAAGGCATATCGAGGCCTTTCCGAAAGCATCTGCCAATCGTTCAAAAAAGGCGAACCGGTCATCGTGACCGGCGTGCTGGCGGCGGAAAGCTGGGTGGACCAGAACGGCAAGCAACAGTCGAAACTCGTCATGGAAGCGAATGCGGCGGGGCATGATTTGAGCTACGGTGTCTCCACCTTCCGCAAACTCGCCAAGAAAAACGATTCCGGCCAGCAAGACGCGCAGCCTGGACAGGCTTTAGGACGTGATCCATATGTGCAAGCCGCCCAACAGCGGGGCGAAACTTCAGTCAATGCGATGGGCGGGCAGAGTTCCGGCGTTGACGAGCAAGGCGGCTCGCAGGCCGGTGCGGATAGCAACGCCGCCGAACCCCTACGTGAGGAATTCGGCGGCGATGGCTTCTGACGATTGCCTGACGCTTATGCGATCGCTGGCATGGCCTGTTACCAGATGCGCACGCGTTGCTCCGGTGCGAGCCACATGCCGTCGCCGGGCTGCACGCCAAACGCCTTGTGGAACAGGTCCACATTACGGGCGATGCCGTTCGTACGGCATTCGGCGGGGGAGTGCGGGTCGATCTGCAGATACTGCTCCGCCAACTCGTCGCGATTCTTAGTGCGCCAAATCGAAGCGTAGCTCAGGAAGAAACGCTGCAGGCCGGTGAAGCCGTCGATTTCAGGAGCATCGGCAAGCGCGGCTTCGATGGCTTCCGTGGAACCATCCTTGCCGCGGCCGGCCGCTTCATCGAGAGCGAACGCATAGGCCTTGAGAGCGATGTTCACACCGCTCAAATCGCCGATGTTCTCGCCGATGGTCAACGCGCCGTTCACATGAGGGGCCTTCGACGGGTCATCCGAATACTTTTCGGCGAGCTGCGTCGGCACGAACTCGTTGTACTGGTCGATGAGCTTCTGGGTGAGCGCCTTGAAATTGGCCTTGTCCTCTTCGGTCCACCAGTCGTTGAGTTTGCCGTCGCCGTCGTATTGCGAGCCCTGGTCGTCGAAACCGTGGCCGATCTCATGGCCGATCACCGCGCCGATGCCGCCGTAGTTCGCGGCATCCTCGGCATCCGGGTTGAAGAACGGCGGCTGCAAAATGGCGGCCGGGAACACGATCACGTTCATGGACGGCTCATAGTAGGCGTTCACCGTCTGCGGATTCATCAGCCATTCGTCCTTGTCGACGGCCTTGCCCACCTTGGCCAGCTGGTAGCCGGTCTCATACAGGTTCGCGGCACGCATGTTCTGGGCGAAGCCGGCGTCCTCGCGCACATCCAGCGCGGAATAGTCACGCCAATGGTTCGTGTAGCCGATCTTCGGCACGAACTTGGACAGCTTCTCCAATGCCTTGGCCTTGGTCTCGTCGCCAAGCCAAGTGGAATTGGAGATGGACACACGGTAGGCGTCGATGAGATTGCCGACCAGCTGCTCCATACGCTGCTTGGAGGTTTCGGGGAAGTGACGCTTCACGTATTCGCGGCCGACATCCTCGCCGCAGATGCCGTTGACCAGCGAGACGCCACGCTTCCAACGCACACGCTGCTCCTTCTGCCCGGACAGCGTCTTGCCGTAGAAGTCGAAATTCGTTTCGTCGAATTCGTGGGGAAGCTCCAATGTGGAGCCGATCACCACATGCACGCGGGCCCACAGCTTGAGATCATCCAGCGACGCTTCCTTCCAGAACGCGTTGAGTCCGGTGAGGAAGCTTGGCTCATGCACGATCGTGTGGCTGAAACAGCCGCGGAAATCCAACGGCTGCACGGCAGCCGCGGTGGTCGCGTCGTAAGCGTTCTGCCAGGCGTCGATCCAAGCGTCCAGGTCAACATCGGCGAGCATGGCGCACAGGTCGGCGTAATCCGTCGGGTTATAGGTCTTCACCGAATCGCGCGTGGACACGTTGTCCCAATGGTTCGCCGCGATGCGCGTCTCCACGTCAAGGAAACGCTTGGCCTGCGCATGGGCATCCTCGTCATCGGCCGCAAGATGCGCGTTCTTCAGCTGCTTGGCGACCATCTCGACATACGCCTCACGGATTGGCGCGTAATGGTCTTCCCTGTAGTAGGCCTCGTCCGGCAGATCCAAACCGTCCTGTTCGATGTGCACGACATTGGTCTCCGGCGCTCCCGGATCTCCGTAAACGGCGATGCCGATCAGGTCTGGACCGCCGGTCGGGTTCATGGCGCCAAGCGCGCGGGTGAGCGCGGCCTTGTCTTCGGCCTCGTCGATGGAAGCCAACTGGTCTTCGATGGCGGCGAGTCCGGCCGCGTCGATGGCATCGACGTCAAGGAAACTATGGTACAAAGCGCGCGACTTGACGGCTGGGCAATCATCCTCTTCAAGGATGTCGCGGATCTGGTTTTCCGCATCCTCGGCGAGCTTGTCGAAGGAACCATACCGGGAACGGTCGTCGGGAAGACGGTACATGTCGACCCACGGGCCGTTGACGAAGCGGAACAAGTCCTGAGACGGGCCGGTCACGGCGGAGAACGATGCCGGATCGATACCCGAAACCAAAGAATTCGAAGTGTTGTTCATGGCTTCACACTATCCATCTTTGGTGACAACATCGTGTATTCGAATCGAATATTCGGGTGGAACGCAAGGTGGAATACAGAAAGGAGAACATCGTTCGCCGGTGTATGGCCCGCGAAGTAGGGTTGAAGGCATGATCGAACTGAAAACCCCTAAAGAGATTGAAGCGATGAAGCCCGCAGGCCGCTTCGTCGGCGGCATCCTGCGCGACCTGAAGGAATTCACCAAGGTCGGCACCAATCTGTTGGAAATCGACGAATTCGTCCACAAGCGCATCGTGGACCGCAAGGGCGCCTCGTCCTGCTACGTCGACTATGCGCCTGATTTCGGCACCGGTCCGTTCGCGCACTACATCTGCACGTCCGTGAACGACGCCGTGCTGCACGGCGTTCCGTACGACTACAACCTGAAGGACGGCGATCTGGTCAGCCTCGATCTGGCGATCAACGTCGACGGATGGGTCGCGGATTCCGCCATCAGCTTCTGCGTCGGCACGCAGCATCCCGACGACCTGCGCCTGATCAAGTGCACCGAAGAGGCTTTGGCGGCCGGCATCGAAGCCGCTCAGCCGGGCAATCGTCTGGGCGACGTCTCCTGCGCCGTCGGCGACGTGGCACGCGAATACGGCTACCCGATCAACCTCGAGTTCGGCGGTCACGGCGTGGGCCACATCATGCACGGCGACCCGCACGTGCCGAACGACGGCAAGGCGCATCACGGCTACAAGCTGCGTCCGGGCCTGGTCATCGCCATCGAACCGTGGTTCCTCAAGACCACCGACGAGATCTACCAGGATCCGAAGGACGGCTGGACGCTGAAGAGCGAGGACGGCTCCCGTGGCGCACACAGCGAGCACACCATCGCCATCACCGAAAACGGTCCGGTGATCCTCACCGTCCGCGACTAGTCCAAAACCTTATGAAAACGGGCTTGTGCGATTACGCACAGCCCGTTTTTTCATGCCCGTTTTGAGACGGAACCCACATATCGAAACGCGCATGCCATATAGTGGGCGGTACTTTTTGAACTGGTAAGGAGCGAACGAGTATGGCCACAGCCAATCTGAGTGTGGAATCCAAGGACTTCACCCTGCCGGTGGTCGAAGCCACGGCGGGCGCGGACGGCATCGTGGTGTCCACGCTGCGCAATGATGGCTGGGTCACACTCGACCCCGGTTTCCTCACCACCGCGCAATGCGAATCGAAAATCACGTACATCGACGGCAAGAACTCGATTCTGCGCTATCGCGGCTATCCGATTGAGCAGCTGTGCGAGCAGTCCGACTTCCTTGAAGTCGCTTGGCTGCTGCGTCACGGCGAACTGCCGAACAAGGACCAGTACGACCGTTTCATCTCCGACATCAACCACCGCACGATGGTGGGGGAGGACTTCCGTACGTTCATGGGCTCCTTCCCGCGCACCGCGCATCCGATGAGTGTGATGGCGTCCGCGGTCAACGCGCTCGCCACGTTCTACCCGGACACCACGGACATCAACGATTCCGACCAGCTGGACGAAGCGGCGACCATCATCATGGCCAAGGCGCGCACCATCGTCAGCTACATCTTCCGCCGCCGTCGCGATGAGCCGATGCTGTACCCGGACTACTCGCGTGGCTATGTCGACGATTTCCTGCGCATGTGCTTCGCCGTGCCGTATGAGCCGTTCGAATCCGATCCTCTGTATGTGCACGCGCTTGGCCGTCTGCTCATCATCCATGCCGACCACGAGCAGAACTGCTCCACGTCCGTGGTGCGCATCGCCGGTTCGGCGCACGCCAACCTGTATTCCGCGGTCGCGGCCGGCATCAACGCGCTGTCCGGCCCGCTGCACGGCGGCGCCAACGAGGCGGTGCTCCGCCAGCTCAAGGCCATCCGAGACTCCGGCAAAACCGTCAAGGAATTCGTGGAGGACGCGAAGGCCAACGGGCGTCGCATCTCCGGCCTCGGCCACCGCGTGTACAAGTCGTACGATCCGCGCGCGGCGATCGCCAAGACCTATCTGCAGAAGATCATGGAACGCACCGACACGCTGAAGCTGCCGGCGGACGAGCGCGCGCTGTTCGACGTGGCCACCGAACTGGAGCAGATCGCATTGAGCGACGATTACTTCGTGTCTCGTCATCTGTATCCGAACGTCGACTTCTACACGGGACTGATCTACCGTGCGATCGGCTTCGATCCGTCCATGTTCACCACGCTGTTCGCGTTGGGCCGCATCCCCGGCTGGATCGCGCAATACCGTGAGATGCTCGCCGATCCGAACACGAAGATCGGCCGTCCGCGCCAGGTGTACACCGGCTACACGGAACGCGATTACGTGCCGATGGACCAGCGCCACTGAACGATATTGACACGCGGCTCCGGTTTCGGACGTGCGCATGCGCCTGCCATGGCTTGCCGCTACAGTGTTTCAAGGAACGAAAGAACCTAACGAATCGCTGGAACCGGTCTACGGCTCCGGCATGGTCAAAGGAGCGTACACATGACTGAACAGCGCACCGCATGGGGTTGGGGCCTGGCAAGCATCGATGCGGCCGGCAACACCCTTGACGTGTGGTATCCGGAACTCACGTTGGGCGAGGCTCCGGCTGAAACCTCGCGTCCGAATCACAACTTCGGCGCCATCGCGCATGACGAGGCCGACGCGCGTGGCGTGCGCCGCATGCCCGTGTTCACCGTGTCCAAGCTGGACGAGCCGATCGAGGACGCCGCCGACGCCTATCTGCGTCTGCACCTGCTGAGCATGCGTCTGGCCAAGCCGAACACGTTGAATCTCGACGGCATCTTCGCCAAGCTCAACAACGTGGTGTGGACCAACTACGGTCCGTTCGCCGTCGATGATTTCGCTTTGCGCAAGCTTGACGTGATGGCCGCCACCC
>ERZ779875.1963-NODE-1963-length-12015-cov-2.326254_pt1 | contig 12015 bp, 10 predicted proteins | sample MGYA00511246_ERZ779875 | MGnify/ENA primary metagenome ERZ779875 (study PRJEB29588, sample SAMEA2155093) | human gut metagenome | biome: human gut; feature: human-associated habitat; material: faeces | place: Denmark | collected 2008/2010 ... | reverse complement strand
TTCCCTTTGCTCTCCTCGTGTGGACGTTACCTTTACAATTAAGGATTTTACAAAAATTAAGGCAATTTTTACTATATCATAACATTTTATTGTGGTAAAATCAAGCCAATCTACATGGAGGGTGGAAAAATGAAAAGAAAATTTTTAGCAATTGTACTTTCGGTATTATGCTTAAGCATGATATCGGCATGCTTAGTTTCCTGTGGCGCGGGAACGAGCGAAAACGAGCCGAAATATATGCTTTCGAACGGCGAAGCAATTCCTGCGTCGATCGACGTAGAGATCGGCTCTCTGTGTATCGTTCCCAAAGTCGTAAACGGCGACGGAGCGGTGCTGGACTTCGAAGTGAAAGCCAAAGACGAATCCCGGGTAGAAATCAACAACGCGAAATTCAGGGCGGTCGTTTTGCAAGGATACGCGATAAGTTATTTTGAAAACGAAAAAGTCGTGGCGTTGATAGACGTAAGCGTGAAAGACTCCACCGCGCCCATGATTATAGTCAACGCTCCCGAGGGCATGACGGTAATTTATAATTCCGTCGTAACCATTCCCGCGTGCAAGGTGAGCGACGCTTCGGGCGAGAGTATTATTCCCGAAATAAGCGTTGCGGATAAAGACGGTAATGCCGTAACGGTAACCGACAATACGTTTGTGGCAAACGTGCTCGGCGCTTACACCGTATCGTACAAGGCGACCGATAAAAGCGGCAATTCAAGCGTGAAAACGTTGGGCATAAACTGCGAAATGGCAGATCTTCTCAACGGGTTCGAATCGCTTTCCGACGTAGGCTATTTTGCCGATCCTTGCGAAATGGAATTAAACAGCGAATTCGCGTCGACAGGTAACGGCGTGAAAATCACCGAAACCGGAACCGATAATTACACCTATCGTTCGTTATACGTTCCTTTAAAGAAGGACGGAAAGATGATTACGTTAAATCAACTTTTAAAATACGAAAAGGTACAACTTACAGTATACGCGTCCGAAAGTAACGAACTCGGTCTTGCCAACGGAACTTTCTCCATAACCGCAGGACAGAATATTATGGTATTCACGAGAGAGCAGATTCAGGCAGGTCTGAAATTTACCAAAGGTCAATTTTCCGAGAAAGACGGATTTTTGCTCAATCTCCGTTACGGAACGAACGGTTTCTGGATGGTTCTCGATGATTTTATAGGAATTTATCCCAGAGATTACGTCCCCACCGTCGAAGCCGATATTACTATAAACGGAATAGATAATACGCCCGTATTGTACGGAAGCGAAGTGACTCTCCCGAAGGCTACCGCCGTTTACGACGGTAAAACTCTGGAATACACCGTGACCGTTAAGGATAAAACCGGCGCGGCCGTCGAACTTAACGGAGATAAATTCAAAGCCGACGTGGTAGGTCTTTACACCGCCGAATATGCGATAAGCGCCGAAGGTTATGAAGGGTATGCAACCATAAACTTTATTTGCAGACGCGGCGAGACGTTCAACGATTTTGAAAGCGTCGACTCCGTGACCTGGGCAAAAGACGGCGAAACTACGGCTACGAAAGAACTCGTGGACGGCTATAACGGACAAGGCGTAAAAATAACCGCGCGCGATAACTTCTCGTGGGATCAGGTAAGATTGCCGGTTAAGGATGAAAAAGGCTTCGTAACCGCAAGAAATTTTGCGAAATACGATAAACTCGTATTCGTCGTGTACGTCGGCAACGACCTGAAACTCTGCACCGCGAACGCGAACGAGCAGTACGACGTAAAAGCCGGTTGGAACGTGGTTACTTTCTCGATCGCAAACTTTGTCGCGGCGGGTAATTTCAGCGAGGACGCAAACGGGATATATCTTTGCGTGAACGGGCTTGAGAGCGGAAAAGAAATGATATTCGACGCAATTTACGGATTGTACGCCGAAAACTACGAACCGCCGGTTGCGGGCGAAATCAGAATTAACGCCGTAAACGGAAGCGTTATAATAAAAGATAAAGAAATGACCGTTCCGACGGCAACCGCTATAGACGCCGACGGCAACGCGCTCGGATACGAAGTGATCGTAAAAGACGGCAACGGCGCAACCGTAACTCTTTCCGCGGGCGATAAATTCACGCCTTCGGTTACGGGAAATTACGAACTGACTTACGTTATAACCGCCGACGGTTACGACGGAAGCGAAAGCGTAGCCTTGCAGTGCAAAAAAGCGATGCTTTTAAATTCGTTCGACGCTCTTTCGGATTTGCCTTACGTTATCAACGTTGAAACCACAAAACTTTGCGAACTTGCGGACACGTTTGACGGTAAAGGCGTGAAAGCGTCGGCTCCCGACGGTATGAGTTGGGCTCAGGTTCAGGTCGGCGCGAAAGACGGTAAGGGGGGATATATTTCCTGGAAGAACTTCCGGAAATTCCAGAAGATTCAGTTTGTGGTGTACAGCAGTTCTTCGGCAACCTTCTGCACGGCAACCAACAGCGAAAGCGTCGGCGTATCGGAAGGCTGGAATATAGTGGAATTCAGTATGAACGGAGTAGTCGCCGCAGGCAATTTCCGTGAAGACGCAAACGGATTCTACCTTTGCGTAAACGGTCTTAAAGAAAACGAATACCTTATTTTCGATAGTTTTTACGGGATTTATGCGGATGATTATCAACCCGACGTGGAAGTTGAAGTCAAGATAAATTCGACAGACAACCTTACGGCTCTTCTGGGCGGCGAGTATAAGATTCCCGCGTATTCGGCAACGCACGGCGAAACCGGACTTGAATGTGAAATTACCGTAAAAGACGCAGGCGGAAACGTTGTTGAGGTAAACGACGACAAATTCGCCGTCGCGGCGCTCGGCGCGTACACGATAACTTATAAAGTAATCACCGCGGGATACGAAGGCGAAGCGAGCGTGACCGTAAACGCCAAAAAGGGTAATCTTTTAAACAATTTCGACAAAGCGAGCGATATAACTTACGTTGCCGTAAGTTCCGGAAACGAAGTCGTGGACGCGCTTTCCGGCAAGGCGATCAAGATTACCGCAAACGCGGCGTTTTCCTGGACGAGAGTAAGTTTCCCGGCTGTGGAAAACGGCGGATATCTTACAGTTGAAAATTTAAGAAAATATGATAAAATAAGATTTGTAATCTATTGTTCCGCAGACGGCGTTTATGCTTGCTCGGCGGCAGACGAAGAAGGTTACACTTTAAAGAAAGGCTGGAATATCGTTGAATTCTCGCCGGAAAACATAAAAACGGCGTTTGAAGAGAACGCTAACGGATTTTATCTGTGCGTGAACAACGTCGCTCAGGGCGATTATATAATGATGTATTCGGCGGAAGGCATTTACGCCGACGACTATCAGGTTTAATAAATTTTCCTCTTTGTCGCGTCTTTTCCGGGCGCGACAAAGAAAAAATGTCGGAGAACTCTATAATGACAAAACTTTTTCAAAAAGGAAAAGAAAATCGGACTCCCGCCGCAAAGGGAATACGTAAAAAACGAGTAAGGCGCGTAAGGCCGGTGTTTATCGCGGCGGGCGTCATAATGCTCGTTTACGCTTTGTCGATGCTTACGCCGCTTTATTATATGCTGGTAAATTCCTTAAAGCGAATCGACGACTTTTTAGAGCGCGGCGCGTGGGTTTTTCCGTCCGGACAGTACGGCGGAATATTCTGGGAAAACTACCAAAACGTTTTTAAAATGGGCGGCGATACGAGTTTTTATAAAATGCTTTTAAACTCGCTCATATTCACTGTGTCGGTCGTTGTGATTTCAACCGCCAGCACGACGGCAACGGCATACGTTCTTGCAAGATTCCGCTTCCCGGGCAGGGGATTTCTGGTTTCGATAGGTTTCGGCTCGCTGGTTTTGCCCGATTTCGGCGCGGCTTCGGTTATATATAAATTGTTTCTTGACTGGAATCTTATGGATACCTGGGGAATACTCATACAGTTTGCAACGCCGTTCGGAATACTTTATCTGATGCTTTTCGGTTTGTTTTCCGCAATGTCGAACGGTTACGTGGAAGCGGCGGAAATCGACGGGGCGGGCGAGTTTACCATATTTTTCAGAATATGCGTGCCAATGGCGTTCGGAATGATGAGCGCGGTAATGGTAATAACAGCCATCAACACGTGGAACGATTATTACACTTCGTATATGTATTTGCCGAGTTTAAAGACGTTGGCTTTAGGGCTTCAGGAATTGTCGCTCACGCTTTCGCAGTTTCAGCGTCCGACGCTGTTTGCCGCAATGGTTATAACCGTTGCGCCCGTGGTAATACTTTTTATTGCCATGCACGACAAAATAATTTCGTTTACCGCCGGCGGCGGATTAAAGGGATAGGAGATTTTATGAATAAGAAGATTATATCGATATTTTGCGCGTCGTCGATAGCCTTAAGTCTGGGGCTTTCGGCATGCGGAAAAAGCGACACTTCCGCGATTTCGTATAAAATAACGGAATCCGAAGAAACCATGCGTTTGGGCGCGTTCGACACGCCGCATAACGGTTTTGAAAACGAACGCGGAACTCCCTGGGGGTTGGAAAAAGATTGCAACACCGAGGAAAACTGGCGCGTTATGGCAGATTGCGGTTATAACGTTGCGCTGCCAATATACGATACCACGCACGAGCATGTGCTTAAATCGCTTGCAAATGCGGAAAAGAACGGCGTAAAAGTTCTCATAATGGACTATGAAAACCCGTCGCTTCACAACATATGTCAGAACGGCAAGGGGCTTACTTACGAGGAGGCATATTCTCAGATTCTTGCGCAGGAAAGCAAAATCAAAGCGCGAATCGACGAATTTGCCGCATATAAATCCTTTGGCGGACTTCACGTTATTGACGAGCCGTCAATGGATTATTACAATACGATAGCGGCGGCTCAGGATTGGTGGTATAAAAATTATCCCGAATACGAATTTTATGTGAATCTGTATCCGTCATACGCGAGCGATACGCAACTTTACGGCAAATACGCGGGAGAATATACGTTCAGGGATTACGTTTTCAATTTCGTCGAAACGGTAAATCCGACCTGTATTTCGTACGACCATTATCCGCTTCAGAAAGCCGGACTTCGCGGAACGGTTCGCCCGCAGTGGCTTTCAGACCTCGAAACGTTTGCCGACGCTTCGAAAAAATACGATATTCCGTTTTATATCTATATTCTGACGACAAGGCACTGGAGTTACATTTCGCCCGAACTTTACAGCGAAGTGGCATGGCAGGCATACAGCGCGATGTGTTACGGAGCGAAAGGGTTGCAAACGTTCCTTTACTGGTCGTATCTTGCGCCGGACAGCGATACGAATAATCTCGGCACCGGGCTTGTCGATCCGCAAGGCAACAAACTCGCTTGTTACTATGCCGTAAAAGAGGTCTTTGACGAAATAAAATCGTTTGAAAGGTTGTATATGAATTTCGACTGGGTGGGAACGATGCCTTTGGGTATGAGCGGAAGCGGAACGTACAGTCAACTTCGTTCTCCGCTTGAAAAAGTAAAGGGGATAGCCTCTGTCGACGCAACGGCGGACGCGCTCGTTTCGGAATTCAAGGATAAAAAAGGCAACGTCGCCTATATGGTCATGAACTATTCTTCGCCTTTTGAGCATGCGGATAACAAAGTTACTTTAAAGTTTGAAAACGCCGATAAAGTGCTTGTCTGCAAAAAAGGCAAAAGAGTTGTGGAAAACCTGAAAAACAATACTTTGGAACTCGATATCGGTTGCGGCGAAGGTTACTTCGTGATACCGGTTAAATAAAAATCCGACAGGAGGATATGTTTATGAAAAAATTCGGTAAAATAATCGCGTTGCTGCTTTGCGTTATGGCAAGTTTATCGGTTATCGCGTGCGGCGGAGGCAACGGAGGTTCCGTCGGCGATTCCGTTAAAGACGACGTCGGCAAAATAGGTAAAAGAGGCGAAAAAGGAACGTTTATGCTGCAGGTTACGGCACGGATTGGATAACTTCGGCTGTTTCGTTGTTTCTTCAGGACAATGCTGGCGTCAAGTATTATCTCGAAGCAAGTCCGCTCGCTTTAAGCGCGGTTAAAACCCAACTCGAAAACGGAAACTGCAAGGACGACGTTATTCTGGTAAGCGCGGCGGATTACGAATCGTACGTAGCGAAAGGATATATCGAGGACTTAACCGACGTTTATCAGTCCGTTATTCCCGACAGCGGTAAAAAAGTCGAAGAAGTAATAGACGCAAACGTTATGGCAGATAAGGTCATAAACGGTAAAAAATTCGGTATTCCGTGGCAGGATAACCCGCCCAGCGGACTTATTTACAATAAGAAGATGTTTGAGCGTTACGGCTGGACCATTCCGGAAACAATGGACGAATTCTGGACGCTTTGCGATAAAATAGCCGAGGATACCGAAGGTTCGGTTGCCCCGCTCACTTTCGGAGGCGCAGACGGAAACGGTTATCTTTACACCAATTTTCCGCAATGGCTTTCCGAATGTTACGGCGCAGACGGGATGAAGGAGTTCTTCAGACTCGGCTCGCCCGAGGTGTATTCCGTTCAGCAGGAAGGCAGAGCAAAAGTATATTCCACTCTGGCAAGACTCACTAAGGGAAAAACGAGCAAAGGTACCGATATAACGCTTGACGGCTCGGTGGGCGCCACCGCGATAACCGCGCAGTCCAACTTTATAAACGGCAGAGCGGCTATGATCGTGGGCGGAACGTATTTCCCGACCGAAATGGTTGATTACATTAAAATTAAAAACTTCGACGCGGGCTATATGCCGATGCCCCATATCAATGCGGACAAAAAATCCATCGACGGCAGCAAAGATACGTCGAACGTGCTTTTCTCTGCCGATAACGGTGTGTTCGCAATACCTGCAAGCGCGGCAAATAAGGATCTGGCAAAATTTGCTGACCAGATTAATGCGTTGTGCGACAAGTGGGACAGATAACCATAGAACCAGAAAAAACAGCACGCCGTTCGGTTTCGGCGTGCTGTTTTTGGTTAAAAGGGAAAAGGCTCTGCCGGGAGAAACGGCAGAGCCTTTTCGGGGTATGGAGAAAAGTGTGTGGGAGAAGAGCATGGAGGGCGCTACTGGTCGTCAGAGAGGCTTTGGGAGGAAGCCTTGTCTGCAGCATCCGGGGAGAAGGGGCGGTGCAGTGTTTTGTACCGCCTGTACCGGATGCCGAGCAGCGTGAATACAACGCCGGTGACAAAGGAGCCGACGCTGACCACGATATAAGCATCAGCGCCGCTGTGCAGCAGCACCGAGCCGTACCCGGCCAGAACGATGGAAAGACCCGGAACATGCTCCTGATACAGCAGGGATGCAATGCCGACTGTCAAAAACAAACAAACTGCGGAGAGAGTGCAGTTGATTCGATGTGCCCGCCTTTGACGAAGCCTGCGTGTGCGGCGGCGAATTTCCTCCATACGAACACTCGCCTTCTGGGTCATGGACAGTCCCTCCTTTTGAGAGATCATCAGAGCGGCTGCTTTCCGTCCTCTCTATCTCCTATAATACAGTTCGCGCCAATTCCTTTCACCCAAATTTGAAAAAAGTTCAAAAAAATTTCCCGCTCCGGAAAAGAGCGGGAAACGGTCAGTGAAAAACAGTGTGCCTGCCCCTGTGGAGCAGCCTTGCCGCAAACAGGGTGACGATGATGGCAGAAGGAAAGAAGTACCCGACCATCTGCCAGAAGCCGTCGGCGGTGATCAGCAGATTGTAGATGCCGTGCAGCACCATGCAGACCCCCAGAATCCCCACCGTGCCGGTGCAGGTGAGCCACGGACGGCGGAACACATAGGCCAGTGCCAGACCGGTCAGGATGCCGCAGACCAGATGCAGGGCCCCGGCGGACATGCCGCGGATGAGCAGGAAAACAAAACTTCCTGCACCGTTTTCGGTCAGGTAGCAGACGTTTTCAAAGGTAGCAAAGCCCACTGCAATGCCAATGGCCGCAGGAGTCAGCTTGTGGGAATCCGGCTCAAAGATCAAAAAGTAGAGCAGCAGAGGCAGCAGCTTCAGGATCTCCTCGCAGACAGGTGCGATCTCAATGGCGGTGGTCACGGCACTGCACTGGTGCCGCCCCATGAAAAAGCTGCTGACATAAGCCGAAAGCAGGCAGGTGGCCATGCCCAGCACCACGAACAGAGTAAAGCGCCGGGGGCTGCCCGATGTGAACAGCAGGGAGAGCAGCATGGGAAGCGCCAGGCACAAAAAGATGTTTTCAATGTAGGTCATGGGGCTCCTCCCGCAGGATATGGGGCAGGAAGCTGACCAGCGTGAGGGTCAACAGGATGTCCACAGCATAGTAAAGGTTGAACCGGGTGTAATCACGGATGAACTCGGAGGCAACGAACAGAAGGATCTGCAAGGACATTTCAAACATAAGTGCGATCTCATAAGGCCGGAGCCGTTTTTCCTTTTGCAGGGCCGAAAAACAGAGATAGGCCAGCGCGCCAAAGGTGAGCGCCAGCACACCAGACATCAGCGGAGAGGGGCCAAACACCTGCACCCGCATGACAACTCCGGCAATGACCACCCCGGCCGCCAGCGCAAAAGGCGAGAACGGCGGGCGCAGGCCCTCCCAATAGAGGATCTCCAGCGAGAGAAAAAAGAAATACGAGGCCATCCAGGAGCATTCGGCCACATAAAACACCTGCGGCCCATGGCCCAGAATGATCAGATGGAGCAGGTAGTACAAAGTGCCCATCATAAAGCTGGCGTAGCCGAACGCCAGGATCAGGCAGGAGCGGCTGCTGCGCCGGAAGGCGAGGAGAAAGGCGAGGAGCGCCATCGCAGCCAGCACGATCACCTGAAAGGTGTTGTCAATGATCTCAAAGCTCATCGTCGTCCCTCGTGTGCTTCTTTTCACTGCTGCGGCGCAGGCGGTAGAGCAGGATGGTCACGCAGGAGCCCAGCAGGAACGAGAGTACGCCCACCAGGATATAACCGTCGGCTCCGCGCTCACTCAGCATCCCGGCGGTGCCGGTGGGGGAAACATGCAGCGCGACCGATGTGCCTGCCCAGCCGGGCATGGCAAGGCCCAGGCAGACCACCAGCGCCAGACAGGCCGCCATACAGCCTGCATCGATCAGCAGCATCTGCCGTGCGCGCGCCTGACGCTGCAGCTGGGCCGTGCGCTGGCGGATCAGCGCCATCCGTTCGGCATCAGTTTTCATACTGATATCCCTCCTGTTCCAAAAGTTGTTTCAGCTGCTGCTTGCCCCGGTACACAAGGTTCGTTACCTGCTGCTCGGTGCGTCCCAGCACCTGTGCGGCCTGCCGGTAGCTCAGTTCTTCAAAATAGACCAAAAAAAGTGTCTCCCGGTAGTCCTTTTTGAGCTTGCCCAGTGCGGCGTACAGTTGCTGGTGCTGTTCGTTCTGGAACAGCCCGGTTTCGGCCAGTGCCTCGTCCGGCAGTTCAAAAGGCAGTTCCTCCAGCGGCAGAAAAAACCGCCGCCGGGTCTTGCAGCGCAATGCGAGATTGCGCCCGGTTTTATAGAGGTAAGCCTTGAAGCAGCCATCCTGAATGGGCCGCTCTCTTGCAAAAATATGGGCAAAGGCTTCGATCATCAGATCCTCTGCCTCGTGGATATCGCCCAGCACGCCGTTGATGTAAAGGGTCAGCGCATCGCCATACCGCTCCACCAACAGCTGAGCGGCAGCTTCGTCTCCGGCCAGATACTTCCGGTAGGCTGTTTCGTCTGAGACCATCCGGTTGTTCCTTTCCGTGTTGTACACATTTCATCTTGTCTATTTTATATAAGATGAAAGAAATTTGCAAGGGAAAATACGAAAAAGCACTCCATTCTCTTCCAATTTGTGATATAATAAACTGATTTCGCCTGTTTTTCGTGCAGAAGGCGGGCGGCTGAAATTATTGGAGGGGACAAATTTATTATGGAACGTGAAACGCTGAAATCGCGGCTGGGCTTCATCCTGCTGTCGGCAGGCTGTGCCATCGGCATTGGCAACGTGTGGAAATTTCCTTATATGGCAGGTCAGGGCGGCGGAGGAGCCTTTGTACTGTTTTACCTGCTGTTCCTGGTCATTCTGGGTCTGCCCATTATGACCATGGAATTTGCTGTGGGCCGTGCCAGCCGCAAAAGCCCGGTGCGCGCCTATCAGGTGCTGGAAAAGCCGGGCCAGAAGTGGCATATCCACGGCTATTTTACGCTGATCGGCTGTTACCTGCTGATGATGTTCTACACCACCGTTGCAGGCTGGATGCTGCACTATTTCTATATGACTGCCGCCGGAAAGCTCTCCGGCCTGAACGCAGACGAGGTGGCGGGCAAGTTCACCGAGATGCTGGCAAGCCCCGGCATTATGACCTTCTGGATGGTGTTCGTGGTCGTTCTGGGCATTCTGGTCTGCGCCAAGGGCCTGCAGAACGGTCTTGAGCGTGTGACCAAGGGCATGATGATCGCCCTGCTCCTCATCATGGTCATTCTGGCCGTGAACAGCCTCTTCATGGACGGCGCAAAGGAGGGTCTTTCCTTCTTCCTGGTGCCTGACTTTGGCCGTATGAAGGAGGTTGGCATCGTCAACACCCTGGTGGGTGCGATGAATCAGGCCTTCTTCACCCTGAGCCTGGGCATCGGTGCCATGTCTATTTTTGGCAGCTACATCGGCAAGGAGCACTCCCTGCTGGGCGAGAGCGTCCGTGTGGTGGTGCTGGATACCTTTGTGGCCATCACGGCCGGTCTCATCATCTTCCCGGCCTGCTTTACCTTTGGTGTGGATCAGACCGCAGGCCCCAGCCTGATCTTCATCACCCTGCCCAATATTTTTGCCAACATGGCGCTGGGCAGGTTGTGGGGCAGCCTGTTCTTCCTGTTCATGGCCTTTGCGGCCCTGTCCACCGTGCTGGCGGTGTTCGAGAACATTATCTGCTGCGGCATGGAGCTGACCGGCTGCACTCGTAAAAAGTCCAGTCTGGTCAACCTGTTCCTCATCATCCTGCTGTCCATGCCCTGCGTGCTGGGGTATAACCTCTGGGCCTGGGATGGCTTTGCCGTGTTTGGCGGTGCAGTGCTGGACTTCGAGGATTTCCTTGTCAGCAACCTGTTCCTGCCGCTGGGCAGCCTGGTCTACCTGCTGTTCTGCGTTTCCCGCTATGGCTGGGGCTGGGACAACTATAAGAAGGAAGTCAACACCGGCGAGGGCCTGAAGATGAAGGACTGGATGCGCGGCTACCTGACCTATGTGCTGCCGGTGATCGTGCTGTTCATCTTTGCGTTCGGTATCTACGATAAATTTTTTGCATAAATAAGTTACGCCTTCCGTTATTCCTTCGCTAATGGGCTCCCTCGTTGAGGAGGCTGTCGAGCGGATGCGAGACGGAAGGAGTTCGTGGGCTCCTCTTGCAATAAGGGGAGCCTTTTGCGGCAGAAAGGAATTTGGGATGCACGTTCTGATTTGTGACGACGACGCGGCGTTCGGTGCGCGTATGGCAGACTATATCCACGATTATTTCGAAGCTCGGTCGGTCCAGCTGCAGACCGTCGTCTGCACCGGTGCGGCCGAGGCGCTGCGCACGCCGTATCTGGAGCTGTATCAGCTTGCGTTTCTGGATGTGGATATGCCCGGCACCAATGGCATCGCACTGGGGCGGGAGCTCAAGCAGAGAAGCCCCGACATTCGGCTGGTCTACGTCTCGCCCTATCTGGAATTTGCCCCCGAAGGCTACACGGTCAATGCCTACCGCTACCTGCTCAAACGGGACATTGCCCGGATGCTGCCCAAGTGCCTGGACGATCTGCTGGCGGCCTTTACCGACCAGCACCGGACCCTGACCGTGCACCACAACCGCGCCACCAGCGAGATCCCGCTGTACCAGATCTATTATCTGGAAAGCGCTCTGCGCCAGATCGACATCTACGGCGACATCCCGCACCGGCCCATCTGCACCTTTTACGGCAAGCTGGCCGAGCTGCCCGCCATGCTTTATGAGAATGGTTTTTTGCAGGTGAGCCGCAGCGATGTGGTGAACATGAGCCATGTGCACAGCATCCGCAATTATAAAGTGGAGCTGAAGAACGGCGTGGAGCTG
>ERZ779875.1958-NODE-1958-length-12041-cov-2.677123_pt1 | contig 12041 bp, 13 predicted proteins | sample MGYA00511246_ERZ779875 | MGnify/ENA primary metagenome ERZ779875 (study PRJEB29588, sample SAMEA2155093) | human gut metagenome | biome: human gut; feature: human-associated habitat; material: faeces | place: Denmark | collected 2008/2010 ... | reverse complement strand
TCCACATGCGCTCCTATTTATGTAGAATATATTATTTAAGCATAGCTATCCTAGCCATTTATGCGATGTTCCTTTCCGGTACAAGAGGGGCCATGATCGTTCCATTAGCGGGATTGGCGCTTTATACATTCGTCAGTAAACAAACCAAAACCATTATCACAAGCTCGACCTTATTATTGCTTACTTATGTTTTTTTTGCCCTTACTACTATAGGAAATAGCAACGCTACCATCCGAAGGATGCGTACCGCATTCACCCCGACAGAAGACGCCTCATTCAATGTTCGAAAAGAAAATCAAAAGAAATTGGCATCCTACATGAAATACAAGCCTTTTGGAGAAGGGCTGGGATTATCAGGTGACAGGGCTGGAGAGAGAATATCAAAACGCTTTACCACCTCCATTCCAACAGATTCATGGTATGTCAAAATCTGGGTGGAGACAGGAGCGGTTGGCTTGACACTTTACCTAAGCATGATCTTTCTATCCATTGGATGGGGAGGATGGATCATAGCCATGCGGCTCAGAGATCCGGAGCTGAAAGGGCTACTGACAGGGTTACTTTGTGGCATATTCGGAATGTTTATCAATGCATACGGGAACTCTTTCTGGGGACAATTCCCGACAATGGTAATTTCCTTTACGGGACTTACTTTTATAATGGTAGGACCCTATCTAGATCAAGAAATACAAGAAAAAAAATCAACTGATTCAAATATAAAACACCATGATTGAGCAATTCTTTCAAATAGGAGAAAATTGGATAGACAAGGAGGAGTATCTATTTCAATTGATAGACGCCATCGTATTCCTATGTTTTATGGTATGCGTACTGTATTTATTCGTATTCGCCGTTTACTCTAAAAGGAAATCGACTTATAAATACCCTACGACTATGAAAAAATACCGTTTTGCGGCCTTATTTCCGGCCTATGGGGAGGATGAGGTAATTATAGACTCCGTCAAAAGTTTCCTTCAGCAAGACTATCCAAGAGAATTATATGATATTATCGTGATAGCCAACCAAATGCGTCAGGAAACCCTCGATAGGCTAAAGTCATTATCCGTAAAGATTATAAAAATGGAGAACCCACAAAGTACCAAAATAGAGGCCCTCAAGGCAGCCATCCGTTACATTGAAGAAGGAAAAACAAAATATGACAACGTGATTATCCTTGACGCCGATAATATCGTAAAAAACAATTATATAGAGAAAATAAACGATGCTATTTACGCAGGTTGTTCAGCCATACAGACGCATAGGGTAGCCAAGAACAGAGATAGCAGCATAGCGGTGCTCGACGCCGTTAGCGAGGAGATCAACAACTCTATTTTCAGGAAAGGACATACCCGCCTAGGTTTCTCGTCCGCCCTAAGTGGCTCGGGTATGGCTTTCGAATACGGTCTTTTCAAGAATATCATACAAGGTTGCAACGATATCGGAGAAGATAAGTACATGGAGCGAAAACTGTTACTCCAAAATATATATATCGAATATCTTGAAGATGTCTATACATACGACGAGAAAGTAAGAGGCAAGAAAGACTTCTATAATCAAAGACAGCGCTGGCTTGCCACACAATTCCACAACTTACTCTCAGGGATTCTCCAGATACCGGGAGCACTAATAAAAGGAAATTGGGACTATTGCGATAAATTATTTCAATGGATGATGCCCCCTCGTGTCTTATTGCTAGGGTTTATCACGTTAATTGCCGCCATCCTAAGTCCACTTGATATCATAATCTCCATTAAATGGTGGTTCCTCTTGATATGGCTAAGCATCACTTTTAGCGTAGCGGTTCCAGACTATTTAGTGGACCAAAAATTCAGGAAGGCGATCGCCAGTGTTCCCATCCTATTCTTCCTCATGTTCCTAAACACGTTCCGAATAGGGAAAAAGCATACATTCTCTCACACCAAACATTCTCCAAATCATGAAGATAGCCATTGAAGCCCAGCGAATTTTCCGTACGAATAAGCACGGGATGGATTTTGTAGCGCTCGAGAGCATTCGAGAGCTACAGAAAATCGACAAGGAAAATGAATATTTCATATTCGTAAGTCCGGGAGAAGATCATTGCCTAGAAGAAACAAGCAATACGCACATCGTGGAGGTAAAATGCCCCACCTACCCCCTTTGGGAGCAGGTGGCGTTGCCACGGGCTGTAGCCAAGATAAGGCCAGACCTATTGCATTGTACGAGTAACACGGCTCCGATTCATTGCCCCGTCCCATTGGTATTGACCTTGCACGACATCATCTTCCTTGAGCCCAAGCAGGGAGGTAATACATCATGGTACCAAAACATGGGTTGGCACTACCGACGTTTAGTAGTTCCCCGTATACTCCCTAAGTGTAAGAGAATCATTACCGTATCTCATTTTGAACGTGATCGGATTCGAGAGGCCTTATGTCTGCCCAAAGAACAAATCATGGCGATCTACAATGGATACAGCCAGCATTTTCATCCCCTATCAGGCATATCCGCCATCACCCATAAATACATTCATTCGGACGATTACCTTTTCTTCCTAGGAAATACGGACCCTAAGAAAAATGTACCCCGCACCTTGAAGGCATACAGTCTGTATCTCAAGCGCTCATCAAGAAAGCGTCCTCTATTAATAGCGGACTTACGCGAAGACAAGCTGGATATGATATTGAGAGAGCAGCATATAGAGGAAATCAAGCCTTACCTGTCTTACCCAGGTTACATCTCCAACAAGGATTTGGCATACTTGTACAATGGGGCCTTCGTCTTCCTATACACCTCCCTAAGGGAAAGCTTCGGTATCCCCATGCTAGAAGCTATGGCATGCGGTACACCCGTGATAACGGGGAATACCTCGGCCATGCCTGAGATCGCCGGAAAGGGAGGATTATTGGCAGATCCTTTCAACGAAGAAGAAGTAGCTTCCTTATTGCTGCGGCTAGAAGAAGATCAAGCATTCCATGATGAACAAATAAAATATGGATTACAAAGATCCCGATTATTCTCATGGAATCATACGGCTAGGAAACTATTGCAAGTTTATATGGAAGTCATTCAATCCTTAAAGAAATGAATATCAGCGATCTTAAACAAAAGATAAAGAAAAATGACAGATTAAAGAGAACGGTTCATTACTTAATAATGAATCAAAGAGGCTCTTGCCCTAGATTATGGGTTAAATGGTTTGTCAATCCATTTATGTTAACCTATGGAAAACGGAGCAAGATCAGAAGATCTGCTATAATGAATGTCAGTCCCATTAACTCATTCATACTTGGACAGGAAAGTATAATTGAGCATTACGTCACGATAGACAACGGGGTAGGCCACGTACACATCGGTGATCATTCACGCATAGGCATACATAATACGATCATCGGTCCCGTTTTTATTGGGAATCAAGTTATCTTGGCTCAGAACATCACTATATCCGGGCTCAACCATACATACCATGATATTTCTAAACCAATCGTAAAACAAGGCATAACTACCTCCCCTGTGATCATAGAAGATGAGTCTTGGATAGGAGCGAACACGGTCATTACCTCAGGCGTACATATCGGCAAGCACTGCGTGATCGGCGCAGGCAGTGTCGTCACAAAAGATATACCAGATTACTCTGTGGCCGTAGGCAATCCTGCTAAAGTTGTCAAACATTATGACCCATGCGGACAGCAATGGAAACGAACCCGATAAAAGGGATCAATGCGATTCCTCAAAATGATAACATTTCGCATAAAGACCGGCTATCTTATCGGGATGGAGATACTTGTCGGCATACCTCCGGTTCTTAGCTCCTAAATCGTCCAAATCCATGTTCATGGCAGAGCGAAGCATTGAATTGACAGACCCTTGATCCGAGGGGGAAAAGACCAAGTTCGCTGTCACCCTCAGTAATTCACCCACATTCCCGCTATCAGGGCCAACGACACCCCGCCCGAACAAGAAAGCCATCGGAACTACTCCGGAATTAAGGATAACGCAACGCTGTATAAAGACAACATCAGACACCGCAAAATAATACGGTAAATCCTCATCTGATATAATCCGCTCATTATTCTCCGTTCGTACCCCTAAAAGATGTAATAAACAACGTATTACGGACAATAAAGGCTTCGGATAACTCCCCGGAAGCATTCTTGGGGCCAGCAAGAGCTTCTTCCTTCGAGGCAAAGAGAAAAAAGCTTTCAACGTCATCCAGACCTCATCTCTCCTCCGGAATTTGCCAAACGCCGTAACCACAAAAGTCCTCCGGTCAATGCCCCAATATTCTCTTGCCGCCTCTCTCGTCAGAGTATCGTCATAAGCGCCCAGATAAATCGGATGAGGAATTAGGACATGCCTACAATCAGGATATAGACCGGCCATCTTGCCTAGACTATAGTTACCGAGGTGTACCATGCAATCGGCCATTCTCTCTACCACTCTATAGCAAGCTTGATGCAAAGGACTTCCATAATGAGGGGATAAGTTGTGGCACGTATAATAAACCCGAGAGCCCTTCTCCTTAAAATATCTCAGCCGGGTCTCCAGCCGCTTATCGATATCCACGTCATTCACATTCCATCCCACCACTTCCTCAGGCCAATGAATGTGGATGATATCATAAGACCGGGATGGATTCCAAAACTCATCAACTGAGCTGATAGCCTCTATTCCATGAACAGAAAGCCTCGTTCGAATCACGGGAACAAATAAATTATCCCCATTTTTCTCTTTATAGACAAATAGGACTCTCATTTAATTTTATTGTTTTAATGTAAAGGTATGTATTTTTATCGAAAATAAGGAACACCTCATGAATAATTTAAATAAAAAACATATATTTGCCTATTAGGAGAATAATACACCTCTACTAGAAAAATATGGCATCAATACAAAAAGAGTTGGCATCTGGAATAATCTATACAGCTATATCAAAATACTCAGGAATCATCATTTCTTTAGCCGTGGCAGGTACTGGCCCGGCTGATCGATCCAGAGGAATTCGGGGTCGTAGCGATCGCCACCGTCATCATTTCATTTTTCAGTATTTTCAGTGATTTAGGGATCGCTCCAGCTATCATTCAAAACAAGCATTTAACAGAGGATAAACTTAACGATATATTCTCTTTTACACTATGGACCGGGATAGGGATCTCCATTTTATTCTTCTTGTCATCATGGCCAATCTCCTTATTTTACAAACAGAGTTCATTGCTATCCATATGTCATTTATTATCTTTCAACTTATTCTTTGCCTCAGCCAACATCGTTCCAAACGCACTATTATTCAAGGACAAAGAATTTAAATTTATAGCATACAGGAGTTTATTTGTTCAATGCATTGGAGGAATCATAGCAATCTTAGCAGCTATATCAGGAGCTGGATTATATGCCTTAATTATCAATCCTATATTCTCAAGCATCCTTATATTCATTATTTCCATAAGAAAAAAGCCCCAGAAATTAAAATACACATTTGGATCAAAATCCATTCATGAGATATTCAGTTATTCCGCATATCAATTCATGTTTAATGTGATAAATTACTTCAGCAGAAACCTTGATAAATTATTAATAGGAAAGTATATGAGTATGAATTCCTTAGGATATTACGAGAAGTCGTACCGCTTGATGATGCTCCCGTTGCAAAACATAACACATGTCATATCACCAGTCATGCATCCCGTCTTCTCCAATTTTCAAGATGATCCGCTTAAATTAGCCCTCTCCTACGAGAAAGTCATCCGCATCCTAGCATTCATCGGGTTCCCATTATCAGTATTATTATGGTTTTGCGCCAAGGAGATTACGCTCATCCTATTCGGAGACCAATGGCTGCCATCCGTTCCCGTATTTCAGATCCTATCCTTATCCGTAGGCATACAGATCATCCTGTCCACCTCCGGCTCCATCTACCAAGCAGCCAACGATACGAAAAGCCTGTTCATATGTGGCGTATTCTCAGCCCTATTGAACGTATCAGGCATCCTCGCCGGCATATTCATATTCAAGAGCCTCGAAGCTGTCGCATGGTGTATATGTGCGACCTTCGCCATCAATTTCATACAATGTTATGTATGGATGTATAAAGTGACGCTAAAACGCAGCCTAGCGTCTTTAATCAGACAACTTATTTCCCCGGCTCCGCTCGTGGGTATATTGATAGTATGCCTATGGTCTATCCACCAATCATCCATTATATTACCGGAGCTGGCAAACTTGTTCATAAAAGCGGTTATTGCCGTTCTCGTCTCCTGCATATATATTCAATTGAGTGGCGTATATAACATAATTAACTTCCTAAAATCAAAGATAAAAAGATGAAAGCCCTATTCCTTATATTCCATGGATTTAACCCGGCGAACGGGATCAGCAAGAAGATACAATATCAAGTAGACGCTTTACAGGCATGCGGAGTGGATACAAGGCTTTGCTACATGCGAGAACCAGCTGGCAGGAAACTACGCATGATCGACTCCGAGATTTTACGGGATTACGGAACTGGCATAAAAGGCAAGATCCTTAAAAGAATCGAGTATTCCTCTATAGTGGAATACGTCAGGAAAGAAGGTATCGACCTCGTCTATATGCGCTCAGACAATAACGCGAACCCTTTCACGCTCCACATGGTATGGCAGATGCGTAAAAACCACGTGAAAGTGGTCATGGAGATACCTACATACCCCTATGACCAAGAATATATCGGTTTCTCCCGTAAGGCAACGCTGCTTATCGACAAATGCTTCCGCCATACGTTAGCTAAGCGGTTAAGCGGGGTCATCACCTTTTCCGATTACCAAACAATATTCGGTAGCCGTACCATACAAATATCGAACGGGATAGACTTCAAACAAATCAAGCTAAAGAAACACATAAACGACACGAGCCATGAGCTCCACTTGATCGGGGTGGCGGAAATCCATTACTGGCATGGCTTCGACCGCCTAGTAAAAGGCTTAGTCAATTATTACCAAGCAAACTCCGGATATAATGTATATTTCCACATCGTCGGCAATTTCGCGGCGAAACGGGAAGAGAACGATATTCTCCCACTCATCAAGAAATATAACTTAGAGAGATATGTGATCCTACACGGGATGAGACACGGGGAAGAATTGGATGAGCTCTTCGAACAGGCCGATATGGGCATAGGGAGCCTCGCACGCCATAGAAGCGGCATCACCCACATCAAAACACTGAAAAACAGAGAGTACGCAGCAAGAGGACTCCCTTTCATTTACTCCGAGATGGACAGTGATTTCGAGGGAAAGTCTTATATACTGAAAGCCAAAGCAGATGAAAGCCCGATCGAGATTCCCGCTATCCTGGAATTTCATAGGGGGCAAACGCTATCTCCCTGCCAGATCAGGGAGTCCGTCCTATCGCTTTCGTGGGAGAGCCAAATGAGTAAAGTATTAAGTGAAATTGATATAGAAAACAAAAAATAGAATAAGCCATGATTCCTAAAATCATACATCTCTGTTGGTTAAGTGGTGATCCATATCCACGGAAAATACAAGACTGCCTTGATAGCTGGAAAAAACACCTTCCTAGCTACGAGATCATTTTATGGGACACGAAACGTTTTAACATCCACGAAGTCCCATGGGTAGAGCAAGCGTTCAACACCAAGAAATACGCGTTCGCCGCCGATTACATCCGGTTGTACGCTCTTTACCACCATGGAGGAATCTACTTAGACTCAGACGTGGAGATACTGAAGAGCCTCGATAACTTTCTTGAGCTGCCCTATTTCGTCGGGGCGGAAACTTCCGGTACGATTGAGGCGGCCATATTAGGAGCCGAAAAAGGTTGTGACTGGATCAAATGCTGCTTGGATTATTATGAAGGACGAAATTTCATACGTGAAGACGGAAGTTATGATATCCGTATGCTACCGGAGATCCTGAACGAGACCATACTCCGTCTAAAGCCCGTCATAAACATGCCCAGCGGTAGCAATATCGACGATCTGAAGAAAAAAGACCTAGGAGAGGCTGTCTATGTCTTGCCCAAGGAATACTTCTCGCCTAAGGTATTCGATTCGAGAGAGGTATTCCTCACCCCTGAGACCCATGCGATTCATCATTACCAAAACTCATGGTTTTCGCATAAGGCTTTCGCCTACTACCGTACACGGACATTATTCATCAAGATATTCGGATACAAGGCCGTAAGGTCTTTGGAGAAGATGCTATTAAAACGATAATTATCATGAAATGGGCAAAAAAATACATATCCATATACAATCAACCCCTAGACAACGTCCATGAGGGGATCATTCAAGAAATCAAGCAAAAACTAGCGAAGGTACAAAGCGACGAGCCCGTGGTTACCGTATCCGTCATAGCTTACAATGAGGAGAGGCATTTATTGCCTTGCCTATGGGCGCTGAGTGAGATGAGATGCGAATATCCCGTGGAGATCATCGGCGTAAACAATGATTCATCCGATAGGACCGGTGAGATATTCCGTCTCGTAGGCCTCCCGCATTATTTGGAAAAACGACATAGTTGTGGATATGCCCGCCAATGCGGACTAGACCACGCACGAGGCAGATACCATATCAATATCGACGCAGATACCATGTACCCTCCCCTATACGTCCAGATCCTAGTAGATCATTTGCGGATTCCGGGAAACGTAGCCTGCTGCTCCTCATGGAGCTATATCCCGGATGAGCGACACTCAAGGCTCGACCTGTTCTTCTACGAGTTGTCACGGGATATCTATCTATACTTTCTATCATTCAAGCGCCCGGAACTAAGCGTAAGAGGGCTCGTTTTCGCCTATCATACAGAGCCGGCCCGGAGAATCGGGATTCGGGTAGATATAAAAAGAGGAGAAGACGGTACATTAGCCATGCATCTAAGAGAAGTAGGTAAGATCGTATTCATTCACGATCGCAAGGCGAGGGCCGTCACAGGGTACGGAACGGTGGGTCAAGACGGCTCCTTGCTCAATAGCCTAAAAGTAAGGGTATACAAAGCGTTAAGGAACATACACCAGCTTTTCACCAAACAAGAAAAGTATCAAGACGAGGAATCTAATTTAATTAAATAAGTAACATTATCATATAATAAGAGACGGGATATACCCCGTCTCTATAACAAACATAATTTTTTAAAGATAATAAATTCATTTTTAAGCAAAAGGTTACTCACCCCAATCTAGTCATAATAAAGAATCAAATTAATCATTTAAACCCACATTAGAAAAAATTATACCATGTTATAAAACAAAATAATTAACCAATAATAATGCTTGCATAAACCAAAACATAACCTTACCTTTGTAAAGAAAGTAGGAAATACAAATAAGTTGATTTAATGAGATACAAAATAAATAATTATTAATTCAAAAAAAGAAGGAAACGTTTCGTTTTCTATTCTTTTATTTTTATTATAAATACCTATTTATATCTTATATAGTGCGAAATGACGTTAAAAAGGGCATTCGAAAAATAGACACCTATTCAAGACAAACCACTATTTAACAGATTGTTAATCCTTAAACCCCCCATTCGATCGGGGGTTCGAAACTAGGTTCGATTCTTTATTTTCACCATTCAAAACAATACAAAGTACAATGAAACAGACAGTTAGCGTCAAAGAGTTAAAAAGTGGAGGTTACACACGTTTTCCGAGGTTATTTATCGACCTATTACTGCAAGATTACTATCCGAAGAACAAAACACGCCTTAAGATCGGCGTGTTCATATACATTTTCGGTAAACTAGCCAACAAGCCTTACAACTATCGATACGCCGGCGGCAAGCGGGTATCTATCTACGAGGGGCAGTGCATCATCCATATCACGACCATGGCCAGGGCATTGGGATGTTCCTTATACGCGGCGAGGAAAGCGCTGAACGAGCTGGCCGAGGAAAACATGATCCATAAGATCAAGGCAGGAAACGGCCTCGCCATCAAGGTACCCTTCTACAAGTCCCTCTTCATCAAGGAGGAGAAGATACAGAAAGATAACGACAAACAAGAACAGGAGTAAAGCATGGCAAACACGAGCAAAAACAAGAACGACCGCCCGGCGACACTGCCCGACGGCCTCGCCCTCCCGCAGGAGCAGGAGATCGAGAAAGCGATCTTATCGGGGCTTATGGCCTCCCACCGGCATATGCCCACGCTGGCGGCGCAACTGCTGCCGGAGATGTTCACGCTACCGCAAGTGGCGATGGCCTTCGAGGCGTACCTGAACATCTACAACCGGGGGGAGAGCGCCGACGCCCTCTCCGTGGAGAAGGAGCTGCGGCCCGGACACCTTTGATTATCTCCGGCCCCGGCGCCAAATCCACCGACCTGTACCAGCTGGCGCTGGGCGGACGGTATCTGGAAACCAGCGACGAGTACATGCCTACCCACGCACGGCACCTGCGGGAGGCCTACGTGGCGAGGCAGTTCATGCTGAGCTGCTACGACTCGGCCTTGAAAGCCTCACGGCCGGACCGTGACACGGAGGCCTTGCTGAAGGAGATGGACTCGCACGTGGGCCGGCTGATGGAACGGCTCTCGCACGCCACGAACAGCGTAGGCATGAAGGAAGCCACCCTGCTGGCCAAGGAGCGCATGCTGGAGATACAACGCAGGGTGACGGAAGGACGCACGCCGGGCATACATACCGGCCTGGAGGGATTGGACCGGATGACGGGCGGCATGATGCCGGGCACGCTCAACGTGATCGCCGCACGCCCCCGGGTAGGCAAGACGGCCTTCGCCCTCTTCATGGCGCTGAACGCGGCGAGGAACGGGCACCCGGTCTGCCTCTACAGCCTAGAGATGTCGAAGGAGCAGCTGGTGTTCAGGCTGCTGGGATGCATAGCGGACATAGAGCCCTCCAAGATCCTGAAAGGGACCCTCTCCGCCCCCGAGATGAAGAGGATACAAAGGGCCTCCGACGAGCTGGAGCGACTGCCGATATGGATCGACGAGCGCACGGACCTGAGCGTGGCCGACCTGCGTTACCAGATCTCGCTCCGGCGGAAGCAGGGGCGGTGCGAGATGGTGATCGTGGACTACCTCCAACTGATGCTCTCGCCTTCCGAGGACCGCAAGAGCACGAACGACCAGATATCGGCCATCACACGGCAACTAAAGCTGATCGCCAAGGAGAACGACATCCCCGTCGTGCTGCTGAGCCAGCTGAACCGGAATTGCGAGGCGAGACCCACGCTGAAGAACATGCTGTCCGACCTGCGTGACTCCGGCTCCATCGAGCAAGACGCCGATACGGTATTCTTCCTCCGCCGCCTCTCCGTGATGAACATCGACGAGGACCCGGAGACCCGTCTCTCCACCGAGGGCCGGGGTACCCTCTCGATCGCCAAGAACCGGCACGGAGAGTCCGGGGAGGTGCGTTTCTGCCACAACAAGGGGGTTACCCGCTTCACCGACGACCGCACGCCGGTGCCGAACGACCGCAGACCGGCGAAAGCGGAGCTGGATAAAGACCTGTTCGGATGATCGCACGTGACACTTTACTGCGGGTACGGGAAACCGCCCGCATCGACGAGGTAGCGGCCGGGTACCTCACGCTACGGCGCTCCGGCAAGGACCTCGTGGCACTCTGCCCTTTCCACGACGAGCGTCACCCCTCGTTCCGGATCAGCCCGGCGCTCAATATCGGGAAATGCTTCAGTTGCGGCGAGGCGGCGGACCCCATACGCCTCGTGCGCCACATGGAGGGATGTGGCTTCGAGGAGGCCGTACGGCTGCTGGCCCGCAAGTATGGCATCGAGGTGGAGGAGGAACGGGGCACGGAAGAGGCCGGACGGCACGAGGCACGACAGGCGATCTTACGCGGCAACGAGGCCTTCGCCCGCTCCCTCCTTCCCTACGATCCCGCCGAGGGGATAACGGGCGAGGACGAGAACGGCGAGGAAGACCTCAGGGCGCTCCGTGAGACCTTTTCCCACTTCGGGGTAGGTATCTGCCCGCCCGACGCCCCCGAGGGCTTCAGGCGCTTCCGGAGGCGGCTTGTCTTCCCGGTAAGGACCACCGGGGGGCAGATAGCGGGCTTCGCCGGGCGGTCCCGGGGGGCGGACGGGG
>ERZ779875.1941-NODE-1941-length-12142-cov-3.195417_pt1 | contig 12142 bp, 4 predicted proteins | sample MGYA00511246_ERZ779875 | MGnify/ENA primary metagenome ERZ779875 (study PRJEB29588, sample SAMEA2155093) | human gut metagenome | biome: human gut; feature: human-associated habitat; material: faeces | place: Denmark | collected 2008/2010 ... | reverse complement strand
CTCAAAAAATATTATCCTTTTTTTAAGCTGATGGATGTATCCTTTGCCCAGTTTCAGGAAGGCAGATATGAAATGCTGGACATGGGATATATTGTCATGGGGATTCTGCGCTTTTTTATTGAGGAGAATAACTTTAAGGAAAAGGATATTACATATAATGAATATCTTGATTTCTTTAAGCTGCTTGTTAAAAGGGATTTTGGTCTTGAGCTTTCGGATGAAGAATGCAGGGAAGCGGCGGATTATGTGTTCGATAAGATAAAAAATGAAGGCAGGCCTTTTGAGTTTAGGTATTATGATCCAGTTGAACATAAGAAAAGGGTGTCAAGAATGAAGCTTATTGAAAGCACAATAAGAGATAACAGTGTGTGGTATTCGATAAGCTCTGATGCTGTGGAATTCTATCTTGATACTAAGGAGATAAAAGATGAAAGCAGGATAAGTGTTTCACAGCTTCTGCTTGAAAAGATGATTAATTCGAATAACTTTAAAGGCGGAGTAGAGGTTGTTGAAAGAATCAACGAAGAGGTAGGACGCTTAAAGCTTCGCAAGGCAGAGGTTATGGAAGTCCTTTCGCAGGATGTGAATGCAGGTATAGATGCATATGAGGATTTCGTAAGCACTGGCATGAAGTGGTTTAATGATGAGGAGAAGCTTTTTAAGAAGAACAAGGAGCTTATAGATAAGGCGATATCAAGACTTGAAGGCTTTTCATCGGGAACAGACAGCTATTACAGGACGATGAAGGAGATACATTATCTTGAGGATCAGCTAAAGATAGCCATGAACAGGCATGCAGAACTGCTTCGTGACTGCACACAGATGCAGAATACAACGGATGAGGCAGTAAGAAGGGCTAAGCTGTCGAGGCTGCGTCTGCATATGGATTTTTCAACAGCACTGTCGGATATGATAAAGAAGGATAATGCGGAAGCACTTAAGTATCTGATAGATCCTTTATTTAAGCTGAATATTAAAAAGACTATAGATCTTAGGACGATAGATGAAGCACTTATGGTAAAGCCTGAGAGATATGAGAAGAAAGAATATGTTAATGATAAAGAACCAGAGAAGATAGTCTATGATGATGAAGTGGAGGATGAAAGAATCCGTCACAACTATATATTCATAATGACGAATCTTCTTACGTGTATAGATAAGGTGTGTTTGAAAAAATCGGACATATTAACACTTGATGAATTCGGAGAATACATGAGCAGGGCTTATGGTGATACTATACTTAAAAATGCGGACTATTATGCATTTTTTGTTAATCTGTGTCAGAGAGATGAGTATGTTATAGGTGGAGATGACATGCACAGCGAAACATTTCTTGATGGCATACTTGAAGAGGGTTTTGGTGGTAAAGAGGTCAGACATTTTAAGATAATAAAAGGTGGGACTTTACCAGAGAGTGAACAGGCTGACAGTGAATACATGCAGGTTACTAATGTAGCATTTATGAAGGCTTATGATGATGCTTTGTCATAGCTGGCATGGTGAACACAGTAAAATGAACATAGCATGGTGAACACAGTAAAATGAACATAGTATGATGAAACGATGCTGTAAGAATTCAGCTAGGATAACATGGAGGATATATGGAAAACAGGAATCTGGACAAGGCACTGGATATAGTATCAAAGCTTATAATGGGTGAACAGATAAGCGAAAGTAAAGATAACAGTCAGCTTTATCAGGAATACAATACTAACGCCGAGGTGTATGACATAGTTCATATGTCACTTAAGAAGTTCAATCTTAATATATATGAATATAACAATAGCTTATATGTCAGTGCAGGGGATAATAACAAGGTGTTTGGTTACACTAACGAAGAGTTGAGAAATAAGCTTGGATTAAGGGTGAACAGGGAGTTATATCTTGTATATTTTATAATATATAACATAATTACAGAATTCTATACTGATTCGGCAAGCACAACATACGCAGAGTTTGTGAGAGTTGAGGATATAGTAAAAAATGTAGACTCATCCGTATCTGCCATAATAGATAAGAAGCTGGGCATGATTATAGATGATGTTGAAGAAAACAGCTTCAAGCAGATAGCACTAAGCTGGGATGCTCTTCCAGTAATAACAGTAGCTGATACGGCAGATGTAAGGGCAGCTAAGAATTCTAAAACAGGCTTTGTAAAGATAGCACTGAATTTCTGTGTATCACAGGAGCTTCTTATGGAAGCACAGAACAGATTCTACCCAACTGACAGGTTCAAGGCACTTATAGAGAACTATTTTGACGGCTATAAGGGACGCATGGCAGAACTTATGCAGGAACAGTCGTAAATTTACTTCGTAAAAACAAGGAGGTATATATGCCACAGATTAACAGAGTTAGGGTTAATAATGTAAAATATAATTTTGGTACTCAGTTTTATGATGATTTTATGATGCGTTTTAACTGCAGGAATACCATATATGATCTTGCTAATGGTGGTGGCAAGAGTCTTCTTATGCTTCTTCTTATGCAGAATATGATACCAAACTGCACACTTGATGAAAAACAGCCGGTAGAAAAGCTGTTTAGAAAAGGCAGTGGCAACACATGCATACATTCGCTTGTAGAGTGGAAGCTTGATTCACATTGCCAGAGGGATGGTTACAGATATATGACGACAGGCTTCTGTGCAAGAAGGGCAAGGAGTGCAGAAGAAAGAGAAGATGCACAAGACAAAGAAGATTACATGGCAGCAGCCACGGATACAGGAAGCATGACAGCCAGGAGCAGTACAGCTTCAGATAATACAAGTATAGAGTACTTTAACTACTGCATATTCTATAAGAAGTTCGGACCTGATGATATAAAGAACCTTCCGCTCGTGCACAATGGTGAAAGAGTAACTTATAATGGATTAAAGGCATATCTGAGAGATGTAACTAAAGAAGATAAGGACATAGAGGTTCATATATTTGACAGGAAAGGCGACTATCAGAGCTTCATATCAAAGTATGGCATATATGAAAGTGCATGGGAAATAGTAAGAGGTATTAACAAAACTGAGGGCCATGTAAGAACATATTTTGAAACCAACTATAGAACAAGCCGCAAGGTCGTTGAGGATCTTCTTATAGAAGAAATCATACAGAAATCTTACAATAACAGGCTGTCTGTTGAAAATGATGACTCCATGATGGCTAAGACACTTCTTGATATAAAGGATAAGCTTATAGAGCTTTCAAGAAAGAACAGTCAGATAAGCAGTTATGATAACCAGATGGAAGTGCTGGAACGGTTCAAGGAGTATGCCGATACATATACAGAATTCTACAAGAATAAGAAAAATAAAGAAGAAGATTTATATTCAATGCTTGCATCGGCAGTACATATGGCAGCAGACAAGCAGTCAGAACTTGAAGCACATGACGAAAGGAATACTGACCTTGTAAACAGGCTTGAAGATAAAAAGAAGAGTATTGCTGTTGCCAAAGTATTATCAGAAAAGAAGTCACTTAAGGATGTTGAGGGGCTTGTAAAGAAGTCAAAAGAACTTCTTACACAGAAGCAAAGCAGGATAGCTGCTGTAAAGAAGCGCCTTATGCTTATGGAATCAGCCAATGATTATTATGATTATATAGAGTATGAGAAAGAACTGTTAAAGGTTGATACAGCACTTGATAACAGAATGAGGGAAGATGAAGACATAACCTCTGAGCTTGAAAGGCTTGCAGGCGTGTACAGGATATACTATGAAAAGCATGTAGGTGAACTTGAGGATATGACACATGCCGCAGCAGAGGATGAAAAACAGGCATATGACATACTTGCAGAGGCAAAGGATAATCATAGAAATGCAGAAAAAGACTGCGCAGTTGTTCTTGGCTTAAGGGATAACATGCAGGAAAAAATAAGCAGGGATGAGATAAGACAGCAGGAGCTTTGCAGACAGTATGGAGTACTTGTTGCAGATACAGCTTTGTCTGAGCTTGAAAAATGCAATAACCATATATCAGATATAAGCGGTGATATACATAGTGTAAAGAGCGGGCTTGAAGAGGACACAAAGCAGATATATAAGGTACAGGAGCAGATTAATCTGTTAAAGACCAAAAAGGTTATGCTGCAGGAAAATATCAGCAGAATGGATGAACAGTCGCAGCTGTTAAGGGATAATGCCGACAGACTTGCAGATATAGAGAAGGTATATGGTGTAAGATTAGCCGATGATCTTGATGAGGCTGTACTTAAAGCATATACAAAGATGAATACAGAGTACAATGAAAAATCCAGGGAGTATGATAAGCTTAACCAGTATATAGAAGCACTTAATTCCGGCTCATATTATATGGATAGTCCTGATAGAAGGGCGTTTAAGGATTATCTTTACAATACATATGGCACAGATGTTATAGAAGGTCATGTATGGGTTTCACAGCTTGATGATGTCCAAAGAGAAAATGTCTTAAAAAGAATTCCGTTTGTTGAATACAGCTTTATAATAAAAAATGATTTTGACAGAGTTAAGAATAATAATGTTTTAAATACATTTGGAAGAGGTACACAGATATATCCAGTCATAAGTGAGAAGGTACTTGATAGCCAGCAGGTTGCCATAGATAAGGATATGATGGTATTCGCACTTAAAGATATGAGCTTTTTAAGGGATGATACGAAACGCAGACTTGAGATTAAGACAGCAAAGGAAGAACTCGACAACCTGAATGAAGATATGCAGAAGCTTGAAGGCAGAAAACAGATAGTATGGGAGGATTATACATTTGTTGTAAAATACGAAGCTATTTCAGGAAATACCCATACTAAAACAGTTGAAAATGCAAGGCAGGAGCTTGACCAGGTTATAGAACAGCTTTCACAGGTGGATGGAAGCATAGACATATACAAAGAAAAAAAGGCAGAGGATGCCAATAAACTTGAGAATCTAAAAAAACAGCTTGACAGTGCACTAGGTCAGGCAGAAGGGTTAAAGAAGATATCAGACCTGTATGCGGAAATATCAGAAGAGAGGAACAGCCTGAAAGCATACAATGACAAGCTTGCCAAGGCAGAACGTGCGATAATCGGGTATGCAGCACAGCTTGACAAGTCAAGGGAAGAGTATCTTAGGATTAACGAATACAAGGATAATGTTGATAAGAAATACACAGAACTTGTATACAACTGGGAAAATATTTTCTCAAAGTATTATGTGCAGGATGATACACCAGCGGATGGAAACAAAAAGCCAGATACTACAGAGTATGATGAAGAAAATATAAGGGAGATTACAGGACGTTTCGCAGGACTTAAAGATATTCTTATGAATAAGAATGCAGACCTTACAGATAAGGAAGCACTTAAGAGTCATCTTGAAGCATCAATGAAAAAATGTATTGATTCTATCATCTACAGAGGTGAAGAACCTGAAAAACTTAAAGAGCTGTATCTTCAGGGAAAGATATCGGTAAGCAGCCAGGAAAAGCTTCATGAGATATCAGATGAATTAACTGAACTTAACAAACAGTATAATGATTCAGACCGTGAACTTGGCATGCAGGAGGCTATGCTTAACAGACTTGAGGGAAGTGTTTCATATGCTATATCACAGATTGAAGAAAGGTATGGAACATATGAAGAGTTTGAGTGTGACGATCCGGATAGCTACGTTAAGAATAATACTGTCATAACAAGAGAGCTTGAGGATGGTATAAAGAAGGAAGCGGCAGCAGGAAAGAAGCTTGAGAATGAGCTTAAAGATATCCAGGTATGCAGAAAAGATATTGAAAGAATCATGTCAGGTGCAGGAATAAATATACCTGATGAAGAAATATTGAAAAAAACGGACATAAAGTATCAGGATTATAATAACCTGAATAAGGAATATGAGCAGACTGCAAAAGAATATTCAGCAATACTTAAGCTGGAGTATAAAAAAACAGATGAATTCGTAAAATATAAGAGTAAGCTTATAGATTCACTTAAGAGCTATAATGCAGAGGATCTTGCTGTGCAGATAAGTATGTCAGTAAACATGCCAAAGGATGAGCAGCAGACAAGTGCACTGATTGCTTCTCTTGATGAGACGAATAGTTATATTGAACTTGAAAAGACAAGAGTACACAAGGGAATCGAAGATATGGAGAGAATAAAGGATAACTTCGAAAACCGTTGTATACAGACGTGCAGCAATATACGTACGGAGCTTGAAAGACTTCCTAAGCTTTCACATATTAAGATGGATAAAGAAGATATATCTATAATAGGTCTTAATATTCCATATGTTAAGGAGAGTGTATACAAGGAAAGAATGTCAGAGTATATAGATGAGACTATAGAGGCAGCAGAAAGCTTTAAAGATCCTGAGGAAAGGTTCAGATATATACGAAACAGACTTACATGGAAAAGACTTTTCTCTGTTATAGTAACAGATATGAATTCAATAAGGATTAATCTGTATAAGAGAGAACGTATAAAAGATCAGAGCAGGTACTTAAGATATGAGGAAGCCGTAGGCTCAACAGGACAGTCACAGGGTATTTATATACAGTTCCTTATTGCAATCATAAACTATATATCGAATATTAATACAGTTATGGATGGCGGAATTGTGGGAAATACTATATTTATAGATAATCCTTTTGGCGCTGCAAAGGACATATATATATGGGAGCCTATATTTAAGCTTCTGAAGGCTAATCATATACAGCTTATAGTTCCGGCAAGAGGTGCAACGCCTGCTATAACAGCACGCTTTGATGTCAACTACATATTAGGACAGAAGATGGCAGATAACAGGCAGCAGACAGTTGTTGTTGATTATTACAGCAACGTAAAACAACAGGAGTTAGAATACACCAGAATGAATTATGAGCAGGCAAGCTTTGATTTCTTATAGTCTGTATGTGTTATAACAGCTTGCTTTTCAAGCCGGATTCGAGCCGGATTTAAGCCTTTTTTTACATTAACTGGCGGTTTACAACAATACTCTGCTGTGATAAAATTATATGGAGTGTTTAGATATGAGGGTCAATTTATTGACACATTGGAGGTCTTTAACGTGGATAAATACGAGTTTAATATAAAGTTGGAACAGATTAAGAAGCTTGCCGCTAAGAAAGAGTATAAACAGGCTGCACAGATAGCTAAAGAAATGAACTGGAATAAGGTCAAAGACTGGTCTACTCTAGCAACAGTCATCAATGTGCAGGAGGCAGCTGGAGATTACGAGGAAGCAAGGGATATGGCTATACTTGCTTACAACCGTAACCTTGGTGGAAGAAAGCTTATATACAAGCTTACAGAGTTTTTCATAAAGGTAAATGATTTTGAAAATGCAGAAGAATTATATAAAGAATATGCTAAGATATCAGCACATGATGTTAACAGATATATTCTATATTATGATTTAAGAAGGGCACAGGGAGCACCAGATGCTGAGCTTGTAAAGATACTGGAAGATTATAAGGAATCAGAGATAGACGAGAAGTATATGTATGAGCTTGCTAACCTATATTATAAAACAGGACGCAGGGAAGACTGTATTAAGACATGCGATAACCTTGTTTTATGGTTCCAGGATGGCGTATATGTTGAGAATGCAGTCAAACTTAAGGAAAAGCTTGGAGTTAATCTTTCTAATACACAAAGAAGGATACTTGGAGAAATCAATGCAAGAAAGTCTGACGAAGAGGCTAACAAGGAAAGAATGTTCATGGAACAGAAGGAACTTGCACGGCTTAAAAAGGATGAGGTTGGAGATGTGCTTGAAGCAGATGAGCTTAAGAAACCTGAGCCTGACAGTGTAAAAGAGCAGCCTGCATCCGAAGCCAAAGAGAATATAGCTTCAGAACATGATAATGACAGCTCGGAAGATAGTGATGAACTGTCAATAGACCTTGTGCAGAATAACCAGAACAGTGCATTAAAGGAATCGATTGTAAAAGCTATTGAAAGACAGAACGAAGCGAATAAAGAAGCAGCAGCTGCAATAGCTGAGAATAAAGAAAAGCAGAAAGCCGCAGAGGATAATCCAGCTGGCAGTCTGCCGGATAGTTTGTCAGAAAGTCTGTCAGATAGTTCGGATAACAGCTTCTCAGAGAATGTAAGTAAAGCTTCGTTATCGCTTAAAGAGCTTATCGAAAATGCTAAGAAAAAGATAGAAAACAGCTGTGAGAAAATAAGCAGGGAAGATGAAGAAGAAGCCAGACGTGTAGCTCAGAAGCGTATAGATGAACAGGCTGATGCCATGAATATAGAAGTTTCAGTTCCTAATTACAGTATATACGATACACATAATATTCAGGAAGAGCTTGCAAAGAATGTAAAGAATCTTTTTGAAGATGAGCAGGAAGAAACATTCAGACCACCTTTTGAAAGAAAGGATAGTAGAAATAACGAGAATGTTGATAAGACCTTAGCAAAGACTGCATCAGCAGATACAGACAGTGAGCAGCCATATAATGATGACCAGACAGAGGATGAGCAGATAGAAGGCCAGCTAAGTATCACAGACTGGATAGAATCTGTAAGGGAAGAAAAGTATGGAAAGCAGGATACGAGGGAGTTCTCTAAGGCAGAACTTGAACGTATGCTTGATGAAAAGGATGAGAAGAGCAAGGCTTATGAACGTATAATCGCAAGGAAGAAGGAAGAGGCTTTAAACAAAGGCACAGAATTCGATGAAGCAGAGGCGAAAAGACTTGCAGAGGCAGAGGTTGCACTTGATTCAGCCAGACGTGACCTTGCCATGAGAACAGGCAAAGCAGCATTTATCCTTGAACAGAATACAGTAAAAGAACTTAAGAATGCAGAGGAAGAGGCTGCTAAAGAGGTTATCAATACATCTGATATGGCTGCACAGACACCACAGAATAACTCTAAGGTAGTGAACTTTGACAATCTGGTGGAGAAAGATAACAAAGATGATTTAAATGAAGAGCTTTCACTTGATACAGCAAAGTTAAGTCCTGTAACTGACGAAATGCTTAAGGAATACGGACAGAAACAGGATAAGGTAGATGAAGCTTCATATGCAGCTGATAGCATAGCAGTGCAGGTAAATGAAACAGCAGCATCATATTCAGAAACAGCATCTGTTTATTCTGATAGCGATAGCAAGGAAGGTAAGCAGATGGATGATATGGATGAAGAACAGTCAGAGAAGAAGCTTTCTGGAGAATTGGCAAAGATATTCAGAAAGTACAGAGAAATGCCGGGACTTGAGGCACAGCTCGTCGAGCTGTTTGAGTCACTTGATAAAGAGATGAATATGAAAACATCAGCATGCGGTAATATTCTTATATCTGGTAACTCAAGCTCTGACAAGACAGATCTTGCAAGAACAATAGTAAGGGCGATTAATTATGTATACCCTGACAAGCCTAAGAAGATAGCCAAAACATCTGGCGAAAGTATCAACCAGAGAGGTATAGTAAAGGCGATGGGTAAGCTTAAGGGAACAGCACTTATCGTAGAAGGAGCAGGAACTATCCAGCCTAAGAGGATAAATGAGATAGTTTCATGTCTGAATGAAGAGACAGACAGAATGATAGTTATATTTGAAGATTCAGATGCAGAAATGAATGTGCTTCTTAACTTTAACCCAGAGCTTACTAAAACATTTAACCATAAGATAACTCTTAAGCAGTATAATGTTAATGAGCTTGTGGAAATGGCTAAAAGATTTGCAAGAAAGAGACAGTATGAAGTAGGTGATGATGCACTTCTTGAGCTTTATCTTAAGATAGATAAGCTTCATAACATAAATGATAATATCAAGCTTGATGATATTAAAGAAGTTGTTAATAAAGCAATCGCAAACTCTGAAAGGAGAGCATCAAGAAAGTTCTTTGGTGGTCTTAAGAAGAAGCGCAGTGATACTGGTGATGTGATATTCCTTACAGAGGCAGACTTTAAGGATTGAAAAAAAGAGTAAACATAAGATGTGGAAATACATCATAGAAATGGAGGATTAATATGAATATTGAAGAAATGTCAGTAAACGCGATCAGGGTGTTATCCGCTGATGCTATCCAGAAGGCTAATTCAGGACATCCTGGTCTGCCACTTGGAACAGCACCTATAGCTTATGAGTTATTCTCAAAGCATATGAACTATAATCCACAGAATCCTGAATGGATCAACAGGGACAGATTCGTTCTTTCCGGTGGACATGGTTCTATGTTACTTTACTCATTATTCCATCTTTTTGGAATAGGTAATCTCTCACTTGATGAGGTTAAGAACTTCAGACAGTTTGGTTCTTTAACACCAGGACATCCAGAGTATGGACATACAGTAGGTGTTGAGGCTACAACAGGTCCACTTGGACAGGGTATGGCTATGGCAGTAGGTATGGCTATGGCAGAAGCACATCTTGCATCGGTATTCAACAAGGAAGGATATCCTGTAGTTGACCACTATACATATGTTTTAGGAGGAGATGGCTGCATGATGGAAGGTATTTCATCTGAATGCTTCTCACTCGCAGGAACATTAGGACTTTCAAAGCTGATTGTATTTTACGATTCTAACAATATATCTATTGAAGGAAGCACAGATATAGCATTCACAGAGGATGTTGTGACAAGATTCAAGGCATTTGGTTTCCAGACAATAGAAGTAGAGGATGGCAACGATCTTTGTGCAATAGGAAAGGCTATAGAAGAAGCTAAGGCTGATAAGACAAGACCATCACTTATTAAAGTTAATACTCTTATCGGATACGGCTGTCCTGCTAAGCAGGGTAAGGCTAGCGCACATGGTGAGCCGCTTGGTGTTGATAATGTTGCAGCACTTAAGGAAAATATCGGATGGTCATGTAAGGGTGACTTCGAGGTTCCACAGGAAGTATATGATCATTATAAAGAGCTTTCAGCTAATATGGCAAAGGCAGAGGATAAGTGGAATGAGCTGTTTGCAGCTTATGTAGAGAAATATCCTGAAATGAAGGAGCTGTGGGATAACTACTTTGATGGCTATGACATGTCCGATTTATTCAATTCTGATGAATATTGGGCAAAGGGAGATAAAGCTGAAGCCACAAGAAATACAAGTGGAGCTATCCTTAATATGATAAAGAAGGCTATGCCTAATCTTATAGGTGGTTCAGCAGATCTTGCACCATCTAACAAGACTAATATGAAGGATGCAGGAGATTTTTCTAAGGATAATTATGCAGGAAGCAATCTTCACTTTGGTGTAAGAGAGCAGGCTATGGCAGCAATAGGAAACGGACTTATGCTTCACGGTGGACTTAAGGCGTTTGTTGCAACCTTCTTTGTGTTTAGTGATTATGTTAAGCCAATGGCGAGACTTACAGCACTTATGAAGCTTCCATTAACATATGTATTCACTCATGACAGCATAGGTGTAGGTGAGGATGGACCAACACATGAACCTATTGAACAGCTTGCAGCATTCCGTTCACTTCCAGGCTTCACAGTATTCAGACCTTGCGACAGAACAGAAACAGCAGCAGCATGGATGTATGCGGTTGAGAACGAGTGTGGACCAACAGGACTTGTACTTACAAGACAGAATCTTCCACAGATGGAGGGTTCATCTAAGGATGCACTTAAGGGTGGCTATGTTATAGCTGACTCACAGAAGGAAGTTCCAGATGCAATTATAATTGCAAGCGGTTCAGAAGTAAGCCTTGCAGTAAATGCTAAGGAAGAACTTAAGAAGGATGGCATAGATGTAAGAGTTGTAAGTATGCCAAGCATGGAGCTGTTCGATAAGCAGTCAGCAGAATATAAGGAAAGCGTGCTTCCTAATGCTGTAAGAAAGAGAGTTGCAGTTGAGGCACTTTCAGACTTTGGCTGGTATAAGTATGTAGGACTTGATGGCAGGGTTATTGCTATGGAGGGCTTTGGTGCTTCTGGTCCAGCAGCTACATTGTTCGAGCACTTTGGCTTCACAGTTGATAATGTTGTTAAGACAGTAAAGGAAGTTATTGGATAAATATCTGGATAAATCTATATCTGGATTAATCTTATGAAATAATAAAACAGATAACAATCAAACAACAATCAAACAACAATTAAATAGATAATAATAAGGCTCTGGTTTGACCAGCAGTACTGCAATATTGTATATATCGCATTGTGCTGCTGGCTGAATCAGGGCTTTTAGCATATTAGGAGCTTTTATTTGTAAGATAACTCTTATGCCTGAAAAGATATAT
>ERZ779875.1938-NODE-1938-length-12159-cov-5.324438_pt1 | contig 12159 bp, 10 predicted proteins | sample MGYA00511246_ERZ779875 | MGnify/ENA primary metagenome ERZ779875 (study PRJEB29588, sample SAMEA2155093) | human gut metagenome | biome: human gut; feature: human-associated habitat; material: faeces | place: Denmark | collected 2008/2010 ... | reverse complement strand
CCGCCGACATCCCATATCTCCTCAAGCAGACGCGAACGCGAAAGCAAACGCCCGCGGTTGCCTATAAACACAAGCAGAATGCGGTATTCGAGCGCGGAAAGCGCTATTTCGGCGCCGTTTTTGGTGACCGTTCCTTTATCCGTGTCCACCGTAACATTTTCAAGCTGCACGATATTGCGCGTACATGTGCTGCGGCTGAGAACGCTGCGGATCCTTGAAACAAGCTCACGCGCGCGAAAGGGCTTTGCGATGTAATCCTCCGCACCGAGCTCAAGCCCGCGGCACACGCTCTCCTCGTCGCCGGAAGCGGTAAGAAATATCGTCGGCACGCCGTATTTTTCCCTTACCGTGCAAAAAAGCGAAAAGCCGTTGCCGTCGGCAAGCGAAAGGTCAAGCAAGATCACATCCGGCAGACTGCCGCCCTCAAGGTATCGCTTGGCTTCAGTCTCTCCGCTGACCGCGCAAACCTCAAAGCCCTCGCCGCGAAGCACCTCGTTTAGCGCCCATACTATTCCCCCGTCATCCTCGACCAATAATATACGCTGATCTTTCTGCATATTTCCCACACTTTTTTCTTTTAGTATATCACAAAAACACGCGAATGTAAAGAAAAGAATGCCGACCCGCTTACGCGAGCCGACATTCTTTATTATATTGCTGCGCAGTGATCAGTTGAGCTCTGCGAAGTACTTGATGGTGCGGACCATCTGGCTGGTGTAGGAGTTCTCGTTGTCGTACCAGGAAACGACCTGAACCTGATAGGTGTTGTCGTCGATCTTGGAGACCATGGTCTGGGTGGCATCGAAGAGTGAGCCGTAACGCATACCGATAACATCGGAGGATACGATCTCGTCGGTGTTGTAACCGAAGGACTCGTTGGAAGCAGCCTTCATAGCGGCGTTGATGGACTCCTTGGTAACGTCCTTACCGTTGACAACAGCAACCAGAATGGTGGTGGAGCCTGTGGGGGTAGGAACGCGCTGAGCGGAACCGATGAGCTTGCCGTTCAGTTCGGGGATGACAAGACCGATAGCCTTGGCAGCGCCGGTGGAGTTGGGGACGATGTTCTGCGCGCCCGCGCGGGATCTTCTGAGGTCGCCCTTTCTCTGAGGACCGTCGAGGATCATCTGGTCGCCGGTGTAAGCATGAACGGTGGTCATGATACCGGAAACGATGGGGAAGGTCTTGTTCAGGGTGTTGGCCATGGGAGCCAGGCAGTTGGTGGTGCAGGAAGCAGCGGAGATGACCTGATCCTCAGCGGTCAGGGTCTTCTCGTTGACGGAGTAGACGATGGTCTTCAGATCGTTGCCTGCGGGAGCAGAGATAACGACCTTCTTTGCGCCAGCCTGGATGTGAGCCATGCTCTTCTCCTTGCTGGTGTAGAAGCCGGTGCACTCCAGAACGACATCAACGTTCAGTTCGCCCCAGGGAGCGTCCTTTGCGTCCTTAACAGCGTAGATCTTGATCTCCTTGCCGTCAACAATGATGGAGTCCTCGGTAGCCTCGACGGTGTGCTTGCCCTCGCCGATCTTGCCGCAGAAAGAACCCTGAGCAGTATCGTACTTCAGCAGGTGAGCCAGCATCTTGGGGCTGGTCAGGTCGTTGATTGCGACGACCTCGTAACCCTCAGCATCAAACATCTGACGGAAAGCCAGACGACCAATACGACCGAAACCATTGATAGCAACTCTAACAGCCATGTTAATAGTACCTCCTAATTATTTTACCCATAATCGGATAAATCACGGTATCTTTATTTTAGACCAAAACGCAGAAAGTTTCAAGTGTCTGCCAAAAAATTAACAAGACATTCACTGCATTTTTTGCTTTTGTACGATTTTAATTCCTTTCATTCCCCGCTTTTCGGCAATTGCGCCAACAGAGTGCCAACATTTTTGTCAGCTCTCCCCGTTCAAGCAGGCTGTAGCGCACGCTCCGCCAATGCCGCCCACGCAGCAAAGGCCCAGTCCGGCAAAGATCTCCGGCCAGACAGCCGGTGCGGCCCAGCTCAGGCCGCTCATCAAAACCAGTACATAGGGCAGCTGCCAGCACAGGCAAAGTGCAAATGCGGCAAGCCCGGCTGCGCACAGTGTTTTGCCATTGCCCGGCTGCGGGACATGCAGCGCCCGGGCCAGCGCTGCCAAAAACACCAGTGCCGCAAGCGCCTGCCACACCGCCGCTGTAGGGGTCACGCGGTGCCAGCTGGAGCTGTTCTCCATAAAGCGCAGCAGCACGTTCCAGTAGAACAGCAGACTGCCCGCCACGGCCAGATACAGCCCGCCAAAGGGCTTTTTCCACTCGTTGGGGCTGAGCCAGCAGCGGCCCATGGTGCTGAGCCACGCGGAGCACAGGCATTCCAGAATGCACCGCACAAAGCCGCCCAGACCGGAAGCTGCGCCCAGCGCGATCTGTGCACCCGCTGCGGCCAGAAAACATATTGCACCGACAAAAGCCAGAATACCGGCCAGCGGCCTGCGGCTACGCACCGCTTCCGAGCGGGAAGGCTGTGTACGGCCCACAAGCACTGCAGCCAGCACCACGATACCCAGTGCCAGATAGCGCCACCACACCGAGCCGACCACGCACAGACCGGTGACGGCATCGGTGCCAAAGGCAAGGTCTGCCGCGCGCAGCACGCCCAGCAGAATGCTCAGGATAAAAACGAACAAAACAGAAGGATTCATCAGCGTTCCTCGATCGGCTTATATTTCTGGCGCACGCCCAGATACTTGTAAGCGGGACGAATGATACGGTTGGCGAATACCACCTCTTCCACGCGGTGTGCACACCAGCCGGGCACACGGGCAATGGCGAACAGCGGGGTGTAGATATCCTCAGAGATGCCCAGCATGTTGTAGATCAGGCCGCTGAACAGGTCCACATTGGCGCACACCGGCTTGCTGCTGCCCTTCTCCTCGGCAAAGATATCGGGAGCCAGCCGCTCGATGCTGCACAGCATGTTGTACTCTTCCTCAAAGCCCTTCTCGTAGGCCAGGTGCTTGGCGCGCTCCTTCAGGATGACCTCACGGGGGTCGCTCATGGTATAGACCGCATGACCCATACCGTAGATCAGGCCGGAGCCGTCGCCCGCCTGCTTGCGCAGGATGCGGCGCAGATACTCGCGCACCTCGTCGTCATCCTCCGGGTGCTCCACATGCTTGAGGATATCCTGCAGCTGACGGTTGACCATCAGGTTGGCACCGCCGTGCTTGGGGCCCTTCAGCGCGCCAATGGCGGCTGCAATGGCCGAGTAGGTATCGGTGCCCGAGGAGGACAGCACACGGGCGGTAAAGGTGGAGCAGTTGCCGCCGCCGTGGTCGGCGTGGACCAGCAGGCACATATCCAGCAGCTTGGCTTCCTCGTGGGTGAACTTCTGGTCCGGGCGGTAGGTGCTCAGGATGTGCTCCGCCGTGCTCTGGCCGGGCTTGGGCATGTGGAAGAACATGCTCTGCTTGTCATAATAGCGGCGCTTCATCTGGTAAGCGTTCACCATCATGGTGGGCATACTGGCGATCAGATTGATGCTCTGGTTCAGGATATTCTCCAGCGTCAGGTCCTCGGCATGCTCGTCGTAGGAATACAGGCCCAGCACGCACCGCTGCATCTTGTTCATAATATTGGGCGAAGGAGCATTCATGGTATCCATAAAGCCATCGGGCAGGGCGCGGTGCTCTGCCAGCAGCTCACAGAAATCGTCCAGCTGCTCCTGGGTGGGCAGGCTGCCGAACAGCAGCAACCAGATGACCTCTTCAAACACAAAGCGGTCGTTGCGGTAGGCCTCATTCACGATCTCGTTGATGTCCACACCGCGGTAGATCAGGCGGCCCGGAATGGGAATGACATGCCCCTCCTGATCCTTTTTGTAGCCCACAACGTCACAGACGTTGGTCAGGCCGGCCAGCACGCCGGTGCCGTCCGGGTTGCGCAGACCGCGCTTGACGCCCAGACGCTCACTGGTCTCGGGGTCGATGTAGTTGTTCGCCATGTACTCCTCGCACAAGGTGCGCATGGTGTTGGGGTCCAGGGTCGCCACTTCTGAATGTGCAAAATTCATGGGGAGTTCTCCTTTCATCCTATGTTCTGATACTTTCCCTTCCACCCGCATTGGTGGACATAATTCTATCATAGCGCTTTTGTGCAGTAAATTCAAGCGCTAAGTGTACACTTCTCACCGCAAAGCGCAAAAATATCGGGGTTTCCCTGCGTATTTCCTGCCGGTTTGCACGCTGCCGGGCGTATGATGTACCCAAAGCTTGCGTTCCGGGAGGAGATCTAGTATGAAACGTTCCTTTTTGCTGCTGTGCACCGTTCTGCTGGTGCTGGGCTGCGCGTTGCCGTGTGCTGCCTACCGTCTTGCCCGTATGGCGCTTGTTGTGCAGGGCACTGCGCCGTCCGCAGCAGAAGCGGCCTCTGTCACCTCAGAAGAAAGCAGCAGAGGGGCTTTCTCCCCTGCTGACACAGCCGATACCGTCTGCTTTACAGATCAGAGCACCGGGCAGACGGTAACGCTGCCGCTGCGGGAATACCTGATTGGGGCAGTTGCCGCCGAGATGCCGGTCAGCTGGCCGGACGAAGCACTGAAGGCGCAGGCAGTGGCAGCGCACAGCTATGCCCTCTACCGCCGGGATCACAGCACCGAGGAAAACGGCGCATGGTTCACCGCAGACCCCGCCCGGCGGCAAGGCTGCCTGACCGATGCAGTATTGCACAGTTACTGGGGCACCGGCTATGCGGCCAACTACGCCCGGCTTTCTGCACTGGTGGATGCAGTACAGACGCAGGTGCTATATTACGAGGATGCCCCCGCCGGGACAAGCTACTTTGCCATGTCCAATGGCCGCACCGAAGCCAGCGAGAAGGTGTGGGGCACCGCCCTGCCCTATCTTGTGCCGGTGGACAGCAGCACCGACACCGCCGCCGACAACTACGAATACACCCTGAACCTTTCTGCCGCCCAATTACAGCAGCTGCTAGCTGAGCGTCTGGGCATTGCCGCCGACCTTTCGCAGCAGGCGCAGTGGTTTGGCACGCCGGTGCTCACTCCCTCCGGCTATGTGGACAGCCTGCCGGTCTGCGGGCAGACGGTGCAGGGTACCGCCCTGCGCAAAGCGCTGGGGCTGCGCAGCGCCTGCTTTACGGTGGTCTGCCAGAGCGGCACCTTCTCCTTTACCACAAGGGGCTACGGCCACGGCGTAGGCATGAGCCAGTGGGGTGCAAAGGCACTGGCAGAGCAGGGCGCAGACTACCGCGCCATTCTGGCGCACTACTATCCCGGCACAGAACTGCGGGGGTAATAGCCGCGGAAAAATCATTTTAAATTTTGTGGTTCAGAATCGCCTGCGGGCGGTTCTGAACTACTTTTTTGCAGAAAAATCCTAAATTACACAAATAGGGCTGCTGCACAAAGCAATGTGCAGCAGCCCTGAATTATTTCTTTTTATCAGTCGAACAGCTTTGCAAACCAGCTTACTGTGGTCTCAGCAGCAGTTTCTACCGTGGTCTCCATCTGCTGGACCGTCTGCTGCAGCTTGGTGCCCTCGGCATCCTTGACCGACCAGTAGGTCTGGGTGCTGCTTGCGCTGCCGGACACCGTGAAATCCGAGGCAAAGCACAGGCTCTCGCCCGTAGAGTCGGTCACCAGCACCATATAGCTGTAGCTGCCCTCCGGCAGTTCGCCAAAGGGGATCTGGCTGTCCAGCGTGTTCAGCGAGAAGGCAGCGGCGTTCACCTGCGCCTCAGCGCTCTGTACGGTCTGGTCCGCCGCGTCCAGAACAGCCACCTGCACGCTGGTCAGAGTGGTGCCGCTGGCGCTGTTGGCCGTACCGGTCAATGCCATGCCGCTGCCGGTGCGGATATTCACCGGGTAGCGCACGCCCTCCAGCCGCAGACCATCGGCCTGTGCCGCCACGCTGTTGTGATCTGCAGTGACGTACCAGTAACAGGACGCTCTTGCAATGGACACGCTGGAGCTGGTAATGGGGATGCGGCCGTAGCCGATGTTCCCCGCCGGGTCGGAGCAATAGAAAATACCGTTGGTGTAGTCGGTCAGCAGCACCGCATGGGGCTGGGTGCGGTCGTAGAGGACGATGCCCTCCGGGTGCTGCTCCAGCAGGGAGATCAGCACCGCCGTTTTGCTTTGTAGCCCGGAAGGCAGGGTGGCGTAGCCCACCTGCATTTCCTTATATGTAAAGCTGTGCGCAAGGCCGTTGGCCCATGCTGTGGAGCGCACACTGTTCTCGGTCACGTTCGTCCAGTCGCTCAGCCCGTCAAAGTAGGCACGGCGGCGCAGCATCATGGCTGCGGAGGCCAGCGTACAGGTGCCGCCCCGGCTCTGCTTGAAGTAGAAGCCTGCGTCCACATTCAGGTCCACTGCCAGTGCAGCGGGCAGACAGGTAAGCAGGAAAGCAAGGCTCAGTGCCAGGGTCAGCAATCGTTTTTTCAGGGCGTGCGGTGCGGCGGTATTCACGGTTCGGTATTTCCTTTCTTGTTTCTTTGCGGATCTCATAGGGATCTACCGTTACAAAGTATACCAGCCTGTAATTCTTTTGTAAACAATCCTTCGTCTTTTTTCTCAATATCAACACGTTTAGGGGATATTCATTGGTCGCCTTTCACAAATTTTTCTGCAATATTCCACGCATTTGACAAAGTTTCGTCCTACCCACCGCAGGACTATGAAAAGAAATTTCTTTTTTGCCCGGCGCGCAAGGGCGCAAAAAAGTCCGGTACGCCTGCGCATTCGTCCCAGCATTTCACAAAAACAGAAAACCGGAACCTTTTGAGCCCTTGCGGCTCTGAAAAGGTTCCGGTTTTTTTTGCAATCTTTTTTCAGTGAGCCATCGCCCACCGACTATACTGTTTTTTTGCTCAGCCCAGTGCCTGCTGGATCTTGGCAAAGTCCTCCAGCGTCAGTGCCTCCGGGCGGATGCGGGCATCAAAGCCTGCGGATTCGATGGCGGCAATGACCTTTTCCTTGGGCAGGTTCAGCCCGCCTGCAATGGCATTGGCAGCGGTCTTGCGGCGCTGCCCAAAGGCGGCGCGCACCAGCGCAAAGTAGCCCGCCTCGTCCTCCACCTGCACGGCGGGGGTGGGACGGATGTCCATGCGCACCACGGCGCTGGTCACCTTGGGGGCAGGATAAAAGCTGCCCGGTGCGGCGGTGAACATCAGCTTGGAGGTGGCGTAGTAGTTCACTGCACAGCTGATGGCACTGGAAGCCCGGGTGCCGGGCACGGCGGCCAAGCGGTCGGCGGCTTCCTTCTGCACCATCACGGTCAGGCTCTCGATGGGCAGGCGGTCGCCCAGCAGCTTCATGACGATGGGGCTGGTGATGTAATAGGGCAGGTTGGCGCAGAGGGCCACTGGCATCCCGGGGAATTCCTCGGCAATGAGGGCCCGGAGGTCCACTTTCAGCACGTCCTGCATGACCAGTTTAAAATTGTCCACCCCGGCCATCGTCTCAGCCAGCAGGGGCGGCAGGCGCTCGTCCACCTCAATGGACACTACCTTGGCAGCCCGCTTGGCCAGCTCCCGGGTCAGCACGCCGATGCCGGGGCCGATCTCAATGACACCATAGCGCTTGTCCACGCCGCTGACGTCCACGATTTTCTGAGGGATGCCCGGGTTGATGATAAAGTTCTGCCCGAATCCCTTGGAAAGGGCAAAATCGTATTTTTCGCACAAAGCGCGGACGTAAGACAGGTCAGTCAGCTCCGGCATAGGTTCCATCCTTTCGTGTTATCACATTTCTGGCAAAAAGGCCTCCGGCACTGCGCCGGGGGCCTTTTGTTGATTCACTTGTTGTTTCAGCTGTTGGAGGATGCGGCGCTTTCAGCCGCCTCACTGGATGCTTCAAAAGATGCAGCCTCGCTCTCGCTGACGGCTTCGCTCTCCGCGGCAGACTCGCTTTCCGCGCTCACTTCACTGTCGGCACCGGCATCCTCTGCAGCCGCGCTGGAAGCGGCCTCGTTGACACCGCCCACAGTGGTAGTACCGCTGAGCTGTTGAGCCGTGCTGACGGCACGCTGGATCTGCGGGTCGGTATCGAGGGTAAAGTCGTAGTAGCTGGTCTGCTCGTCAGCAGTCAGGCTGCGCTCCACATCCACGGTCAGGCCCGTGCCGTCAAAGCAGGAGCCGTCGCCGCAGAGCAGCTTTGCCACCGTGACCACCACAGCGCTGCCATCGGACAGACGCTGGGGGCTGGACTGGATGGTGCCCTTGCCCATGGTGGTGGTGCCCACCAGCCGGGCCCCGCTTAGGGTACGCAGGCTGGATGCAAACAGCTCCGCCGCGCTGGCCGTGTTACCGTTGACCAGGCAGACCAGCGGCAGGGCGATGGCGCTTTCGCCGGTGCTGCTGCCCATCAGGGTGCGGTTGCCGTACTTATCCTCGGCATAGGCCAGCGTCCCCTCCGGGGTGATGAGGTCGATGCAGCTGATGGCATCTTCGAGGATGCCGCCGCCGTTATCCCGCAGGTCAAACACCAGGCTGGTGGCCCCGCTGGCGGTCAGGCTGCGCAGGGCGTAATCCAGCTCACTGGGAGTGGTGCCATCGAACTGCCAGATTTTGATGTACCCCACCGAACCCTGCAGCAGAGCAGAATCCACGGTGGTAGCGGTATAGCCGGAATGGGTCAGGTCCGCGTTGTGCTCCGAGGCCTCACTGTCCAGCCAGGTGACTTTGACACTGGTGCCGGACTCGCCCCGCAGGCGGGTCTGGACGGCGTCCACACCCGACATGCTCTTGACATCATCGCCGTCCACAGCGGTGATGTAATCGCCCACTTTGATCCCTGCTTCCTGGGCGGGAGAATCCGTATACACCTTGGTGACCTTGGCATAGCCGGACTGGTCGATGGCCAGCTCCACACCAATGCCCAGCAGGGTGCCGTTCTGGACGTTGATCAGGTCGGTATAGGCGGAGGCAGTGTAGTACCGGGCGTACTTATCGCCGGTGCCCAGCAGGTAGCCGGCGCTCAGGCGGTCGTAGAGCACTGTCTCGTCGATATCATAGTAATCGTTGCCGCGCACATAGCGGTCTACTTCGGCCAGCTTGTTGTACATGCTCTCTTTTTCTTTGACGCTGGACACGGTGCTGTCAAACAGCCGCATGGCCAGCAGCATGGTAATGGAGAACGTAACGGTCATGGCCAGGATGACGATGGTGACCGCCATCCCCAAAGAGATCTTCCGATTCATTTCCGTTCCTCCACGCTCAGACCAGCAGCATCAGCACCACGCTCCCGAGGACCGAGAGCAGGAACACCCCTGCAAGCAGCAAACAGCCAACGCGCAGAAAGCGCTTGCGTTTTTCTTCGTTCATAATCGCCAAATGGCCTCCTTTATCTCATGGGGATATAACCGCGGGGGTTGACCGCGTTCGCCTTGGAACCGCCGCGCCACACTTCCAGGTGGAGGTGGTTGCCCGTGGAATTGCCAGTGCTGCCCACATAACCGATGATCTCACCCTGCTTGACATACTTGCCCGCCGAGGTGGCCACCGAGCGCATATGGCCGTACAGCGTACTGTAAGCCACACCGTCCGACATTTTGCCGTGATAGATGATGACATAGTTGCCATAGCCGCCGCTGGACCAGCCTGCCACCTGCACATAGCCGCTGGCGGCCGCGTAGATGGGCGTCCCCCCGGGGGCGGCAAAGTCGGTGCCAGCGTGGAGCTTGTTGACGCCGGAAACCGGATTCTTGCGCCAGCCGTACTCACTGGAGATGCGGGTATAGCTCTTGAGCGGGCAGATGAAGCCGGTAAAGCTCAACTGGGGCTGCGCCGCCGCAGCCGCGGCGATCAGCTTCTGGATCTCTTTCTTGACGGCCTCGTAGTTCATCTCATCGGACTCGATGGCCGCCTTGGCATCCTGCTGGGCTTTCTGGGCCTCAGCCGCACTCAGCTGGGCTTCCCGGACGCTGGAATTCAGCTCGTTCTGCTTGGACTGCATCTGGCTGTTCTGGGCGTCCAGCTCGGCCTTTTTGCTCTGGAGCTGGGTGCGTTCCTCTTCCAGCACAGCCTTATCGTTCTGGAGCGCCTCTTTGGCGTTCTTCATGTTGTTGAGGATCTCGGTGTCTTTGATGGAGATATCCTGCATCACTTCATTGAACGTCAGCAGCTCGTACAGGTCGTTCACCGAGGCCAGCATGGCCACGCTGCCGCCGTCCCGCAGCTCCTGCATGGCGGCCATGTGCTGCTTGAAGCCGTCCCACTGGTCCGCGATCTCCGCTTCCTTGGCGGCGATCTCCGCTTCCTTGGCGGTAATCTCCTGCTGCTTGACGCCGATGCTGTTCTGCACATCGGCGATCTGGCTCTTGAGCACGCCGATCTGCCCCTGGATGACCGTGACCTTTTCTTTCAGGTCGGACTCCAGCTGCTTGGCGGCGGCCTCTTTCTTCTTGGCATTCGAGAGTTCTTTCTTGTGCTGCTCAATGGACTGCGAGAGCTTGTTGAGCTTGTTCTGCAGTGAGGACATGCTGGTGGCTGCAGAGGCCGGATAGACCGTGACGCTCAGGGTCAGGCAGGCCGCCGCCACAAAGAGGCTGGCTGCCCGGAGGAACGTGCCGCGGCTGCCGCGGGGCTTTTCGTGGGCCGGGCGGTGGTACAGGACAAACCCTGCGGAATGTTTTGGGTGTTTCACTGAGGGTGCTCCTTTCGCTTACACATTGAGATGTTTGCGGATGGAGAACATACTGCCGAAGCCGCCGACGATGGCACCGCCGGCCAGGCTGTAGACCAGGATGTTGCGCCAGACATATTCCAGCGGCACCAGAGCCGTGCCCATCAGCAGCTGCCACAGGCCGCCCAGCGTGCTGGACGCCTGCACGATATACGCGTACCCGCCGATGGTAACGCCCGCTGTGAGCAGACCGGAGAGCAGGCCCATGGTCAGACCCTCAATGACGAACGGCAGGGTGACAAGGGCGTTGGTGGCACCCACATATTTCATGATCTCAATTTCCCGGCGGCGGGCAAAGACGCTGAGGCGGATGGTGCTGCCCACCGTGATGATGCTGACGATCATCAGCACCAGCACGATGCCGCGGCCCATCTGCGTGACGGCCTGCTGCACCTGCACGAACGTGTTGGTCATCTCAATGGGAGCCGCCACGCTGTACACGCCGGGGATCTGCTGGAACGTCTGGCTCATGGCGCTCATCTGGCTCAGGTCGCCCAGCGAGACGCGGTAGTTGGCCTTGAACGGATTGTCCGTCTCAAACTCATCCAGCAGGACGGCGTAATCCGCCATATACCCCCGGTACTGGTTGAGGACGTCCTCTTTGGACATATACTGCATCCGGCTCACACCCGGGGTGGCGGCGATCTTCTCCCCTACCGACTGGATGGTGGCGTCGTCCGCATTGGGGTCCACATAGACCACCATCTCGTTCTGCTGGCCCAGGTAATTGACCATGCTGTCCACGTTGACTTCGACCAGGGTGGCAAAAATGTTCAACGTCATGCAGACGCTGAGGGAGGCGATGCAGGCAATGGTCATGGCCCAGTGCTTGCCCAGGTTGCGCACGCCGCGCTTGGTAAGGAACGCGAAAGTCGAGGGCTTCATACCAGCACCTCCTTTTTATCCGCGGGAACATCCGAGATGATGCGGCCCTCTTTCAGGGTGACGACACGCTGATGGAAGCGGTGCACGAGCTCGTGCTCATGGGTAACAACGAGGACGGTAATGCCCATTTCGCTTACCCGCTCCAGCAGCTCCATCATCTCAAGGCTCAGCTCGGGGTCGATGTTGCCAGTGGGCTCGTCTGCAATGACCAGCTTGGGGGCGTGGGCCAGGGCGCGGGCCACGGCCACACGCTGCTGCTCACCGCCGGAGAGGAACTCCGGGTAGACATTGGCCTTATCCTCCAGATGCACCAGCTCCAGCATGTAGCCCACCCGCTCTTTGATCTGTTTGCGGCCGATGTTGGTCACATGCATGGCAAAGGCGATGTTCTCATACACCGTCATACTGGGGATGAGGCGGAAATCCTGGAAGATAATGCCCATCTGGCGGCGCAGGTAGGGGATCTGGCGGCGGCGCATCCGGGCCACGTCCCGGCCATCCACAAGCACCCTGCCCTCGCTGGGCACTTCCTCGCGGAGAATGAGCTCGAGCAGGGTGGATTTGCCCGCGCCGGAGTGGCCCAGCAGGAACAC
>ERZ779875.1935-NODE-1935-length-12192-cov-3.241987_pt1 | contig 12192 bp, 10 predicted proteins | sample MGYA00511246_ERZ779875 | MGnify/ENA primary metagenome ERZ779875 (study PRJEB29588, sample SAMEA2155093) | human gut metagenome | biome: human gut; feature: human-associated habitat; material: faeces | place: Denmark | collected 2008/2010 ... | reverse complement strand
ATCTAATGTTTCTTTCATTGCACAAATGTGAAAAATAAAATTAAATTTGCCAAGAAACTGACCGGAAAATGTTTATTCTCTTAACATTAATTACAAGTTAGCTCGCCAGACTATAAGTTTTTGCGTTATTTTTGTATCAATTCACCACTTATTAAAAACCGAAGCCGTATCTTTGCAGTCGAATTTTTAAATAAGATTTGAATATGAACGAATTAACGGGAGCGGACTTTAAATCCGCAACTGCTGATGACAACAAGAAGTTGTTTATCGAAACCTACGGCTGCCAGATGAATGTGGCCGACAGTGAGGTGATCGCCTCAGTGATGCAAATGGCGGGGTACTCCGTAGCTGAAACGCTGGAGGAGGCTGATGCCGTGTTTATGAACACCTGTTCGATCCGCGACAATGCGGAACAGAAGATTCTGAACCGCCTGGAGTTTTTCCACTCGCTGAAGAAAAAGAAGAAGCGTCTCATCGTGGGGGTACTGGGCTGCATGGCCGAGCGAGTGAAGGATGATCTGATAACGAATCATCATGTCGATCTTGTGGTCGGTCCGGACGCTTACTTGACGTTGCCCGATCTGATTGCCGCCGTAGAAGCCGGCGAGAAGGCAATCAACGTTGAACTTTCCACCACCGAAACCTATCGGGATGTGATTCCTTCACGTATCTGCGGCAATCATATCTCCGGATTCGTGTCTATCATGCGTGGCTGTAACAATTTCTGTACCTACTGTATCGTGCCCTACACCCGTGGACGCGAGCGCAGCCGTGACGTGGAAAGTATCCTCAACGAAGTGTCGGACTTGGTGGCAAAAGGCTACAAGGAAGTCACACTTTTGGGGCAGAACGTCAATTCCTACCGTTTTGAGAAGCCGACAGGTGAAATCGTCACCTTCCCGATGTTGCTCCGCACGGTGGCCGAAGCTGCTCCGGGAGTACGCATCCGTTTCACTACCTCTCATCCGAAGGATATGAGTGACGAAACGCTGGAAGTGATCGCGCAAGTGCCCAATGTGTGCAAACATATCCACCTACCCGTGCAAAGCGGCAGCTCCCGTATCCTGAAACTGATGAACCGCAAATATACCCGAGAATGGTATCTGGACCGTGTGGCCGCTATCAAACGTATCATTCCCGATTGCGGACTGACAACGGATATATTCTCCGGTTTCCACTCCGAAACGGAGGAAGACCACGCTCTCTCGCTCTCCCTGATGGAAGAGTGCGGATACGATGCTGCTTTCATGTTCAAATATTCCGAACGTCCGGGAACGTATGCTTCCAAACATCTCGAAGACAATGTGCCCGAAGATGTGAAAGTCCGCCGCCTGAATGAGATTATCGCTTTGCAGAATCGCCTGTCGGCTGAGTCCAACCAGCGTTGCATCGGAAAGACGTATGAAGTGCTTGTGGAAGGTGTTTCCAAGCGTTCGCGCGATCAACTGTTCGGCCGTACGGAACAAAACCGTGTGGTGGTGTTCGACAGAGGTACGCATCGTGTCGGTGATTTCGTCAATGTGCGTGTCACGGAGGCTAGTTCGGCTACGCTGAAAGGGGAGGAAGTGTAAGTTTTAAATTTGTGTTCCTGCGCGTATGTAATGTTTGTAGGGTGATTATATCATATAATTCAAGTTTCGTAAGTGCTGCATTTCGTATGGATTATATAGTATGAAATTATGTCGCAGGTTTCCCCTCTTTCTTGGAAGGAGGGGTGCCCAAAGGGCGGGGTGGTAGGTAGTGATAAGGGATATTCCTTATTTTAAAAAAGGTCAACTCGTTATTTTTCCTACATCATCATATGCCTGCGTATAGAGAACTTCACTATTGCCATTGCATTGATCGCCGCAAACGGTATATCCATTGGTTCATGGTGGGTGTTGTAGCTCACCAGTTTGATGCATCCTTCCTTTTCGGACCGGTTGGCATACTTCACCGCCAGATACTCGTCTCCGTCGATCATGAACGAAACCAGGTATATTTCCCCGTAAATAACGTTCTCGAAGCTGTTTATCTCCTTATATCCGATGATGTCCCCCGATTTCAGTATGGGGTACATACTGTCCCCGTTGACGTAGACCGCCCCGTCGCAGGCGGATATGTTCGGAATCCGTATTTTCCCCAAGGCATACTGGTGCTTGTTGGTGAACAGCGTCTTCAGGTTTGCCGCCGCCGTGATGTCGTATAGTGTCACGCTGCGGTCGTCAACCGGTTCGGCTGTTTTGGGATTGTGAATTATCTGCACCTCCCCTTGTGCCAGTTCGCTTTCGCAAAATCTCGACTGGTGTTTCGGGTTGCCTTTTCCCAACAATAGCCAGTTGTAGTCTACCGTATTTCCTAATTTGTTGAGCAGCAGGCGGAAATCTATACTGTTCCGTGCAGCCCAGTTGGTGACTGTCGCTCTTGAAACTCCCAGGAATTCAGCCAGTTCGCTGTCCCTCTTCAGGTTTAATGCCTGCTTGGCACGTTTGATGATGCCGGGTACATCCAGATTTGTATCCATTTTGTTAGCATTTAATTTTGATGTAAAAAATCATAAACGTATTAGTTGCTCATTAATAATCCGTTATCTGTTTTTTAAGAATTAATTTCTAAAACCGTATGTTTTCTTTATGAAAACTTATTTATCTTTGTAGCGGTGAAATTACAAATATGTTTCAAAAATATAAATTAAAAACAGAATAGCCATGAAAAACGCAGAAAAGTTTCCGAAAGGTTGCAGAAAAGTTCGTCCCCCGGCCTTGCATCCCCTTTGTATCACTGCTCCGGTAGCTATATATATACACTGTGATGAATATATAGATTCACCATGGTAAGCATATATGTCCACCATGTCGGACATACATCTCCGGCAAATAAACAACTTTTTTCTCAGAATTTAAATCAAAATTATCATTATGAAAACAACATTATCTTTATCGACAAAACAATCTACATCCAGCAGTATTTGCAAGAGTTGTAAACGTGAGCTTCCGTTGGAGTCCTTCTATATGAACAAAAAAACGCAGTCTCCGGATAAATATTGCAAGGAGTGTCGCAAATCTCTGAGCCGAAGGCAATACGGCAGTGGTAAGAAACTTCCCCATTGCTCTTTGTCCGGTGGACGAGTTTCCTATCCGGTCATAACACAGACTGAGGACCGGGAAACACGTCTCCGGCTTATTCTGCACGCCCTTCAGGTAGTGAGGCTTAGCATGGAACGCAAAAAGGCGGGAATGCAGGAAGAAGCCTTGCTGTAAAAGCGGGTTTTTTATATTGAGTATTTATCAAAAAACAGAATTATTATGGCAAGAATAAAGAAAAAGGGATTGGATTATTTCCCGCTGAATACGGATTTTATTCACGACCGTGCCGTCCGCCGCCTGATGAAGCGTGAGGGTGACTCCGCGCTTGGCATTCTGGTGGAAATCCTGTCGTATATCTATGCGGGCGAGGGGTATTATGTCCGTGCGGACCGTTTGTTTTACGAAGACCTCTCGGCGGGTCTGTACGAGAAGAGCGCTGATGACGTGGAACGTATCGTCCGTCTGGCGGTGGAATACGGACTGTTCGACGCGGTTCTTTTTGAGCGTAGCTGCATCCTGACTTCCGTCGAAATACAACGGCAGTATCTTTTCAGTACCCGTCGCCGCAGCATTTCACATCTGGAAGTCGGGTATTGCCTGCTTGCAGATGATGAACCGGCTGATAATAAGGATGATGCAAAAGGAACGCCGGCTGTGAAAAGTGAAAAACAGGGGCATGGAGAAGGCATTACGAGGGGTGATAATGTAACATTTATCCCTGAAAATGTAACATCAGGTACACATAGCATAGCACAGAATAGCACAGCACAGCATAGCGTAGCACAGCAAAGCAAAGAACAACCCCACTTCAATTCTCCCCTGGAAACGGCAGGGGAGAAGGCGGAGGGGAAGAAGATTGGGAAGGAGGAGATTTCTTCCGGGAGTTCCTGCGGGCGGGATGCTCCCTGTTCCGGGAAACGGAAAAAGTGGACGCAGGAGACTATCGACGGCCTTCTTCCGCCGGCTGACGGGACATCACGCAACTATGCGGGGCTGCTCGATAATCTCCGTAGCTACGGTATCCCGCCTTCAGAACAGTATGCAATTATCCTGAAAAGTAATTTCGGGGCTATCGGCGGTGCAATCTGGCAGGGGATTGCTACGTTGCGTGGCAGCGGGGGCAAGATAAAACTTCCCGGACGTTATCTTTTAAGTGTTGTAAGCAGGAAGGAAGAAGCTGCTGTTTCTTGATTTTCGGTCACTTATGCCGGTTAAGAATTTAGTTAAGACACATATTGAAAATCACTTGTATATGAAATGTAACTATTGTATCTTTGTGTTGTCGATAAGCTTACAGACAAGACTAAACTAAATTTATTAACACAAAAACAAATTTGATTATGCCAGTATTGTATGGTCCATTTCAGTCCGTTCTGAAAGACAAAAACGGAAAACAACTATTCTATCCCCGTGTGTTGCGCACAGGTAATGTAAGTACTTCACAGATCTCTAAAGAGATAGCGGCTTATTCCTCCCTTTCCCCGGGTGATGTGAAGAACACACTGGACAACCTGGTGACGGTAGTCAGCCAGCATCTTCAATCCTCGGAGAGTGTGACGCTTGACGGTTTCGGAACTTTCCGTCTGGTGATGAAGTCGAACGGTAAAGGTGTGAAAACTGTGGACGACGTGTCTGCCGTCCAAGCTTCACTGACAGTTCGCTTTCTTCCCTGTTCCACCCGTCATTTGGATGGCACTATGGCCACCCGTTCGCTAGTGACAGGCGCCCGGTGTGTCCGTTTCGACCGTGCCGATACCTCTGCTTCCGGTGAAGGAGAGGGTGGCAAGCCCGAAGGCGGCGGTTCCGGCGGTGGGGTGACACCGGATCCGTCAGTGTGATTCTCCGGCACAACACAGATTCAAACGACTAAACTAAACGAAGTATTCTGCTGAACGGCAGGTGCTTAACTGAACTATTAATTATTCACTAATTATGCGAACTATCAATTTGTTCGTGGTGCATTGCAGCGCCACGAGGGAGGATTGTACACTCTCCCCTGAAGCTTTGGACGTGATGCATCGGCGTCGCGGATTCAACGGAACAGGCTACCACTACTACATCCGCAAGGACGGAACGTTGTACCTCACCCGCTCGCTCGAACGTATCGGGGCGCACGCAAAAGGCTTCAATGCCCATTCGATAGGTATCTGCTATGAAGGTGGTCTGGACTGCCGGGGACACCCGGCAGATACCCGGACTCCGGCGCAGCGGGCTACGCTCCGGCAACTTGTGGCCGATTTGGAGCTGCGTTTCCCTGGCTGCCGGGTATGCGGGCATCGCGATCTTTCACCGGACTTGAACGGGAACGGTGAGATAGAGCCGGAAGAGTGGATTAAACAGTGCCCGTGCTTCGATGCGTCCAGAGAATTCGGGGAATCTGCAACCGAGGCGGTGAGCACGAAAGAACACAGAGTAACACAAGTATTTAAAGACACGGAAAGGAGGTAAATTATGGCAATGAAGAAATCAGTATGGGATATGATCCTGAAGGTGGTTATCGCAGTGGCTTCGGCTTTGGCAGGCGTTTTGGGCGCTAATGCGATGAATCTGTAATGAGAGGGATTAATATTTTTTTATAAAAACCAGATGACTGTTATCTAAAATGAATAATAAGACTATTATTTTAATAATTGCGCTGCTCACTTGTGTGGGCAGCGTATATAGCCAGGGCACCTCACCGGCTTTGGCTGATACGGAAGGAAAATACAAATATAATTATGTTCCTGTGTCTCCGGTATCGGAGGAGTTGATGAAGCATATTATGTGTCCTGTTAATTATAATACAGGCAAAGTTGAACTTAGTATCCCGATATATGAGATACGTACAAGAGATTTCACGCTGCCTTTACGATTGCAATATGACAGCGGAGGCATCAAGGTCAGTGCGGGAAACGGCGTGGCAGGCTTGGGCTGGAACATGGATTTCGGTCCCACCGTAACCCGGAGTATTCAAGGAAATCCTGATGAAGAAGGGTATTTGATCTATAACCCGGACTTTGGCAGTTGGGACACTTCTTATATGCATAAGATGACCGAAGGTATGGCGCACGAACAACCGGATGTGTTTTTTTATAGTACATTTGATGCTCAGGGGAATTTTGTGTTCCGGCGTCCTGAGAAATCCTCGGAAAGCGGCTCGCATATACCGGTTTATTTACCGTTGACTTCTGATAAGGTGGAAACGTCAGACATACGTTCGGGATTTCAGGTGACGGACGGTTCCGGTAATATTTACCGTTTTAAGGAAGCCGAATACTCTAATACAGGAAAGATTACAGGCTGGAAACTAACGGATGTCACCAGTCTGAAACAGGACAGGCTTTCTTTTTCGTATGTCACACAGAAGCTCACTTATGCAGATAGTTATGACTATTATGCAGTGGAGGATATGGGTGAAAGTTACCGTAACGGATATTGGCAGGGAGTGGATGGAAAACTGAAGTTTTTCCGGATGAACGGGTATGCTTTGCATAATGATTCTCTTTGGGCCGATTTTACGGCCGAAAACGTTGGCCAGTATGATAACCGGCCTTACAATTCGGTTGATGCAAAATATCCCAAAGAAATCACGTACGCTAATGGAAAAGTCGTTTTTGATTATTCCTCTTCTCTTCTGAAAACCGTGCATATTTATGAAAATGGGGCGGAAATCCAACGTGTCACATTGAATTATAAGCAACTGCGGTTCATGGGACGCAGCCTGCTTACTGAGGTCAATTTTACAGAACTGGTCAATAATCAAAGCCGTAGTTATACAATGTCATATAATGACTACGTGGATGACTATTCGCCGACGCAGACCAAAGCAGTGGATAAATTCGGATATTATAACGGACGGACCGGTAATACCGATCTTGTAGAAAGACAATTGGTGGAGTTTGGAATGCCTTACGATGGCGACCGGGGTGTATGTTATGCTTATATTGGAGGTGCGGACCATACACCGGACATTTTATTCGCTCAGGTTTATTCGTTGCAGTCTATTAAATATCCGACAGGTGCAAGAGAGGAATTAGTGTATGAGCTCAATACATATCCCGATACAGATGAATATGGGAATGCAATTTCATCTTATGCCGGTGGTTTGCGAATTTATTCTATCCAATGCCGTGATGTGGAAGGTACGCTGAAGAATGAACGTCGTTTCTTGTATGAGAAAGACGGTATTCCGACAGGTTATGCTCCTCAAGTGACTTTTGTCGATGAGATGGAGAAACTTTATTTGCGTACCTACTCTCGTACCAGCATGCGTTATCGTTTGTATTCATCCCTGCCGGTGGCCGATGCCGGTGCTGCAGCGGGAGTCTCTGTCCTATATCCTAATGTGAGTGTTGTGGAGAAAGATGATTATGGAAAAACGGTATCTCGTGAAGACTATGAATACAATACGAATTTCTATTTTCCAAGTATAATAAATGGTATGGTGCATGATGAGGTGTCCCATTATAAGAAGGGCAAACTGGTCAGGAGAACGGATTATGATGTAGATACGGGCCAACCTGTGCATGATGAGGAGCATACATATACTGAAATATCTTTGAACAATAATACTCCTTTGGTGGCGGGACGTGAAGTGCGGCGTGCCAATCTGGTTGTTGCAGAACAGTCCGGTGTGGAAACGGACGATGACCTTTATTATCGTGAGTACAGGTATAGCATTGGCAGGGGGAATACGCGTGTGGAAAACCAGCTCACTGTGAATACGGATTATTATGCTGGTAAGTTGGTCAGTGATACGGTTGTCCGGACTTATGGCTCTACGGACTGGGATATACGATCCGGGCTTCCGGTGAGGGAGATTTATAAGTATAGCGATGGAAAGAAAAAGAAATGTGATTATACTTATCCATATCATGTTAATGATGCCGTTGGAAGGGCGATGACGGCTGCCAATGATATATTGAGACCTGCCCATATAGGAGAATCTGTGGAAGGTCCTGAAGGCTATATGGATGATTCCTTTACCAGTTTCGACTATACTCTGGATCCCGGCTCCGGTTCGGCCTTGCTGGACGAGGTGAGCGTCTGGAAGCATGAGGGGCTCTTTTCAATGAGTGAATCTTATCCTGTACACGATGCTTATGGCAATGTTTGTGAGATCCGCCGTGCGGATGCTCCTGTGGTCGCATTGCTCTGGGGATACAACTACAGTCGTCCGGTGGCTATTGTGGAAGGGGCGTCATATCAGGAAGTCGTTTCCGGGCTGCGCGTGAGTGTGGAGTCTCTTCAAAACCTTGACGGCAGTGCCCTTGAAAATGTATTGCTTCCGTTGCGTAATGCTTTCCCCGCCCCTTGCCGGGTGACCGTTTATAGATATGCTCCGCAACGGGGAGTTGTCTATATGAATGAACCTAACGGGAATGTAACTACATACAGCTATGACGGCTTCGGGAGACTGACGGAAATCCGTGATAAGGACGGCGCTGTGCTGGAGTATAATGAGTATAAGAAATGAATAAGAAACTGTTAAAAGGAAAAATTATGAATATAAAAAGAATCATTGTTCTTGTATTGATAAGTGCAAGCTCCGGTCTTCTTTGCGCTCAGAGGAAGACTGTGAACATGAGTGACCGTTATGGCATACTTACGGTAACTCCGCTTGACAAATATACGGGAGCAGCCTCGCTGTTGAAAACGAACGGTGTGCGCTCCCTGACTGATGTGTCCTATGGGGATGGTTTTGGCGGTGTTTCTCAGAAGATACACGTCGGAATAACCCCGCAGGGCAAAGACCTGACTGAAAGTTATGAATATAACTCATTGGGAAATTTACAGTCCCGTACTCTTCCGGTTCCTGTGTTGTCGGAAGGGGCTTCCGGGAACTATAAGCAAATATTAAAGTCGGCACAGGAGTATTACGGGCACAGCAACGTCTGTTCACGTTTCGCGTATGAGGCTTCCCACCGTAGTTTACTGTTAAAAGAGTTTGGTGTTGGTGATGAATGGACCGGTAAAGCCGTATCCAAAAAATATAGCTGTAATCTTGAGAGTATACCCGCCCAACGTTGCAAGCGTTATCTGGTATCCGCCGGCGGCGAGCTGGTAGAGAGCGATAGTCCCTATGCAGACGGTAGCCTTCGCGGCATACGCAGCGAGGACGAAGATGGCAACATGCATTGGGAATTTTATAATAGTGAAAATCAGTTGGTCCTTTCACGCATTCTGGATGGTGATACATTTTTTGATACTTATTTTGTCTACGATGAGTATGGCAATCTGGTGTTTGTGCTTCCTCCGGGTTACCAGGATCATCCGGATCTGGATCTTTATGCTTACATATATCGTTATGACTATCTGGATCGTCTTGTTTATAAGAAGCTTCCCGGTTGCGCCCCTTCTTACCTGGTTTATGACGCGGCACACCGTTTGGTTTTCTCTCAGGATGGCTGTCAGCGTAATGATTCTCTTTGGTCATTCTTTGTTTATGATGTCTATGGGCGTGTCGTCGTGGAGGGCGAATGTAGCAACAGCGATAAACATGTTCGGACTGCCGGTGAGACAGTTGTTTTAGGTACTCTTATGGAAGGCGACACCGGCCTGGCGTACAGTGGTTATCAGAGTTCTTTTGATCTGGTTGATCCTTGTGTATATGTGGTGAACTACTATGATACGTATGATTTTAGAACACGAAATGGCTTTTCTGCATATAATTTTCCGGAAGGAACTGTGAGTGCGACCGGTAATCTTACGGGTAGCATACTTTGTACGCATGGCTCTTCGGGATTCATTTATTCTGCGGACTATTATGACATCAATAAGCGGATAGTGAAAAGCCTGTCAAGCCGTGTCAATGGAGGCATGGATACATACGCCACTGAGTACTCCTTTCAAGGAAGTCCTCTGTCCGTCCTTCACACCCATACGGATAGTTCCGGGTATTCATTGACGGAACGTTATACCTATACTTATGACCATTCGTCACGCCTGACACGAGTGAGCCACCAATACGATAACAATCCTTCCGTCCTGCTTGTGGAACACACTTATGACGAGTTGGGCCGATTGCAGACAGACAAACTGGATAACGGTATTTATGCAACAGACTATGCCTACAATATCCGTAACTGGCTGACCGGTATTGAAGGCGGTAAGTTTAGCCAGTCTTTGCATTATACCGACGGTTTGGGAGTCCCTTGTTATAATGGTAATATCAGCAGTATGACTTGGAAAAGTGGAGCCGGGGCCACTCCCCGCGGTTATAAATTCAGTTATGACCGTCTGGGTCGCCTGACTGATGCGGAATATGGTGAAGGGCCGAGCCTTTCTGTAAATACCAACCGTTTTAATGAGCAGGTGACGGGCTATGATAAAATGGGTAATATCTTGGGTCTGAAGCGCTACGGGCAGACTTCAGCGACGGGTTATGATGTGATTGATGACCTTTCTTTGAGTTATGCCGGTAACCGGTTAAAGAAGGTGGCAGACCGTTCGGGCACTTCTGCCTTCAATAACGGCTTCGAGTTCAAGGACGGCATTGATTTGTCCACAGAGTATGAATATGATGAAAACGGCAACCTGACTAAAGATTTAAACAAAAATATAACTGCTATTCAGTATAATTGTTTAAATTTGCCTAGTCGTGTAATGTTTGCGAATGGTAACAGTATATCTTATCTTTATGATGCTGCGGGCAGGAAACTCCGTACCGTGCACGTTCTGGAAGGAGACAGTGTTACAACGGATTACTGCGGCAATGTGGTCTATGAAAATGGAGTACCTCAGATTCTATTGACAGAAGTCGGTTATGTGTCCCTTACTGACGGTAAGTATCATTATTATTTGAAAGATCATCAGGGTAATAATCGTGTGGTTGTAGATGAGGAGGGAACGGTTGAGGAAGTGAATCATTATTATCCGTTTGGAGGTGTGTTTTCTTCTACCGGAGATGCTCAGCCTTATAAGTATAATGGCAAGGAGTTGGATCGTAAAGGTGGGTTGGACTGGTATGATTATGGAGCGAGGATGTATGATGCTGCATTAGGGAGATTTATGAAAACTGATAGATTTTCAGAGAAGTATGTTTCTTTATCACCTTATCAATATGGCGCAAATAATCCGGTGAATAATATTGATGTGAATGGAGATAGTTTACTTCTTAATAAGACTAGTGTCGCAGAAGCAATGTTGGCGATTTATAATGGATTAGAAGATGGTACGAATATAAAAATGAAGTTTAATAATGGAGTGCTTGATCCTACTTCTATAGAAGCTCACGCTAAAGTTACATCGGACTTCTTTTTGCAAGATTTGTATGAGATTGCGACGAATGAAAAGATGGTTGAGTTATCTGTGTCCGATAAAAATACTTTTATTATGAATGAAAGTTTTATAGCTCCAGAAGATTATAATACTAGTCAGTATGGGGCTGCATTTGAAAGTCTGTTGGTTGCTAGTGGACAATTAACGGGTAAGGTCATTGAAGGGAACTTGGGACAAACTTTAGTTTCAGGAAACGAAGCTGCATCTGGCAAAAAGTCGACAAACAATAATGTCCAGATAATAATAAATAAAAAAGGAACACTAAATCATCGTACTGTTGGAATCGCACATGAATTTGGGCATGTCCTTTTATATTTGAGAGGTTTACCATTTGGACATTCGCAACGAGGGGTAGATTCATTTGTATATAAAAAGAATGATAATATGATGAAAAGATTAGGGTATGGGAAATAAATTAATTTTATTACTGACAAGTGTATTAATGCCATACATTTTATGTTGTCAGGAAAAGAAGTTGGTTGAAAGTCAAGTGTTTTATGATAAGACTAATCAATTACCTGTATTTAGAATTTCTAAGCAGGGTGAGAAAATAGAAGTAGACTATTATACTGCCTTAGATACTATAAATTCAATAAGTATTAATGTTGGCTTTATTGGGGGTGTTGAACGATTACATAAATATTGTGATAGCCTTTATTATGCTAACTTTAGCGAGGAAAATTACAATGAAGTAAATGTAAGGGTCCCCTATTCAATATTGTTAGATAATGAGCTCAGAGTACGGGAAGTTCATATTTTACAAAGGCTACCATTATATAAATATGATGAAAAGTATGATTATGATAGCCTCATTAAAAAGATATTGCTTTCAACAGATGGACAATGGTTTAAAAAAGACAAAGAGAAT
>ERZ779875.1929-NODE-1929-length-12229-cov-3.328323_pt1 | contig 12229 bp, 10 predicted proteins | sample MGYA00511246_ERZ779875 | MGnify/ENA primary metagenome ERZ779875 (study PRJEB29588, sample SAMEA2155093) | human gut metagenome | biome: human gut; feature: human-associated habitat; material: faeces | place: Denmark | collected 2008/2010 ... | reverse complement strand
GCATGGCCCGAGAACGCCTTCTCCGGGAAATACGGGTCGCAGATCGACTGCCGCGCCAACTCCACGATATCCGCCTTGCCGGAGGCGATGATCTCCTCCATCATCGCCGGATCGTTCAGCCCGCCCAGCGTGGCGACCGGCGTTTTCACGTGCTTTTTGATCTCTGCTGCCAGATAGACGTTGCAGCCGTGCTCGATGAACATGGACGGATGCGTCACGACGAACGCCGCCGGGTCCTCGTGCACGCCGGCGGAGACATGGATGATATCGACCTTGCCGTCGATCATCTTTGCCATCTCCACGCCCTCGTCGAGTCCATACCCGCCCTTGACCAGTTCTGCGCCGCTCATGCGGAATTCGATGGGAAACCGCGGGCCGACGGCCTCGCGCACCTTTTCGATGACGAGCAACGGGAAGCGCATCCGGTTTTCCAGACTGCCGCCCCAGCGGTCATTCCGGTGGTTGGTCCGGGAGGAGAGGAACTGAGAGATCAGCCAGCCGTGGCCGCCGTGGATCATGATCATCTCGAAACCGGCGCGTTTGGCAAGGCCTGCTACCGTTCCGTATGCCTGTACGATCTCATCAATCTGCTCTTTCGACAGTGCGCGGACCGGTACGCCGTCCGGGCGTGTCGTGTCGGACGGGCCCCACTGGCACATTTCGTGCTGTCTCGTTTTATCGGTCATGTAAGTTCCGGCATACATACCGGAATGGGACAGCTCCAGGCTCGGCACAGCGCCGTGGCGGGAAATTGCATCGGCAGCGTACGTTGCAGATGCCAGGGAATTTAAGACTGCGGTATCCAGATGATACGCATGGGAACCATCGGTTACCGGGTGTACCATGCACTCGCTGACGGTGACAGCTGCTGCTCCGCCCTTTGCGCGAAGCTCATAGAATGCTGCGGACTTCGGTCCGATACATCCGTCGTTCGTGATATCAGTTCCGCCCATCGGTGCGGAAAACATGCGGTGCGGGAAGGTCTTTCCTGCAATGGTAATCGGGCTGCAAAGGTGTGGGTAATCGTATTTCATTTTTGCTTCCTCCTCTTTTTTAAATCTGTAAAATACCCCATTTTTTTTTATTCAAACAGCATCCCCGGAAGGAAATGCAGTTTTTTGCCAATCGTTCTGGCAATGAATCCGACCAGAAGGGCTGCTACGATGGTTCCCTCGCGGACACCGTTCAGCTCACGCGCCAGGAAGAACGAAGCGGCAGCGGCAATGACGGCCATCGAAACATCGAATGCGATTTTCGTCACACCGAACTCCGTTTCCCATCTGGCAACAACCGCGCGGACAAAGGATTCGCCCGGCAGCATGACAACATCAGCGAGCACTTCCATGTAAACACCGACGCCGAGGATCAGACATCCGATCAGAAGATAAGCAACTTTTGCCGCATACATCTGCGGATTCAGTGCGTTTAACAGAATCATACTGAAATCAATGAAAAATCCAAAGGCAATGGATACCGGGATCTGAAGAAGGGATTCCGGTTTGAAATTCTTTCCGAGAATCACAATCTGGAGAACGATCAGCAGGATGCTGAAGATGATCGTAAAGTTTCCGAGAGATAATGCAAAGTTAAGACTTAATACGTAAGGGATCGAAGAGATCGGAGACGTTCCGAGATTTGCTTTGGTGATGAGTGCAACCCCGAGGGAGTTTACAAACAGTCCCGCAAGAAAAATCAGGTAACGTTTCAGAAGGTCTTTTTTGTTGTTTGTCATAGGTGCAGTTCAAATCCTTTCCTCATAATTGTAATTCTTTGTTATCTTATCACCAACCGCAAAACATGTCAACTTTTACATGTTTTATTTTACTTATTTTTTCTGTGGATTTTCCGGTGAAGCTGTGCTATACTCAAAAACACAAAAGCAAAACGGTTTTGAAAAATTATTTGGATAAAGGAGTTTCATGCGAATGGGAACTTTGAAATATGCGATTCTCGGACTTTTGAACCGAAATGAAATGACAGGCTATGAACTGTCGAAAGAATTTGAGACAACCTTATTTGAATTCTGGAATGCAAAGCACAGCCAGATTTATCCGGAACTGAAATCACTGAACGCCGAGGGGCTGATCCAGTATCGGGTGGAAATCACGGGAAATGTGCTGGAGAAGAAGGTCTATACGATCACCGATGAAGGACGGCGCGATTTTTCGGAATGGGAAGAAACGCTCTGCCCGATCCAGACGGCATCCAAGGATGAATCCCGCCTGCGGCTCTTCTTCCTCGACGGCGCTTCGCCGGATTTTCAGCAGCGTTTTCTTGCCGACCAGCTTTCCCAGCATCAGAAGCATCTGGAACATCTGCTGGAAAACCAGAAAAAGTTTGATGAAATCCCTCCCACAGATGACCGCGCGTTTTCGGATTATCTCGTCCTGCGCGGCGCGGTGTACCGGGAAGAAGCTGCACTGCAGTGGATTCAGGAATGCATCAAACTTGGTGAGCAGCGGTCTGCGGAATTAAAAAAATAATTAAAAAATGCAGAGAACCTGTTTTTTCGGTTCTCTGCATTTTTTATAAACGTATTTATACTTATTTCTCCATTGCCTTTTTGATCGCTCCAAGCAGCTCCTCATACGTCTCATACGCCGGGATCTGCGGATAGTCGGCTTTGATCTTATCGGTCGAGCGGAACAGGAATCCTGCCTTGCTTGCCTGAATCATGCCGAGGTCATTATAGGAATCGCCGCTTGCGATCGTTTCGAATCCGATAGACTGCAGTGCTTTGACCGTGGTGAGCTTCGACTGCTCGACTCTCATCTTAAAGCCGGTGATCTCTCCGTCGTCTGCGACTTCCAGAGAATTGCAGAACAGGGTCGGATAGCCGAGTTTTTTCATCAGCGGTGCGGCAAACTCCGTGAAGGTGTCGCTGATCAGGATCACCTGGGAGAAGGTGCGCAGCTCGTCGAGGAACTCTCTTGCGCCCGGCAGTGGATCAATCTTCTCAATCGTAGCCTGAATCTCTTTCAGTCCCAGGCCGTGCTCTTTTAAGATTCCAAGTCTCCATCTCATCAGTTTATCGTAATCCGGTTCGTCGCGTGTCGTTTTTTTGAGTTCCGGGATTCCGCTTGCCTCTGCAAACGCGATCCAGATCTCCGGTACCAGTACTCCTTCTACGTCCAGGCATGTAATATACATTGTTATAATCCCCTTTCCTGCGCTGCCCGCCTTGTTTGCCGACGGGGTTTTGTTTTTTTTCACAGCATCACTTTACCACACTATATCATAGAATCCATATCACTGCAAATTAAAATCACGTTTTATTTTTTTATACGTATATATCTCTCTAAAATTACATTCTTTTTACAAAATCGTTGTTTTTTACAAATTCATATATTTATTTATATGTTTTTTGACTATTGATTTATTTTTCATATATTTATATAATAATTACAATCATTTTTATTAATTTTCTATTTTATCATCCATATTAACGAACGAATTTACTTTTCAGATAGTGCACTAATCTAAGGATAAATAAAAAACTAAAACCATCCAACAATACTTATGAAAGGAGACCACTCATCATGAAAAAATTAAAAACATGTCTTGCATTTTTTATTTGTTGTATTCTGTCCTTAAATATGGTAATTTGCAATGTAAAGGCAGATAATAATGTTGTTCTATCTAACAAAGCATATCTATTAAAAACCGGAATGCCACAAAAGGAAATAGAAAAGCTGGATGATGACGTCATGCAGTTCATTGTGGATGACTTAAAAAGTGGAGGTAAACATTTTGAATATATTAATTCAAATATCGAAAATCAAATATCGATACTCAGTAGCGAAACTTTAACCGGTATTTCCTTTACTGCATCAGCTTTTAAAAATGCATCAACCATTTATATCTATCCAACATACGAGTTTACTTCTAATAAACAACCTCGCGGAAAAGACAGTTTTTCTTTTCAATTAGGCGCTGCTATGAGACCGTATGAATATGGTGGAAAATTATGGTACAAAGATAATACTATGAACGATTGGAAAGTCGGTGGAACTCTTACTGCAAATAATCAGCAATTATCTGGTGCTGAATTTTCAGGGAGTCAACTAGGAACACCCGACTATGCCATGAAGCTTAAAGGTGTTACATACTGTCACGCTACTGCAGGTAATAGCAGTGATAAAAGAATTGTAATGGGATACTTATATAATCCCCAGAAAACCGGCTACAGTATCTCTTTTTCCTACAACGGTGGTGGAATTAGCTACTCTCCATCAGGAACAGCCTATACTGCATATAAAACAATGAACCTAAGTTATTAAACTTTCATTCACCACATACAAGTACATTTAATTTCTAATTACTCTTTCAAAGTAACAATTTGCCTATCCAGAAGCACAAATTTCTCTGATAGGCAAATTGTGTTTAAGGTATTTTCAAGTAATTTAAGTAAAATCATGAGCAAGTCGCCATTACTCGTAGAAAAACGGGCAGATTATGAATGTTTTAGGAATTGCAGGAACAAAAAGTACAGAACAACCATTCAAAAAAACTTTTAAATCCGGCATCAACTGAATAAAGCCATAAATAAGAGGTAACTCATTATGAAAAAAATCAAATTTTTATTTTTCACCCTGTTATTCTGTTTTTCTGTTCCAGTCAAAGCAGACACTGCATTCGAAAATGACGATACGGTATTGTGCTCTTTTTTAAAAGAAAACGTACCAGAAAATGCTTCGCCAATAGAATCCAGTTTAGAAAACGAGTATCGAAAAACTTCTTCCAAACCTATCGATTTCTATTTTTTTAAACGATCTGAAAAGACAAAAAGTTTCCAAGATCTGTATGCCGCAAATGTACTCACCTATCAGGAAAAATCAGATCGTTCTTTGTTATATCAGACAGTTTTCGATTTTCAAAATATAACCCAGGTAAGAACTGCGAAAGAAGACTTTATCCGTCTGGAGACAGATCCACTGATGTATCTTTTTGAATTAGAAAAAGCAGAATTGTGGACTCGGAACAGCACGGAAGAACCCTGGACGCTGGAACGGAAAATCACAACGCCTGGAAACCCAGATTTTTATCTTCCTTATAGCCAGTTTTCTTCTGATAAAAAATATTTTCGAATTCTGGCATCTTTTTCCTGGAGCCCGAGCCCTGCTGAGGAAAGCGAAGTTTCTTCGCCAGAATATCATTGCATTTATACCTCTGTGTATCCGGTATATCAGATTCCGGTGAAAGTACTCGTTTTGATATGCGGAGGCGCAGCTTTCTTCTTTCTCTACCGGAGACACAAAAAAAATCATATCTCCCAAAAAGATGTTCCGTAAGCTGCGCCTTTTCAACATGTTTTCGTCACTGTTCAGAGCCAACTTCCAAAATGCTACGCATCTCATCGGTGTGGCTTTATCTGCTTTTCATCGCATCCCGAATCCGCTCCAGTGCCTCGGTCAGGGTTGCGCGCGGGCAGGCGATGTTGATCCGCTGGAAGCCGCGACCGCAGTCTCCGAAGATCTTGCCGCTGTCGAGCCACAGCTTCGCCTTGTTGATGATCAGGTCTTCCAGTTCGTCGACAGAAAGCCCCGTCTCGCGGAAATCGAGCCATACGAGATATGTTCCCTCCAGGTCGATCATCTTCACGCCCGGAATCTGCTCCTCCACATACTGCCTTGTAAATTCTGCATTTGCCTTCACATAGGAAAGCATTGCCTCATACCACTCCTCGCCCTTATTATATGCCGTCTCGCATGCCACCAGACCCATCACACCAAGCTGGCTCGTTCCGGCTGCATCGAGCTGTTTCCGGAATTTCGCACGGAGTTCCGGGTTGGCGATAAAGATGTTTGACATCATCATACTTGCCAGATTGAATGTCTTACTCGGCGCGGTGCAGGTGATCGTGATGTCCTCGTACTCTTTTTTGATCGCAGCAAACACCTGATGCTCGCCTTTAAAAATGAAATCTCCATGGATCTCATCACTTACAACGGTCACGCCGTACTGCACGCAGAGATCGCCGATCGCCGTCAGCTCATCTTTCGTCCAGACTCTTCCGACCGGATTGTGCGGATTGCAGAGGAAAAAGAGCTTTACGTTTTCAGCTTTCAGCTTCTCCTCGAAATCCGCCACATCCATGTGATAGCGGTTATCATTGCCGAGCACCAGCGTGCTGCTGACAACTCTTCTGCCGTTATCCGCAATGACTTCCGAAAATGGATAGTAAACCGGTGACTGGATCAGCACGGCATCCCCGGGCGCGGTGTAAGCCTTGACTGCCATCGCAAGTGCAAATACAACGCCTGGCGTTTTGATCAGCCATTCTTCTTTCGGCTCCCAGTTGTGATGGCGTTTCATCCATCCCGCAACGGCCTCAAAATACGGAGTCTGCGCATCGCTGTAGCCGTAAATGCCCATTTTTGCACGCTCTACCAGCGCATCCTCGATGTAGGAGGATGTCTCAAAGTCCATGTCCGCCACCCACAGCGGCAGCACGTCGGCTGGCATACCGCGTTTTACTGCGAAGTCATATTTTAAACAGTCTGTATTTTTTCGGTTGATGATTCTGTCAAAATCAAGATTTCTTTCCGTCATTTTTCTCTTCCTCAATTTCTGCAAAAACCTTCTCAAGCTCGCCGATCAGGTCCTCGATATTTTCAATTCCAACGGAGAAGCGAAGGGTGCTCTCCGTGATTCCGTTCCGCTCACGGATTTCCTTCGGCACATCGGCATGTGTCTGCGTCGTCGGATACGTAACGAGTGTCTCCACGCCGCCGAGGCTCTCTGCGAAACGGATCATTCTTACCTTTTCCAGAATGGCAAGGGCAAACTCTTTGCTCTCGAGCTGGATTGTCAGCATGGCACCGAAGCCTCTTGCCTGTTTTTTCATAATCTCATAGCCCGGGTGATCCGGCAGTCCCGGATAAATCACTCTTGTGACTGCTTTCTGTTGCTGCAGCCATGCGGCAATCTGTTCTGCATTCTCCTGGGAGCGTTCCATGCGGATGCCAAGCGTCTTCATGCCGCGCAGTACCAGCCAGCAGTCAAACGGAGCAAGGCCTGCACCTGTTGTCTTGATCAGGAAACGCAGTTTTTCCTGAATATCTTCGCGGTTCGTCACGATAAAGCCTGCCAGTGTATCGTTGTGGCCACTCAGGGATTTCGTGCCGCTGTGAATCACAACGTCCGCACCGAGATCGAGCGGATTCTGAAAATACGGGGACATAAAGGTGTTGTCCACAATCAGAATCAGGTTGTGGCGTTTTGCAATATCCGCCATCTTTCGGATGTCGGTTACGTTCATCATCGGGTTCGTCGGGGTCTCGATGTAGATGGCTTTTGTATTTTCTTTCACATAGCTTTCCACGTCATCACAGTAGCAGTCGATGCCGGAAAATTCGACGCCGTTTTTCTCGTTCACATGGTGGAACAGACGAATGCTTCCGCCGTACAGATCGGAATCCGCAATGATGTGGTCGCCCTGGCGGAACATTTCCATCAGAAGAGAGATCGCTGCCATGCCGGAGCTTAATGCAAACGCATCAATTCCGTTTTCCAGTGCAGCCACCATCTTCTCCAGATGCTCTCTGGTCGGGTTCTGCAGTCTGCTGTAATCAAATCCGGTGCTCTGTCCTACGCCCGGATGCGCATACGTTGCGGTCTGATAAATCGGGTAGCTGAGTGCGCCGTAGTGGCTACACTGTCCTTCGTCTTCTTCTAAATGGATACATTTTGTGTCAATTCCTCTTGCCATATGAATAATCTCCTGTTATTTCGTAATTTTTCTTTCTATACTAATCTGATAGGTTTTGTAACGTAACCTATCATAACAGAAAATGCGGCGTTTGTATATTCCCTTTTTTCTTTGACTTGTTATAAGTTTTTCCTATAACTATCGTAAAAAAACGCCGCCAGAAGATTTTTTCTCCCGGCGGCCGCCTCTTGCATCCATATTTTAAATAAGTTCCGCACAGATCGGATAATGATCAGAAAGGCACACACCGTCCTTCTGCTCCGTCCATTTTTCCACCTTTTTCAGTTCCCAGTCCCCTTTGAGAATGATGTAGTCAATCGAGCACTGCGGATCGTTCGGATCATCGCGATGATAGTTGTGGAAGGTAATGCCGATTCCTTCCGTCGCATTCACAAGACCGGCAGTTTCCCTCAGCGGTTTCATCTCTTCGCTGTCCGGCTCGGCATTGAAGTCGCCGCTAAGAATCACCGGCACATCGGCAAATGCTTTCTCTGCTCTCAGATGTGCGAGAATCTGCTCCAGGCCAAGCTTTCTCGCCCCGGCGCACTCGTGATCCAGATGGGTGTTGATGACGCGGAACACTTTTCCGGTCTCCATATCCTCAAATACCACATCCGTCGCAGTACGCGGGCACATACTCTGTACCGGATAGCGGGATCCCGGCACGTACGGTGTCGGTGACAGCCAGAAGGTTTCCAGGCTCACACTCTGAAAACGTTCTTTCCGATAGGCAATGATCATTGCCTCACCGGTCAGATCCTTTTCTCTTCCACATCCGGCAATGTAATATTCCGTCAGATTTTCCTTCAGCCAGGCAGCCACATGCGGCAGTACCTCCTGAAAACCGATGATATCCGGCTTTTCCTGTCTGATTTTTTCCAGAATCAGCGGTCTGCGGTAGATAAAATTATTGGCTCCATCCTGGCCAAAATCACAGCGAATATTAAATGTTACAAATTTCATGGTAAAATCCCTCTTTTCATTTGTTTTCCTAACCCTTATTTTTGCTGGAAAGCGCTGTGCTTTCTCTTCTTTTTCTTCGTATTCACACGGCGCAGACACGCATAGCGCAGCTTCAGCCGCATTTTCCAGCTGCAGCCCGGTACCGGCTCCATCAGCTTTTCCAGAAAATGGTTCAGCGTACGTTCCTCATAAGGAGACAGCAGAATCTCACCGTAGATATGTTTCTCGATCAGATGGCAGACACGCGTATATTCGCCTGGCTCGATCGCCGGAAATCTGCGGGCGAGTTCTGCATCGGTTGCTGCTGTTTCTTTGCCGCCGGTCCAAGGCAGATGATCCGCGCCGCCTCCGCCGCAATCACAAGCAGCGTCAGCAGAATCAGAAGCACGCCAAGCAGCCCGAGAAGAAACAGCGAAACACTGCGCAGTACCGGAAGAACGGCTTCGCCTGCCTTGCTCTTTCGGTTTTCCACACCGGTAATCTGCTCCGCCGACAGCGAATTGTTCTCCAGCACCACATTCTTCTGGACAGAATCTGGACTTCCGACCATTTTCTGAAGAGATGCAACATTATACAGGAACCGTTTGTTTTTTAGGTATTTTCTTTCACTTGTTTTTCTGTTGCTCCTTCCTCCATTTTTTGCTCTGCCTTAAATTCTAAAGACCATCCCAGAAAAACGCAAGTATTTTTAGTATTCCAGATACGCCCCTTTCATCGGGCTTGCTGCGTGGAGGCTGAAAAGACGGAGTACGCCTTTTTTGTATTTCGGCTCGCGCGGTTTCCAGTTTTGGCGGCGTTCTTTTAAGATCGCATCGATTTCTTCCATGGACTTGCGCTCACCGGCGATTCCGATGATGTTAAGTTTTCGTTCCTTCACATCAATCTCAATCAAATCCCCTTCCTCGACGAGTGCGATCGGGCCGCCGTCTACAGCTTCGGGACTGCAGTGGCCGATGACCGGGCCGGTGGAGGCGCCGGAGAAACGGCCGTCGGTGATAAGCGCGATGCTCTTTCCAAGCTCTTTGTCGCTGCTGATTGCCTCGGAAGTATAGAACATCTCCGGCATACCGCTGCCTTTCGGGCCTTCGTAGCGGATGAAGACGGCGTCGCCTTTCTGAACCTTATGTTTCAGCACGGCATCGAGGCACTCCTCCTCGCTGTCGAACGGTCGGGCACGGAGGACGGCGTGGAACATTTCTTTCGGGCAGGCCGTGTGCTTGATGACGGCTCCCTCCGGCGCAAGGTTTCCGCGCAGAACAGCGATGCTGCCGTCCGTTCCGATCGCCTTGTCATACGGGCGGATAATATCTTCTTTTGTAATCGAAGTTCCATACCGCTCATTAAATTTTGCGAGCCATCCGCTGCACTTCTCATAAAATCCATTTTCACGAAGCTCCGCCAGATTTTCTCCGAGCGTCTTTCCAGTCACCGTCATCACATTGAGATGCAGATGATCTTTGATTTCTTCCATAATCGCCGGAACGCCGCCCGCATAATAGAAGCACTCTGCCGGCCATCTTCCTGCCGGGCGGACATCGAGCAGATACCGCGCGTTGCGGTGCAGACGATCGAATGTGTCGCCGGTAATCTCGATGCCGAACTCATGCGCAATGGCCGGGATGTGCAGCAGGCAGTTTGTGCTTCCCGAAATTGCCGCGTGGACAAGAATCGCATTCTCAAAACTCTCTTTCGTCACAAGATCGCTTGGCCGCATATGCTCCATCTGTGCCAGTTTTACCGCCTGGCGGCCTGCCTCCCGTGCATATGCCAGAAGATCCGGGCTTGTCGCCGGCATCAGAGCGCTTCCAGGCAGGGCAAGGCCGAGTGCCTCCGCCATGATCTGCATCGTGGATGCCGTTCCGATAAACGAACAGGCACCGCAGCTCGGGCAGGCATTGCATTTCGCCCAGTCGAGCTTCTCCTCGTCGATCTCACCGCGCTCAAATTTTGCGCTGTACATGCCAAGCTGCTCCAGTGTCAGCATCTCCGGTCCCGCATTCATCGTTCCGCCCGGCACAACAACCGCCGGAATATCGACACGCGCAAGGCCGATCAGATTGCCCGGCATACCCTTGTCGCAGCTCGACAGATAGACGCCGCCGTCAAACGGTGTCGCATTCGCGTGGATCTCGATCATATTGGCGATCATCTCGCGGCTCGCAAGACTGTAGTTGATGCCGTCCGTTCCCTGGCTCTCGCCGTCACAGATGTCGGTGCAGAAATACCGCGCCCCGAAGCCCCCCGCTTCCGCAACGCCTTTCCGCACTTCCTCGACCAGCAGATTTAAGTGGCCGCTTCCCGGGTGGCTGTCCCCGTACGTACTCTCCACCATAATCTGCGGTTTTTCAAGATCCTCTTTTTTCCATCCTGTTCCAATCCGGAGCGGATCCATCTCCGGTGCAAGTTTCCGCATTTCCTGACTCTTCAGCATTTCCTTCTCCTCCCGCTGTTTTTTAGGTATTAAAAATACTCTTTCTGCTTTTCACTATAGCAATCCCTGTATTTGATTGCAAGACAAAAAAGCTGCAGTCTGCAGGGATTCCCCACAGACCGCAGCCTCTCTGAACAGCTCACAGATTTCTCTGTTTTCTGTTTGCCTGCTTCCGCAGATAATTTCCAATGCTTGTAAAACTAAGCAGCGTCACAATCAGAAAAACACCCGGGATCAGAATGATCCACCATGCCTTTGTCATCAGCGCTTTTTCCGAAAGTGACAGCATGCTGCCCCAGGAAATCACCTCCAGCGGAAGACCGATTCCCATAAAACTCAGTGTGGATTCTGCTACAATCGCACTTCGGATGTTCATAACCACCATAAACATAATAGACGAAAAAAAGTTCGGTGCCAGATGGTGCCATAAAATATAGAAAAAACTGCCTCCCATACAGCGCGACGCAATCACGTATTCACTGTTCCGGATCTGCCGTACTTCGGTCCGCACAACCTTTGCAATGCTTGTCCAGCTTGTCATTCCGATCACGGCAGAAATCGTAATCACATTGGATTTTCCCGCAGCGGCCAGAAGAAAAATGACAAGAAGAAGATTCGGCACCGACAAAAAGATCTCGGTCAGCCGCATCAGAAGTGCGTCCAGCCACGCCGGTGCACATCCGCTGACTGCGCCGAAGAGAACGGCAATCACAGTGGAAATCAGCGTAGAAAGCAGACCGATCGCCAGCGATATTCTGCCGCCGTACATAAGACGAACGAAAATATCGAGTCCCTGGTCATCCGTACCGAGCAGATGATCGAGACTTATGCCCTGATAGGCTCTCGTTTCTTTGTTTATGAATATAATCTGAGTCGCTTCGATTTTATTGCCCTGCTCGTCCTCGTAAGATACGACTATTTCGTCCTTGACGGTTATAGGTCTTCTGTCCGGCTCGGTTTCGCCCCATCTCGTGTAGATTACCGGACCGAGGAACGAGAACGCGAACAGGAAAACTATCATTACAAGACCGACGATCGAGAGTTTGGAACGGAAAAATCTGCGAAGAACGAGCCTGAAAGGACTCATTTCCTTATAGGTTTCGAGTTCTTTCGCTTCTATCTCC
>ERZ779875.1922-NODE-1922-length-12255-cov-3.501393_pt1 | contig 12255 bp, 6 predicted proteins | sample MGYA00511246_ERZ779875 | MGnify/ENA primary metagenome ERZ779875 (study PRJEB29588, sample SAMEA2155093) | human gut metagenome | biome: human gut; feature: human-associated habitat; material: faeces | place: Denmark | collected 2008/2010 ... | reverse complement strand
TCCTTGCACAGGTGGTTACCATGTTGCACTTGACACACGGTTCGCCCCTACAAAATAGCAGTAACTTTGTGATATTTATATAGTTTATTTCTATCACAATGTTTGTGCCTTTACTTGCGGGCGGCCAATGACCGCCCCTACGGGATTGTATGAACAATTACAATGCTACGCTCGACCATAATTTTCCATTTTCCATTTTCAACTTTCAATTTTCCATACGCTCGGACAATTTAACTCTCGCACTTGTAAAACTAACTTCTCGAACGGGGAACGGCGGTTCGCCGTATTATCTGTCTTTCAAATCAACATATTCCTTGTTTTCGGAAATACTCATATATGCAGGACGGATAATCTTACCACAGTTGATAAGCTCCTCAAGTCTGTGTGCGCTCCAACCCGTAATACGAGCTGTTGCAAAAAGCGGAGTATAAAGCTCACACGGAATATCAAGAAGGCTGTAAAGAAGTCCGCTGTAAAAATCGACATTTGCGGCAACGCCCTTATAGATTTTACGCTTTCTGCCGATAACCTTCGGAGCCAGTCTTTCAACTCTCTCATAAAGATCAAATTCATCATTGTGACCTTCGGCAAACGCAAGCTTTTTAACAGCACCGTGAAGAATCTGCTGACGGGGGTCGGAAATTGTATAAACTGCGTGTCCCATACCATAGATAAGACCTTTTTTATCAAAAACCTGCTTGTCAAGGAGCTTCTCAAGATAATCTTCAAGAGCGTCCTCGTCTTCCCAGTCCTTAACATGCTTTTTGAGATCCTCAAACATATAGTAAACCTTTACATTTGCACCGCCGTGCTTAGGACCTTTGAGTGATGCAAGTGCCGCAGCTACTGCCGAGTATGTATCAGTACCCGAAGATGTTACAACATGTGTTGTAAATGTTGAGTTGTTACCGCCGCCGTGTTCCATATGGAGAATGAGCGCCATATCAAGAACCTTTGCCTCAAGCGGAGTGTAGTGTCTGTCGGGACGAAGAAGCGACAAAATAACCTCGGCTGTTGACATTGTAGGCTCTGCACGGTGGATATAAAGGCTGTTATCACGCTGATAGTGATTATATGCGTGATAGCCGTAAACCGACAAAAGAGGGAATACTGAGATGAGCTGTATGCACTGTCTTAAAACATTGTCGATTGATGTATCGTTAGCGTTCTTATCATAGCAGAAAAGTGTGAGAACACTTCTTGCTATTGAATTCATCATATCGTTACTTGTGGCCTTGAGGATAACATCACGAACAAAGTGCTGAGGAAGAGTTCTGTACTGAACAAGAAGCTCCTTAAAGTCTTTAAGCTGTTCTTCGTTAGGCATATCGCCAAAGAGAAGAAGATATGTAACCTCTTCAAAACCAAAACGGTCATCCTCAAGAATACCGTCAACGATATCCTTTACATTATAACCCCTGTAACGAAGCTCACCCTCGCAAGGAACAAGCTTTCCGTCAACAAGCTTATTCTGTGTGATTGTAGAAATATCTGTAAGACCTGTGAGAACACCCTTACCGTCAAGGTCACGCAGACCTCTTTTTACATTGTACTTACTGTATAAATCTGTATCAATAACGGAGTTATGCGTCATTTTCTGAGCCAGAGCATGAATCTGCGGTGTAACATCCGAATACTCGCTGTTTGTCATAAAAAACACTCCTTTTTAAAATTCACAATAAATTGAAACTATATTTTATATATTATAGCACATTTTTAAAAAAAAGAAAAGGTACAATTCTTGCAGAAGTGTCATAACGATTTTAAACCTTATATGTAGAATTTGCATAATTTTCTGTCTTTTTATTCATCATTATGCAACTTTTGGGATGTTTATTTATAAATGAAGTATAATTTTGACGGATATAAATCTGCAATCCGTCATTTGAGGGTTTAGGGCTGAAAAATACGGAGCAGGAAAAACCTGCTCCGTAAAAAACAACATTATTTTATTACTTGAGATATGCGCCGTTAGTGCCGATCTGACCGTCAATTCCGGTGAAACCGTCTGCACAGCAAACATAAACTCTCATATTAGCCTTACCAACAGAAGATACTGTAAGTGTGCCGTCTGTAACATACTTAACATCGCCTGTAACTGCATCAATATACTTGCCGTTAGGAAGGTTCTTGAATGTAGCACCGCCTGAGATAGTTACACAAGCAAGGCTGTCTGTAGCGCCCTGTGTGTAACGGCGAACGAATGCCATATTACCGTCAACATAAGTCTTGCTTCTTGTATACTGACCCTTCTGAAGTGCAGGAACTGCTCTTCTGATTCGGTTGAGCTGCTGAATATGAACAGCGAGAGGTGCTTCAAGTGTGCTTGCAACAGCACCGCTTGCATTAGAATATGTACCAAAGTCTGTTGCTGTTACGTCGCCCTCGAGGTAGTCACCGAAGTATGCACGACCTGTTGTTGAAAGAGGTGCGTTAGGACCTACGTCCATAGGAACACCCTTCTGGAACTCAAGCTCAGAACCGTAGTAAAGACACGGAATACCACGGAAAGTAAAGAGTACATCAAGGTTCTCAGCCCATGACTGTGTACCGCCGTCATAACGGCTGTCCATATCAGGACCGTAGTCGTGAGAATCAACATATGTTACATTCCATGATGAGTCATTGTAGTACGGATCTTCTTCACAAGCACGGGTAAATGCGTTGCTTGCATTTGAGAAGTTCCAATGCATCGGGAAGTCGATTACGCTTGTGCCGTTTGCCTTGCTGTAATCAGGTGTGTGATACTTAAGACCGTCAAGATAAACATTATCAGATGTGGGCTGATTTGCTGTACTTGCGTTGCTGTCATAGTGCTTAAGTGTAAGATTAATGTTTGCAGCCTGATCATTTGTAAATGAATCGATGTACTGGCTGTCTGATTCAGCCCATGTATAGAACGGAGCTGAAATTGCAGGAATGTTGTGGTTCCAGAATTCACTTACACGAGTACAAACCTCACCAAAGATGAAGAAGTTTTTACCGCCTGTCTTGAGCCATGACGGGAAGTAATACTGGTTAAGTGTAAGTCTTGAAACGTGCTTTTCAGTATCAAGTCTGAAAGCGTCAACGCCCATGTTGATATAGTTGTTATAAACGTCGTTAAGGTAATTAGCAACTGTAGGATTCTCTGTGTTGATATCAACGCAGTCACCGGCAATCTGACCTGTCTGTACAGTCGGGCTTTCCCAGCTGAGGTCTTTGAAGTGGTGATAGTAGTTTTCCGTGTCGTGATTACCGGAGTCAAGCTCCTTAGTATCCTTCATGATATTAAGTCTTGCAGCATACTGATACTTAGGTTCAAGGTCATTATAGTTCGGGAATGTTTTATCAAAGTCGCTTCCCTCAATAACCTTCATGCAATCTACAGAAGCAAGATCCTGAATTGAGTTGTACTCCTTTTTAAACATAGGAGCAAGAGTTGCCTCACCGAAGTTACCTGAATGGTTAACTACGATATCCTGAACAATCTTGATGCCCTTTTCATGAGCGGCATCAATAAGATCCTGATATGTAGCGCCGTCGCTCTCATAACGAACATCAACTGTTGAGAAGTCCATTGCATGGTAGCCGTGGTAATCGTAGCCTGACGCATTTGTTACAACAGGAGTAATCCAGATTGCGCTGAATCCGAGAGCCTTGATATAGTCAAGCTTGTCGATAAGACCTTTGAAGTCACCACGCCATGCGGGATCGCTGTCGGGGTTGTTTGCCTGTGAGTCGTCCCAGCAATGAACATCGTTACCTGTGTCACCGTCATAGAAACGGGTTGTGATTACAAAATAAATTGTGTCTTCACGCATGTCAACACGGTCAAATTCCTGCATATCTTCAGGATTTTTGCTTGACCATCTCTTATTTTTGTACCACCACTCGCCTGTGTTTCTTGTGAGTTCCGCAGACTGCTTTCCGTTTGTAACAAACATCATATTGATTTTTGTTACATCGTTGAAAGTGTACTTGTAGTAGTTGTTTCCCTCGGAAGTCATCTTAACGCCGGGGTACTCCGTGCTGATGTTTTTCGGAAGACTGTTCCAATAATAGATTGTGGGCGTGCCTTCCTCACAGTAGTAGTGTACTGTGATTGTGCTTGATGCCGAAGTGTCGTTATCGTCATCTGTATTAGCCGCACTTACGGACATAACAGATACCGTGCAAATTACGCAAATCGACAAAATCAAAGCAAGCAATTTTTTGATTTTTGCCATAGATTTTCCTCCTTTTGTTATACTTTGTACAACATAACATACAATTATATTATAATTTAGACAGCCTCATATATTTTTCTTTTATGGAATTATTACAACTTTGATGCCGCCAAAGATTAAGCCCTCAATTTGGCTATTATATACAAAAAGGAGCGACAGATTCTGTTTTTTCAACTCTTTTAAAGGGTTAAGTCAAATCTGACGCTCCGTTAAATTATATTTTATATTTTCAAGCTTATATTAGGTTCAAACTTTATGCGACTATTGCTTTAAAACGAATTTATCAAGTGTGTTTGCAATACCGTCGTTATCGTTTGATTCGCAGATGTAATCGGCAATCTTCTTTACATCGGTTTCGGCATTACCCATTGCAACGCCGAAGCCTGCATAACCTATCATTGTCATATCGTTGTAGTTGTCGCCGAAAGCGGCAAGCTCTTCCCTTTTAATCTTGAGTTTATCAAGCAAAAGCGGAAGCATCGAGCCTTTTGTAACACCAAACGGCATAATCTCAAGAAAATAAGGTGCGCTTTTATATACATCGAGCAAGCCGTCATAACGGTCTGCAAGAATTTTCTGATACTTATCAAGCTCATCGGGTTCGCCTGCAAGAAGAATTTTGTTGATATCAAATCTTACAGATGAGATAAAATCGTCAACAACAACCATTTCAGCCTTGATAACGTCCCTTTCAACATAGGTATAGTCGTTCACCTTGTTGTCAGAGATAATTCTCCTGTCATCATAGGTGTTGATTGTAATGTTTGAATCCTTAAGAACATTTACGATATCGGGAAGATATTCAAGCGGAAACAGCTTGCTCACCATAGTTTCGCCTGTTTCGCAATTGATAATCCTGCCGCCGTTGAACGCCATAATAAAACCGCCGAAACGGTCAAGCATAAGGTCTTTTGCTATCGGCATAATTCCTACGGGATGTCTGCCTGACGCAAGAATAATTTTCTTGCCCTGTTTCTGCGCCTCCATAAGAGCATATCTTGTACGGGGAGTAATCTCCTTTTGGGAGTTTGTCAGCGTACCGTCAATGTCAAGCGCTATTAATTTGTAATCCATGAAACCACCCTTAACATATCAATTTCTAAACACAATCAGTATGTTACGGTCAAATTTGACCGTATAAAATATACCACAAATCGCCCAAAAATGCAACTAAAAAGCCGATTTTAGCCCATATAAAAGCTATTTTCACCATTTTTCCGCTTTGTCTTTTTCGCCAACAAAAAACGGACGAAAAGAGAATTTTCCTTTCGTCCGAAATTAAATATATTCAGCTTTTATTTATTCTTCCGATTTTGTATCGTTGTCGGATTCAGCCTTTTGTTGCAATTTTTCCTTCTGCAAACGGTCAATGATTTCGTTGATGTCGCTGTCCTTCGGTGATTTGTCATGTCCCGTAAGTATGCGGATTATAACGACAAGCTCATCAATGAATATCAGCAGTAGCGCCGCAATAAAAATCAGCAGTCCCCACGGTGAGAAGAAAAGGTTGTACAATGTGTCAATGAATCCAAGCTTACACACCATAATATAAAGCACATCATCGGTTGAAATTTCAGGGTCGGGAGCATCGTTTGCAATGCCCTTTGTCTGTAGCTTATATGTGCCGTCAGCTGTTTTATACGGTGCAACTACAACCTTATGAGTCACGAGAAGTCCCTCGGTCTGCCCACTGCCACGATAGGTGATAATATCGCCAACCTTGAGGGCGGTCGGATTGTCAACACTCTTTCCGAGAATAACATCGCCGATCATAAGCTCGGGCTGCATACTGCCCGTTGAAACTCGTAGCACGGAATATCCGAAAAGCGAAGGTGTTTTTCCGTTCACCTTTGAACCCATAAACACAATTACGGTCAGCACAAGTATTGCAAGCACTCCCCAGCAAATTATATTTTTAATTATCCGCAGGGTTTTGCGGAGCTTTGATTCATGCCTTTTCCTTATTCTATTTTTTGATTTGGGGTGTTCGGTTGTTACAGATGTCACTTCAACCGCATTTTCAAAATCGTTATTTTTATGCATAAATTCCTCCACGGCATGTTGCCGTTCCCGGTTAGTGTAGATTGTTTGCAATGTGCGAAACATATCCGCCCGAGCGTTGTTTTGTGGTTTGCGTAATTATTCGTGGCGATGTGCCACCGTTCTCAGTTCGTGAAGAGAGTTTGTTAAATTCAAAACATATTTCGCCCGAGCGTTACTTTGTATCGGTCTTTACTTTCGTTCATATCGGTGTGCCGCCGTTCTCAGTTCGTGAAGACAGTTTGTCAATTCAAAACATATTTCGCTCGAATGTAACATTGTAATTGTTCGTACAAACACAAGCTATCCGTTTTTATATAACGAAAATGCGTATATATTCGTAAAACGGGCGGATTTTATTCTCTGCTACCGATTATAAATTATAATAAAAAAGGGCTGTAAAAACAACCCTTTTGTAAATTTAAAAATCTAAAATTTTAAAGCGAGATGTAAACACTATCAAGCGAGTATGTTATTGTTGATGACGAATCATTCTTGATGTACCAATACACCTTTGAAACCGTAGGTCCGTCAGCAGCTGTCGGCTTGATTTCAAGGTTTGTCACAATAGGTGTGTCTATTGAATCTGAGCTTGCAGATGTAACACTGATTTCCGTGGTTACGGAATAGGTATCTCCATATTCACCGCCCGTAATTGTGGTTGTGAGCTTTGCAGTACCCTCAGCCACAGGAGTAATTACACCGTTTGTATCGACAGTAAACACGCTTTTTTTTGATGATGAATAGCTTATACTGCTACCTACGTAATCTGTTCCTGCAACAAGACCTGCGTTAAATTTACGGTCCAGAGGAATACTTATACTGCTATAATAGTTGGCAAAGTTAGCACATTCAGTTAAAGGATTACCAAAAGAACATGTATCACAGTTATGGTTACCGAAAGCTCCTGGATTGGTCTGCAAGGTAAACTTATAGCAGTTATCAACAGCCAAATTCGGACAATAAGCTTTCAACAGCATATACGGTGTAGCATTAGCACCGGTATTGTCATCGTTAGCATAAAATTGCACAACTTTTGCGGTTACAGGTACATCAACATACAACACCCGTGTGCTCTGACCGCTGATTGGTGTCATAACAATAGGATCGCCCTGCCACTTTGGGGTTGTGACATCACCTGTTCCGTAACGAATTCTGATTGTTGTAGCGGAATCTTTCCAAGATAATACATTGTTTGTATCAAAATGAAATCTGTATTTTCCGTGCGAAGTTTTCGTATATGTACTGCCACTACCGACAATATCAGTATAAGACCTATATGTCTTGAGCGGTTTGTTGACGCCGACATAAAGTCCAGACGCAGATGCCGTACTGCTTGTTTTCAGATTTTTTATAAAAAGTGAAACATTCTGTTCGGCATTGCCCGAGTTAGAAATTTCGGTACAAAAATATCTTCTCTTACCTGCCTGCAGAGAACCTCCGAAATCAGTAACTGTATTTTCATCGAAAGTAGTGCCGTCATCACTTGACTCAACGGTTTTGATGCTGATGTTCTGACCGTTGCTGATTTTGTACTGACCGCTCCACCTGAGAGAGTTACCCGATTCCTCACGAGGACGGCTGAACCATGAAAAAGTCGTGGTCACACCGCAAAGCAGACAAAGTACAAGCCCGAGTGCGATTACAATTGCAAATTTTGATTTCTTCATGGTTTCACCTCCGTTTAATTTTTATTGATTTTGCAGATTTACTGCCAGCTGCCGCCACCGTCACTGGTTGCCTTGTAAGTTATCTTTGTACCTCTGTTGTCGGCCAACCAACGGTTCCAGTAACCTGCCGCACTGCCATCGCCTGGTGCTTTATCTGTTCCGAATCCCTTTGGAGTACATCTGTAGAATGTGATATTATTGACAGTTGCAGGAACTGATACTGTCCACTTAGAGTTAGAATATGTCATTTCATATTCCTTCTTTTTGCCGGTATCATAAGCGAACAATCTTGCATATCCATTGGTTACCCAAGCTACGTTTGACTGGTCAAATGTGATTGTAACCTTAGCGTTTGGGTCAAATTCTTCTGGGTCAAATTCTTCAAGTGCATTATCGCTCTTGAAGATGTATGTCTTGCCGATTGTACCCTCAAGACCTGGCTGATCTACTCCAGGATACTGTGAGCCACTGCCGTTATTTACAATAACTCTGAAATTGCCGTCATCAGATGTATTGAATTCGTACTTATAGTAACCTGTATCAGAATCTAATGTTGCCTCAGTGCCAGGCCATGGCTTACTGTAATATTTGCTTTTATCAGATGATGCGTAGACATATGCATTATACTTATCCCAGTTGCGTGATTCAAAATAGATTGTTGTTGTTGAATCAGTCTTCTTCGCAAACTTAGCATATACCGTTACATTCGACTTCACTGTAATGTCAAGCGGATTAACTGTATTGTCTGTTACATATGCCTTTGTGCAAGCGGCATCTGAATACCAGCCCTTGAACTCGTAGCCTGTCTTTGCATTTGCTGTGAGTGTTATTGCTGTGCCCCACTCAACTGCATTTACATCTGCAACATTGCCAAGCTCAATTGTTCCGCCTGTTGTGCTGATTGTTTCGTCAGTAACAGCCTGTGCATTGACCTTATACTTGATGAGTTCAAACTTAGCATTGAGTGTTAATTTAGAAGTAACCTTGCTTACAGTGTACTGTTCTGATGTTGACACACGCTCTCCTGTGTAATCATCATACCAACCGACAAACTTGTAGCCTTCGCTTGCGGAAGGAGTAGCAAGGAATGTTACGCTGTCATTATAGTTGACTGTAACTGATACGCTCGTCTTTGACGCATCGGATACAGGTGAAGTAAACTTAACCGTACCGTGTGAACCGACAGAAACCGCTTTAATTTCAAATGTCTTTATCATAAACTTAGCATGATAAGTACAATTTGCGGTAACTTTCGGAGTTGTGTACTCAAGCTCATTGCTCTTGAGTGTGTCGTTTTCATCGTACCAACCCGAGAATATATACATATTCTCATCCGAAAGAGTTGCCTTAAGAGTAACGCTCTTGCCGTTGGTTACGATTGTCTGAGATGTTGCACCTGCAGCTGATGAACCCGCCTTAACGGTGCCTGCCGTTGCGTCAACCGCACCGTTATAATAAGCCTTTGCAGTTACAGTGCGTGGAGTAACATCGATAAAATTTGCATAAAGTGTGAGGTTAGCCTTTATTGCCTTGGTATCAATTACATCGCTGGAATATGCACAATTATTAAGAATCGTGGAATCGGCTTTTTTGGTGCAAGCCAAATCCGTGTACCAACCTTCAAATTTATACTGAGAAGAAACAGTTTCTTTGGCAGTTGCCTTAAGTGTTACGGTTGAACCCCACTTAACTGTGGTTTCAATTTTTGTAACTGCCGAACCTAAACCGAGGTTAAGAGTACCGACTGTTTCATTAACCTTTCCGTCAAGAACAGGGTATACCTTAAGGTCAAGGTTTATAAGCTCAAATTTGGCATAAAGTGTTGTGTCATTTTTAATATTTTTTCTGGTGTATTCCGAATTAAGGTCGATCTGGTTACCTTCAGCGTCAGTCCACGCAACAAATTTGTATCCGTCCTTTGATGGCTTTGCAACAAATGTTGCCGAACCGCCGTAGTTAACCGTAACGGTAACAGAAGTACCCGGAGCTACCGCTTCAGGTGCGGTAAACTCAACCGTACCGACATCGGCACCGTCAGCCTGTTTTGCAACAGCCTTTACGGTAAAGGTCTTTATCTTGAACTGAGCGTAATAGGAATGATTTTCCTGAATATTGTTAAGTTCAATTACATTTTCTTTGCTGTAGCTTTTTGTACAAGCTTCATCATAATACCAACCGACAAAATCGTAGCCGGTTCTTGCCGTTGCAGTAAGCGATGTGCTGCTGCCCTCAAGGAAGTTTTGTGAAACCTTGCTTGATGTCTTGCCTTCCATTGTAACAGTACCGCCTGTGCTGTCATCAACCGATGCACCTGTAACCGCAGTTCCCTCAACAAGGTACTGTCTTTCAAATCTGGCATAGAATTTGTATTCTTTTGTGGTATCTGTTGCTGTTATTCCACCGTTATCAAGTTCAACAGGATTTGTAAAAGAAGCATCAGAGTACCAACCACGGAATGTATACTTACTGCTTTTTGGAGTTGCGGTAAGAGTTACTTTTGTTCCGGCAGTAACCTTAACTCTTGTTGCGCCGTCCATACCGCCTGTTACGCTTACTGTGCCCATTGATGCTTTATTATCCTTTTCATCCTCACATGAATAAACGGAAACAATAGCCGGAGGCGCCCAGTAGCCTGTGTTTTGTGAAGTAATAACATAGTTCACCGAAGAATTTCTGTTCGGTGCGCTGATGGTGTAATCTTTGCCGTTGTAAGTAAATTTGAATGTAATCGAATGTGTGGCATCGCTGTTAGGATTGGGCAAATATGCAACCCAACCGCTGAGTGACGCATTTTCATTCAGTTCAAAAGTCATTGATATCGGAGTTGAACTGCCCTGAACATACATATCAACCTTTGTCATCTGCGATGTATTTGCATATTCACTTGAGAGGAGAATTTTCTGAACCTCTCCCCATGTGCCGTAGCCGTTATCTGACTTATCCTTATATCCGTAGGCTGTGAATGTCTGTGAATCGGCATCAACACCAGCTTGCAGAGTTGTTGTCCATTTTGCAACATAGCTGTTCTGCGGATTCGATGTTACGGTTGGTTCGCAGCTGTAGAAGGTAACTGTTGCGTTAGGATTATCTGTATAGTCTGAACCGAGCTTAATAAAATAGTTACCGCTCGAATCCTTTGAAAGCTTTTCATACTCGCTTTTGCCGGCCTGGTTAATCCAGATTGCACGATTGTTTTTGGTAGCCCAACCCGCACCGAGAGATGGATCGCCCGTTGTTTTATCGTAAAAAGTCAATTCTCCGGCCTGGGGACTCTGAGTAATAAGCTTGAAGTTGTCAATTGTAACAGTCTGTCCGGCATACTTTGTCTCTCTGCTGTCATCCTGTAACCACACACGCATTGTAACCTTGTGCGGTTTTGAATCTGCCGGAACGGTAAAAAGAGGACTTTCTGCTGTTGAACCCGTGTATGAACCGAAAGATTTGACATTTTCCGGTTTTTTAGTATTCAGGGTTGTACCGGCAACAACCTCTGTCGTGCTGTTGCTCTTACCGCAGACAACCGTATTACTGCCGTCACAAACGAATGAAACACGGAGCTTTTCCTCGTCTGCATCAGCACCGTTAACCTTGATTGTGGGAACATTCTCAAAATAGAATGACGCCTTTGTTCTCTTTGCGGTAACATTGAAAGAAAAATCAATGTAGTTGACATTCTTGTCGTTTACAGTAGCCTTTCTGTATGCACCGGACGGCGCGCCGTTTGCAGCTAAGGTCGGAAAATAAACATCTGTGCCGTTTGCGCTTGTTGCCGAGGCAAGGTGAACATCGCCTGCCTGACGAAAATATTTTGTAAGATCAATTGTATTTCCGTCATAGCTGTTACCGTAGCCGATATTAGCGTTGGTAAACACATAGTTATCAATTGTACCGTTATTCAAATCAAGCTTAATGGTTGAAATTGTTTCCACCCATGCAGAAACCGACACGATAGCGATTGCCAACACTTCAACAAGTGCCACAATGCTTAAAATCATGCTTTTTCTCTTTTCTTTGCCCGACTTTTTGCCGATTGCAAGCTTTTCTTTAAAATAAGCCGCCAAAAGAGCAAATCTCTCTTTCATTGTGACACCTCCTTTTTATATTTTGCATTATTAATGATACGTTGCGGTATCATCGTTGGTTACATCATAAGAAACATTGTACGGTGTGGAGAATATATATTCATTCTTTGCCGGAATAAGCAGAGTGTGATTACCTTTCTCGTTCACAAACTTAAATCCGCTAACTCGTGAGCCTCTCGGCGCACTGCAGTTATCAAGGGTACATCTTGAACCGTCAGATTTAAACTTCATCAAATGTTTTGTTTCTTTGCCTTC
>ERZ779875.1917-NODE-1917-length-12269-cov-2.844686_pt1 | contig 12269 bp, 5 predicted proteins | sample MGYA00511246_ERZ779875 | MGnify/ENA primary metagenome ERZ779875 (study PRJEB29588, sample SAMEA2155093) | human gut metagenome | biome: human gut; feature: human-associated habitat; material: faeces | place: Denmark | collected 2008/2010 ... | reverse complement strand
AATCAGGTGTATCATCTGACTTATCTATGTGATTTAGCACATACTTGTTTACCTCAGATATTGCAAACTTAATAAAATTTGTATTTTTCATAACTATTCCTCGCTTTCTTTAACTTCCGGCAAGCCACCGACACTTGTCAGCATTGAGAGAATGCCGGCAAGAAGTGTTGAACTTGCAACCGCAACCCAGTTGACGTCGCTCATCACTACCGCAACCGAGAGTGTTGCCGCTGCTGTCTGTGCCATTGTCTTTGCGGCTCTGATGAGTGCCGCAACCGCCCATTTTTTAATTTTTTTCTTGTTCATTTTTTTCATCCTTTCTTATAATTGGGTTAGTCGGTAAGTTCATGACCTTTTCGTGCATATCGTCCATTGTTCCGTTCTGCCCGAGATGATGATATGACTGATAGCACTTGTCATATGCATCTTTGGCATAAACCTCAATCCAACCTCTTTCAATATATTTTTCGCCCGAGCGGATAAGCTCCGCCCTGAGCAATGACTGTGTACCTTTGCCAATTGCCCTGATTTTGGTCCACTCGGTTTTTATTATTGCAACGATAGCGCCGAGTATAATACCGAAAAGAGCCTGCACCCAATATTGTATAATCCAATCCCACATTTACATCACCTAAAACACAAAATCAAAATTTAATTCGTCACCATCAGAAAAAATAAAATCTTTATCCGCCAATAAAGTGATGGAAAACCAATTTTTTCCCTCACCTATCAAACCCTTAAACAAGTCCCCTGTTGAGCAAATACCTATTGTTGTTATTCGCTCTTTTGTGTTATTGAAGGGTAAATCAATAAGATGCAGTGACTTATGTTTTCCTAAAGTAGATGCATTCATACTTAAACAAATATGAGCCGCACATACATTACCTACTTTAAGGTACCTACATGTTGCCGATTTAACAAAATCGGACTGTGTCGAGTATGGATTAAGTTTTGCGTTTCCTGTTATCGTGTCAAAAACGGTATCTAAAGCGCGCACGTGAGCATTTTTCATATTTATGGGCAAAAAATCCACACTAATATAACCGTCTCCATCTTGACCTAAATTGTCAAAATTGCAACCAATAACATCTGCTTTCCATTCATTATTGGTCATTTTAGTTCCTGTTCCTCTATTTGTTGACTTATAATTGGGCGTATCTGAGGCAGTTGCAAAGTACGTAAGGTACGGAATACCAAAAGTCTCTAAATTATTTTTATAAACTTGATTATATCCGTTAAGACAGTTATTAATTAACGCTCTGCCGGCGTTGAAAAATTTAAACCCATATTTGGTAGAGTCTATCATGCATTGACTATAAGTGGCAACACCGCCCCAAACCGTAAAAGAAGTGGAATGACTCATAATGTTTGTGTTATATGCACACCACGCGTGACACTTATTGAAATGATTGTCCGCTCCACCGCTTAAAAAACCGCATTCAAAGTCTACTGAAATAGAGTCTGTCACATAGGTGTCAGCACAACCGAGAAACAACATCGTTGAAAGAAGCCTTTCGTCACCCTTTACATAACCGCTTGTTATTATGTCTTTGGCAGCCTCACTTATGCCACTTCTTGTACCGTTAATGAAACTGAAAGTAGCTTCATTTCCGCCATAACTTCTGATTCCGTACAGCGCAGGATTTCTTACCATAATATGAGCGTAATTTGTTTTCCCTTCGTTTTCAATTTTAAGTCCGTGTTTGGTAAGTCCGTTGTTGCAATCTATTATTAGGTTCTTAAACGAGCCGATATTGTATTTCGCATTATTATCCGACTTTACATTAACTGTAATAACCGAGTTCAAACGCCATAGTCCCACTACTTTCGGCTCAGAACCGTAATATGTTTCATCCTGTTTTTTACAACTGTCAGATACTTTGATTGTTGAAAAATTGCCATCAAAATTTGCTCTATCAACATCATATCTAAGCGTGTTACTAACTAAATATGTTTTATTGTTGCCAAGTTTAATCGCTTGATTATTTATCCCAGCTTGACTAAGCATTTGTTGCAGTGCGACCGTATCGTCTGTTACTCCATCCCCCTTAGCACCGAACATTTCAGGCGTAAAATAATTGTTTAACTGTTCAACAAGTTTCGAGGTCTTATTGTAAAAACTAAGTATTTTTTCATACAATCCAAAGCCTACGGTTTCACTCGGCAACATACCTTTCTGCCTGTTAATTCCGACAAGGTTGGTATTGAGTGTTACTGTATTGCCATTGCTATCTGCATAACTACCGGTCAGGCTGAAATAGACTTTATCCCCCTCAAGCTCTGACGGTATGTCAAACACTGCGGTTTTGTCATCAGCTGTAAGGCTCACTGTACTTTTAACGATATTATCTTTTTCGCTCATAAAGTTTGCCGTAACAAGAGCGCAGTTGTCCCAGTCGGATTCCATAAAGTAGCATTTGATTTTAGTGTATTTCTTTTCACCGAGAACCGGATTAAATCCATCTCTGCGTTTCAGGGTATTTTTATATACCTCAAATTTTAAAGTATTCATAATGCCGCCCCCTATCTCGTTAATTACATTATATAGTTTTCTGCCGGCTCAAAAAAGTTAAAACCCACAAAAAAGGACAGCGTTTCCGCTGCCCTCAATTTGTTTATTTACTTTGTTGCTTTTTGATTTTATCCTGATATTTTCTGAGAGCAGATTTAAACTTGCTTTCAGTACCGTAGATATTCAGTAACTGTCTGTACAATGTGTGCGTTGTATCTGCATCATTGCTCTTACTTGCATGAATGTACTGCTCAAACATCGGATCAGTTCGGCTTGCACTCTGCATCAGCTTTTTCATTTGATTCTTTGTCTTACCTTTATGCTCCATAAGGTATTTTTCAACCTTTTCATAGTTTTCAGTATCGCCGTTCTTCAAATATTCAAAAGCATCAGTGTACTTATACATTAGAGTGTCATCGTTACCGGTAGAGTCAAAAATACTTTCTTCTGATTTTTCATCATCTGTCGATGACGACATTTTCTTCCAAATGTATTCTGCCCCCTGCTCCGTAAAGCCTTGGTTGTCCACAAGGTCAGACTTTGCGGCATCTTCGTCTGTTATGCCCTCTTTTTTCATATTAGCAATAATATTACTTATAACCTTGTCAGAGGCCTTAATCACATCATCCTTGCCGAATCCATAGGAAGAGACCTTGTTAATAAAGCTTTCATAAGCGTTAAGGTCACCGTTAGCTCTTGCTACTGCCGCCTTTTCAACATCATCATTATTCTTTGATAACGCTTTTATGACTTTCTGCTCAAGCATATCACGAGCCTCTTTTTCGGTTTTACCCTTTGTATTCATTATTGTGTTGACATACAGCTGCTCGTAATATTGAGCTTTGTTGGCATCTCCGTCAATCGTAGCGTTAATCATCAACGGCACAAGCACAGTTGTATTAATGTTACCCTTATTGTCGGATATAATCTCACCTCTGCCTTTTGTCAGGTCGGTAAAGTATGAGGTTAAGCTGAGGGCCATTCTCTTAATATTACTTGCCGGCAAGCCAAAACAATCACCTAACAAAGTAGCTGCTAAGATATACTTGCCATTTGAAATGTTTTCAACGAAATTATTAACATTATCAAGGCTCATAGAGTCCAAACCGTAAAACGGTCTATCATTATCAATCTTATGTGCAATTGCACTATATGCTGTATCGCCGAAAGTAAAAGTGCCGGCAAATGATTCCATGCTGTAATCAAGAATACTTTTGAAAATGTTTTCAGCTGTCACATTTCCCTTGTCATCTCTTTCATCGTCCCACTTATGCCACAGAAGCATATTAACTAAAGTGGTTAAACCGCCTATAAGTAAAGCTGATTCTGTTGCGCCAATAAGAGCTTTAGCAAATTTTTTCATTGCCACTTTTTTTGCACTCTTATTTTCAGCAGATTTTGACAATTTATAGTCATTGCTTCTTGTACGGTATTCCATGTACGAATCAATTATAGTGTTGCCGATTGCCATTGTTTGAGAGCGAAAAGCATTCATCGAAAGAATTTTCAAAACATTGTTTCTAATGAATTGCGGCTTGGAAGTTACCATATTATTAGGCTGAGTTTCATCAACACATTTTTCAAATTGTCTGACAACTTCTTTATAAAAAGCATCACTACCTTTCTTTAGATTTGTTGTTTGTTCAACATGCAACTCTGCAGCTTTAAGCAGGCAACCTACAACATATCTATCAACCTTGCCCATAATGTCCATTTTGCTTTTTGTGCCGCCAACAACACCGGTTTCTCTGCTGAGCTCACCTACCACAGTGCCGTTGCCCTCTGCTCTGTACCACAAGTATGGAGTGTATTCGGCATATTTTTTAAGGTCAACCCGCCACATTCCGCCGGCTGATGCTATTGCAACATTTTTGGTACCGAAATAAGCATTAGCCGTTGGGAATGCGGCAAACTGTTTTATCATTGCTCCGGGATTCAGCAGAAGTGCTGCACCCATATAGTTACCTTGCATGCGAGTCAACAAGTTATTGTCAATTGTGTCCTTTGACTTTTGCAGGTCTCCCATAAGCTTATCAATATAATGCTCTGCAGCCTTACCGTATTTATCAATAATAGCCTCATGCAAAGTTGTTCCGTTAAGACTATTAGTATTTATCCAGTTATACACTTTCTTAAAGTTCTCAATTGGTGTCGTCAATCCGCACCATTCGGCAACAGAGCTTGTGTGCCTGTTAAAGACTCTGAAAACATCGTCAATAACAATAGGAGCAGACGAGCTTTCTCGGCGTTTCACAAAGCCTCTGCTTTTCATTCTAACGTCGTTAAACTCGGCAGAAAAGTCCTTTTCATATGCGGCACCGTCACCGTACACGGAAATAGGAAAATAGTTCCTAACGGTAGCAATCAGCATACCATATTTTGACATGCTTACTTTGTTAATTTCCTGCTGGAGTTCGTTATTAAGGACTTCGCTAATTGCTCCTGAAATTTCTCTGAGCATTTTATTGCTCTCAACATATCTCTTGATGTGTTGTAAATCCTCGAAAGTAAATCTAATCTTGTGACTGTTTTCAGACTTAGCTTTTTCCTGCTTGCTATGTCTGCGACTGTTAGCACTATCCAAATCGGGGAGTACGGTATAATGATTAAGTCTATCGGCAAGCAAATGTCGTCTGCCTGATGATTGTTGATCTGTAAGATAGATTGACATTATAATGCCCTGACTGACCTTAACCCTTTCGCCTGTTTCGGTATCTCTGAAATCAAATTCCTTAACATCATCCTTTTGTATTTTGGATAAATCTTTTTCGGAATACTGATAAGCAACACTTTGAACCTTGGTATAGGCTTTCTGCATTATCTTCTCACGCTTAACATCTCCGTCATGCAGATCCCTGAAAAGTTTCGCAACAATGCTGTCATCATTATATCCACTCAGAAATCTGCCGTATCTTACCGGGTCAAGGCTTGTTGCAACGAATCTATTACTTAACTCTTTCATATCCGATAATGCGGCATTGATTTTATTGCCGACAGTGTTTTTACTTAATACATTGATTTTCACCCCCTTGTTGTAATTTACATTTGAGACTTCATCAAGTGCTTTTGCCGCTGCGCTTGCAATGGATTCTCTTTGACCGCTAACGATAATTTCTGTAGCTTGTGTTAAAGAGGCTTCAAGGGCTGTCATTGTGTCATAGAGTAGCCTTAAATCAGATGAATCCAAATCGAAAATGTTTTTATATCCTACTTTGATAGGCTTGCCGTCTGCATCGTATATTGTTTCACCGTTTTCGTCGGTTGCATACTCAGCAAATTGATCTGTAATTATTTCAAGCATTTGGGCGGTTTGCTCATTGTACGCAATCGAGTTAATGTCAATGTATGAGTACTGCATACCTTCATGTGTGGATTTATCTTTGCCGGAAGATTCAGGTGCTAAAGACTTGTACTCTTCATACAAGTTTCTTACCTGTTCACCGATTTCAGCAACATTGTTCCATGCTCCGAAATATTTCGGTATAGTTTTTTTGCCACCATTCTTATATTGTCCGGGGTCAGCAGATTCTTTAAAACCTATCAATACATTAAGTATAGGCCTTTTGAGAGACTCGGGGATATTCTCGGTATTTTTTGACTTGGCGTCAAACTTTTTAACCAATTTATCAAACTTTTTTCCGAGCATTTGCCTATATTTTGTTTTATCTCGCTCGGCACGGTATTCATCGGCAACCGTCTTTTTTCTTGCATGAAGAATAATTCTGTATTCCTCAATTTTATTTCTCAACTTAATATCATTTTTAATATATTGCTCGGTTTTCTTATTGTTCTTTCTTACCAAAGATTTAATCTGCTTTTCGGCATTTTTCTTCTGCTCCGAAATCTGTTCTGCATATCTTGCATTCTTTTCCTTTAGGAGCAGTTCGTGTTCCTCGTTAGCCTGATTATATATTTCAGTAACACTGTGCAATAATTCTTTATTGGTATTATTGTCAGAAACAACTTCTTTTGCCTGTTGTTTCAAATATTCCGTAGCAACATCAAAAGCCATTTCAATTGCCGTTTCGTCAATTGACTGTACACTCTTTCCATCAATTGAAACAAAATGTTCTGCAAGGTCATAGTTAATAAACCTTTCAAGTGTTTTGTATCCCTCTTCACTTCTCCAGTTAAAGGTTTCATCAATCCCTGCAATATCTCCGATAATCTCTGAGATTGAATTTCCGACATCTTCAATACTGCCCTCGTTTACACTTTCGATGAGAGCATATCCCTTTGCTGTTCTGATGTTGATTTTACCCATAAGTGCTTTACGAAAGTTTGTAATACTGCCGTAGGCGCTTTTAATAAAATCAATGTCACCTTTCGGAATAACAAGGGTAACCTCTTTCAGACTGTCGCTTAAATCCTTTGCCCACTCGGAATGCTTTTTGTCAATCAAGGAAGATTTTTTTAGATATTCTTTGCATTCTTCCGCAAGGCTCTCAATTGCATCGTTAAAACTCTGCGTATCATTTTTGACGGAATTTTCAAAGTCATTTACAACTGACTTAAACGCTTCAATTCTTGATTTGTTCTTACCGTTAAGATTTACTCCGTATTCCTGCAAAACATTACACACAAGACGGTGCATGCCTGATTGACCAATTCGTATATCCTTACCCACGCTCATTCCATGTTCGGCGGTTTTGCCGGCATAATGATATAAAATGCTGATTCGCCTGTCGGGGTTCTTTTCGTCCTTTACAGCGTCAAAAACACTTTTGCCGTCATCATTTACAAGCCAATCATCGTATTCATCGTCAATCGAAAAATTCAGCATATCGTGTATTGCACCGGCTTTTTCATTCGTAAAATCATAATCTTCATCAAGACTGTATCTGATATCAGGGTTGTTGCCGTCAAATGTTCCGATATTGTCTGTTGCAGATTTAACCTGAGTATTTTCAAATGCTATGAATGTTTTTGTGCTTCTTCCAAAACTGCCGACATCATTATTAACGATAACACCGTCATAATTGCTGTTTTTGAAATAATCATCTATCAAGGCTTTAGCGTTACGGCTTGCTTCATTAACCTTATTTTCCCATTCTTCCATAATTTCATCAAGTGCATCTCTTGATATGGATTTTTGGTACTCTTCTTCTGATATTTCACCGTTCTTTTTCGCATTCCACAGCTTTTGATATTCCTCGTTTTCTCTTTTCATCTCCTCGTTGAATTTAGCCTTGTATTCCTCATTAACACTGTCTATCGCACTTTTAGCTTTCGTATATCCCTGTACATTCTTATCGTAAAATTTAACAAGTTCGCTTCTGTTGTTGACAATGAGGGGATTTTTAATAGAGGCATACAACGGCATTTGAATATTTCCGCCAACTCCGATATCGTTGTTTGTCGGTTTCATAAATATACCCGTCGGCATTTCGCTGTCAAATTCTCCCGAACCTTTTTGCTTTGCATCAAAGGTTGTAAACTCTTTTCCTGTTTGGTGGTACAAAACAAGCGGTTCACCGTTGTTGTCTACCACTTTACTTGCTTTTGCAGGGCTATTCTGCCAATCACCGAACCAAAATTCTGTATATTATACATTGTTTCATGCAACTTGCTGACTAATCAAGCTACCAAAAAGAGAGGGAAGGATGATCGCTCATTCCCTCCCTCTCTAGCCATCAGTTATTGAAATTTATTATTGAACGGCATAACCCTCATTTTGAGTCAAACTCGGGTTACGTTGCATCTCGTTCAAAGAGATCGGCCATAACAAGTCGGAAGACTTGAAGGTCGCGCCGGAAGCGTTCTTTGCGCCAACTAAGTCAACGTATGTAACCTTACCCTTCTCTGTAGAAGAGATTACAGGGAACTTACCTGTACGCAAACAGTCATCCCAAATCTTGAATTCCAACGGGAACTCACGCAAACGCTCTGTCCAGCATTCCTCGATAAAGGCCTGCTTACCTAATTTCTGAAGATCGGCAGTAATTGCGGCTACCGTCTTACCTTCCATGTTTGCACGAGCCTTAACTTGTGCCAAATAGCCGGCAGCCTCAGCTGTTACACCTTGAGACTGAGCGATAGATTCAGCAGCGTCAAGCAAAGCCTCTGCGTAACGGAAGATATCACGGTCTTTCGTAGAACGTCCTGTGTTCAACAAAGCGTCCTCATCATACCAGAACCAGCAACCACAAGCATTCTCAGGAGCCGTCCAAGTCTTGCCATTATCCGGATTTGTATAATTCCAATGGAAGAATTGATTTGGCTGGATACGTAAGTCGTTTGCCGCATACACGTTCAAGAATTGATTCGTTGGCCCGTATGTACGCTCAAAGATAGAATACGTACCAAATATAGCTGTAGCCGCTGAGTTGAATGCATAAGTAGGCCACCAACCACCGTTACTGATCGTTGCGTTGTACTCATAAGAATAGATAGACTCAGCCAAACCGTCTGTCGTACGGATCTTATTATAGGCAGAACCCAATGCTAAATCATCGTTGGTTGCCAAAGCATGCGGAGAATCGATCACCGTCTTTACCGCAGAAGCAGCGTCGGCATACTTACCTTGTTGCATATAAACGGAAGTCAAAACCATAGCGGCAGCATACTTCGTGATACGGTTACTATTGTTGTAGAAAGTAGCAGCCGGCAAAGCATTAACGGCATCCTTCAAGTCGGATTCGACCTGAGCATATACTTGCTCTACAGAAGCACGCTCCAAATACATGTTCTCCATAGATTCGTACGGCTCTACTGTCAATGGAACACCACCAAAGATCTTCACCAAGTTGAAGTAGTTCCAAGCTCTAAAGAACTTTGCCTCACCGATCAAACGATTTGCCAAAGACTGATCCATTGAGATCTCGGGGATATACTTGATAGCGCCATTAGCTACGTTGATAGCCTTGTAGCAATCATCCCATATACCGTCAATAGTTACGGAAACAGTCATCGTATTCTGCTGACGAGTCAACTCGCGAGAATATTTACAAGTCAGCTCCTGACCTTCATAACTGTTTGTAAAGTAACCGGTCAATTGTCCTGTGATAGAGGCAAACGGACCTACGTAAGCACTACCCGCACCTGTGAGCTTACTTGAAGCTCCCGTACGATACAAATAGTTCACGTTAGCCTGAGCTTGAGCCTCTGTCTGGTAATAATCCGGGGCTGTCAACGATGACTTCGGTTTCTCTTCCAAGAAATCATTACATGCGCTGAACCCGGTTAAACAAGCGCATGCAATCGCTACTGTCAATATTTTTTTCATTTCTAAAAATTCTACTGATTAAATGAATTAAAATGTTACATTAACACCGAACGTGAAAGTTCTCGCTCTTGGATAAGAGAAGAATACCATGTTCTGACCGAACTTATTACTATCACCCTGCGATGTACCCTCAGGATCGTAACCTGTGAAATCGCTAGCAGTAATCAAGAATAAGTTATTCGCACTTGCGTACAAACGCAAAGCAGACAAACCGATCTTGCTAATCACGTTTGAGTCAAAAGTATAACCCAATTGCAACATGTTACAACGCAAGTAAGAACCATTGGCGATCCATTGAGAATCTACTGTCGTATCCTGACCTGCATGGCCTGAGTTACACAAGTAAACAGCCTGTTGCATCGTGTTCGGGTTCGATCCGTTATATGCGTCATATAAAATATTGCTCAAACCATTCGTGATACCGAAACGGTCGTAAGTAGAGTGGTAGAACTGTTGCATGGTCTCAACACCCCATACGAACTGCAAGTCCATCGTCAAATCGAAGTTTTTGTAAGAGAAGTTGTTGATCCAGCTTCCAGTCCAGTCCGGCATACCTTTGCCGATGATCTCTTTCTTATCCGTACGTTTCGCACGACCGATCTGGTTCTTCTCGCACAAGCCGTTATTGAAATCTTCCTCCGTATAAACACCCAAACGTCTGTAGCCATAGAAAGAACTCATGTTCTCACCTACACGCAAGATACTTTCAGAACCACCTACCCAGCTGTTCATCTCGATATCCTCATTATTGTCGCCCAACTGAAGGATCTTGTTCTTGTTGAAGTTTAAGTTAATCGTAGAACTCCAATTGAAGTCTTGTGTCTGAACTGGGCGTGCGCTGATCATTAAGTCCATACCTTGGTTTCTTACAGAACCGATATTCTTATACACTGTCGTGAAACCTGTAGTGTGAGGAATCGGGCAATCCAACAATAAGTCGGTTGTCTTCTTGTTATAGTAAGCTACATCGAAAGACAAGCGGTTCTGCCAGAATCCAATCTCGAAACCAACATCAAACTGACCAGTCTTCTCCCATTTCAAATCCGGGTTCGCCATAGAGCTGATGTAAGAATACGGAGCGCGAATATCGTTGATCAAAAGCGTACCAGAAGAAACACGAGCCAATGACCGATAAGTGTCAATCTCGGAGTTACCAGTCAAACCGTAGCTAGTGTGCAACTTCAAATTGCTGATCGTGCTTTGATCTTGCATGAAATCCTCTTGAGAGATATTCCAAGCCAAACCTGCAGATGGGAAGAACGCATACTTGTTGTTTTCACCAAACTTAGAGGAACCATCGACACGACCTGTTACGGTTGCGGAGTAACGATCTTTATATGTATAAGCGAAACGCAAGAAATAAGAGTTCATCGCCCACCGATCGTAAGAAGACTCAGGAGATGCCGGAGTTGTACCTGCGGACATATTATTGTCCTCAAAGAAATCATCCGAGAAACCTTCTGTTCGTGCCTTATTCCACTTTTGCACACGCTCTTGCCAAGACAAACCAGCCATAGCGTTGATACGATGATCACCGAATACCTTATTGTAAGTCAAGTAAGTCTCCTCCTGCCAATAAAGTGTATTCCAATTTTGGTACTCAGCCCAACCATTCGGCATGGAGATGTTGTTCAAATCGATAGAAGAATAACCTCTATACGTTTTATTATGATGGTCAAGACCTAGTTGAGTCTTCAAATCCAAACCTTCAGCCAAGTGGAATGTCAAAGCGGCGTTACCAAACACCTGCGTGTTGTAGCGCATACGTTTTTGCATATCCAAGATCATGACTGGGTTAGACATACCCTCAAAGCCTAATACATCACCAATGGAAGAAGAGGTAGAAGTGGTATATTTACCATTCTTATCGCGAATCGGCATCCAAGGAACCATCTCGATCATGGTACGACGAGCCTCTTGGCCACCACCATCCTCAGGCGTATAACGCCCCCATGTATGGTTAACCAATACATTGACTGCCGTAGACAACCACTTCGTAGGATTTGCGTCGTATGCCAACTTCGCATTAATACGCTTATTATACGTATTGTTTACAATACCCTGTTGATCCGTATAGTTCAAGAAAGCACCCATTGAAGAGCTCTTACCCGCTTGTTGGATATTCAACTGATGGTTGTGAGAAACCGCAGTACGAGTAGCCTCATCTTGCCAATTCGTATCATACAGAGGATTACCGTTTGCATCAAAGAAATCTGAATCATTAAACCAATCAGCACGGTTCAAAGACCAATTTTTACCTTGCCACTTATTCTCGTTTTCCAGACCAATCATGAATGCGTCACACCACTCTTGGGCGTTCATCGTATCCATCTTACGAGCGATATGGCTTGCGCTGACAGATCCTTGATAGCTAACCTGTACACCTTCACCATCTTTCTTACCACGCTTCGTAGTTACCATGATAACACCATTGGCACCACGAGCACCGTAGATAGCGGCAGCGGAAGCATCTTTCAAGACCTCCATAGACTCGATATCATTCGGGTTCACCAAGTCGAAGTTCTCCATAAC
>ERZ779875.1910-NODE-1910-length-12321-cov-5.950514_pt1 | contig 12321 bp, 13 predicted proteins | sample MGYA00511246_ERZ779875 | MGnify/ENA primary metagenome ERZ779875 (study PRJEB29588, sample SAMEA2155093) | human gut metagenome | biome: human gut; feature: human-associated habitat; material: faeces | place: Denmark | collected 2008/2010 ... | reverse complement strand
GCCTGTCGGCGTTCTTGCAGGCGACGATCCTTGTCGCCGGACTTATGGTGTTCAAAGATCATGCCCTGTTAGGGCTTGGACTCATGCTCTCCGCCGGTGAGATCCCCCGTATCGCCGGAGCCTTTGGACTGGATACCTCCACCAAAGCAAACCTCATGAGTGCGGTCTACACGGCGCAGGCTGCCGTCAACACCACGCGCACGGTCGTACAGGCGGTGGCAAAATGAGCAGACTGACAATGGGCAGCTTATTTGATGGCATTGGTGGCTTCCCCCTGGCGGCTGTTCGCAAAGGGATCACGACAGTATGGGCTTCGGAGATCGAAGCCTTTCCCATCGCGGTCACAAAGCTGCGTTTCCCCAGCATGACCCATGTGGGCGACATCACAAAGCTGAATGGTGCGGAACTGCCGCCTGTGGACATCATCTGCGGAGGCAGCCCGTGTCAGGACCTGTCCGTTGCTGGCGCAAGGGCAGGTCTTGCGGGGGCGCGTTCCGGCCTTTTTATGGAGCAGATGCGGATCGTGCGGGAGATGAGGGTAGCAGACCAGAAGCGAGGCCATTTCGGTGTCGATATCCGCCCACGCTGGATGTGTTGGGAGAATGTGCCAGGCGCCTTTTCGAGTGGAACTCCGAAGTATGAGGATTTTCGGATCGTGCTGGAGGAGATCGTGCGGATCTCTTTTCCCGACGAGGTCGTCCCCAGCCCCTATCCCGGTTCATGGCCGGATGCAGGCGAACTCAGAGCGGGGGATGAATTTTCTTTGGCATGGCGCTGCTTGGACGCACAGTATTGGGGCGTTGCGCAGCGTCGAAAACGCATTTTTCTCCTTGCTGACTTCGCTGGGCTGCTTGCACCGCAGCTTTTATTTGATGTTTTTGGCGAGGAGGAAAACTGCGAGGAGGAGGTCATTTAAGTGTATCACTGCGACACAAACGGGCAGCTGACGATACTCGAGACGGGAGCGCCCGAAAAGGATGCCGAATCGCAAAAGCGCAGGCCCCAAAAGCAGGATTCCGAACTGGTCTCGATCCCATATTTTTATTTAGACCTGAAATCCAAGCATATCGACCTTTTCGGGCAGCGACATTGGGAATTGCGTTCCCCATATCGTCATAATAAGCGACCTCTCAACACCGGAGTCGCGCCCCGGGAGCCGCTCCGAGCGTCGCTGTCCAATATACTGGAGGTGGCCCCCGCTCTAAAGTATTATCTGTCGAAAACCGCCTGTATAGGCATCCTGCGCCGCGCTTTTGAGCGTGGCAAAGAACTGCCGAAGAAGCTGGCGCGTGCGCTGAAGATTCAAGCGGGGCTCATGCAGCCGGACGGTCAGCCTACCGACCTGAAGGCATTTCATGTCAACCAGCGGGACGAGGGCATCGACCTACACGGTGTGTCTGGTGCTTTGATGGCGACCAACAATATGCAGATGCAGACCTTTGTGACGCAGCCGGATGAAGCCGTTGAGGGTTTTGACGGCTACAACGGTGACCTGACCGGTGATGTAGCGGCTACGCTCGGAGTCAACTGCGGAATGTCTACCGGCAGAAACGGGGTCATGGCTTTCGCCGCCAATCAACGGGATGAAGTTCGTGACCTGCATGATGTGGCTGGGGCGCTTGGCGCACAGCCCGGAATGAAGCAGCAGACTTTTATCGCTGCTGCTTTTTCGGCAGGTCAGGGCAGAAAAGCCGGTGGTATCGGCTATCAGGAGGAATGTTCTCCTACGCTGAAAGCGGCGGAAAGCGGAACAAACATGGTGTCGTCTGTGCTGTGTCTCAACGACCAGGGCGGCAGCGTCATGGAGTGCAGTGAAAATGTGTCCGGTACTCTGCGGGCGCAGGAGCATGGACACCAGCCTCTCGTGTACGAAAACCATGGCATTGACAGTCGATATACCGGCCCACACAAGGTAGCCCCTACCATGTCCGCAAGATACGGCACGGGCGGAAACAATGTGCCGCTGGTCGAACAGGAAGCAGATGCCATCTGCATTGCAGGCAACACGGTCGACCGCCAGCCGCAGAACGGCGGCAACGGTCTTGGCTGTCAGGACGAATTGGCATACACATTGACCGCCACGGATCACTTATCTGGATATCCAGATAAATGATCTAATCCCGAGGATTGAGTTATCCCGAGATTAGGCGTGGCCTGTTCGCAAATGTGCTGGTTTTTCAATACTTTTTGTGTGTTGTTCATAAATAACCTCCAGATAAGAAAAAATATAAAAACACCTCTATAATGTAGTTGGCGGCGAAAGTCGACTAACTGCATTCAGAGGTGTTTTTATGTCCGATGAAATTGTGTTTGATGTTCTATGCACAAAAGTGCTGGATGCATTACGGGCTCTGGGGCTTGGTAAGTTCAGCATACGAAACTACTACTACGAAGGGATGTGGCCAATCATAAAGGTCTACCGTTCCGAGGGGGTGATATTTTATAGTGCTGCATTTACAAATGAAATTGTGAATCGTTTTCACTTGGATCATGAAAATGGTTTGGTAGCCGACCGGATCTGGGCAAAAGTCAGAAAGGCATCCATTCTCTTCGAGGAGTATGTTCAAACCGGAAAAATAGTCTGGAAACGTGTTAGACCTGATCCGAAAATTTCCTTAGCTCCATACTATCATGAACTCCTGCGTAGATTCTGTCAACATGAAGCGAATACGCGGGCCATTGGATTTGAGAGCTTACGGGACGAGGAGAATGTCTGCCGCAAATTCTTTGCATACCTCGATGCCAGCGGTTGCCATACTTGCCAAGATATTAATTTAGTAAATGTCAACGCTTTTCTGCTGTTCATCGCATCTCAACGAAAATCGAGCATGGACAGAGTGTGCAACACATTGAAACATCTGAGCGCATACTTGGTGTCCATACAAAACTGCTGCGATTTCAGCGCCGCATTGACTACTCGTCCCGCGCCCCGAAAGAAACTGCGGCCTGCCTTTTCCGCAAAAGAGGTTCACACCGTCGTGGATGCAGCGGCAAAAAATCCGTCCTTATCGCTCCGCGATACTGCGATGTTTGCTGTTGCCGCCAGTTTGGGACTGAGAGCTGGGGACATTGTTCGCTTAACGCTCTCGGACATTGACTGGATTCATCATGAAATACGCTTCGTACAGAACAAAACCGGAGTGGAACTGCACCTTCCTCTCGAAGCATCGGTAGGAAACGCCATTGCGAACTATATTCTTCACGAGCGGCCCAAAACGCAGTCCCCAGCTCTCTTTGTGCGTTCCCGTATTCCTTTTGACTTCATGACTTCGACTGCTGCGGGAGACCGGCTCAGAAAATATATGAAACTCTCAGATGTTGAGTATACTCCGGGCGATGGAAAAGGCTTTCACAGTTTCAGAAGGTATGTTGCCAGTTCCATGATAAACCAAGAAGTACCGATCGATACAGTGAAAGAAATCTTAGGGCATACGCAGATTGGCTCCATGAAAGCATATATGCGGATCAGCCGGGACAAGCTCGCAATGTGTGCACTCGGACTTGACGGTATTGAGGTTGTCCAGGAGGCTTTGTTATGAGATCTGCATTCACCGGGGCATTTGCACCCTATATTTGCGGCTTGATTGAAAAGAAACAAGCCCTCGGCTATGACTACCACGGAAGTGCGTGCATTCTTCGAACTTTTGATGAATTCTGCCGTGAGCAATTTCCGAACGAGACCTGCTTGACTGCGGAGTTAGCCATGAAATGGGCCGAACAGTCCAAGACTGAGAAAAATCTGTCCAGATTGAATAGGGTATCTGTGGTCCGGGAACTCGCTAAATACATGAATAGTGTAGGAGAACAGGCGTATCTTTTGCCGCTCCAACTCACGAAGAAAAGCGGACGCCATATCCCCTACATTTATTCAAAGGAAGATTTGTCCAAGTTGTTCAAGGAAATAGATTCTCAGCAGCCCAGCCTTAGAGCACCCACAAAGCATCTGGTGGTATCTGTAATATTTCGCTTGATCTACTGTTGCGGTCTCAGACCCGTAGAAGCCAGACGGCTCCGAAGAGAGGATGTCAACCTGTTTGATGGGACGGTGAATATCCTTGAATCGAAAGGACATAAAGACAGAATCGTTGTCTTGTCCGAAGATATGCTTGAACTGTGCAGGAATTATGACCTGCGCGTAGAGAAGATATACCCTCACCGCAAATATTTCTTCCAGAGTCCAAGTGTCCGAGGTGACGGAATGTACTCAATGGAGTGGATCATTCCGACATTCAGAAGGTTCCTTCAGACGGCAGGCATATCCGGATACGGTGAGATCCGGCCCAGACTTTATGACCTGCGGCATACATTTGCAACACATCGGCTGTACCAGTGGGTAAAGGAAGGAAAAGATATAAATGCCTGCCTTGCGTATTTGAGCGAGTATATGGGCCATTCAAATCTCGAGAGCACGGCATATTATATTCATCTTCTTCCAACGCTTTATACCGACTTGCCAGAACTGCGTCTTGATAGTTTCCTTGAAATGGAGGCAGATTTATGCGACTGAAAGACGAGAAATTCTATAAAACGGTAAGGGACTTCCTTGACATCTACTTGATCAAGCATAGAAGCTATAGCTTAAATACTCAGAAATCGTATCGAGAGGCAATAAATCTTCTTCTCCTTTATTTTAAAACGGAACTGGGGCTTGAATATGCCAGTATTGGGTTCGAGGACATCACTTACTCAAATATAACCGGTTTTCTCGAATGGCTCTCAAAATCCAGAGGATCTTCTCCAGCAACGGTAAATCTGCGTTTGATGGCAATTCGTTCTTTCACAAAATATGCAGGGATATTAGATTCCGGCAAAATCTATATGCAGGTCGAAGTCGGCAACATTTCTGTTCGGAAAACTCCGGGAAAAGTCGTGGAGTTTCTGACGGCTCCTGCATTGGAAACTCTTTTTGAGCAGCCCAACCGCTTCAAGACGAATGGATACCGTGACTTCTGCTTTATGCGGTTGATGTACGACACCGCAGCACGTTGCCAGGAACTGGTGGATGCAAAAATTCATGATTTGAGCATTCGAAAGACTCATGCAACAATCTGCCTTACTGGAAAGGGAAATAAACTGCGAATAGTTCCAATCTCCCCCTCTGTGGTTGAATTGCTCAAAACTTATCTGGATAAAGCACATCCGACTGAGCAAAGGCAGAGTGATGACTATCTTTTCTTTACAACGCATCATGGTCGCAAAAGCAGAATGTCCACCGATGCCGTTAATCTCTTTATGAAAAAATATGGTGAAATGGCAAGGCGGGCTTGTCCTGAAGTGCCGGAACGAGTACATCCACACCAACTTAGGCATTCCCGTGCCATGCATCTGTATCGTGCCGGGATGCCGCTTGTCCTCCTCTCGGAGTTCCTTGGGCATGCCGACGTCAACACAACCCGGATCTATGCATGGGCCGATACTGAGATGAAGCGGCAGGCAATTCAAAAGGTATCCAAGGTCACAGAGGGAGATACTATTGAACCAATATGGGCAAACGATGAGGAGTTGATAAAGCGCCTTTATGGTTTGGCTTGATTTTACCACATTTTAATCGTGTTCACAATGCGGCGACCAGATCATAGCTGGTCGCCGCAAATTTATTATCCGGAGGTTTTAACATGAATTACAGCAGCAAAAACACTATCTCGCAACAAAAAGCCGATGGCCCATCTGACTTCCTCGGGATAACTCAATCCTCGGGATTAGATCGCCATGCGGTCTACAGCCGCCAGCGGGTGGATGCGTTCAAGGACGGCGAGGTGGTCAGCACGCAGAGCGCACGGCAGTACAAAGATGCCACCGACCTTGTCATGGATGTGGCGGGATTGGATTGCCGCAACGCCAGCGAGAATGGTGACCTGTGCGGAACGCTCCAGAAAGGAACTTCCGGCAGTTCCCTCAACTCCATCCATCCCGTCCGTAACGGTCTGCTCATTCGCCGCCTGACCCCTCTGGAGTGCGAAAGGCTGCAAGGCTTCCTTGATGGCTGGACGAATATTCCCAATGCATCGGACTCCGCCCGATATAAAGCGCTGGGCAACAGCGTGGCAATTCCTTGCGTGGAGTTTATTATGGGACAGATCGCTGCCGTTCCGCGGGCGGCATAGCTGCTTTGGTGGTATCGCTTCTGTTTCACCATGCTTCTTCGTTGGGTTTGTTGAATAGCTTTCCTTGACTTCTTCCGCTATGCTTTGCTTGCAAAATCAAAGAAAGGAGCAGGACCGATGGAGGGAAAAAAGAACCTCTGCGCCATGATCCCGGCAGAACTCCACGCAATGATCATGGCAGAAAAAGAACAGCTGGAGCTGAACACTCTGGCAGAATATGTGGAGCGCATCTTCACCGAACACTTTGAAGGAGGACAGATCAGCATGAAAGCAGAACGCACCCTGGCAGTACAGATCCCCGCAGAACTCTTCGAGCGGCTGAAAGACTATCTGGCAGCCCATAACCTCAAGCAAAAACAGTTCCTCGTTCAGCTCATCGAGAACGCGCTGGATGAGGATACGGAAGCGGAATAACCAAACATCACAGGAGGCCACAGGAACACCTGCGGCCTCTCTCATTCTCTCTGGAGGTGACCAACGATCTATATCTATCCTGATAACCTGTCTGCAAAAGCGACGCTGTGGCTGTGGGAGCTGCGGGACATCGGCATCATCGGCGTGGGACTTCTTCTCTCTGTCCTGGCGCTGACCCAGACCGGCATCGCCCTGCCGCTGGTGCTGACGGCAGTCTTCGCCTTCCTGACGATCCGGCATGAGGGCACCAGCATTCTGGACTTCATCCGCTATGCCGCTGCCTTCCTGATCACAAAACAACAATACTACGAATGGAGGCTCGACTCATGAGCAGAAAGCAGAAAAAGAAAGATGCCCGTGAGCAGTCCACCCGGCAGCTCATGGGCATTGATGACATTACCGACTATGGCATCGCCACCCGCATGGGGGAGCTGGTGTTCTTTGCCATCAAGCCCACCAATATCTCCGTTCTGCCGGATGCCGGCGTGGGCGCAAGGATCTATGCCCTGCTCAATGTGGTCAAGGGCATGGCGGAGATCGAGATGCTGGCGCTGAATTCCAAGGAGTCCTTCGAGAACAACAAGGCATTCTACCGACGCCGAGTCAGCGAGGAGGAACTGACCGCTATCCGAAAGCTGCTGGAACAAGACAGCGCGTACCTGGACCGTATCCAAGTGCTGATGGCTTCCAGCCGCGAGTTCTATATCCTCGTCCGACTGCACAGCAAAAAGGGATCCGATGTGTTCAGCTACCTTTCCCGCATCGAAAAGAGCATCAAGGACAACGGCTTCACCGTCCGCCGCGCCGGTGAGCAGGATCTCAAAAAGATGCTGGGCGTCTACTTTGAGCAGAATGTGACCACGGAGCAGTACGAGGATCACGACGGCGACCGTTGGATCATCTTCGGTGAATAAGGAGGGAAATCACTTGGCAGCAAACAGGAAAAAAGCCACAGCAAGGCACACGGAGGACACGCCGGTCAAATCCTTCTTGGATATGATCGCGCCCTCCGTGGTGAAATTCAACCCCGACCACTTCATCTGCGGCAACACCTTCCGCTGCGTGTGGGCGCTGCGGGAATATCCCACCCAGACCGACGAGCAGGCTCTGCTGCGGCATCTGGGCGAAAAGGATGGCATCACCCTGCGTATCTATACCCGGCAGCTTACCCCAGCCGAGGAGGACCGCATCCTCCACAACGCCGCGAATAAAAACCGCATGAACAAGTCCAATCCCAATGACTTGCGGCAAACCATCATTGCGGAAACGAACCTGCAGGATATGATCTCCATGGAGGGCAGCCGCCACCGTAATAAAGAGCCGCTGTTCCACTGCGCGGTCTACATCGAGCTGACCGCCCCGGACTATGACACACTGAAGCTGCTGCAGACCGATGTGCTGACTGAGCTGGTGCGGAGCAAGCTCAATATAGACAGGCTCCTGCTCCGCCAGCAGCAGGGCTTCTGCTGTGTCAGTCCCGTGGGCTACAACGCCTTCGGAGCGCAGTTTGAGAGAGTTCTGCCCGCCAGCTCCGTGGCAAACCTTTATCCCTTCAACTATTCCGGCAAAACGGACGCCAAAGGCTTCTACATTGGGAAAGACAAGTACGGCAGCAACATCCTCGTCGATTTCGACCAGCGCGATGAGGACAAGACCTCCGCCAATATCCTCATACTCGGCAACTCCGGTCAGGGCAAAAGCTATTTGATGAAGCTTCTGATCCTCAATCTGCTGGAATCAGGGAAATCCGTCATTACGCTGGATGCCGAGCATGAGCAGCAGGAAATGTGCGAAGCCGTCGGCGGCTGCTTTGCCGACCTTATGGCGGGTAAGTACATCATCAATGTGCTGGAGCCGAAATGCTGGGATGACGGCGGCGACCCGGACGATACAGCCGCCCCGGAAGCCTTCCGAAAAAGCACCCTGCTGGCACAGCACATTTCCTTCCTCAAGGACTTCTTCCGCGCCTACAAGGATTTCTCGGATGCCCATATCGACACCATTGAGATCATGCTCTCCAAGCTGTATCAGAAATGGGGCATCACAGAGCGGACCAATTTCCGCCGTATGCGCTCGGAGGACTACCCCATCCTCTCTGATCTCTATGACCTGATCGAGGCGGAGTACAAAAGCTATGACATGGCCGCCCACCAGCTCTACACCGAGCAGATCCTGCGTGAGGTGCTGCTGGGGCTGCACTCCATGTGCAAGGGCGCGGACGCGCAGTTTTTCAATGGGCACACCAACATCACCTCCAGCCGTTTCCTCGTTTTCGGTGTGAAAGGACTGTTGGGCGCAGCGAAGAATGTCCGCAACGCCATGCTGTTCAATATTCTGTCATTCCTGTCGGACAAGCTGCTGACCGAGGGCAATACCGTGGCGGCGCTGGACGAGCTGTATATCTGGCTGTCCAATCCCACAGCCATTGAGTACATCCGAAACTGCCTCAAGCGTGTTCGCAAAAAGGAATCCGCCATGCTGCTGGCAAGTCAGAATCTGGAGGACTTTGATCAGGAACAGGTGCGAGAAATGACCAAGCCGCTGTTCAGCATCCCGCCTCACCAGTTCCTGTTCAACGCAGGCTCCATTGACAAGCGCAGCTACATGGAGATGCTCCAGCTGGATGAGGCGGAGTATAACCTCATCAAGTTCCCCCAGCGCGGTGTCTGCCTGTACAAGTGCGGCAACGAGCGGTATCTGCTGGAAGTCCACGCTCCCGCCTACAAGGAAAAGCTGTTTGGCACAGCGGTTGGCCGCTGATGGCAGTAACTGCAGGCATGATCGCCAAAGCCGCGGCGACAGCCCTTTCCAACGAGAAGCTCCGCAAAGGGATCGGCTGGGGGCTGGTCGCTGTTCTCTCGCCCGTCATCCTCCTGATCGCCGCGCTGTGCTCCATCGGCACAGGCGGTGCGGATCACAACAACCAGGCGGTAGCCGCAGCCTTCTATGGGACGAGCTATTCGACCGAGGTGCCTATGGCATTCCGCTCTCACATTGAGGAGATGCGCTCCGCGTTTTCTCTTCTGGATTCGGCGGTCGCCTCCGTCAATGTGCGGACGGAAGGTGGAAACAGCCTTGACCCGATCCGAGTCAAGGCTGTTTTTTATGCTCTCTGCTTTGGCGACGATGCTCCCAGCAGACGGGCAGCAAACCGCTTCGTAGAATGCTTCTACACTTTGGAAACCCGTACCCGCACGGTAGAAGTGGAAAGCGAGGATGGTACGGTCACCAGTACAGAAGAATACACCGTCGCTGTTCCGTTTTCGCTGCATCAGGCGTATGCAAATCTCGAAGCAGAGCTGGGCCGGATGATCACGGAGGATGATAAAAGCAACATCAACCACATCTATACCATGATTGCCGGCACCGAAGGCGGCGGCAGCTATGATGGCAGCTTTATCGCCGGTGGTGATCGAAGTATAGAACTGGACATCTCCACCTTTGCAGATCCTACTACCAAGAATGCCACCGATCTTGTTACCTATGCGGTTCATGCATGGGAGTCCGGCTGGGGCTATGTCTGGGGCACCTATGGTAATGTGCTGACGGAGTCACTCCTCGCCTACAAGGTGTCGCAATACCCAGATGGTGTTGGCAATCATGAAAGCTTCATCCGTGCCCACTGGTTGGGCGGTAGAACAACCGACTGTGTAGGACTTATCAAGGGCTACAGCTGGCTGTCCCCGGAAACGATGACCATCGACTACGGTACCCACGGGATGCCGGATATCGGTGCCAACCAGATGTACTATACCTCAAGGGAATCCGGACCCATTAGCACAATGCCGGACATCCCCGGCCTTGCGGTTTGGCATGAGGGACACATCGGTGTTTACATCGGTGGCGGTCAGGTCATCGAGGCCATGGGAACAAAGAATGGCGTTGTTAAAACGGAACTTGCAAAACGCAATTGGACACACTGGTTAAAAATACCGTACATCAATTACAACTGAGGAGGATGCAACATGAATGTTTTAATGATAGAGCCGGGAAAAGCTCCGTATGTAACTGATATTGGAAATGATTTGCACAGTATGCAGCAGGCAGTCGGCGGATATATCCAGGCTGTGTATCCCTACGAGGAGGCGGTTGTGTTGATCTGCAACGAGGAAGGCAAACTGGATGGCCTGCCGCTTAACCGTGCGCTCCGTGATGAGGATGGCGACATCTATGACATTGTTGCCGGGAACTTCTTCCTTGCTGGTATCGGTGAGGATGATTTTATAGATTTGCCGGACGAGCTTGTCGAGCAGTTTGCAGAGCAGTTCCGGCAACCGGAGGTGTTTGTGAATGTGGGTGGTCGGATCATCGCTTATCCAGTGGCGGAAGAACCGGTGCAGGATGGAATGTCATATTGACAATGATAGCAGCAAGGATTTCATCTATGTGCTTTCCTACCTTTACAAAAAATGTAGCAGCGGCAGGACTTGACTATGTGATTGGAGGACAGTAATGAAAAAAACGAATATCACACTAACCTTTGATGATGACAAGCTGGATGCACTGGAATTTTCCCTTCGCAAGGAACATTCTTCCGTGTAATCTCGAATGGACGATGCCCTCAAGCAGCTCTATGAGCAGGCGGTACCGGAAGCTGTGCGGGAGTATCTGGACAGCAAAGCCGCCCCTGCGCCCAAGCCTAAGCGAACGGCCAAAGCCGCTACTCCGAAAGCGCCAATCTGTGAGCCAAAGCCTGCGGCAGTCACGGTGAAGGAGGGCAACTGAGATGGCGGATCATGTAGACATCACATTGTGGATCGACCGGCGTTGGAAGAATGCCATTGAGAAGCATCTCAAAGGTGAAACCCTGCAGGAGCATCTGGAGAATGTGCTGGATGAACTGTGCAACCAGCTCCCGGAGCAGGAATACAAGCGCATCAGTGCCGAGATCTACGCAGAGGATGCCGCAGAGCGTGAAGCGAGGGAGGCCGCCCGCACCTACGCCGCCTACCATGTGACGGAGCACGGGCAGGAGTGGTACTTCAAGACCTCGCCCGGTGAGGAGCTGTTGGTCGCCTGCAAAAAGCTGCGCAGCTATGTCACCGCAGAGAAAGGCACTGCGCCGGACAAATTTATCGGAATGTTTTTCGGCGGGCAACCCATCACAGCAAAAGAGTTTGACGCCCTGACCGCTGTACGCATGGAGAACACCGGCAAGGTGCGCGGCGTGTTTGAACTCGACTTTGACAAACGGGAGTTCTCTGCCGTTCACATCATGGATGGCTGGCGGACCTGGGCGATGCGGGATGTATCCGTGGCGGCGTACCATGCCACACGGTCGCAATTCGCGTCGAGCGATGATAAGTGGCGCAAACTGCTGGATCATCTGAGCGGTAAAGAGATCACCTCAGCGGGACATCTCTCCGCGCGAAATTTTTCCTTCGGTGATGAGATCATCGAATCGGACGGCAAGCTCAATTTTTATGTACAGACGGAGTTCGATGTGGACGCTGCCTTCGGAACCTTCGTCCTCACGGACAAAAACGATGACTGGCTCAACATCTATGCCAACTACGACATCGCGGAGGATAGACCCTGCGACACGCTGGAGCTGACGCTCTGCAAGGGTGACGGCTCCGAGGAGAGCTGGAGCTACCCGCTCAACGCAGCCGAGCAGGATGTTCTACTGCGAAAGATGGAGGCGTTTTGCCAGCAGCAGACTGGTATGAGTCTGTGCGAGTACGCCCAACAGCTTCGTGAGGAACAGGCACAGACTTCGGAGATGCAGATGTAACCGCCGTGTCCGCCCCTGTGAGCCGCTGTGTGCGGCTTTGGGGGCGAGGGTGGCATCCCTGCACCCCGG
>ERZ779875.1902-NODE-1902-length-12384-cov-6.154676_pt1 | contig 12384 bp, 7 predicted proteins | sample MGYA00511246_ERZ779875 | MGnify/ENA primary metagenome ERZ779875 (study PRJEB29588, sample SAMEA2155093) | human gut metagenome | biome: human gut; feature: human-associated habitat; material: faeces | place: Denmark | collected 2008/2010 ... | reverse complement strand
TTCCTCATCTACACATATGTCACTATCGACTTAAAGAAATACGGACTGAACCGTCTGCGTTCGTTCGACCCTGCACTGTTGATGCGGATTCTCAGCATTTCCTGCTTCACCATGCTCCAATACTTCCTGTCAATGGCTACATGGTTCGTATTCTTTGTTGCCGTAGAACGGCTGGGACAACGGGAACTGGCGATTGCCAACATAGTCCGGAGTATCTACGTCGTATTGCTGATTCCGGTCAATTCACTGGCAACCACCACAAACAGTCTTGTCAGTAATGCTATCGGTGCGGGAGGTATCAAGCACGTAATGCCGCTTATTAATAAAATTGCGAGATTCTCGTTCTTTATTATGCTGGGGCTGGTAGCAGTCACAGCACTATTCCCGCAACTACTGCTGTCCGTCTATACCAGTGAGGCAGCACTGATTGCAGAATCCGTCCCTTCAGTCTATGTGATTTGTATCGCCATGCTCATCGCATCGGTAGCCAATGTTGTGTTCAACGGTATTTCGGGCACAGGAAACACACAAGCCGCCTTACTGCTCGAAACAATTACAATTATCATTTACGGCTCGTATATCATTTTCATCGGGATGTGGCTCAAAGCACCGATTGAAATCTGCTTTACCATTGAGATTGTGTACTATACCTTGTTATTGATAACGAGTTATATTTATCTCAAAAAAGCAAAATGGCAGAATAAAAAGATATAAATACAAGAGATTTTTGTACATTTGCAGGCTCAAAATATTAATTCGTAATTAAATAACTATGTTCGATAATTTAAGTGAAAGACTAGAACGGTCATTCAAGATTCTGAAAGGTGAAGGCAAAATCACCGAAATTAACGTGGCGGAAACGCTGAAAGATGTACGCAAGGCACTTCTTGATGCCGACGTAAACTACAAGGTAGCAAAGAATTTCACAGATACCGTGAAAGAAAAAGCTCTTGGACAGAACGTACTTACAGCAGTGAAACCAAGCCAGTTGATGGTGAAAATCGTGCACGACGAACTGACCCAGTTAATGGGTGGCGAGACTGTCGAAGTTGATATTGATGCCCGCCCGGCAGTAATCCTGATGTCAGGTTTGCAAGGTTCCGGTAAGACTACTTTCTCCGGTAAACTGGCCCGTATGCTGAAAACCAAGAAGAACCGTAAGCCGCTGTTGGTGGCTTGTGACGTTTATCGTCCCGCTGCTATCGAACAGTTAAGAGTATTGGGAGAACAAATCGAGGTTCCTGTATATAGTGAATTGGACAGCAAGAATCCGGTGCAGATTGCATTGAACGCTATTCATGAAGCAAAAGCGAAAGGTTATGATTTGGTTATTGTCGATACAGCCGGTCGTCTGGCTATCGACGAACAGATGATGAATGAGATTGAGGCGATTAAGAAAGCGGTCAATCCGGATGAAACATTGTTCGTTGTCGATTCAATGACCGGTCAGGATGCGGTGAACACAGCCCGTGAATTTAATGAACGTCTGGACTTTAACGGTGTTGTGCTGACCAAGTTGGATGGTGATACCCGTGGCGGTGCCGCTCTTTCTATTCGTACCGTTGTGAATAAGCCTATCAAGTTTGTGGGTACCGGCGAAAAGTTGGATGCTATCGACCAGTTCCATCCTGCACGTATGGCAGACCGTATTCTCGGTATGGGTGATATCGTGTCTTTGGTAGAACGTGCGCAGGAGCAATATGACGAGGAAGAGGCAAAGCGTCTTCAGAAAAAGATTGCCAAAAACCAGTTCGACTTCAATGACTTTTTGAGCCAGATTCATCAGATAAAGAAGATGGGTAACCTGAAAGAGTTGGCTTCCATGATTCCGGGTGTGGGTAAAGCGATTAAAGACATTGATATCGATGATAATGCATTCAAGAGCATTGAGGCGATTATTTATTCCATGACTCCGCAGGAACGTACAAATCCCGAAATCCTGAACGGAACACGTCGTACGCGTATAGCCAAAGGCAGTGGAACCAGCATTCAGGAGGTAAACCGTCTGCTGAAGCAGTTTGACCAGACCCGCAAGATGATGAAGATGGTGACCGGTAGCAAGATGGGTAAGATGATGCCGAAACTTAAAAAGTAAGGTTTAAATAAACAGGTAGGGAGAAAGTGCGGAACTTTCTCCTTTTTTTATTATGCAACGTGGCTGATTTATGCTACATTTGTTGCTCAATGGATTATTTATAAATAAATAGTATGCAACTAATTGATGGAAAAGCTATTTCGGAACTGGTGAAGCAGGAGATTGCTGCGGAAGTTGCCGGAATCGTGGCTAAAGGTGGCAAGCGTCCCCATTTAGCTGCAATCCTCGTTGGACACGACGGGGGAAGTGAGACATACGTGGCGGCTAAAGTAAAGGCCTGTGAAGTATGTGGTTTCAAATCCAGTCTGATCCGTTATGAAGCAGATGTGACGGAAGAAGAATTACTGGCAAAGGTCAGAGAACTGAATGAGGATGCTGACGTGGATGGTTTTATCGTACAACTTCCCTTACCGAAGCATATTTCCGAGCAGAAAGTGATTGAAACCATTGACTATCGTAAAGATGTGGATGGTTTCCATCCTATCAATGTAGGACGTATGTCCATTGGCCTTCCTTGTTATGTATCCGCTACGCCTAATGGTATTCTGGAATTGCTGAAACGTTACCATATTGAAACACAGGGAAAGAAGTGTGTAGTATTGGGCCGTAGCAATATTGTGGGTAAGCCTATGGCGAGCCTGATGATGCAGAAAGCTTATCCGGGTGATGCCACTGTAACTGTTTGTCACAGCCGCAGCAAGGATTTGGTAAAAGAATGTCAGGAAGCTGACATTATCATTGCTGCACTGGGTCAGCCGAATTTTGTGAAGGCTGAGATGGTGAAAGAAGGTGCGGTGGTTATTGACGTGGGTACTACCCGTGTGCCGGATGCCACAAAGAAATCCGGATTCAAACTGACCGGAGATGTGAAATTTGATGAAGTGGCTCCCAAATGTTCTTATATCACTCCCGTTCCGGGTGGTGTGGGACCTATGACTATTGTATCTTTAATGAAGAATACGTTGCTGGCTGGAAAAAAGGCCATTTACAAATAAGTGCCACATGCTTTGCGAAGCTTGCTGGATAAAAAAGAATGTGTCAAAAGTTTGGTAATGCTTACAAGATAAGCTGACCTGCTTTTGACACACTTGTTTTCATGAACAAAAGTTATGCCTGCTTTTCGGACTTACCTGTAAAATCATAAGGAAGGATTTTCGCTCTTAAAAGATTATTTTGTTCTTCGGAGTAATCATACTTTCGGGAGTGTCCTTGATGTATAGGTCTTTCTCGCTGGGAAGTTCGGGACATTTATGCCCTCATGCCCTCACTGCATGTATAATAGGTTTATTATAAAAGATTTAGATGGTGAGGGTAAAAAATATTGCTCTCACTTATGCTCTTATGCCCTCACTGTATTGTGAAGCTGAATTTTGCATAAAATGCTTGAATACAGTTATATATATACTTTTTATAGGATATTCCGTTTTGATGTAAAGTAGGCTATTTTTAGGTTTTTTTTGTAAGAAGTGCGCATAGAGGATTTGTACCTTTATGGAATATGGCGGATTCCGGCTGTGGTAAAAAAGATCAGGTCATTTTTAAAAAAGATGACGAGCTTTTTTTAAAAGGCCGCCGTCTTTTTTAAAAACGTTTTGGTCTTTTTTTTAAATGTCCTTGTCTTTTGGACTGGCGGTTGGCATGCTTGCTGACGTGGTTTCTGTTGGGGTCATTGTCATCAATAAGGCATGTGTGTGATATATAAAGATTTGTTGCAAATGCTTGTAGACCCTCTTTCTAATTTTTTATTTGTATTATTCGCTTGAAAAAAACGATGGTACTGCTGTTTCAGAACGGGTGCAGGATAGTGAAGCCTGTTGGCACAGTTCGGGGTTGCTCCTACGGAATTCAAGCGTATGAAAACTGTAAATTAGTGTAGAACTTTGTTCTTTACGAATTTTTTCCTATCTTGTACCCTTTAATATTAGAATAGATGAAACAGATCTTTATTCTTTTTTTGCTATGGTTTGGTTTGTCGCTATCGGCGCAAGATCAGATCTCTTTGTTGTTTGTCGGTGATTTGATGCAACATCAGGCTCAAATTGATGCAGCCAGGCAAGGAGACGGGTATAATTATAATGATTGCTTCCGTCATGTGAAGAAAGAAATAAGTGAGGCGGATATGGCTATAGGGAACTTAGAGGTGACATTGGGAGGAAAGCCTTATAGAGGGTATCCGGCGTTCAGTGCTCCGGACGAATATCTTCATGCTATAAAGGAAGCCGGATTTGATGTATTGCTGACCGCTAACAATCATTGTCTGGATAAGGGGAAGTTGGGGTTGGAACGTACTATTCTGATGTTGGATTCTTTGAAAATACATCATGCTGGAACCTATAGGAACCCGGAAGAACGTCATAAGAACTACCCGTTATTGATTGAGAAGAATGGTTTTAGAATTGTATTGTTGAACTATACTTATGGAACGAATGGCTTGAAGACTGATGCTCCGAATGTGGTGAATTATATTAATCGGGAACAAATAAAAAAAGATATTCTTGATGCACGCAGAAAACTTCCTGATGTTATTATAGCCTGTATGCATTGGGGAGTGGAATATTGTTCGTTCCCTGAACGATCGGAGTGTGAATTGGCTAACTGGTTGATTGAACAAGGAGTTGATCATGTAATAGGTTCGCATCCGCATGTACTCCAGCCTATGGAAATTGTAAAAGACCCCCGGACTCCTGCCCGGCATGTCATTGTTTATTCATTAGGTAATTTTATCTCAAATATGTCGAAAGAAAAAACGGATGGAGGAGCTATGGTAAGATTGAAGTTGCAACGGATTTTTCGAATAACCCGTTTAGCGGATTGTGAATATGCATTGGTTTGGACTTCAAGACCTGTTTTAAGTAAAAAAAAGAACTTTGAATTATATCCTGTTACTTTTATTAATAAATCCATTAATAATGAGGAACTTAATGTGATGAAACGTTTCTTGAAAGGAACTGAAAATTTATTAGGAGAATCGAATGGAGGCATAAAAGAGTATTTTTTTGAATAATTTTTCCTCAAAAAGTTTGCAGATATAAAAAAAAGCAGTACCTTTGCATCGCTTTCGAAAGGAAAGCCTAACATGGTGACTATAGTTCAGTCGGTTAGAGCGTCAGATTGTGGTTCTGAATGTCGTGGGTTCGAATCCCACTAGTCACCCCTTCACCTATGAAAGGTTCTGTAAATCTAATGATTTATAGAACCTTTTTCAGTTTTTATGTCTATTAGTGTATTATCATGATGATAAATTTGAAAGATAATAGCGAAAAGGATAAGTATATCTTGGAGTTGTTCCAGACATCTCCTAAGGAGGCTTTTCGTTTATTATTTGATGCTTATCACATGAAATTATGTATATATGCGGTGCAGCTGACCGATTCTTTTGAGATGGCTGAAGATATTGTGCAGGATTTCTTTATCTATTTTTGGGAGAAGAAATATTATTTGAAAATAAATCAGAATCTTCGTTATTATCTTTATTTGTCTGTGCGGAATGCGGCCATCAATGCTTTGCAGAAAAACAACATGTTGTCTATGGAAGAACTCTCAGGCATTGATATGGGTATTCCTGAAGAGTCTATAGATGAAGAGGAGCAAGAGGAACGAAATAAGTTATTATTGGAAAAACTACAAAAATTACCTCATCAGGAATTACAAGTGGTGAGAGCTGTCATTATGGAAAATAAGAAATATAAAGAAGCTGCTGAGGAACTTCATATTTCTGTGAATACCCTAAAAACTCATCTGACAAGAGCATTGAAACAATTAAGAAAAGAATACAATCTGCATTCACTGTTTTACTAAAATTAAATTTTTCTTCTTTTTCTGTCACCCATTTATTAATTTGGACTCTCTTTTATTAAAAGAAAGTAATCAATGAACAAAGAGAATCCAAAAAAGAACAAAAAGTCTTTTGAATATTATATAGCGCAGCGAAAAGAAGAATTTCGTTGTCAATATGATCATGAACGTTCATGGGAAAACCTGCAATATAAGCTTCAAAAAAGAAAGAATCACCGTCTCAGTTTATATTGTGTAGCAGCTTCGGCAGCTTTTCTTTTTCTTATTTTAGGAGTCAGTCACATATTCTCTCTTCACAATAACACACAAAACAAGGAGGCCGTAGTGGCTGCTGTGGTTTCATTTCCGGAAACAGGCAGCCGCAAGGCTATCCTTACTTTAGAGAATGGAGAAAAAGTGGATCTGTCTGTTAAAAAGGGTACGATTTCTAATGCAAATTCTACTGTAATCAATAATAATGCTAATCAGTTATTGACTTATAGAAAAGTGGAAGAGGTTTCTTCAACTCCTCAGATTAATACATTGGCTATTCCAAGAGGAGGGGAATATCAGTTGATTTTATCGGATGGAACAAGGATATGGATGAATGCTGAAAGTCTTTTGCGTTATCCAACTTCTTTCATTGGAGAAAAAAGAGAAGTTTTCCTAGAAGGGGAAGCTTTTTTTGAAGTGGCGAAAGATGCTAAGCACCCCTTTATAGTTCATACAAACAGACATTCGGTGGAGGTACTTGGTACAAGTTTTAATATATCTGCTTATCCTGATTATAAGGTATATACGACTCTTGCAGAAGGGCGTATCAAAGTAAGTACAGCTAAAGTTTCGGTTGTGTTAAATCCTGACCAACAAGCGGTTATTGAACCGGATAATGATGATATAGTGACACGTGATGTGCCTGCTTATCTATTTACTTCCTGGGCGAAAGGAAATTATGAGTTTCGTAATACGTCTTTGTCTGAAATTGTTGCCCAACTGTCACGGTGGTATAATGTAGATATCTATTTTAAAAATGAATCTTTGAAAGATAAAAGATTTGCAGGTATCATTTTCAGGGATGAAGAGTTGAATTTTGCTATTGAAGTGATTGAGAGAGTGTCTAATGTACATTTTACTCGCGAAGAAGAAACGATTTACATTGAAGATAGTAGAGAAAAGTGAGTTATAACAAATAATATATTTATTAAATTAATCAACAAACATTATGAGTGCAAAACTTTCGAGCAAAAATTTTTACGGCGGAAATCTCATGGTTAAATGCTTTGTTGCATTGGTCATATTCTTTTGTTCAGTGGGAAATCTGTTTGCTCAAACTGAGACGAAGGTAACTATCAATGTAGATAAAGTGTTGATCAGAACAGCGTTGGAACGGTTACAAAAAGAAACAAAGGTCCATTTCGTTTATGATGAAGAAAACATAGATCAGGATAAAAGAGTGAGTTTGTCTTATACTCAGGCTCCTCTTAAAATAGTTCTAGAAGATTTTTGTAAACAAACATCGTTACGTTATGAAGTGAAAAGAAACTTGATCCTGATTTTGCCGGGAAAGGCTGACAGGAATGTAAATCGTCAGTCTTTTTTAATGAAGGGTGTCGTTACGGATGAGGATGGAGAAAGTATAATTGGGGCTACAGTTATGATTGGTGGAACTAGTAAAGGTACTGTTACCGATATAAATGGGCAATATACATTGGAAGTCCAGTCTGGGGATTTAGTTTCATTTACTTTTGTGGGGATGACTGATAAAGTTATAAAAGCACAGGTAAATAAAAAGATGGTTAATGTTCAGCTTGAGAGTAATGCAACTGCTTTAGCAGATGTTGTGATTACTGGATATCAGACCTTATCAAAAGAACGCGCAACAGGTTCATTTGATAAAGTAGATTCCAGTGTGTTATCATCACGTCCGACAGCAGATCTTTCTACGGCATTACAAGGTTTGGTTGCTGGAATGCAGGCGACGGAAAAAGAGGATGGAAGCATTGATTTTTTAATTCGTGGTTCAAGTTCATTATATGCTGATAAAAAGCCATTGCTTGTAGTGGATGGTTTTCCTATTCAGGGGGATTTTAGTAGTATAAATCCGAATGATGTGGAAAGTGTTACAGTTTTGAAAGATGCGGCTGCTGCATCAATTTGGGGAGCTCGTTCCGCTAATGGGGTTATTGTTGTTACGACCAAAAAAGGTAAAAAGGATAAAGTTCAAGTTGATGTACAGGCATTTGTTCGTATAGGTACTAATCCTGATCTTGAATATATTATGAATCAGGCAGATAGCCGTACAATGGTTGATTATGAAATGAGAGCGTTTGAGAATAACTGGAAGATGGCAGCTTGGGAATATGCTCCAACTTTTTCAAAAATACAGAATTCTCTAACTTTGGCACAAGAGTTATATTATGCTAATAAATATCAAGGGCTTTCTAAAGAAGAAATGGAGCAGGGATTAGAGCGTTTACGTAATACTAGTAATCGTCAACAATTGAAAGATTATTTAATGCAAACACAGTTATTGCAACAATATAATGTCAGTATATCTGGAGGAACTGAACGTATGTCAAATTATATGTCTTTAATGTATGAGAAAAATGATGAAAGTACTATTAAACGTGGATATGAGAAGTTCATGATTAACTATAATAATTCATATAAGGTTACAAAATGGTTGACTGCTAATTTGATAACAACCTTGCAACGTAAGGATCAAGAAACGTCTGGCGTGACTATTGGTGAATTCAGTAATTTGTCACCTTATGAAATGTTATTGAATGAAGATGGTAGTTATGCAACTAATTTGAATGTATATAATCGTGCGGAATTAGAAAAATTGCCTTTAGAAAAATTACCTTATAGTGATTGGTCATACAATATGCTTCGTGAAGTGCGTGGGCGTGAATATAAGACTACAAATACAATGTATCGTGTTCAGCTGGGGTTAAATGCTCAAATTATTAAGGGACTGAATTATGATATGCGTGTGCAGTATGAATCGACATCTTCAGAATATAAAAATTATGATAGCGAAGATACTTTTTATGCGCGTAATTTAGTAAACTCATATACGGAATATAATAATGAAACACAGGAAGTAGGGGTTTCTCGTATTCCTAAAGGTGGGGTCTTGCGATCAGGTAAGACGGAATATTCAAATTATGTATTTAGAAACCAATTGAATTATAACAATTCATTTGCAGAAAAACATGAAATATCTGCATTAGCTGGTATTGAAATAAGCCAATATGATACCGAAGGTACTGTTAATCCGTATGTGTATGGATATAATAAAGAGAAAAATACATCATCTGTTCCTCCTTATGGGTATGGTAGTAATGTAGACTCATTCAAGAATTTTTTTGGAAATAGTGCAACAATTGAGGGTGGAAATACAAGTTATAGTCTTCGTTGTGACAGATATGTATCCTATTATACTAATATAGGGTATGTATATGACGGAAAATATGGAGCTTCTTTCAGTGCTCGTGGTGATGGATCTAATTTTGTTTCGGATGACCCGTCTTTGCGTTGGTCGCCTATGTGGTCTGTTGGCGCAAAATGGAATATAGGTAAAGAAGAGTTTATAAAAGATATAGATTGGATTAACTATTTAAATTTACGTGCTACTTATGGAATAAATGGTAATGCGGAAAAAAGTACCTCGCCGTTGACATTGGTTTCTGTTGGAAGTTCGGTTAATTCTACTACAGGTACTATTACTGGAAATATCTCTAGCTTTGGTAATCCATCTTTGCGTTGGGAGAAAACTTATACTACAAATATAGGTGTTGATTTTGACTTGTTTAGAAGTAAATTATCCGGTAAGTTGGATTTTTATAATCGGAAAAGTAAGGATGTTATCGGACAGGTTACTATTCCGTCTGTATATGGTACTAGTACTCAGAAATTTAATAATGCTGAAATATTAAATCGAGGTGTTGAATTAGAGTTGACAGGAAACTTCCATATACCATCGGTAGATTTGGGGATTCGTTCCACTGTGACTTATGCTTATAACTACAATAAGATTTTAAAGCTTTATTATCCGGCTCTTTATTGTTATGAATTAGTAGAAGCAGATACTCATGTCGAAGGAAGACCAGTCGGTAGTTTGTATTCATATGATTTTTTGGGAACGGAAAATGGAATACCTTATGTTATTGGGGCTAATGGAGATAAAATATCCATGAATGATGTTTCTGTACATAATCGTTCTTTGGGACTTGATATCTTGCATTATAGTGGTACTACTATTCCTCCCCACACATTTGGATGGTCTAATCAGTTTACTTGGAATAATTTCAGTTTATATGTTTATTTAACAGGTAATTTTGGTGGTATCTTTCGAGCGCCTACTGCCGGAAGTATTCCTTCTGTAGGTAGCGGAAAAACTTTTGTCAGTAGTTCTATTAAGGATTTTGCTGATAGTGATGGTACTCTATATCCTACTTGGCCTCTTAAAGATGAATCTAATTTTTATTTATGGGATCGTTATACTCCGAATTTAGAATATTTTGTTCAAGATGCTTCTTTTATTCGTTTGAAAGAAATCAATTTAGAATATAATTTGTCTAAAAAACTTGCTGGAAAATTACATCTTAGGGGGGCGAAACTTTTTGTTCAAGCACGTAATTTAGGATTGATTTATTGTGCTAATGATTATGGGTATGATCCTGAATGGCTACCTGGAAGTAATAAACCATCTGCAACAATTGCCTTTGGCGCTAATATTAATTTTTAATTTAAAGATTATGAAACAAATAATATATGTTTTTTTGTTGACTGTATTGTCTTCGTGTGATAGTTATCTGTCTAAAGTGCCTTCGCCTTCTACTAGTGCTCCTATTAATAACGTGGAACAACTGGTTGCAATTTATGATAATGCAACAGCATTTATTAATGAAACCAATCCCTTTGCTTGTTATTCCAATGATGATGCCGACTTGACAGCCGAATTATATAAAGCTGATCCTAGTGCATTTGCTATATCAAGTACGGTTTTTTATAATATATTGCATACAGCAGGGATTGCTTCACAGGCTTCGGATGGTTTATGGAATGGAGAGTATTCAAATATTTTTAAAGCTAATACCATAATTAACAATGTGGATAAAGTTACTGGAGATGAAAGCGAGAAAATAAAATTAAAATGTAATGCCCATTTTTTACGTGCTTATTCGTATTTCGTATTAGCTCAATATTATTGCTTGCCTTATTGTGAAGCCAATAAAAATGCTTTGGGACTTCCCAAACGTTTGAATACGGATTTTGAGGAGTCAATAGCCAGGGTGTCATTGGACGAAATTTATCAATTGATATTAGATGATTTGGAAATTGCAGCCGTGACCCCAGATAAGAGTGTAAATCCTAATTTTCCATGGCGTATTTGTCAGGCAACAGTAAATGCATTACTTTCACGTGTATACTTGACAATGGGGAATTATAAGGAGGCACAAGCTACTGCGGAAAAGGCTTTGGAAGGAGCTCCTGAACTATTGGATTTTAATGAATTGGGTTATGCTCCTGTTGAATCTTATCCAGAAATGGAGGGTCTTCCGGCACAGGATGTATATAATTGTGAAACTCATAAATGGACAACGATTAAGTATTTATATTGGAAGGAATTTCTTTTCCCACGTTTTACTTATGCGCGTAGTCAATGGATTATTCCATCTGATGATTTAGTGAGTCTATATGATCAGCAGAATGACCGCCGTTTTAAGTTGTTTTTTGTGGAACATGGAAACCGTCGTATGGGAGTTCCGTATGAAGCATATCGTTATAATCAATTCTATGATGGACGTTATATAATATCTGGCTTGACTACTGCTGAAATGTTATTAAATAAAGCAGAGGCACAAATTCGCCAAGGAATGTGGCAAGAGGGTTTAAAGACTTTGGACGTGCTTCGTGAAAAGCGTTATGAGGCCGGTACCTACATTTCTCTTAGCGCAGGTAACCAAAGTGAAGCTTTATCTATTGTATTGGCTGAAAGACGTCGTGAAATGCCATTTTCTATGCGTATACCTGATATCAAACGTTATGGTGTAAATGAAATATTGGAAGATGATGTGACAGTAGTAAAGAATTTTTTTGAAATATCAATGTCTGAGGTTTTTATAGATAAGCCTAAAACTTATACGATTCCTTCCAATAGTTTGTTGTGGGCGATGCCAATAAATGATGTTGAAATAGGGTCAAGCAATGGTGCTATTCAACAAAATAGATATGAATGAACAACCTTAAATAGTGCAAATCTTCAATGATTTTTTGAGATGCTACGTTTGGGGTATATGTAGTATGTTTTTGACAAAATGATATGTTATTAATTACATTATAATAATTGGCGATATGAGAAAAAATATTTTTTTTATAGTATTCATTATTTTATGTGCAGTTTCGTGTACAGAAAAAAAATCAAATTTTATTAATACGGTTCATTTGAAAGGCCAGTTGTTTGATATGGGTAGCCAGAATGTGCGTATGAGATTTGACGGAGCAGC
>ERZ779875.1887-NODE-1887-length-12432-cov-3.880666_pt1 | contig 12432 bp, 8 predicted proteins | sample MGYA00511246_ERZ779875 | MGnify/ENA primary metagenome ERZ779875 (study PRJEB29588, sample SAMEA2155093) | human gut metagenome | biome: human gut; feature: human-associated habitat; material: faeces | place: Denmark | collected 2008/2010 ... | reverse complement strand
GCTTCATGCTGCTCTTCCTCGGTAATATCCCGCGACGTCAGCAGACAGGCGGTGAGCGTACCGGACTTATTACGCGTCTGAGGAATTGCCATCACTCTGATCCAACGTCCGTTCTTCAGCTGAAGTTTGGTTTCCAATTTAGACGCCGACGCCAAACGATCACCCAATGTCTCAATATTGAAAAAAGCCAACGCCTCGGCAATACACGACGGAGCAATAACCGTATTGAGATGCGTTCGAAAAAAGTCCGTCGCCCGAATCCCCGGACGATAAATTCGTCGAATTTCCGCGGTCGATTTCAGCAACTGCACCGAATTTTCAGGAATCCGTACGAGATACGTCGAAATGTAGATACTGCTGATACCTTGAATCGTATCGAACTGCGTCTGCAGTTTCTGCACATAGCGCTGTCCGGTTCGCATTCGCACCAGAGCCAACAATCCGAGCATCAAAATAAAGCCAAAAAGAACTTCACCGAACTGTTTTTTTCTGACTTCGAACAACGGGGCTTCAGGAATCAGTACAAAAACCTGATGCCCCTTCACCTGAGTGAAGCGTCCGTACCACTTTTCCCCTGAACGTCATGAAGATTGAAATCGTAGGCGGGCAGATGTCCGGTCGGAACCGATAAAAATGGGCATTTCTGCTGTAACTGCCCGTTCCAACCTTCCAGATTCGTGGAAACGATGCGTCCGTTCCGAACGACAAAAACAAGGCTGTCCATCGCAAAAGTATCCCCGGGGTAGAGATCCTTCGAAACCACACCAAATTGTCCCGGCTTTTTCTTCACCCAGGTCATGACCAGTCCGGCCGAATTATGGCGGGCAACGACGCCATAGTCATAAAAACCGATATCGCCGAAAGCTTCCCGAGAGGCAAACTGTTTGAACGGATACGTCAGAATGTTCTTGACGAACACTCGTTGAACCACCGTCTGCCACGGAAAAAGGCCGTCTCCCGCTTCGTACAGCACGGGTTCAAGCCGGGAATTCAAAATAACGTCACCAGTCAGACGCTGATCCTTGACGTAATCAGCCAAAGCACTCTCGGCCAAAACCTTCACGTCCTTTTCACGGTAGTTGAGCTCACGGGTTTTATCCAGGAGCCGAACCAAACTCTTGACTTCATCGTTGTTCTCTTGAAGACTGGGGTCCTCATCCGGGACAAAATGGTATCTGCGGTTCTCGATGCCTCCGATAGGCATTCATCGGTCAGATGATTCCATATCAACCAGAGGCCCGAGACCGAAAGCAACACCGCCGCTATTGCAACCAATCGGGGGGATTTCAGCATGCCGATCCTCCGTCACCAGCTCGTTAAGCCGTACTTTTTAGCAATGCGTTCAACGGTACCGTCGTCACGCATCTGCCCAAACACCGCCGTAAGCTTCCGATCGATGCCTCTTTGATCCGTTTTGGAAAAAGCGACGCCCAACTGTGCCTTCAGAAGATATTCCGGTAGGATTCGATAGTGATTTTCTCCCTCTTCGGGTACGTACTGCAGCAACGCATTTTTGTGGCCTGCCGCCGCATCCACATACCCTTTGCGCAAGGCCGCCGCCGCATCCGCCAGTTCAGGAAAACTGAATAGAGCGCTTATCCCCGCAAGTCGCTTGTCCTTTCCCGACAAAAACAACTCCTCCGGTTTTGTCGTGGTCTGAACGGCTACCGATTTTCCCTTAAGATCCGAGAGAGTCCGTATGGGAGAATCCGCCCATACCATCACAGCCTGATAACTTGCCATATAGGGGCCTGCCCAACGATACTCGTTTTCTCGTCCGGTCATCGTAAAACTACCCCAAAGACAATCTACGGTCCCTTTGTCAAGATACTCATTCTTTCGGGGCCAATCCAAATTAATGAAAACCGGCTCACAACCCAGCCGACGACAGGCCTCTCGGGCAAGCTCAACATCCACTCCCGCAAATTCCCCTTCGGCATCAAGGTAATTAAACGGTTCATAATAATCGCTGCCGATACGGAGGACAAAAGGTTCCGCGCATGCCACCTGATTGAGCAGACAACCGGCAAAAAAAAGCAACGCTGTTAAAGGTTTGGACATCCCGCGGTAACTATACATTTCCAACCAACATAGTTCAGATTTCTCTTCACTTGGGCTAGTCAACTAAAGCATCCTTCCACAAATCTCTGCCTTCAGGCAGGGGACGTTGACATAACGCACTCAAAATCACGCTTTTCCCGAGCGATTGTAACAAACTGAATAAAGATCAGAGTTTCAAAAATCAGTGTACAACATGCTGGTTTTTTCAGTACACTTTTTTTAGGCACAGCCTTTGCCGGGCACTTAACACAAGAGAACGTCAACTAAGAAAAAAGCGAGAGGATCAAGTCGCACCCGGAAGACTCGTCGCAACGCATTAATTTTGCATGCATCGGCGAATTTTTTCGCAAAAAGGCTTTTATCGGCCGCGAAAACTCCCAAACTTACGTGCAGCAGGATGCTTATCACGACAAGCTTGGGTTTCCGGAAATACAGAAACGCACCAGCCGCCCCCCGAGCCTTTGCCCATGTCGGATACGTCGATCAGGACTTTCTAGAAAAAACAAGGGGTGTTGTCTCATCGTCAACTGACGACTTGATCAACACCCCTTTGTTTAGGCTAAATCAACTGTGTGTTTTATACGACTCAGACGATGGCGCAAGCCGCAAAGCCGAGAGCCACGGCGAACACGATCGCAAGAACGCCGGGGATGAAGAAGGCGTGGTTGAACACCCACTTACCGATGCGGGTCGTACCCGTATCGTCCATCTGCACGGCGCCCAAAAGCGTCGGGTAGGTCGGCAGAACGAAGAGAGCGGACACGGCAGCAAACGAAGCCACGAGCATGTAGCTGTCGCCGGGGTTCGCGGCGGAAATGCCGAGAGCAGCAACGATAGCCGGGGTAATGGCCTTAGCCGTCGCAGCCTGAGAGTACAGGAGCATAGCGGCGAAGAAGAACACTACAGCCAAGAGAGCCGGATTCTGGGAAACCGTGGAAGCCGCAAAGGCCTTGATTTCACCAGCGTGACCGGACACGAACGTGTCACCCAACCAAGCCACACCGAGAACGCAGATGCAGGCCACCATACCGGACTTGAAGACGGAGCTCGAAGCGATGTTGCCGAGTTCGATCTTGCAGAAGACGGTGATGAGAGTACCCACCAAGAGCATCAGACTCATAATGGCAGCGTCACGACCGACGATGACGGGCTTAATGAGACCCACAGCCGGGGAAATAGCGGACGCATAGAGCACCACGAGGATCACGCCCAGGAGGAAGATCGCCACAGAGCGCTTCGCGTAGGGCTTCAGTTCCTTGGAAACAGACGCCTCGGGAGCCTTCACGAGCCCCTTGGCAAGGCGTTCCTTGTAGACGGGGTCACTGTCGAGATCCATGTTGGAGATAAGGGTCATCACGAAAGCAGTGAGCATGCAGCCCGCGAACGTCGTCACGAGCCAGATACCGAGCAGGGCGGGATAAGACCAGCCGAAGGGTTCCAAGACGCCCGACATGTAAATCACGGCAGCCGACACCGGAGACGCCGTAATGGCGATCTGGGAGGCAACCACAGCGATGGAAAGCGGCACCACAGGACGGATCTTCTGTTCCTTAGCGACTTCAACGATCACGGGGATCATGGAGAAAGCCGTGTGGCCGGTACCCGCAAAGATCGTGAGCACATAGGTAACGATCGGGGCGAGGTAGTTGATATGCTTGGGATTCGCACGAAGGACACGTTCAGCAATCTGAACGAGGTAATCGAGACCGCCCGCCAACTGCATGGCGGAAATGGCGGAGATCACGGACGCGATGATGAGGATCACGTCCCAGGGAATGTTACCCGGCTTCATGCCGAGGCACAGACCCAAAATGAGCACACCGGCGCCGCCGGCGTAACCAATGCCGATGCCCCCGAGACGCACACCGACGAAGATGGCGCCCAGTAGGACAACGAGCTGCAGAATGAGCATGATATCCATGATTGTCTCCTCTGGAGAGGTTTGTAATTATGAGAACAAAACGCTCTGAGCCCGATTTTCCAAAGGGAGAGAAAAACCCTTCTGCTTGGTAACGGCTTCGATAGATTCCGTTAAGCCGGCACACCGAGGGGGAAAACCCGGTTGCCGGCACTTAGAACGTTCTGTTCCTCTTTTCAGCAGCTCCTAGCGGAGCAACTGATTACTGCACGAACTTCGGAGCAATGAGGTTCTGCAGGTTGAACGTCTTATCCCATTCTTCCTGGGTGAGCATATGACGTTCTTCAACCACTACCTGATGGAGGCTCTTGCCGGTGTGGTAGCACTCGTGAGCCATTTCAGAGCAGGCCTTGTAGCCAAGGTGCGGCTTCAGGAGCGTCACGATACCGCAGGAGTTCATCACCATGTTGGCGGTGCGTTCCGCATTCACCGTGATGCCGTCCACGCACTTCGTACGCAGAGCGTTGCAGGCGTTGGAGAGGACGCGCAGGCCGGTGAAGAGCGCGAAGGTGATCACGGGTTCCATCACGTTCAGTTCGAGCTGGCCGGCGGAAGCAGCGAGCATCACCGTGGTGTCGAGACCGATGGCGAGGAAGGAAGCCTGGTTCGTCACTTCGGGGATCACGGGGTTGACCTTACCCGGCATGATGGAAGAACCCGGCTGCAGCTGCGGCAGGTTGAGTTCAGAGAGACCGCAACGGGGGCCGGAAGCGAGGAGACGGATGTCGTTGCAGACCTTCGTCAACTTCACGGCGAGGCTCTTCATGGCGCTCGAAATCGCCACGTAGGCACCGCAGTCGCTCGTCGCAGCGATGAGGTCGTCGGCGTTCTTGAAATCGATGCCGGTAAGTTCGGAGAGGTGCTTCACAGCCTTAGCCGGATAGTCCGGGTGGCAGGTCACGGTCGTACCGATGGCGGTACCGCCGAGGTTCAGAACTTTCAGGTGTTCCTGAGCTTCGCGGATCACCTTGATTTCGTCATTGATCGTGAAGCCCCAGCCGTGGAATTCCTGACCCATCGTCATCGGGACAGCGTCCTGCAGGTGGGTACGGCCCATCTTCAAAACGCCCTTGAATTCGTCCGCCTTCTTGTAGAAAGCGCCGACCAAGTCTTCAACGGACTTCAGGAGCACGTTGCTGCGGAGCAACAGTGCGAGGTGCAGAGCCGTCGGATACGTGTCGTTCGTGGACTGACCGAAGTTGGCGTGGTCGTTGGGGCTCACGCGCTTGCTGTCGCCCTTCACCGTGCCCAGCTTTTCGCAGGCGAGGTTGCAGATGACTTCGTTGCAGTTCATGTTCGTGGAGGTACCGGCACCGCCCTGCAGCCAGTCGGTCACGAACTGGTCGCGGTACTTACCGGCGATGAGCTGATCGCAGGCCCAAATGAGCGCATCGGCAACGTCGGCGGGGATCGTGCCGAGTTCCTTGTTCGTCATCGCAGCGGCCTTCTTCACATAGCCGTAGGCGATCACGAAGAAGGGTTCCTGGCTCATCGGCATTTCGGTGATGTGGAAGTTTTCCTTGCCGCGCAGCGTCTGAACGCCGTAGTAGCAGTCATCAGCGATTTCAAGCTGACCCAGGAAGTCACTTTCAAAACGAGACATCTTTTATTTGCTCCTCTTGCAAACATGTGGCCGGGGTAGCCCCCTTTTTACGGGGCTTATCCGGAATTTCGTCTAACCTGATCCGCCTCAACGGTCACGAACGGCCTTCGTTTGGGAGGTCATCCGCGGTCTGACCGCCGGACGAATCGCGAGAACTGATGTATTCCACCTAAGTGAAATGCATTACTTTTCTCTCGGTTGGCGTCATAGTACTCCTCTTTCAGGCTTAGGGAAAACTTAAAAATGCCACTTTAGGGGTAGGCTGGGTACTCCGATCACCTTAAGGGTGATTTCCGACACCTCTCCCCTCACCGGATGCCGCTTTTTTACGCACTGTATTTAAACCACTTTTTCGATTAACCTCGGTATAAATCGAACCGAAAACTTTCGATCTTTACAAAAACGTTATAACTTTTGACACTGATCAAATTTTTATAATGTTTTTTAGTTCAAAACCGTATGTTTAAATTTATCGAACAATAAACGTGCTACGTCACACCCATAAAAAAACGGGAAAAGGCTCTCTTTATGCCTTATCCCCGTTTTTTGTACAAGCCTTTCAAACAAGCAAGGGCCGACCTACGCCTTTCCTACTAGGTAGTTCAGCGCAACAGACGCCGCTGCCATCCCCATCGAAGCCGTTACCACCACGCCGGAGCCGTAGCCCGAGCAAGCGAGCCCCTGCGTCTGAGGATCCACTTCACAGGTACCTGCCATCGGTTTTTTCACGGGTTCGTCCGAATACACCGCCGTTACATTGAATGCCGGCGGCAGTTTCCCGGTCTTTACGGGTTTGGCCGACCCCTTGGGAAATCCGTAGGCCTTTCTCAGACGATAGCGGACACTTGCCAACAGCGGATCGCCCGTGATGCGTCCGAGATCCCCGGTTTTGATGGCAAGCGGATTGACGCGTCCCCCGGCCGCCCCCGACGTCACCACAAACTGACCGCGCTGACGGCACAAGCTGATGAGCGCCGCCTTGGCCCTTACCTGATCAATGCAATCCAACACCACGGCGTCGGCGGGGATCAGTTCCCCGACGTTTTCTTCATCGACAAAATCTTCAATGCAGACTACGTTACAGCGCGGGTTAATGAGCGCAATTCGGTCTTTCAACACGTCGATCTTCGCGCGACCGTATTCCTGCCCCAATGCCTGAATCTGGCGATTGGTGTTGCTCTCAGCGACGTTGTCCAAATCAATCATCGTGAGGTTTCTCACGTCGGTTCGCGCCAGAGCTTCCACGGCCCAACTGCCGACACCTCCCACACCGACCACACAAACGTGAGCCCGGACGAGTTTCTCGGCCCCCGCTTCGCCGTATAACCGTGCAACTCCGCCGAACCGGCGTTCATAATCAATGGTTGGTTCTGTCATAAAGTGGTTTTCCAAGGATGATGCCGCGATGATACCGAGAGTTACTGCTGTACGGAACCGCCGCCCACAAAAAAGCCCGCCGGGGTTCACTCATCACTGAGCAAAACCACAGCGGGCTCGCTTCAAGAACCGATTTCTCGGTATGCGCGATTAGTGCTTACGGGGAACGATCGGGATCGACTTACGCGGGGTAGGCGTCACCTTGTCGTAGTTCTTGATACCCTGTTCAGCCATCTTACGACGGATGAAGGCGATCTGCGTCTTCAAGGGCAGATCCTTCGGGCAGAAGTCGTGGCAGGCGAGCAGGGACATGCAGCCGAACACGCCGGAATCGTCACCGATCACGTCGTAGAAGTCGGCGTCGTTACGCGTATCGCGGGGATCCAAGCGGAAGCGGGCGATCTTGTTAATCGCGACGCCGCCGGCGAAGTCCGGGCGGATGCGAACCGTACCGCAACCGGCGATACAGCAACCGCATTCGACGCAACGGTCGAGAAGATAGATGTCTTCCGCCAACTGCGGATCCATCGGTTCTTCCTTCTTCGTCATGTCGATTTCGTCCTGCTTCATGTGAACCCACGTTTCCATGCGTTCGGACATGTTGCGCATCCACTTACCCGTGTTGACGGACAAGTCACCGATCAATTCAAACGCCGGCAGCGGTGCGAGCGTGAATTCGGTCGGGAGGTCGCGCGTCAGAGTACGGCAGGCGAGACCGGGCTTGCCGTTGATCATCATGGCGCAGGAACCGCAGATACCGGCGCGGCAGACGAAGTCGAACTGCAGCGAGGGATCCATCTTGTCGCGGATTTCGTTCAACAGGATGAAGAGCGTCATGGAATCGGCTTCTTCAACCTCGTAGGTCTGCATGTGCGGCACGCTCGCGGGATCCGCGGGGTTGTAACGCAGGACGCTGACCTTGAGCAAGCGATGCTGCTTCTTGACTTGAGTACTCATTTAAGTTCAGCTCCTAATTAAGCCAGGGGTTCATCGATACGTTCGTTACGGCCCTGCAGACGCTTCGGCAGCAGGTTGTGGAAGGGCAGAAGCGCATCCTGAATCGCGAAGCGATCCTTGCCTTCGGCCTGCATCTTGGCGCGGATGGCATCGACTTCGGCCTGACGCTTCGGCGTTTCGGGGTTGTCGATGTAGTTCTTCGCGCCGTAACCACGCCAGCCCGGGGGCAGTTCCATCTTGGAAATGTCGAGCGGTTCGTAGGAGAGCGTCGGACGCGTATCGCCTTCCTTCCAGGAAGACAGGGTGCGCTTGAGCCATTCGGCGTCGTTGCGAACCGGGAAGTCTTCACGGAAGTGAGCACCGCGGGATTCCTTACGGGCCGTAGCACCGCAGGCGATGGCGAGCGCCACCTTCAGCATCTTGCGAGTACGGTAGGCATACGTCAATTCGGCGTTCGCACCGGCCTGATCCTTCACGGAAACCTTGAAGGTCTTCTTGTAGAGCTCTTCGAGTTCTTCCACAGCGCTGTCCATAATATCGCCGCGGCGGAAGATGCCGATCTTGCTCGTCATCAGTTCCTGCATGCGGGTACGGATCTTCGCCATGTCTTCCGTGCCGGAATTCTTCAGGTAGCCGTCGAGTTCGTTCTGCGTCTTCGCAGCCCATTCGTAAATGAGGGACGTCGGGATGTCGATGCCGTTTTCAGGCTTTTCGCAGAAGTCGGCGATGAATTCGCCCACGATCATACCGGCCACAACGGTTTCCGCCACGGAGTTACCGCCCAAGCGGTTAAAGCCGTGCATATCCCAGCAGGCCGCTTCGCCGGCGGCAAAGAGCCCCTTCAGCTGACGGGATTCACCGGTGTAGTTGGTGCGCACGCCGCCCATGGTGTAGTGCATGGCGGGACGAACCGGAATCCATTCCTTCGTCGGGTCAACGCCCAAGAAGTAGTGGCAGATTTCGTACACTTCACGCAGGTTGTGCTTGATGTGGTGTTCGCCTAAGAGCGTGATGTCAAGCCAGATGTGTTCGCCGAAGCGGCTCTTCACACCCTTGCCCTGAGCAATACGTTCTTCCATACGGCGGGACACGACGTCGCGGGAAGCGAGTTCCTTCTTTTCGGGTTCCACGTCCGGCATGAAGCGGTGGCCGTCCACGTCGCGCAGCAGACCGCCGTCACCGCGGCAGCCTTCCGTCACGAGAATACCAGCGGGGAAAATACCCGTCGGGTGGAACTGAATGGCTTCCATGTTGCCCAGCGTGGCAACACCGGATTCGAGGGCGAGCGCGTGGCCCGTGCCTTCGCATATCTGAGCATTCGTCGTCACGCGGAAGAGCTTACCGGCACCACCCGTGGCGATAGCCGTGGCCTTAGCCACGTAGGCGAGGATTTCGCCCGTCATCAGGTTTCGGCAGATGGCGCCGTAGCAGCGCTTGCCGTCGTGAATTAGGGTAAGGGCTTCCATACGTTCCACCACCGGAACGTTTTCAGCGATCACGCGGTCAGACACCGCGTTCAGCATCGCGTGCCCCGTGCCGTCAGACACGTAGCAGGTACGCCACTTCTTCGTACCGCCGAAGTCACGCTGGTTCAAAAGACCGGCGGCTTCCTTGCGTTCCGTAATGGTGACCTTTTCACCGTTGATGATGACCTGACGATCCCCCGGGGTGATACGCGTCCAGGGCACGCCCCAGGCAGCGAGTTCACGCACGGCTTTCGGGCTCGTGTTGACGAACATACGCACCACGTCCTGGTCGGCACCCCAGTCGGAGCCGCGGACCGTATCGGCGAAGTGGACGTCTTCATTGTCGCCCAAGCCCTTGATGCAGTTCGCGAGCGAAGCCTGCATACCGCCCTGAGCTGCCTTCGAGTGAGAGCGCTTCGGGGGGACGAGCGACAGGACGATGGAATCATGACCGCGGCGCTTGGCAGCAACTGCCATACGCAGACCAGCCAGACCGCCACCGATCACCAGCACGTCGGTGTAGATAATCTTCATTTAATGGTCTCCTTGATCCGTGAAGGATCCGCCCTTCGGAAATTGCCGCGACACCCGTCGTTGTTGAAGACAACGAAGGCCCGGCACCGATCCTCGGGCAGGGTCAAAAACATTTTTTCAGCTCTTCCGCCTACCGCTTCGGTGGTAAAGCCGCTTATCGGGCGTTATTTTCGACTATGAGCCGCTGCCGCACCCGACAGGGTGGGCTCTCAATGACTTAAAGCAAGACACAGCATTAATCTTTACATAAGAAACCGCCGCCACTCTCGCTTTCGGAGCTTCTTTTTGTGATAACGCTCAGTCGCCACCACAAAAAGAAGCGCCCTTCCGCCCGGCTCTGCCGGACAGTGCATCGCAAGCCGCACATACGCAGAAAAGTCCCCTGAATCCCCGTCCTTCGGACAGTTCCAGAAGACTCAGGCAAACGCCGAGGTTCACCTCAGCTTCGCCTGAGCGAAGTCTAAAAGGCCTACCCCCTCCGCACTATAGGTAGGAACCCCTAAAAATCAGAGGGGCAAAGCCTTTGTCGACAATTTGCTCGGCGCAGATTTTATATGGTTTTTCTTGGACTTTCATCGGATTTTCGTCAACCAAAGCAAAACAAATTGTTTAGTCATCCGCAGGCTACCTATTAAGAGGTACCGCGCTCTAACGCAAATCCGGCAGTTACCTCGCCGTCCGATAATTATCCATTACTAAATCCGCCACATCGATATATGATGTGCATCATTTTTACGCTGAGGAGTTTTTCATGTCCGACATCATCTCCACTAAGAACGCTCCCGCGGCCATCGGCCCCTACAATCAGGCCGTCCGCTTCGGCAATACGCTTTACTGCTCGGGCCAGATCGGCCTTATTCCCGCCACCGGAGAACTCGCTCAAGGGCTTGACGCTCAGGTTCACCAAGCGTTCCAGAACCTCACCGAAGTCGTCAAAGCTGCCGGCAGCTCCTTTACCGACGTCGTGAAATTCACACTTTTTGTGACCGATATGACGAAATTTGCAGAGGTGAACGCCATCATGCAGCAGTACGTCAAGGCCCCCTACCCCGCCCGCAGCTGCGTTGAAGTCTCTTCACTTCCGAAGGGCGCCCTTTTTGAAGTCGAAGCCGTCGTCGGGCTAGCCTGATTTTTTTCCGTTACCGCTTTTCGTGAAGGACCTCTCATGGCGACCGCCGAGGACAACGCTGTCCCCAAAAAGAAATCGGCTCCGAAAGTGAGCACCTCGGAAAAATTTCTTCGTCTCGGTCTCATCCGCGACTGGGACTTTGCGTTGCACCTGCCGTTAAGGTATGAAGACGAAACGCAGATTACCGCCGTGCGGAAACTGCGCCCCGGTACGCATGCCCAAATCCAGGGGAAGGTCGTCAACTTCCAGGAAAAACGGTTCAATAATTTCCGCCCCTACTTTCTCGTCACGCTCGAAGACGACACGGGGCGCGTCGTCCTGAAATTCTTCCGGTTCTGCGACAAAAAGACGCTCGCCGTCGGCAACGTCGTCCGTGCCTACGGCGAAGTCGTCGCCGGCTACCTCGGGGGCGTGGAAATCAATCAACCCCGCGTCAAAAAAGCCGCAGACTGTCCGGCAGATCTCCCCTCGTCATTAACGCCCGTCTATTCCACTACGGAAGGCCTCACGCAGCCCGTTCTGAGAAAACGCATCGCCCGGGCCCTCCTTGACCTTGACCTCCGGGAAACGATTCCGGCGAAATACACGACGCCCCTCGCGTTGCCGTCGTTTGCAAAAGCCCTTAACGAACTTCACACGCCGAGCCCCATTACGCCGACGGCGGACTTGTCGGCTCACCGGACGCCCGAATGGCGCCGCGTGATTTTTGACGAATTTCTGGCACAGCAGATTTACTTGCGACAGAGCCGAACGGAAAAAGGGCACCTCACGGCACCGGCGCTCAACGCCGAAGACCACGCGCTCACCCGCGCCTTTTCGGACGCCCTCCCCTTCACGCTTACCGGCGCTCAGCAACGCGTGACGGCCGAAATCAACGCGGGGCTCGCCCTCACCCATCCGATGCAGCGTCTCATTGCGGGCGACGTCGGTTCCGGGAAAACCGTCGTTGCGGCACTTGCCGCCCTCAAAGCCGTTGAAAACCAAGGCCAGGCCGCCGTCATGGCGCCCACCGAAATTCTCGCCCGACAGCACTTTGAAAAATTTTCAGCTTGGTTCACCCCGCTCGGCGTTTCGGTCGTCCTGCTCGTGGGCAGTCTCTCCGCTGCGGAAAAACGCGACGCGTTGGAAAAAATTGCGTCGGGCACCGCGCAAATCATCGTCGGTACGCACGCGCTCATTCAAACGAAAGTCGTCTATCACCGGCTCGTTCTTGCCGTCATAGACGAACAACACCGCTTCGGCGTGACGCAGCGCTTAAAACTCATGCAACCCAACGAAGAAGGTTGGGTACCGCATCAACTCCTTCTCACCGCCACGCCCATTCCGCGTACGCTTGCCATGAGTTACCTCGCGGACTTAGACGTGTCTTTCTTGGATGAACTGCCGC
>ERZ779875.1885-NODE-1885-length-12455-cov-5.329597_pt1 | contig 12455 bp, 9 predicted proteins | sample MGYA00511246_ERZ779875 | MGnify/ENA primary metagenome ERZ779875 (study PRJEB29588, sample SAMEA2155093) | human gut metagenome | biome: human gut; feature: human-associated habitat; material: faeces | place: Denmark | collected 2008/2010 ... | reverse complement strand
TCGATGCAGTGCTGAACGCAAACCTCAAGGGTGCGTTCCTCTGCTGCAAGGAGGCTGCCCGCCGGATGGTCCGTCAGCGCTCTGGCCGGATCATCAACCTCAGCAGCGTGGTGGCCCTGCGGGGCAATGCGGGCCAGACCAACTACGCCGCCAGCAAGGCAGGCCTCATCGGCCTGACCAAGAGCCTGGCCCGGGAGCTGGCCAGCCGCGGCGTTACGGTCAATGTGGTAGCCCCCGGCTTTATTGCAACGGATATGACGGCTGTCCTGCCCGAAGCGGTTCAGGCGGAAATGACAAAGGGCATCCCGCTGGGCCGTGTGGGCCAGCCGGATGATGTGGCAAACGCGGTGGCGTTCCTCGCTGCCGAACAAAGCGGCTATCTCACCGGGCAGGTGCTCTGTGTAGACGGCGGCATGGCAATGTAAAAGGAGAAATTCTCTTATGGAAAAACGCAGAGTCGTGATTACGGGCCTTGGCACCGTGAACCCGCTGGGCAACACCACCGCCGAGAGCTGGGCCGCTGCCAAAGCAGGCAAGTGCGGCATTGGGCCCATCACCCAGTTTGACGCCAGCGAATTCAAGTGCAAGCTGGCCGCTGAGGTCAAAAACTTTGACCCCGAGACGGTTGTGGATAAAAAAGAGGCCCGCAAGATGGCCCGGTTCACCCTGCTGGCGCTGGGTGCTGCCGCGGAGGCACTGACCGACAGCGGCCTGGATCTGGCCGCAGAGGGCGAACACATCGGTGTCAGCGTGTCCAGCGGCATCGGCGGCCTGCCCACCATCGAGGAGCAGCACAGCCGTGGTCTGGAAAAGGGAATGGAAAAGGTCAGCCCTTATTTTGTCCCGATGGCCATTGCCAACATGGCAGCGGCCCAGATCGCCATTCGCTTTGGCCTCAAGGGGATGTGCACCTGCCCGGTCACGGCCTGCGCGGGCGGCACCAACGCCGTGGGCGATGCTTTCCATCGCATCCGGGATGGCTATGAGCCCATCATGGTCTGCGGCGGTGCCGAGAGCTGCATCAGTCCGCTGGGCATCGGCGGTTTTACCAGCATGAAAGCCCTCTCCACGGCCCAGGACCCGGAGGTAGCCAGCCTGCCCTTTGACGCCCGCCGCGGCGGCTTCGTCATGGGCGAGGGCAGCGGCATCCTCGTGCTGGAAAGCCTTGAACACGCCCAGGCGCGCGGTGCCAAAATTTACGCGGAAGTAGTGGGTTACGGTGCCAACTGTGACGCCTACCACTTTACCGCCCCGGCTCCCGGCGGCGTGGGGGCCATCGGCTGCATGAAACAGGCGCTGGCCGACGCCGGCGTTGCCCCGGAGCAGGTGGACCACATCAACGCCCACGGCACGGGCACCCACATGAACGACAGCTGTGAGACGGCTGCCATCCATGCGGTGTTCGGCGAGCACGCCAAGGAGCTGGCGGTTGTCTCTACCAAGAGCATGACGGGCCACCTGCTGGGCGGTGCCGGCGGTGTGGAAGCGGTGTTCACGGCGCTGGCCCTGCGGGACCAGTTTGCCCCGCCCACCATCCACTATGCGCAGCCGGACCCGGAGTGTGACCTGGACTATGTGCCCAATGTGGGCCGGGAAATGTCCATGACCTACGCGTTGAGCAACAGCCTGGGCTTTGGCGGCCACAACGCCTGCCTGCTGCTGCGCAAGTGGGAGGGCTGAACATGGCGGAACCTCGTACCGCGCGTGAAAACGCAAACAGCCTCACCTCGGAGCAGATCGCGGCCATCCTGCCGCACCGCTACCCGTTTGCACTGGTGGACCGCATCCTGGACTATGAACCGGGCCAGTGGGCCATCGGCCGCAAGTGTGTTTCCCGCAATGAGGAATTTTTCTGCGGCCACTTCCCAGGCCAGCCTGTCATGCCGGGCGTCCTCATCCTGGAAGCGCTGGCTCAGACCGGGGCCGTCGCGGCTCTCAGCCTGCCGGAAAACGCGGGCAAACTGGCCCTCTTTGGCGGCATCAAGAATGCACGCTTCCGCAAACAGGTCACGCCGGGGGATGTGCTCACCCTCCACTGTGAGCTGGTGGAACAGCGGGGCCCGGTGGGCATCGGCAAGGCGTCCGCCTATGTGGACGGCAAATGTGCCGCCACTGCCGAGCTGACCTTTGTGCTGACCGACCGCACCGAATAACAAAAACGAGAAAAGCACTCCGGAGCTGCAGAGATGCTGCGGCTCTGGGGTGCTTTTTTACCAAAAACAGGCGGCAGCGGGTAGCGCTCCCACAAGGTGTTTGAAATGGTGCATAAAATGCACAAAAATGGAAGAATATGCAGTACCATTTCTTGAACGGGGTTGCGCCGAAAAGCGTTTCGTGTTATGATTGTTCAAAGAAAGAAACAGACACCATCAGACGTTGACCGGAAGGAAGCAAACGAACCATGGCAAAGCTGGAAACGTGCGGAGGAAAGGGCTTGGCACAGCAGGGATCAAAAGATGCGCTTTTAGAGGAACTGGAAGACTTTTTGCGGGAAAACGCGGAACGGCGCTTGTGTATGGCGGCCGTGGATGTGGAGCATTTCAAGCTGGATGAGGCGGGCTGCAACTGGGAGCAGTACAGTCCCTCCATGCGGGAAAAGCTCAAGCAGCGCCAGCAGTTGCTCATTGAGATAGAGCGGGCGCTGCAGAACAAGGAATTCTGCTTTTACTTACAGCCCAAGTGCAACAGCATGACCCACGCCATTGTGGGGATGGAAGCGCTGGTGCGCTGGAACCACCCCACCCGGGGCATCGTGTCGCCCGGGGAGTTTGTGCCCCTGATGGAAGAGACGGGCCTCATCACCCGGCTGGACCTCTACCTGTGGGAAGAGGTCTGCCAGATGCTCCAAGGCTGGAAAGCCCGGAACGAGAACATGGTGCCCATCTCGGTCAATGTCTCCATTTCGGATATCGCGGCGCTGGATGTGGCGCAGGTGCTCTGGGAGCTGGTGCAGAAATATCAGCTGGAGCCCAAACTGCTGCTGGTGGAGATCACCGAGAGTATGCTGGCCCAAAACCTGAAAATGGTGGAAAACACCATCGCGGCCCTCCACCGCAAGGGCTTTGCCGTGCTGATGGATGATTTTGGCAGCGGCTATTCCTCCCTGAATATGCTCCGCAATACCAGCGTGGATGCCATCAAGCTGGATATGCAGTTCATCGTGCGGGACAGTGAAAGCAGCAAGGGCAGGCAGATCGTGGAATCGGTCATCGAGATGGCCAGGCGGCTGAACCTGCCCATCATCGCCGAGGGCGTGGAGACGCAGGAGCAGGTGTTCATGCTCCAGTCCATGGACTGCCTTTACACCCAGGGGTACTATTTTTATAAGCCCATGGCCGTGAAACAGGCCGAGGAGCTGCTTGCGCAGCCTGCCATGGAAAATTACTGGGACCTGCGCCGGGATATGACCCGCCGGAATTACAAGGCCTTTACGGGCGGTCTTGTGAGCGAAAAGAGTGCCATTACCCTGCAGGCGTTTCAGATCCTGGCCGATAACGCCCTGATGCTGGCCCGCCTGGATCTGGTTACAGGGGAATACCGCATCGTCAAGCGGGACGAACGGCTGATGGGGGTTCCCGAAGAGAAAACGCTTCAGCTGGAAAGCTACTGCGAGCAGCTGGTGGCCGAAAAAGCCATCCACCCGGAGGACGCAGCGCAGTTCCGCGCGCAGGCGAAGCTGGAGCTGCTTCAGGCGGCATTGTTCCGGGAGCGGCGCTCGGTGATCCGCCGCTGCCGCCAAATGGTGGCGGGGGAGTATGTCTGGGTACGCATCGAGGTGTTGCCCTGCAAAGACTGCAGCCCGGAAGACCCCTGGGCTGTGGTGGTCGCGCGGGAAGAATTTCCCGAGGAATAACGGTTTTATCAAGGCCCTCTGCCGTGGTGCAGGGGGCCTTGTGTGCTGTCTGACGGCAAAATCTAAAGCAAAGATTAAGATTTCCTAAGAAAAATCCAATGGAAAAGCCGGGCCGTTGCTGATATACTGAAAACGGTAAACTCTGGAAACGTGAAAAATGGGAGGAAACAAGATCATGGCGGCACAGACGATACTCATTGCGGAAGATGATCCGGACATCCGGGACGGTGTGCGCATTTTGCTGGCCGGGGAGGGCTACCATATCCTGGAGGCGGAAAACGGCACCCGGGCGCTGGAGATCTTCAACCCGGAAGTAGACCTGGTCATCCTGGACATCATGATGCCCGGCATGAGCGGGCTGCGAGTCTGCGAGGAGCTGCGCAAGGTGTCCACGGTGCCCATCCTGTTCCTGACGGCAAAATCGCAGGAATCGGACAAGCTGCTGGGCCTGACGGCGGGCGGCGATGATTACCTGCCAAAGCCGTTCTCCTTTGCGGAGCTCAGTGCCCGGGTCAAGGCTCTGCTGCGGCGGTACTGCGTCTATCAGGGCAAAGGGCAGGTGACTGCCCAGCCCGAAAACCTGAAGCTCATTTCCAATGGCGTCCAGCTGGCGCTGGACTGCAACCGGGTCTGGGTAGAAGAGCGGGAAGTGGACCTGACCGAGACGGAGTATAAAATCCTGCGGATGCTGATGCAGAACCCGGAGCGTATCTTCTCCGTGGAGATGATCTATGAGACCGTGTGGGGCGAGCCTTACTACTATACTTCCAACGGCACGGTCATGGTCCACATCCGCAACCTGCGGACAAAAATTGAAGCCGACCCTCAGAACCCCAAGCGGGTGTGTACCGTGTGGGGCAAAGGGTACCGGTTTGTGAGTGAGGAACAGGTATGAACAGACAGAGCCTCGTTGCAAAAATGCTCCACCTGCAGGTGGCGTCGGCGCTGGTGTGCATTCTGCTGTATTTTGCGCTCCTGTTTGCCACGCGAGCGGGGCTGAGTTACTACAATAACCACTCCGATATTCAGCAGCGCTCCATTGTCCGGCAGGTGGAACGATTTCAGAAATACGTTACAGCACAGGAGATCTCCGCAAAAGACACCCGGGCCATTGATGATTGGGTGGGGCAGCAGAGCTTTTTGCTGATGAACATTTACCGCGGGCATCGGATGCTCTACTCAAACTTTTCGTTCAGTTTTGGAGATGGCCAGGATGAGGAACGGGAAGCCGGTTCAAACTTTTCGTTCAGTTTTGGAGATGGCTCGGATGAGGAACGGGAATCCGGTGAGAGCTGGCAGGAGTTTTATCCTGTCCAATTCTCGGATGGCCCGGCCCAGGTACAGCTGTTCTGCAATGTGGTGCTCAACTGGTGGGTCCTGTTCAGTAAATTGCTGATCGTTTTCTGCGTGGGTGTGTTTCTGGTGGTGTTCTGGTTTGCCTGCCGCCGCATTGTGAAATATATCATCCAGCTCAGTGAGGAGATCCAGGCCATGGAGGGCGGCGACCTCGACCACCCCATCACCATCCGGGGAGATGATGAGCTGACGACGCTGGCCCGCTGCCTGGACTCCATGCGGGTCACCCTGCGCCAGCAGCAGGAGGAGGAAGCAAAGGCCTCCGCCAAGGTGAAGAACCTCATCACCGAAATGTCCCACGACCTGCGCACTCCGCTGACCACGCTGCTGCTGTATACCGAGATCGTCCGGAGCCGCAAATATGAGAACGACGCCCAGAAGGATGACTACCTGAACAAGATCGACACCAAGGCCCGGCAGCTCAAACAGCTGTCCGATAACCTGTTTGAGTATGCCCTTGTCACCCGGGACACCGTCGTTACATTGGACCCGCCAGCTTACTTCTCCCGCATTTTTGAGGAACCGCTGGCTGAGATGGTGGATACATTGCAGCAGCGTGGCTTTGCCTGTGCGCTGGACCTTGGCAGTGAGGACCTGATGCTGACGGTCAAGATGCAGTATATCCGCCGCGTTTTTGATAACATCACGTCCAATGCCATCAAGTATGCCGACCCCGGCCGGGAGATCTCCGTTACCTTTCGAAAGGAAGAAAAGTGGGTGGGCCTGCGTTTTGCAAACCATGTGCTGCCCGGCCAGCACCGGGAGGAAAGCACCCAGGTGGGCTTGACCAGCATTGAGACCATGATGGAAAAGATGAACGCGGTCTGCCGGGTGGAGCAGGGGACAGAGCAGTTTGCGATCACGCTGCTGTTTCCCATCACCTGAGAGCGCCGGAAACGGGTGTCAGCGCGGTTTCTGACGCGCTTTCATAAACTGTTCACGATTCTTAAGCCAAATTTAAGAAAATCCTCGGGAATTTCTGAAGAAAAGTCTGCTATAATTCCGTTGTATCATATAGAGGGGCATTTTGGAAGCCCCATCCCCCCGAAAAAAACCAGGAGGCCAATGTTTATGCTATTTAGAAAAAAGCCAGCGGAGGAACGCTCCCCGCAAGAACTGGAAATCGCGCTACAGGAAGCGGAAATGCCGCAAAAGGGCCTGAAGCCCTTCCTGCACAAAAATGGGAAGAAGCTGGTGGCCGTTCTGGTCATCGCGGCCATCCTCGTTGTGCTGCTGGTGCCCAAGGGCCAGAAGAAAGCGGTCAACGCGGAGACCGCGTATACCCAGGTGACGCCCGAGAACCGGGACATCACCAATGTGTACAGCGAATCAGGCGTGCTGAACGCCGCCAACAGCTACACCGTCAAGGCGACGGTCAAGGGCGATGTCCTGACCGCGGATTTTGAGGTGGGCGATGTGGTGGAAAAGGGCGCGGTCCTTTACACCATCGACAGCTCCGATGTCGTCAGCGGCGTGGAAAAGGCAGAGCTGAACCTCGGCCAGGCCCAGCGCAGCTACGATGACGCTGTGGACGCCCAGTACATCCGCACCGACATTGCCGGCACCGTCGCTTCCTTTAAAGTGCGGGTAGGCGATGCGGTCAACGCAGGGCAGGAAGTCGCCACCATCCGGGACGACACCACCTTGCTGCTGGAGCTGGAGTTCCCGGCGGCGGACGCCGCCAACTTTGCCGTGGGCCAGAGCGCGGAGGTGCTGCTGGACAGCACCTTTGAGGCCATCACCGGCAGCGTGCAGTCCGTCTCCGGTGCGGATACCCTCAGCAGCGGCAACCTGCTGGTCCGCACCGTGACCATCGCGGTCCGCAACACCGGCAACCTGACCGCTTCCCAGGCGGCCACTGCCACCATCAACGGCGTCAGCGCCCTGTCTTCCGCCCGGTTCAGCTACCAGCGTGAGCAGAGCGTTACCGCCCAGAACAGCGGCACCGTCTCCGCTCTCTGCGTCAAGGAGGGAGCTCAGGTCAGCGCCGACACGGCCCTGATCCAGCTCTCTGGCAATAACCTGACCAAGCAGGTGCTCAACGCCTCCGACAACCTGCGCAGCGCCGAGCTCTCTGTGGAAGACACCCAGAAGCAGGTGGACGATTACACCATCACCGCTCCCATCAGCGGCACGATCATTTCCAAGGATGTCAAGGTGGGTGATACCGTGGGCACCAGCACGGCAACGGCCGATACCATGTGCGTCATCTACGATATGAGCTACCTGGAAATGACCCTGAACGTGGACGAGCTGGACATCCTCAACATCAAGGAGGGCCAGAAAGCCACCATTACCGCCGATGCCGTTTCCGGCCAGACCTTTGAGGGCGTTGTTACCAGCATCTCCAAGGCAGGCACCACCACCGGCGGTACCACCACGTACCCCGTTACCATCCGCATCGACGAGATGGGCGACCTGCTGCCCGGCATGAACGCCACGGCAGAGATCGTGACCGAGAGCGCCGACAATGTTCTCTCGGTGCCCAATGCGGCCATCACCCGCGGCAATTACGTCCTTGTAACCAAGGATTCGCCCAGCGCCGCCAACGCGGATGACAGCATGGCCGCTCCGGACGGCTACGTTTACGTCAAGGTGGAGACCGGTGTCAGCGATGATGACTACATTGCCATCACCAGCGGCCTGACCGCGGAAGACACCGTGGCCTATGATTCCAGCTACAGCACCACCACCCTCGCCGGGGAGGATGTACAACTGGTGATGGACGGCGGTGATATGGGCGGCGGCCCCGGCGGTGCTCCTGGCGGCGGCCCGGGAGGTGGCCAGTAATGAGTGCACTCATTGAGTTTGACAACGTGTGCAAGTATTACCAGATGGGTGACACGACGGTCAAGGCTGCCGACCATATCTCCATGAAGATCAACAAAGGCGAGTTCGTGGCCATCGTCGGCCAGTCCGGCTCGGGCAAATCCACCTGCATGAACATCATCGGCTGCCTGGACGTGCCCACGGCGGGCACCTATCGGCTCAATGGCCGGGATGTGGGCAAGATGAACAAGAACGAGCTGGCCGAGATCCGCAACGAGATGCTGGGCTTCATCTTCCAGCAGTATAACCTGCTGCCCAAGCTCAGCCTGCTGGAAAACGTGGAAGTGCCGCTGGTGTACGCGGGCATCCCCCTGGCTGAGCGCAAGCGCCGCGCGACCGCCTCTCTTGAGCGGGTAGGGCTGGGCGATAAGCTCAAGAACAAGCCCAACCAGCTTTCCGGCGGCCAGCAGCAGCGTGTCTCCATTGCACGTGCTCTGGCGGGTAACCCGGCGGTCATTCTGGCCGACGAGCCCACCGGCGCGCTGGACAGCCACACCGGCCGCGAGGTGCTGGGGATGCTGCAGGAGCTGCACCGGCAGGGGAACACCGTGGTGCTCATCACCCACGACAACTCCATTGCGGTGCAGGCCCAGCGGATCATCCGGCTGGAGGATGGGCGTGTCGTCTACGACGGCGACGCCCACGCCCCGGAGGCGGTGGTCCAGCCCAACCTGGTCATCCCGGACCCGGTAAAACCACAGAATGAAACCAAACAGGAGGGCAGCGTATGATCTACGAAACCTTCCGTGAAGCCATCCAGAACATCTGGAGCAATAAATTCCGTACACTCCTTACCATGCTGGGCATCATCATTGGCGTGATGGCTGTTATGGTCATTGTGGGTCTGGGCAACGGTATGACCACCAGCATCCAGAACGAGTTTGCCGATATGGGCACCAACCTCCTGACCGTGCAGATCATGGGCTACGGCTCCCGTTCTGTCAAAGTCAAGGACTTCTATGAACTGGTGGAAAAAAACTCGGATGTCCTCGGGGCTGTTTCGCCCTCCATCAGTATGAGCGGAACGGTGAAAGTCGGTACGGACGATGACAGTTACAGCAGCACCTCCGTCAAAGGCGTCAGCGAAGTGTATCTGAACATGGATGGCTACACCATCGCGCAGGGCCGTCCCCTGAACTACGTGGACATGGACGCCAACAAAAAGGTCTGCATGGTAGGCGATTACATCAGCCGGGTGGGCTATGGCGGCAACGCCATTGGCCAGAGCATCAAGATCGGCAGAGAGTGGTACACCATTGTGGGCGTGCTGGAAGCCAAGATCGACGACCCCTCCAATCAGGAGGGCAGCAGCGACGACTGCATTTTTGTGCCCTACACCACGGCCATGCGTGTCTCTGGCATCAGCACGGCCAGTTCTTACGCGGTCCTTGTGTCCGATGAGGAGAATATCTCCAAGGGCAAGGCCATCATTGAGAATGGCCTGCAGGAGCTGCTTCACTCGGACAGCGGCTATATGGTCATCAGCCTGAGCGAGATGCTGGATATGATGACGAGCATGGTCAACATGGTGGTCACGGTCCTGACGGCCATTGCGGCCATCTCGCTGCTGGTCGGCGGCATCGGCATCATGAACATCATGATGGTCTCTGTTACCGAGCGCACCCGTGAGATCGGCATCCGCAAGGCACTGGGTGCCAAGGAAAGAACGATCCTGAGCCTGTTTGTGGTGGAGGCGGGCACAACGTCTGCTCTGGGCGGTATCATTGGCATTGGCCTGGGGTACAGCGTCTCAGCCATTGCCACCAAGGTCCTGGCCGTCATCATGACCGATATGCCCATTACGGTCACCCCCACCGCCGGCTCCATTGCCGTGGCCTTTGGCATCTCAGTGGGCATTGGCGTACTGTTTGGCTACCTGCCTGCAAAACGTGCCGCAAGCCTCAACCCCATTGAAGCTCTGAGATATGATTAACGCGCCCTCTCAGGCGCTCACGCGCCAGTTTTCCCCTTGGGAAAACCAAGCATACTGATTAAGGAGTGAAACTATGAAGAAACGCATTCTTGCGCTGCTGTTGGCGGTCTGCGTGGCCTGCTCCATGCTCATCCTGCCCGCCTCGGCCAGCGGCTCCAACACGGCAGTCCAGACAGCCGTTACGCTGGGCGGCCTGACCTCCGACCAGACGGCAAACCTGGCCGCACCGCTTACCCGTGGCGCGCTGACCAAACTGATGGTGGCGTTCTCCGCCTACCGGGAAAGCGCCAAGACCCAGGGCTCCACGGGTACCCTCTTTTCGGATGTGGGCAGCGGCTCCGCCTATGCGCCCTACGTCCGCATTGCGGTCCAGCAGGGCTGGATCAGCGGCTATACGGACGGCAGCTTCCGCCCGGACAATGCTGTCACGCTGGAAGAAGCCTGCACCGCAGTCCTCAAGCTGCTGGGCTATGACGTGACCACTCTCAGCGGTACGTTCCCGGCCGCACAGCTCAACAAGGCAAACGAGCTGGGCCTGCGGGACAACCTGACCAAGACCCAGGGCGAGGGGATGACGCTGGAAGACGGCGCTGTCCTGCTCTACAATGCCCTGACGGCCACCACCGCGGAGGGCAAAGTCTATGCCTCTTCGCTGGGCTTTACCGTGAACAACGGCGTGGTGGATGTCTCTTCCATCCTGCTCAGCAATGTCAAGGGCCCCTTTGTGGCGGGCCTGGGCACCCAGCTGCCCTTTGCACCCACGGCGGTCTACCGCAACGATACCGTGACCACGGACGCCACCCTCAACGCCTATGACGTTTACTACTACAACGAGACGGCCAAGACGGTATGGATCTACACCCGCAAGGCCGCAGGCCGCATCACGGCCGTGGCTCCCTCGGCCAATGCCCCCACTTCTGTTACCGTGGCAGGCACCGAGTACACCATCGCTTCCTCCTCTGTGGCGGCACAGCTCTCCGCTCTGAACGGCGGCGGCGTGGGCCAGGTGGTCACCCTGCTGCTGGGCATGAACGATGAAGCGGTTTCTGTCCTGACGGGCGACGCCGCCAACGAGGTGTTCTACGGCGTGGTCCAGACCACCAGCCGCAGCCTGGTGGAGAACAGCGGCCCGGATGTGCAGCAGACCGTGGCCGTTGCCTGCACCGATGGCGTGACCCGCAGCGTGAACGTGGACAAACAGTTCAACTATCCGGCAGGCAAGCTGGTGGCCATCACCGTGGATGAAAACGGTGAGAGCATCCAGAGCCTTGAGACCAAATCCACCAGCGGCACCGTCAACGCCGAGGGCACCGCCCTGGACAATACGGCCCTGGCCAGTAACGTGGAAATTCTGGACACGACTTCGGAGGGTTTGGCTGGGGCAGTTCGCCCCAGCCGCCTATCGGGGGTCACTCTGAGCGGCACGGACGTCAAATATTATACCACCAATGAAAAAGGCGAGATCGACCGCCTCATCCTCAGCGACGTGACGGGCGATCTGTGGGAGTACGCGGCACTGGATGGCATCCAGGCAGCCACCGATTATGCGGGCAGCAAGATCGACGAGAAAATCAACGAGAAAGTTTCCTCTTCCTCTTCGACAAGCTCGTCTCTGGCAGGTATGACCACGACCACCGAGGATGACGACCAGAAAGCCAAGCAGACCGCGCTGGATGTGCGCAACATCCTGCTGCCCAGCACCAGCGATGTGCTGTATGGTCTGGTGGATGGCAGCATCGTCAGCACCACCTGGAACCAGCTCACCGGCAGCACCGACCGGTTGGCTTCCTACGTGCTGAAAAAGGTGGGCAACAATGTAGGCGGCGTGGCAGGCAATATCATTGATTACTTTGCCTCCGGTGCCAACTATGTCTGCTATGTCAACGGCAAGCAGGTCACCTATACCACTTCGGTCAAGTACCCGGTCATCGCGGGCGGCGTGGCCATTGGCAAATCCGCCGACGGCAAAAAAGTCAACGCGATGGTCCAGCTTTCCCCGGTGGTGGTGGAGAAACTGGGCGCCGGCTGGGTCATGAAAGGGGATACCCGCTATGAGACCGCCGACGACATCCAGGTCTATCTGTGGAACCAGGGAACTTATTACAAAGTTTCTCTGGCCGACCTCAATCCCCAGGATTACAAACTGATCGGCTGGTACGATAACCAGGGCCATTCCGCAGGCAATAAGATCCGCCTGCTGGTAGCCGTGCGCACCAACTAAAAGCGAAACAGAACCAAAGCCCCTGCGCAGGAGTTTCTCTTGCGCAGGGGCTTTTTGGCATTGGGTAGCTTGAGCGAGCGACAACCACCAGCTCCGCTGGTGGAGTAGAAAATGCTTTAGCTATAAGATTCGAGCGAAGCGAGATGACAAAGAAATTGTCATCTTAGAAGATGCACTTTATGATACTGCTCGTTAGAGCAGTAGGGCAAGTAATGCAGATGAAAGATGCTTGCTCGTGGCCCCTTGCAGGGGCTTTGCCAGTA
>ERZ779875.1873-NODE-1873-length-12519-cov-2.822770_pt1 | contig 12519 bp, 15 predicted proteins | sample MGYA00511246_ERZ779875 | MGnify/ENA primary metagenome ERZ779875 (study PRJEB29588, sample SAMEA2155093) | human gut metagenome | biome: human gut; feature: human-associated habitat; material: faeces | place: Denmark | collected 2008/2010 ... | reverse complement strand
TCAAACCGCGGATCCATGGGCTGCGTGGCGTCCCGCGCCTTCGCAAGCCACGTCGTCGAAACGCCGCCTGTGCCGACGGAGAGTTTTTCCAAGGATTTTTCAAACGTCGGCATCATGCCGAAAACCCCGATCGACCCCGTCACCGTCACCGGATCCGCCACGATTTTGTCCGCGGCAAGCGACACCCAGTAGCCGCCGGACGCTGCGTAGTCACCCATACTGACGATGACGGGTTTGCCTGCCTCACGCACGAGCTCCAACTCACGGCGGATCATTTCACTCGCTACGGCACTGCCCCCGGGGCTGTTTACCCGAAGCACCAGGGCCGCGGCATTCGGATCCTGCCGCACCGTACGAATATCGGACGCCATCGTCCGATCCCCGACGCCCGACACACCGGATTCGCCGTCGCGGATTTCGCCTTCCAACGTCACCACCGCCACGTACTTGCCGACGGTGTCCGTTTCCGTCAAAGCTGCAAGGTAATCCCGGTAATCAATCGTCTTCGGGAGATCCCCTTTCTTTCCTCCCTGGCGCTCTAAAAGCAGATTGTTGACTTCGTCGCGTGTTTTGAGCCCGTCCACCAAATTCGCTTTAAGTGCCACGGCACTCAAGTCGCCCCCCGAATCCTTCAGGAGTTTAGGAAGAGATTCGATGACCCCGGAAACGGCGCCCGGCAGCAAGCCGCGCGCCATCTGAATGGAATCCTGCATTTGAGCCCAAGCATCATCCATCCACGCGTGATCGGCTTTCAGAGACTCCGCAGACGGCCCGTTTCTCACATAGGCTTCCGGGAAGGTTTTGTAGGCCCCTGCCTTAAAGACATGCACCGTCACACCGGCTTTTTTGAGAAGCTCCCCCCAGTAAAGCCGGGAACTGCCGATCCCCGTCAAAAGAACTTGTCCCATGGGATGCAGGTACAGGTCACTTGCATGCGCCGCCACGGCGTACTGCCGCTGAGAAAAGCCGCCGGACCACACCGTGATGCGGCGCCCCGTCGCTTTGTAGCGATCCATCGCCAGCCCGATTTCGTGAATGGACGCCATGCCGATCGACTGCAGATCGTCCAACCGCATCAGCAGGCCCGAAATCCGCTTATCCTTAGCCGCCCGGTCAATCGCTTCAATCACGTCCCGCAACTGCGTCTGCTCCGTTGTCCCGGCCATGAGCCGCGTGAGCGACACACGCTTGGCGGCGGACGCCCCGGATTCCACCACACTCCCTTCTAAGGGGACGACGAGAATGGCCCCTTCGGGCACTTCCGGCGTATGAAAAAGAAACGCCGCCGTTCCCAACATCAATCCCAAAATCATCAGGAACACCAAATTCACGCAGGCACGGCGCAGAAAATTTACGGTCTTCCATAAGGCTTGAAAGACGTCCTTCACAAAGCGGATCATGGTGTCGTTCCTCAGTGATACCGGCCGTCAATCAGCCGGACGACCGGCGCCGCGGGCTTTCTTGCCGTTAAATGCGGCAGATCTTTCAACGTGCGGATAACGCTGTCCACGTAAAAGGGACGCTCCACCGCACGATTCCGGCCCGCGTTTCCGATGCACCACACAGTCTGCATGCCGAGTTTCTTGGCACTTCTGAGGTTACGCAGACTGTCTTCCACCAACACGCAGTCGCGCGGCACGGCGCCCCCTAAGCGCGCAGCGGCATAAAGAAGCGCGGTATCGGGTTTGCAGCGCCAGCGCCCCAAGAGATGCATGTCTTCCGACGTCAGCACCCCGGCAAAAAGATCCCGGCAGTGCAGCGTTTCCAAAACCTGATGCGCGTAGTGTCGGGGACCGTTCGTGAGCACCACTTTCTTCCCGGGGAGCTGCTGCAGCCATCGGCGCAGCTGATTTTTGTCCGCCCGCGTCTTCACCAAGGGGGGCACCGGGAAACTGTGCGTCGCCGGCAGAAATTCTTCCGGCCGAATGCCGTGGTGCTTCGCAAGTCCCAGAAATGTCGCCCCGTACTCAGACCAATAATGTTCCTGCAGGCGCTGTCCTTCGGCCACCGTCACGCCCAAACGATCCGCCACAAAGTGACGCATTGCGGCATGAATCGCATCAAACATCCCGGCCGACGCGCAGTAAAGCGTGTCGTCCATGTCAAAAATCCAAAGTTTCGGAGGTCGGATCGCACGAACGGCGTCTGACAACTGCAGATCAGGCGTAAACAAGGTAAAAACCCGGAAGAAATTCAAATCGGTCGAATTGTATCGCAGGCGACAACCACCCTTCTCAGCATCCATCGCCCATTAAGCAGAAATTTCTAATGAACGTTTACCTACAGAAACTCACCCAAGCCACCATGAGTTATTTTGACGTCAGTCAGAACGAACCTGAAAAGTTTTTCCACGGTTTTGTCCTGGGTCTTCTCACCTCGCTGCAGAACCGCTTTGTTCTCACGAGCAACCGTGAAAGCGGTTTGGGGCGTTACGATATCCTGCTTGAACCGATTGACCGACAGCGGGATCTGGCTTATATCATTGAATTTAAAACCGTGTTCGACGTTACGAAGTTGAAAGAAGCCGTGAGTTCGGCCCTTCAGCAGATACGCGACAAAGCCTACGCCGCGCAGTTGACCGCACGTGGAATTGATAAAAACCGCATCCGTGCCTACGGCATTGCCTTTGCCGGAAAACACGTTCTCGTAGGAACCGCCTCTGTGCCTGCGACCGCCAGATAAGCAAAACGGCGCCCGAATCCCACGACTCGAGGCGCCGTTCTTGTCAGAACCTAATCAAAGCACGTAGCGCGACAGATCTTCGTCCGCTGCGAGTTCTCCGAGCTTGTCCTTCACATAGTCCGCCGTAATTTCCAGCGTCATCGAGGACTTGTTCCCCGCTTCGTAGCTCACTTCTTCCAGAAGCTTTTCCATCACGGTGTGCAGACGCCGCGCCCCGATGTTTTCCGTGCGTTCGTTCACTTCGTACGCATAACGGGCGATGTGGCGGATGGCATCCGGCGTAAACGTTACTTCAGCGCCGTCGGCGGCGAGCAGTGCCTGGTACTGCTTCACAAGAGAGCAGTCCGTCGCCGTGAGAATCCGTTCGAAGTCTTCCGCCGTGAGGCTTGCCAATTCCACGCGGATCGGAAGTCGCCCCTGCAGTTCCGGCACCAAGTCCGAGGGCTTGGAGAGGTGGAAAGCGCCGGAAGCAATAAAGAGGATGTGATCCGTCTTCACCCAACCGTACTTCGTGCGCACGGTCGTCCCTTCGATCAGGGGCAGGAGATCGCGCTGCACGCCTTCGCGGGAGACGTCGCCCCCGGAAGAAACGTCGCTTCCCTTGGCGATCTTGTCAATTTCGTCAATGAAGACAATGCCGTTGTTTTCCACGTTTTCAATGGCTTCGCGCGTGCATTCGTTCTTGTCAACGAGTTTAGAGGCCTCTTCATCCGTGTAAAGTTCCATCACTTCCTTGACGGGCATGCGGCGCTTTTCACGGTTCTGCTGCTTCATCTTTTCAAAAAGACCCTGCAGCTGCGTTTCCATGTCGTCCATCCCCTCGGGGGCAAGCACGTTGAAAGTGGGTCCCTGCGCTTCCACGTCCGCTTCCACCGTCTTCTCGTCCAGACGCCCGGCGCGCAGATCCTCACGGAAACGGCGTCGTGCCGCGTTTTCTTCAGGCTTGACGGGGTTGCCGTTCTCATCAGTCACGTCCTTGGGGGGCGGCACGAGAAGGTTCAGGACGCGTTCGACCGCGGCGTCGTACGCCTGCTGCTGCACCTTCTTTTTTTTCGTTTCGCGCATCAACTTCATGCCGGCTTCCATCAAGTCCTTGATGATGGATTCCACGTTGCGGCCGACGTAGCCCACTTCGGTGAATTTCGTCGCTTCCGTCTTCACGAAGGGCGCATCCGTCAGTTTCGCGAGTCGCCGGGCAATTTCCGTCTTACCGACGCCCGTGGGCCCGATCATGAGAATGTTTTTCGGGGTGATTTCCGAATGCAGAGGTTCGGCGACGCGGGCACGGCGCCAGCGGTTGCGCAGCGCAACGGCGACGGCCTTTTTCGCCGCGTTCTGTCCCACGATGTACTTATCCAATTCGCTCACGATTTCGCGCGGCGTCATCATCGATTCGTTCGTCATGTCGATTCTTTTTCCGGTCAGGTCAAAATTACTGTGCCTTGCCGATCACTTCGCAGGTCACGTTCTGGTTGGTGTAGATGCAGAGGTCGCCCGCGATTGCAAGGGAAGCCTTCGCAATCGCTTCAGCGTCCATCTCGGTGTGCTGAGCGAGAGCGCGGGCCGCGGAAATCGCATAGGCGCCCCCCGAACCGATGGCGGCAATGCCGTTTTCGGGTTCGATGATGTCGCCGTTTCCGGAAAGGATAAGCGTCATGTCGGCGTCGGCGACGATCATCATGGCTTCCAAATGCCGAAGCGCCCGGTCCGTACGCCATTCCTTAGCCAATTCCACCGCGGCGCGCATCAGAATGCCGGAATGCTTCTCGAGCTTTCCTTCAAATCGCTCCACGAGCGTAAAGGCGTCTGCGGTCGCGCCGGCAAAACCCACCAGAATCTTGTCGTGATACACCCGACGCACTTTCCGCGCCGTGCCCTTGAAAACGATGTTTCCCAATGTCACCTGGCCGTCGCCCGCCATGGCGGCAACGCCGTTGCGGCGCACGCAGAGAATGGTGGTTCCGTGAAACTGTTCCATTGTTTGATCTTCAGAAGTAAAAAAAGAAAGAGTATGGAGCTTAACGGTCAGAAACGAAAAAGGGAAAGCTTGTTGCCTTCCCTTGCAATTTTCCTGAGCGGACGCCGGAAAAATCAGTCGCCGAACATCTTCTGCTTGATTTCGCGGCGCTGCTGCGCTTCAAGCGACAGGGTCGCCGTCGGACGCGCGATGAGACGCGCGACGCCGATGGGTTCCCCGGTTTCTTCGCACCAGCCGTAGTCACCGTCTTCGATGCGCTTCAAAGCGGCCTTTACTTTTTTGAGAAGCTTACGTTCGCGATCGCGCGTACGCAGTTCGAGCGCATGCTCTTCTTCGATCGTCGCGCGGTCGGCGGGATCAGGCACCACGGTCGTCTCGCGCAGCGTTTCCGTCGTCTTGTCGGCGTTTTTCTGCAGTTCGTTTTCCATCTGGGTAAGACGGTGCTTGAAAAACGCCAACTGCGCGTCGTTCATGTAGTCGTCTTCGCCCATCGCCAGGATTTCCTGCTCGGTGAGAAGTTTCTTGGTTGCCATGATGTTTCTCTAACAAATAAAAGCTGTTTTGGGAAAACTGTCACTGAAATACCAAGGGAACCGCCCGGAGGTTCCGCGAGGAGTCTTTTCCCTCGACCTTGAAAAGGGGGCGAAGGATAGCACAGCCGCCCCCGTTTGCCTAGCCTTCAGTTGATTTCGCGGCAGAATTCGCCATATCGTCGGCGCCCTCCGTCGCAAGACACGTCGTAAAGCCCTCCAAAATCGCCTTCTGCGGGAGTTTGCGGCCGATGATGACGATCTTGTTCTGCGGCTTATGATCCGCATCCCACACGCCCACGGGGTCGGCGGAACAAACCATGTGCACGCCCTGCAGCACCCAGCGCTGATCGGTCTGCGCGAACCAAAGCACGCCCTTATAACGGAGCATGTCCTGGCCGTACACCGACACCAAGCTCTGCAGATACTGCTCAAAGCGCACGGCATCCAAAGGCTTGTCGCTTTCAAAAACAAACGCCGCCACGTCTTCGTTGTGGTGATGGTGATGCGCCCCGGTGAGGAACGTGGGATCAATGTCGAGAACGTCGTTCATATTAAAGCCGCAGAGATTCAGAACCTTCTCCACGGGAACGTTCCCCATGTTCACCTTTTCAATGGGCACCCGGGGGTTGATGGCGACGATGCGTTCACGGAGTTTCGCAAAGTCTTCGTCCGTCACCAAATCCGTCTTACTTACGAAAATACGATCCGCAAAACCAATCTGATCCTTACTTTCGGGCTGGGTGTCGAGAGTTTCGTTCCCGTGCTTCGCGTCCACGATCGTCACGACGCCGTCCAAACGGTAGTACGCCGCCACGGCATCGTCCATGAAGAACGTCTGGCAGACGGGGCCGGGGTTGGCGACCCCCGTCGTTTCAATGACGACGTAGTCAAAATCGATTTCGCCCTTGGCGCGGCGCAGCCGCAGATCCGTGAGAATCCTCGACAGGTCGCCGCGTATCGTGCAGCAGATGCAGCCGTTATTCATCGACACGATCTGCTCCTTGCCGTTGTGCACGAGAAGTTCGTTGTCGATTCCCTCTTCACCGAATTCGTTTTCAATGACGGCGATCTTGTGTTTGTGGTCTTCCGTCAGAATGCGGTTTAAAAGCGTCGTCTTTCCGGCGCCGAGAAAGCCCGTCAGAATCGTGACCGGAATTTCGGGTTCCGGCATCCCCATCGGTTCGTTCTGCATCGCACTGTCCTTTTCGTCTAAAAGGAAAACGCCTCTTCCGTTCGGAAAAAGCGTTCCAAAGTTTTCGTTATATGGGGGCGGCGGTTCCCGTTTTCAAGAGCTGCCGCTTTTTTCTTCGCAGGAAATCAGCGCACCTCAAGGTGCAGACCCTTTAGATATTCCCCTTCGGGGTACGTCATCAGAAGCGGATGATCCACCCCGGCCCCAAAGCGCGCCGTGCACCAGGCGTCCTTACCGGAATCGATGACGGCCCCGGCCACGATCTTCTGGAAAAGATCCGGATTGATGGCGCCCGAGCACGAGAACGTAAAGAGGTGGCCGCCGGCCGTGAGAAGCCGCAGTCCGTTCAGATTGATGTCCTTATAGGCGCGCGCCGCGCGTTCCACATGAAAGTGGCTCGAAGCAAATTTCGGCGGATCAAGAATGACGAGATCAAAGGTTTCACCCCGTTCCCGGGCTTCGCGAAGGTAGGCAAAGACGTCGGCTTCCACCCACTTCATCTGCGCTTCGGTAAACCCATTCAGATCGGCGTTGCGTTTGGCCTGCGCCAAGGCTTCGGCGGAACTATCGACGCTCACCACTTCCGCGGCGCCCCCCAAGGCAAGCGCCAGAGAAAAGCCCCCGGTGTAGCAGAAGCAATTCAACGCCCGCAGCTTGCGACCGTGCGTCTTTTCAAAGTCCCGCGCCAACTGTTGAGCGGCGAGCCGGCTTTCGCGCTGATCGACGTAAAAACCGGTTTTGTGCCCCAGACGAACGTTGACGCCGTACTTCACGCCGTCTTCCGCGACTTCAATCAATTCCGGAGGTTCTTCGCCGGCCAGAACCCCCGTATGCACCGCAAGCCCTTCCCGCTGACGCGTCGCCGCGTCCGACCGGTCAAAGAGTCCCTTGGCGCCCGTCATCGCCATCAGATCCGCCACGATTTCGTCCCGGCGGCGTTCGGTACCGGCGCTCTGAAACTGCGTCACGAGCCAGTCGCCGTACTGATCAACGATCAACCCGGGGATACCGTCGGCTTCGCCGAACACGATACGGCGCGCGCTCGTGCGGGCGAGCAGCCCCTCGCGCGCCTTCACGGCCTTTTCAAGACGAGCACGCAGAAATTCCGGCACTTCCGTATTTTCCGCTTCGTCAAACGACCACATGCGCACCCGCAGCGTCGATTTCGGCGAATATGCGCCGTAACCCAAAAAGCGCCCATCCGCCGCCGTTACCTTCACCGTTTCACCGGAATCGGGCTTACCCGCAACGCGGCCGACGGCCGTGTCGTACACCCACGGATGACGACGCAGAAGGCTTTTTTCCTTTCCTTTTTTAAGCTGTACTTCAATCATGATGTTTCACTCTTACGCCTGAGGCGTCCTTAATTGTTCCGTATCCACCGTGCCGGCAAAGACCGTTACGGCAGGGCCCGTCAGAAAAACGGGGTGTCCCTCGCCGGCCCACGCAATGCCGAGCGTGCCGCCCTTCATCGCGATTTCCACCCGGTCGTCCAACAAACCGCGCCGCATTCCCGCTACGGCCGCCGCCGAGGCCCCGGTACCGCAGGCCAAGGTTTCCCCGGCGCCGCGTTCGTAAACACGCAGATTGGCATGACGCCGATCCTCAACCTGCAGGAAACCGACGTTCACCTTATGCGCAAAATCAGGCTGCACCTGCAAGTCCGCACCGATTGCCGCCACCGGGGCCGTCGCCGTATCGTCCGTCACCAAAACCGCATGGGGATTACCCATCGAGACGACCGACAGCCAAACGTCCCCGGCGGACGTCGTCACGCGCCGCAGGGTGTCTTTTCCTTCTCGCCGCGCTTCATGCCGGGCCGCATCAAATCCGCTGGCCGCGGGATCCAAGACGGGCACGCCCATATTGACCGTCACGCGGCCGTCCGCCTCCGCCTTAAGAACGATGCGCCCCGCTTTCGTGTCACAGACGATGCTCGTTTTGTCCGTGAGCCCCGCTTCGCGCACAAACACTGCAAAACAACGAGCCCCGTTGCCGCACATTTCCACTTCGCCGCCGTCGGCGTTGAAAATCCGGTACTTAAAGTCAGTCCCTGCCGTTTCCGGCTTTTCCACCACCAGAAGCTGATCGAACCCGACGCCGAAACGGCGGTCGGCAAGGCGGCGGATCTCGTCGGCCGTGAGACGAAACGGCGTCTCAACAGCGTTTACAACCATAAAGTCGTTGCCTGCGCCCTGCATTTTGACAAAAGGCAGAATCATGCGTCCATCCTTTCCTTTAATACACCGAAGGTTCGCCCTCAGGTCGCGTTTTGAAGCGCCGGTGCGTCCACAAATACTGATCCGGCAGTTTCCGAATCCAGTTTTCCAATTCCGTCACGATGCGCACGGTGTCGGCCGTATCGTCTCCCGTAGGGTAGTCGTCCCACGGACGACTCACATGCACCGTGTACCCCGAGGGCGTCATTTCCGCAATGCAGAGACAGACCTTGGCACGGGTAATTTTCGCAAGACGCCCGCACATTGCCAACGTAGCTGCCGGCACCCCGAAAAACGGCACAAAGATCGCGTCCTTCGCCCCAAAATCCATATCCGGCAAATAGTAAAAGGGCATGTTCTGCCGCATCGCGCGGATGACTTCCATCAAGTCGTGCTTCCCGCGCCCCTTTTCAATCAGCACGGGATCTGAAAACCGTTTGCGCCCGGCCAGTGCCGCGGCATCCCACGCAGGGTTGCGCTGCTTCTGGTAAAGCGACACGCCGCGCACGTGAAGGTTAAAGGCGATCCCTGCGGCATCGAGTCCCGCAAAGTGCGGCGCCACGATAATGAGGGGGCCATGGGCCTCCGTCACATTCTCCAAGCCTTCGAATTTGACCAACCGGGAAATGTCGTCAGCCGATCCTGCCCACAGCACCCCGTGATCCAGGGCCGCCCGCGCCAAATGCACGTAGGTCGACTTCGCAATCCGCCGGCGCTCCGCTTCCGTTTTCTCAGGAAAACAGAGCGCGAGATTCGTCATCGTCACGTGGCGGCGCTTGGGGATCGCCCACCACAAAAGCGCCGCCAGCCCCTTTGCCATCCCGCACCGCACGGAAAGCGGCACGTGCACAAGGGACTTCACCACTCCGATCCAAAACTGCGCCAAAAGCGTATTGAGGGTTTTCATGCCGCAGCCTCCGCCGGTTTTTTTACGCCCTTGGGGCACTTGTAGCGGTTGTAATTCCAGATGTACTGCTCGGGCGCCTCGTAAATCGCGGCTTCAATCTGCCGGTTCATCGCTTCGACGCCCGCTTTCATATCGTCATCGCCCTCGTCCGCTTCCGGCAGTTCCCAACGACGCAAATGCACTTCCCAGCCTTTGCCCGGGTGGCGCACCGTCCAAACGATAAAAAGCGCCGCATCAAACTGCCGCGCCATTTTGACGGGAAACGTCATCGTAAAAGCCGGCCGCCCGAAAAACGAAGCCCACACGCCTTCGCCGCGCCCAGGCACCTGATCAGGCAGACACCCCAAAGCGCCGCCCGCGCGCATCGCGCGGATGATTTTCCGCACACCCGACAAATCCGCGGGAGCCGGATCCATGCCTTCGCGGAGGCGTCCGTTGGCAACGGTTTTCCGCACAAATTTCTGCTTAGGTTCCCTATAAAGGATCGTGAATTTCTTTCCCAGGGGCTTTAAGCACTTTTCGTACACCCAGATGGGGCTTACTTCGTAGCAGCCCACGTGCGGCGTCATGAAAATCAGGCTCTTACCTTCGGCAACTGCCTCGGCCACAATTTTGGCTGCGGATTCGTCTTCAGCGATGTGTGCCATCACGTCCGCATTCGAGCGCTTCCACACCCACGCCATTTCCACGGCTTGCATGCCGGCGTGGCGCACTGCCACGGGCATCACCCGGTCTTCATCGAGCCCTGCCTGCCGAAGGTTCGTACGAAGTTTTCGACGATACGTGGGACCGAACCAAAACGCGCACACCCCCAGAAAAGCACCCAAGCGGTGCAGCACGGAAAGCGGCAGCAGACTGACTAATTTAAGGAGTGCGTCCATCGCAATGTTCGGGCAGCGTCGGTGCCGCCCTCTGTCAACTCATCGGAAACGGCTTATTTTAGCGGGGAACCGAGCACTTTCGGCACCTCAGAAAAGATGCCGTAAAAGGGCATTCAACGCCACGGCAAGCGCCGTCATCACCGCCAAGTTGAGTTTTTTTGCGAGAAACACCACGACAATCAGCGTCACCAAGTCCGCGGGATTCGTCGTCATAAAGGCGGGGGCCACCACCGACCCCATGACACACCCCGGCGCCGCATCCAAAAGTTTTCTCGTCTGCGGCGACAGTTTTTTTCCTTAAAAAGAGGTACCCCAAAAGACGCGACGAATAGGTGGCAGCACACATGCCGAGAACGGTGATGACTTCCGCGAGCGTGAGATTAAACATAGTCACCCTCCGCCGTAATGAGAAGCCACGCCGCCAAGAGTCCCGCAAGAGATCCCACGGCAACGCTCACGCCCGAAAACCACACCAAGGACGACAAGCCGGCTGCCGCGGCACTCACGGCCCACGGCAGACATTTTTTCGTGCCCGGCCACATGGAAGCTAAAATCGAAATGAAGATCACAGGGAACGCCATGCCGATGCCTCAATCCGAGAGGTCGCCCACGCCGCTGCCGACCGCAGCACCGATAAAGGCGCAGCCCCACCAATTGAACCACAGCGACAGGCCTACGCCCATATGAAAGGGGAACGAAAAAGCCGCTGCGTCCGGCACACCTGCCTTGCGCCTTTTGTCGATATCCTGCATCGAGAGTGCCCAAGTCTCGTCGCACATGATGAAAAAGACCGCGAGCGCTTTGGGAAGCGACAATTGAGTCACGTAAGGCGTGAGTGCCGCCGACAACATGATGTGGCGGCTGTTGATGAGCCACGTCGTGAGGATGATAGCCAAAATCGGCGACGTGGCCGACCACAGGGCCAGAGCGGCAAATTCCGAACCGCCTGCAAAATTAATGGCCGTCATGAGTCCCACGCCGACCGCGGACATGCCGGTCTGAGCCCTCGTTGCGCCCAAAATCAACGCGATCGGAACAAAACCGATCGTCATCGGCAGCGACGCCTTGATGCCGCGCAGAACTTCAGCGGCCGTGGCAATGTTCTTCGTACGTGTCATGGAAAAAATTCGTCTGAAATTCAGAGCGCCGCACGATACGCTATCCGTTTTGCCGCCGCAACCCGCCCCTATAAAAAGCCTGTCGACCGAAGCTGACAGGCGAAACGGAGCGCCTTCAGGCGTGCCGAATTTTGGATAACGGTCTGGAATACTCCGTGAGTTTAGGAACTCTTCACAAACAAGTTCACTTCATCCAATGCCCTATGCGGACGCCGTCGTCCCGAGTCACGTCGTTGCGGCGGCAGTAATCCTGAAATTCTTCGCTGTGCGCGCCCATTTCCCGTAGCGCCGCCACGGCGCCCAAGACTCGCAACGGCGTCCAACCTAAGAGGAGCGCCGATTCCGAAGGCTGCGACAAGGCCGCTTTAGCGGCCAAATCCGTGCCGTTCTGCGCATACCAATTGCCAACCGAGGTCATCGTGTTGCCTCCTTTTCTCCGTACCGATCTGTCGTCGGTTGTTTGTACCGAGCGCGGCAGAAAGTGCCGCTGAATACACTGATTTTCAGTGCACTCAATCAAAACAACGAGGTACCGAAAGAATTGAGACGCATTTCGAAATGCCAACTTACGCAACGAAGAAGTAGCCAACTTACGCAACGAAGAAGTAGCCAACTTACGCAACGAAAAAGTAGCCAACTTACGCAACGAAAAAGTAGCCAACTTTACAAAATCATTTATAATCAACAATATCAATTGAATTATTTCTGGACAAAATCTATGGCTACCGTTTACAAAAAACGTATTCTTGACTCATTGCTTGAACGCGCGTTGTCCGGCATCGGCGCCGTCGTTATCGAAGGCCCCAAAGGTTGTGGGAAAACCACAACCGGACTGCAGCTTGCCAAAAGCAAACTGATGCTAGTACATCGTTCGCGAAATACGTTAATTAATTGATCAATCCTCTTATCCTTCGTTGTGAGCCTGCAATAAGCGAGGACTACCCTGTGAAAGCAGACTCTATATCCTCAAGCTTCCATTTCCAGCGATAAACCACCCTCTCTTCGTTGG
>ERZ779875.1863-NODE-1863-length-12576-cov-5.441898_pt1 | contig 12576 bp, 12 predicted proteins | sample MGYA00511246_ERZ779875 | MGnify/ENA primary metagenome ERZ779875 (study PRJEB29588, sample SAMEA2155093) | human gut metagenome | biome: human gut; feature: human-associated habitat; material: faeces | place: Denmark | collected 2008/2010 ... | reverse complement strand
TTCTTATGGAGCGGGAAACGAGATTCGAACTCGCGACGTTTACCTTGGCAAGGTAACGCTCTACCACTGAGCCATTCCCGCATTGGTGGGAACAATAGGGCTCGAACCTATGACCCCCTGCTTGTAAGGCAGATGCTCTCCCAACTGAGCTATGCTCCCGTGACACTCAATGCTTATATACTATATCAAATTTCTTTCAACATTGCAAGCATTTTGCATGGTGTTTCGTAAAAATTTTTAAATTTTTTTTCGAGCCTCTACGGCAAGCATGTCGACAAAGAATAATACAATCGTTGCCAAAACGCCGCCGCTTCGCCCGTCAGTCCTCGTCAAACGGTATAAAATATTCGGGTCTGTGGAAACAGCCGCACATCGTCGGATTCATCGCAAGAAGATTCTTCTCGGGCGTTCCGCCCTCCGTCTCTATTCTGTACGCGTTAAAAACCACTTCGACATTTTCTTTTACGCCTATCGCCTCGTCGGGAATTCTGATCTCCACCGAATAGCCGTTTTTGTAGTCCGTAACGTCTGCCTCGAACGCCTTGTCGAGCATCTTCGCCGAAAACGCGCCGTTATCGTAATCAATCGCGGCGAAAAATACGGTGCCGTTCGGCGCGACCTCTATTTCATAATATTCGTTTCTGTTGCCGCCCGTACATATAAAAAGTTCGACGACGTCACCGCGATATATCGGCTCGTTGTCCTCCGAGTATGCGGAAAATTTCTTCGAGTTTTCGCAATCGAATTTAAACCTCATACCGCCCGCGTATCTGTCGCAATTCAAAGTCGTTTTAAAAGGCGTTGTTTCGCCCGTTTTATTGTCTCTCAACTCTCTGTACATAACTTTATTTTAGCACCGCTTGTTTCTTTTGTCAAATCAATGACTTGATTTTTTTTCTGTTTTGGCGTAATATATAGTTATGGAAAGAAACGTTTTCGAAAACGCGAGACTTTTAAGAAGAATCGTCTCCGTACATAATCTCTTCGGCGCGAGTTGGTACACGCCGCTCGAAAGTCAAAAGAGCCGAATAAAATACCCTGCGTTTTCGCTAATCTACTGTGAAAAAGGCGAACTCTTTATAGAGATAAAAAACAAAACTTTCGCCGTGCAGGACGGCGACTGTCTGTTTATCGCCCCATTTACCGAATACGTTATTTCGTCGAGACAGAAAGGCGTAAGAATGTTCTACGCGGTGTTTTCGGTTAAGGAAAACTCTATTTCGCTGTTTTGCGAACAACTTATCACGCTCACGCCTTTTTCAAGGAATCTGCTCGTAAGGCTCGGAAAACTTGCGGACGAATTTTTTATTTCCAACAAAACCGCCTCGCTCGTAAAACTGCCCGAACCGAAAGACGACGTAAGCGCGTTTACCGAACAAAGCGTTAAAGAGATACTCGAACTTTTCATAATAGAATGTATAAAACCCGTCGATAAGTCGATTATCTCGCAATTTTCGGAAGAAACGGCAACAACGGAATCAAAGAAAATAACCTCGAACATATACTCGTATCTTGCTAAAAACGTATACGAGCGAATAACTCTCGACGACGTAGCGGAAGCGTTGTATTTCTCGAAGTCGTATATAAAGACGGCGTTCAAAAAGGAGACGGGCAAGACGATAATGGAAGCGTTCAACGACCTGAAAATCGAAGAAGCGAAAAAACTTATCGAAAGCGGTATGCCGATGAACGAGATAGCGGAAAAACTGTCTTTTTGCAGTAAAAACTATTTTTCGACTTTATTTAAAGCGAGAAGCGGGCAGACCCCGACGGAATACCGCAAATCGCTTTTATAAAAGACAAACAATTATAAAGGGTAGCCTTGTAGGGCTACCCTTTAATTTCTATTAAACGTTGATATTGCAGAGATTATCAATAATTACGCTCTGTAAAAAATAGAACCCGTTAATATTCAACAATCGCTTCTATAAAGCAAATCTTCCCCCTTTTCGGTAAGTTCAAAACTCGGCATTGAGGAAAAGTCATATTTTTTTATAAAAATTCCTTGATCACACAATTTATCCATTTTGCTAAAAAAATCTTCCAAAGATAATTGCGGCGTTAATTTACTTCTAAATATATTGTACTGATTAAAGACCCATACATATCCTTCCGAGTACTTCTTCTCTCTTAACTCATTGATAACAGCATTACAAAACGTATCCATTATATACACTCCTATTTTAATTTTCTTTTTTCCAAATCAGCGGCATTTTGCCGTCCGCATCATATCGCCAATAGTTGCCATCGTATGCCGTACCTTCCGCATTTAGTGCGGGTTCCGTTTCGCTGTAATAATACCATGTCGCCTTGTCTAAACAATAATTATTCAAAGCACCAATAGAAATATTACGACGATGCTCAACCGTACCTTTATAAAGTATTGTTTTTAATTCGTTGCAATCCTTAAATGCAAAATCACTAATAGAAGTCACGCTGTCAGGAATAATCACGCTCGTAAGTTTATCGCAATTTGCTACCATATAACGACTGATAATTTTTAATCCTTCGAGAATTACTACACTTTCAAGATTATCACAATCAAAAAAAACGCCATCCCCCATAAACTCCACTCCACTTCCCACTATCACGGTTGTAAGATGAAAACACCACTTAAAAGCAGCTTCACCGATAGAAGTTACACTGTTGCCAATTATTATACTGTTTATATTGCTGCTTGAAAATGCTTGCTCTCCGATAGAAGTTACGCTATCAGGGATCGTCACGCTTGTCAATGACTTGTTGTCGCAAAATGCTCTATTGCCGATACCTGTTATTTCATTTCCATCAATTTTGTTCGGAATATTTAAAGCGGATAAAGTTTTCCCGTAGTCTGTTAAGCCTGTTATCTCATTCCCCGAAATGGTATAAATTGCTTTCAGTGTTACCGCGATATTAGTATTTTGAGTAATAGGCATCGTAAAATCATAATCCCACTCTATATCGTACCCATTGCGACTTAAAGCAGATATTCGTTCCTTCGGAATAATATCATCTTCTTCTATTTCAAACGTACTGTTCTCGATAGCCGTTCCGTCGCTTATAGCAAAAGTAACAGTATAAATTTCACGGCGGCGAACGGTTACGGTGTAAAATTTGCTATCGTTACCGCATTTCTCCAATATGTAAAACGTGTTATTCCCGACATTGAGTTTCACGGCTTTACTTATTATTTCGTCACTGCAGTCAAAATCTTTATATACGGAATAACTTGCTCCGCCTTTTAATTCTATTTCGTCGGTAAAATAAAACGTGTCTGTATCGTTAGCAACCTTGCCATAAATGGTTTTATCGGTTTTTTTAAACGTTTTGCATATTATTTGATTGTTTTCGTCAATATGCTTTTCGGGAGCGACGACCTGACCCGCATTTATAACCGTTCCGTCGTCAAGCGTTATTATCAATTCGCCTTTATCGTTTATTACGATAGTTTTTACTCCGTTACCGTCTTTGCCGTCAGAACCATTCACGCCATCTTTCCCGTCAGAACCGTTTACGCCGTCTTTGCCGTCAGAACCATTCACGCCGTCTTTACCGTCGGAGCCGTTTTCGCCCGCGTCGCCTTTATCTCCTTTTTCGCCCTGAGCCTTAACGTTCGTATCTACGCCGTCGATAAACCAATTGCCGTTTTCACCTATTTTGATTTCGGGCGTTTTTCCGTCAACTCCGTCTCTCCCGTCTTTACCGTCTTTACCGTCCTTACCGTCTGAACCGTTTATACCGTCTTTTCCGTCAACGCCGTTCGAGCCGTTTATTCCGTCGGAACCTTTTTCGCCCGCATCGCCTTTGTCGCCTTTTTCTCCTTTCTCGCCCTGTTCGCCGGAGTCTCCTTTGTCTCCCTTGTCTCCTTTTTCACCTTGTTCGCCCTTTTCGCCGCTCGCTTTATAATCGGTTTTCGTTCCGTTTATGTACCAGTAGCCGTCCGAACCTATTTCAATAGTCGGGGTGTTCGATTGTCCGTCTTTACCGCAGGCGGTAAGTCCGATTGCCATGCAAAAGCACGTTAAAATCGACAAAACAATCAAAAGTAGTTTCTTCATTTTTGCAATTCCTCCAAAAATTTATACAAAAAATACGTTGCATTCACATTTTATCACTTTTGAAAATTTATTGCAAATATTTCCGCGACTATGATTTTAACGATATTTACCCGTATAACAATAAAAATGTGAAAAACGATACGAATTAACCCTATAAAAATTTGCCATGCGGTCGGTTTTTCACGGTTTTTCGCTTGACTTTTAGTCGCTTTATATTTTATTATTGAAAGGATAAAAGATACTCGATAAAACATTATCACGCAAAAAACGGAAGAGAAAACGAAAAATTAAGACATTTTATGGTAGATTTTAAAAGCGATTTAATCGCGGCGTTGTTCCTTATATCCGCTCTCGGCGCGTTTCTGATAGGCTTTAAACTCCTTTCGGAAAACTTGCAGAAAGTCGCGAATAAGGGGCTGAGAAAGTTGTTCGACAAAACGTCGAAAAGCAAAATCGCGGGAGTCGGCATAGGCGTAGGGGCAACCGTGCTTATGCAGAGTTCCGGCGCGACGACCGTTATGGTAATCGGTTTCGTAAACGCCGGTATGATGAGTCTGTATCAGGCGACAGCCGTAATTATGGGCGCGAATATCGGTACGACTATCACTACTATTTTAATAGCGTTCGGCATGTCGAGCGTGGGCGTTTATTTTATGGTCGTGACTTTCGTCGGCATATTTATGTCGATGCTTATGAAAAACGGCAAGGCGAAAAACTGGTTTTTGACAATCGCGGGTTTCGGTCTCGTCTTTTTCGGTCTTACGGTAATTTCGAATTGCAGTAATCATTTCAAAAACAACGAAATGATAAAGACCATATTAGGTACCGCCATTAAACCCTCGTTTATAGAGCCTATCGTGCTTATGTTGATCGGCGCGGTAATTACCGCCGTAATGCAGTCGAGTACCGCGGTCAACGCCGTGCTTTTATCAATGGTCGCGGCGGGAATAGGTATCGGCAGCGGCGGCAACGCCATATTATATATAGTTTTAGGAACGAATATCGGAACGTGCGTAACCGCCCTTATAAGTTCGGCGGGAGCGACGACGAATGCGAAACGAGCCGCGCTTATTCATTTCCTTTTCAACTTCTGCGGCTCGGTTTTATTCCTTATCGTACTTATGATATGGAAAGATTTTATGTCGGGATTCTGGCAGAATGCCATTAAGTCGCCCGAAATGCAACTCGCCCTTTTCCACTTGACGTTCAACTCGATTTGCACGCTTATTTTCCTGCCGCTTACAGGCGTAATAGTGAAGGTAACCGAACTTTTAATCAAGGAAAAACACGTCGAAGAGGAAATACGCATCACTTATATGGACGAACGTATGTTGTCCACGCCCACGGTAGCGATTGCGCAACTTCAGAAAGAGACTGTCGCAATGGGCGACAGGTGTATGAATAACCTTAACGCCGCGTTCGAGGCGTTTATAGACAGAGATTCCTCGCAGGGCGAAGCGATACACGCCGAAAACGACGAGATAGCCATTATATCGAGGCAGATAACCGATTACCTCATAAAGGTGTCGGGCGCGGACGTTTCCGTTCACGACGATCAGCGAATTTCCATATTATATCACGCGCTTGCAGACCTTTTGCGTATCTCGGAAATTTCGGATAACATAGTAAAATATACCCGCACGACGGTGGAAAAGGAACTTGTTTTCTCGGACAACGTCATATCGGAAATAGAGACCATGTACGGCAAACTCTGCGATATGTACAAGATGGCGATGGCGATATTCGAGACTAAAAACAAAGACGGATTCGCCGAACTCGAAAAGTTGGAAAGCAGCGTGGACGCGATGAGGAAAAAGTTGATTGACGAACATATAGCGCGACTTAACGCAGGTAATTGCTCGCCGAGAAACAGCGCGGTATTCATAAATTTAGTATCGAATTTAGAGAGGGTAGGCGACCACATAACGTTTGTTGCGCATACCATAGAAGAACTCACCTGAAAGAAGTTTAACTGAATAAAGTTTATAGAAAAGGAACCGCTTGTTGCGGTTCTTTTTTTTTCTTGCTAATATTTATCGTTTGTTGTTGTCATCGTGGCGGTTAAAGTCAATATTTTCTTGCCGTCACCTTCGGGGAAGGTGTCGCTGAAAGCGACGGAAGGGGACAAAAATCGCTACTACGTTTTGCATTGCGTTTTTATCCCCTATCGTCAAAATTTCGCATACGCTCGATTTTGCCACTCCCAACCTCTTTTGTCGCTTTGCGACATTTCCTCCGCTTCAACGGAGGAATTTACCCCCGAAGGAGGAAGCGATTGTCGCATCATGTTTCACTTTTTAAAAGCCGTTGTTGGTTAAACGTCAGACTTTATTTCAGAATACGTTTTCAAAGCGTATCAGATAGCCTTTCGGTATACTCTCGCATAAGTCCGCTATAACGCAATATTTCGTCATCGCTTCGTCGTAATCTTTGAGTTTCGTAAACGCCGCGCCTTCCGCTATCCACATATCGAGTTCTTTTATGTCGTTGTGCGATACGAACGCGTGCATCTTTTCCTTTTCCTTTATCCAAAAGTTCTGTAAATTCAACGCGTCGTCGTACGCGGCGGTCTTGTCCGCCTCCTTTTGCTGCATAATTATCGCCTGATTTTTAAGTTCGTCGAACGCGGAATTGACGTATATCTGCTCGTAAACCGCGCCGCCGATAAGCAGCAGCAAAGAAACGATTACCGTTATTATCGATTTTACCATTTTACTCCTTCCTTTAATTTAACGTTGAAAATCTCGTACTTTTCATTTTCTTTCTGGAAATACGTTTTGCCTCCGCCGTCTATCGTCATTACTCCGACGGGCTTTTCGTTTTTCGCCCCGTGAGCGTTTATGATTTTCAGTATTTCGCTATGCGTAAACCTTAAAAAAGACAGGTTGTTTTCTATGAATTTTCCTTCGCAGATAACAAGTAGCGGCAGCCCCGAACCGTTTTTTTCGTAGTTTTCCCTTTCTTTCGCGGAAAGTTTTCCGTTTGATTCGAAAATCGCGTAGTCGAGGTCGTCGAGAGAAAAATATCCCGCCGAACGCATTGATTCTATCAGATCTTCGACGTCCATATTGTTTTTTCTGAGTTGCTCGAAGTCTACGCCGTCTTTATTGAGGACGAGCGAAGGTTTTCCGCTTATCGTTTTTTTCAGAAACTGACCTGACTGTTCGAGTAACGATAAAACCTGATGAAATATAAATACGGCGAGAATAGCCGCTATCCCGTAGACGAGCGGAACGGATATGTCCGACATAGGTATGCAGGCGAGTTCGGCGATAAGAAGAGTAATCACGAGTTCGAACGGTTGCATTTCGCCTATCTGTCTTTTGCCCATAAGTCTCATAACGACGAGCAGAATTATAAACGTCAGCGACGAACGGATAAAAATTATTACCATATCCGTATTATGGACAATCGCCTTTAAGGTATGCAAACGATTGACATTTTAATAAAAAACAATATAATATTCGGTGTAATGGTAGCCGAAAAAACGAAGAAAAAGTTAATAATAGCGGTATCGGTCGTTTTAGTTTTCGCATTTTCGATAGTCGCGTTTTTAATCGCGGGGTATTTTGCCGCGCATTTGTGGAAGCCCTGCCGCCCCGACTACGAAAAAGCAGACCTTACGGCAACGCTTTCCAAGTCGTTTTTAGACGAAAGCGACTACGGGTTTTTGTACAGGCAAACGGGACTTACGAAACTCGGCGTGGACGGACTTGTTTCCGAGGGAAAAACCGAGCGGATATATGAAATACAGAACGACTTTTTCGGCGACAACGAATTTGAAAAAGAGACCTTCGGACCCTTTCTTTGCTGGGAAAAACGCAAAAGCGACAAAGAAGTCGCGAGAGCGGAACTCGAAAACGGCGATATAATCGTTTCTTCATCTACTCATTTTTCCTGTTTCAGATTCGGTCACGCCGCAATAGTCATAGACGCCGAAAATGGAATAGTCGCCGAATCCGCGGGTTACGATTCGCCGTCGTTCGTTGACCCTTGCGATTTTTTCAATCGTCCTTCCTTTATGATTTTAAGGTTAAAGGCCGATAAAGAAACAAGGCAAAAAATCGCGGATTACGCGAAAGAAACCCTTGTCGGAGTCGATTATTCGATATTTTGCGGAATTTTCACCAAGAAATACGAAGAGGGAAAACCGACGAAATCGCAATGCGCGCACCTCGTGTGGTACGCCTTTAAGCATTTCGGGATAGATATAGATTCCAACGGCGGAGCGATCGTTTTGCCGAAAGACATAGCGAACTCCGACGAACTCGAACTCGTGCAGAACTTCGGCTTCGATTTAGATAAACTGTGGAGATAAAGCGAACGAATGTTCGTAAAATCGTTGTAAAAAAATTTAATTTGTGATATACTTATAAATATGGAAGATTTTGAGCAGAATAACTTTGAAAACGAAAATTCCGAGTTGCAAAACTCTCCCGAAATTCCAAAGGCGGAATATGCGACGGAAGAGGAGATTGTCAATGCGGCCAAAGAGGCACACAGCTGGGAGTTTATCAAGCGTCTGCCGAAGGGACTTGACACGGTTCTCAGCGAAGACAGCATCAGCCAGGGGCAGAAACAGCTTCTTTGTATCACCCGTGTCATGCTCTGCCTGCCGCCGATGCTGATCCTCGACGAGGCGACCTCCAGCATCGATACCCGTACCGAACTGCAGGTTCAGGAGGCGTTTGACAAGCTGATGCAGGGCAGAACGAGTTTCGTCGTTGCCCACCGTCTGTCCACGATCCGCAACGCTTCGCTGATCCTCGTCATGAAAGACGGAAAGATTATCGAGCAGGGACGCCATGAGGAGCTTCTTGAGAAGAAAGGCTTCTACTACAATCTGTACAATAGCCAGTTCCAGGCGTCATAAAAGATATTTGGAAAAGAGAACAGCAGATCTGTGCCGCGCATGCGATTTTGAGACGTGCGCGCGCAGATCTGCTGATTTTTTATATGTTTTTGCAATATTCTGAAAAAAAATACGGCATGGGGTATTGACGAATCCTATCACAGGTGCTATAGTTTTACAAAAATAAAAAAAGACGTAGAAGTTTTTAGAAAATGTGCGGAGAGCCTTTGGAAATTTAATTTTCGAAAGGTGCACGACCGAAGAAGTAAAACTTTCAGGTGCTGGTTCTCTTCTTAAAACAAGAACGGACGGGAGACGGCGAGGACTAAAAACGGAGTGGTCTCTGGAGAAGCTCTTGAAAAGAGTGCCGAAGGTGCAATGCAGCGATGCAGAATCTCTCAGGCAAAAGGACAGAGTCAAAAAGATACAGAAGAAAAACAGCCGCGGAACAAAAAAGCGGTGCGCAGAAACGAAAAAATTCCGGAAGCGCGGTTTTTTGCTGTATTTTCAATCAGAGCCATGTTCTGCAGGAAAAGTCCCGCAGGAGATGGTATTTTTTTTCTCAAAACGGTGCGGATGTGTGATCCACATCGTTCAGACCATACGTCGAATGGAAAGGGAGAAAAGAAAATGGATGCATTGAATCAGGCAATTGCGCAGATCAGTGATGTGCTCTGGAACAGCGTACTGCTGTTTCTGCTGGTAGGTACGGGAGTTTATTTCTCTGTTCGGACCCGCTTTGTACAGGTAAGAAAGTTTAAGACCGCGTGGAACCGCGTCTTCGGCGGTTTCTCGTTAAAGGGTAAGAAGGCCGGAAAAGACGGCATGACTTCCTTCCAGGCGCTTGCAACAGCGATCGCCGCACAGGTCGGAACCGGAAACATCGCAGGATGTGCGACCGCACTCGTATCCGGCGGCCCGGGAGCCATCTTCTGGATGTGGCTTGCTGCGTTCTTCGGCATGGCAACGATCTACGGCGAGGCGTATCTCGCGCAGATCTCCAAACGCCGCGATGAGAGCGGAGAAATCATCGGAGGACCGGTTTACTACATTACCCACGCATTCAAGGGAACGTTTGGAAAAGCACTGGCAGGCTTCTTTGCCGTAGCCGTTATTCTGGCGCTTGGCTTTATGGGAAATATGGTACAGTCGAACTCCATCAGTGATGCGTTCTACACCGCATTTTCCGTACCGAAATGGGTGATGGGTGTGATTGTAGCCGTTCTCGCCGCATTCATTTTCATCGGAGGTATCTCCCGTATCGCATCCTTCACCGAAAAAGTTGTTCCGGTGATGGCAGCACTGTATCTCGTCGGAGCCCTTGTTGTTATTCTGATCAACATCCAGCATGTGCCGTCAGCGATTGCTTCGATCTTTATCTGTGCATTCCGTCCGGACGCCGTATTTGGTGCAGCAGCCGGTATTACCGTGCGGAAAGCCATGCGTTACGGTGTTGCCCGAGGCCTCTTCTCTAATGAAGCCGGTATGGGTTCCACCCCGCATGCCCATGCGATTGCCGATGTCGAGAACCCGGAGGATCAGGGTGAAGTAGCGATGATTGGTGTCTTTATTGATACCTTCGTTGTCCTGACCATGACCGCTCTCGTTATTCTTTCTTCCGGCGTTCTGGAAGAGATGATGAGTACCGGTGTTAAAGGAACCCCGGTCGCACAGGCGGCATTCCGAACCGGCCTCAAAGGCTTCGGACCGGCGTTCGTAGCGATCTGTCTTCTGTTCTTTGCATTCTCGACCATCGTCGGATGGTACTTCTTCGCAAGACAGAACGTACAGTATCTGTTCGGAAAGAAAGCAGTCGTTCCGTTCTCGCTGATCGTCGTTGTGTTCGTTTTCCTCGGCTCTCTGCTGAAAGTGGATCTCGTATGGAACCTGTCAGACCTCTTTAACGGCCTGATGGTGATTCCGAACCTCATCGCCCTTCTGGCTTTGAATAAGGTCGTGGTCGCCTCCTTGGACGATTTTGAATCGAAACTTGCGATGCACGAAAAGACGCAGGCAGCGCTTGAAAAAGCGGCGTCTTAAGTCTTTATGACATCTGCTTAGAAAAACCGGCCGAAGGCTTCGTGCCCCGGCCGGTTTCCCTTTGCCTCCTCGGAGGATGTCGTCGGCGTTTCCCCTCGCGCCGACTCAGGCATAATGCACGGCCACCAAAATCACCGGGAGCCAGAATATCAAGGCAATCGTCGAGGCGCCGATGGTTTCGGAGGCGTACTCCTCGTCCGCGCCGTATTGCTTCGCAAGCACCGCAATGACGGCCGACGCCGGCAGCGACGCCGCCAGCACGAAAACCTTGCGCATCACGGGATCCATGTCAAAGGGCATGGAAAAGAGGTACACCAAAAGAGGCCGAATCACATAGCCCCCCAAGAGCACCAGCCACACGTCTTTGGACAGATGCCTCATTTTCCCGAAGCCCACCTTCTGAATCGTCATCCCGATGAAGACAATCGCCAAGGGAGTAGCAATCGCTCCGAACATCTTTGTAACGCCCGTCACCAAAGACGGCACGGGAACCGACAAGAGGATGCAGACCACGGCCGAGAGAAAACCGATCAAGGGAAGCGAAAAAATCATCTTGAGGCTTCTTGCTGAAAAGAAAGTCGGAGCTGCCGCACCGGTTTTCGCGACGCCGTCCAACTGCACGTGGTAAAGTCCCAACGTCCAGATAAAGAGAACGTTCGCAATAAAGTAAACGAGCAGGTACGGAATGCCGGCGTCACCGAACAACGCCATCGTCATCGGAACCCCGACAAAAAGCGTCGAAGCGCCGGAAAAGCAGGCCGTGAAAACCCCCTTCACATCTTCCTTCACCCACCCCGCCTTTACCATCAGTAAAGAGACGGCGTAATTGGCGCCCATCACCACGAAGGGAATAAACGCAAGACGCAGCAGATCGAGCAGCTGATCGTGCGTGAACTTACTCGTCATGGAGTAAAACAGGAAAAACGGAATCGACAGGTTGACGATCTTGCTCACCAACTTGCGTCCCGCGGCATCTGCCAAACCTTGGGCAGAAACCCGATAGCCGACGGCGGCGATGATGACGCTGCCGACGACGAGGCCGATGAGGATCGACAGCAGCGACGCGAGGATCTTCTTGGTCATGTCCTTTTCATAAAGGGTGCGGAGTTTGTTCTGCTTCATGCCGATTCACCGTCCTTCCCGCTGCGCTTGGCGCCGGACATATACAGACCGAGCTCCTGCACGGTCGTCTGCTTCGGGTCGAGCTCGCCGACGATCTGCCCCTCGTACATGACGAGGATGCGGTCGGACAGGTTCATGACCTCGTCCAGCTCCAGGCTGACCAGCAGCACGGCAGTGCCCTTGTCGCGCTCGGCCACGATCTGCTTGTGGATATACTCAATGGCACCCACGTCCAGGCCGCGGGTGGGCTGCACGGCAATGAGCAGCTTGGGATCCCTGTCGATCTCACGGGCAATGATCGCCTTCTGCTGGTTGCCGCCGGACATGCTGCGCACGATGGTGGCGCTGCCCTGGCCGCTGCGCACGTCATACTGGGCGATCAGCTTATCGGAGTACTCCCGCACCTTTTCACTGCGGATAAAGCCGTTGTGCTGGAACTCGGGCTGCCAGTAGCGCTGGAGCACCATATTGTTCTCCAGACTATAATCCAGCACCAGACCATGCTTGTGGCGGTCCTCAGGG
>ERZ779875.1856-NODE-1856-length-12603-cov-2.508846_pt1 | contig 12603 bp, 5 predicted proteins | sample MGYA00511246_ERZ779875 | MGnify/ENA primary metagenome ERZ779875 (study PRJEB29588, sample SAMEA2155093) | human gut metagenome | biome: human gut; feature: human-associated habitat; material: faeces | place: Denmark | collected 2008/2010 ... | reverse complement strand
GTCGCGCGGATGCTGAATGATCTCGGCTTCAACATCACGGTCAAGTCCATGGAGTACACCGAGTACAAAAACGCGCTGCTGCAGGGCAATTTTGACCTGTATTACGGCGAGGTCCGCCTGTCGCCGAACTTTGACCTTTCGCCGTTCTTCGGCGCCACAGGCACGCTCAACTACGGCAGTCTCTCCGACAGCACGATGATGAACCTGTGCAGCATGGCGCTTGTCAACAGCGGCAACACCTATAATCTCTATAAGCGCGTGTGCGAGCGCGGATACATTACGCCCATCCTCTTTAAGAGCTACGCGCTCTATACCACGCGCGGCGCCGTAACAGAGCCGACACGCTACCTCGACTGGTTCCTGCCGTATACGGTGCAGACGGAAGAATAATGAAAAAACGCGGGAGGATACGCCCATGAAACGAATCCTGATGACCCTCTGCGCCGCACTGACGCTCGGCGCGGCATCGGCCGCCGGAACCACCCCGGCTCTGGGCGACGAAAAGTCGCTCTACGACCTGCTGGACCTCGAACGTCCGGGCATGGAGGCCGTGAAGAAAGCCGTCGCCAAAGGCAACGTCGCCGCCGCGGACAAGGAACTGCTGAAATATTTCCGCACGCGCAAGCCCGTAGAACTCTTCGGCCTCGACCTGGAGAACGTCAAGGTGAACAAGCTCGAGCAGAAGCAGGCCGACGAAGCCCTGGAGCACAAATTCTACGCCCACAAGGGCTACCAACCCTCGTATTTCTACGGCGACGACATCGACTGGCGCTACTGGCCCGTGAAGGACAACGAACTGCGCTGGCAGCTGCACCGCCACTACTGGTTCATTCCGCTGGCCAAGTGTTACTACACCACGGGCGACGCGAAATACATCGACGCCTGGATGGACCAGTACACCGACTGGGTGAAGAAAAACCCGCTGGACGGCGTCAAACGGCTGAAGGCTGCGGGAGCTTCCGCGGCCGAAATCGCCGCCGAAAAGGAGAACATCCGCTTCGCATGGCGTCCGATGGAGGCCGGACGCCGTCTGCAGGACCTGCTGACGGAGTTCGCGCTGACGATTCATTCGCCGCGCTTCACGCCCCGGTTCCTCAACCTCTTCCTGCGCACCTACCGCCAGCACGCCGACCACATCCTGCACAACTACTCCAAGCAGGGCAACCACCTGCTGTTCGAAGCCCAGCGGATGCTGTTCGCGGGCATCTATTTCCCGGAGTTCCGCGAAGCGCAGGAGTGGCGTCGCAGCGGCATCGAGATTCTCAACCGCGAAATCGGCGTACAGGTCTATCCCGACGGGATGCAGTTCGAGCTGGATTTCGGATACCACATCGCCGCCATCGACATCTTCCTCAAGGCCCTCGGCATGGCCCGCGCCAACGGTTATGAGGGCGAATTCCCGGCCAGCTACATCGAGACGGTCGGGAAGATGACCGCCGTCACCTGGAACCTGCTCTTCCCCGACTGGTCCAACCCGATGTTCGGCGACACCAAGAGCCACGACAAAAGCTCCCTCCAGCGACAGTTCCGCAGCTGGAGCAAGGTGTTTCCCGGCGACAAACAGCTGCAATGGTTCGCCACGGAGGGCCGCAAGGGCGCCCTTCCCGACTACACTTCGCAGCAGTTCCCGGAATCGGGATTCTACGTCCTGCGCACGGGATGGGACAAGAACGCCACCGTGACGGTCGTGAAGGCCGGTCCCCCGGCGTTCTGGCACAACCAGCCCGACAACGGCACGTTCGAGTACTGGCGCCGGGGGCGCAACTTCTTCCCCGACTCGGGCAGCTACGTCTACGGCGGCGACAGCGCCGTGCTGGCCCAACGCAACTGGTTCCGCCAGACCCGCGTGCACAACACCGTGACGCTCGACGACCGCGACCTCGAAAAGACCGACTCGAAACTCCTGCTCTGGGACGCGACGCCCGAGCTGACGACGCTGGTGACCGAAAACCCCTCCTACGAGGGCCTAACCCACCGCCGGGCGATGTTCTTCACCGGGGAGGGCCTGCTGGTGATCGCCGACCAGGTTTCGGGCCCGGCTGCCGGGAATGTCGGGGTGCATTTCAACCTCTGCCCGGGCCGGATCGAATACGCCAGGGACGGCACCGTGCGCACGCTGTTCGCCGACGGCAACAACATCCGCATCAAGACCTCGGCGACGGTCCCCGTGCAGATCCGCGAGGAGGAGGGATGGGTTTCAACCGCCTATCGCAAGAAGGAGGAGCGTCCGGCCTACGCCGTCGAGGCGCCGAAGACCGCCGGCGGCGAACTGCTGTTCATCACGGTGATCGCCCCCGACGAGGCGCCTTTCCAGGGTTCGATCGCCATCGTTCCGCAAAAGGCCCCCGTGGGCGACACGTTCCGCTTCGCGGTGCGTGTGGGCGCCAAAACATACGATTTAGGGTATGAACTCAAATAAGGCTCCGATGACAATCATGTATCCCGTCCTGCTGCTGCTGGCCTGCACGCCGGACGTTGCCCGGGAAAAAGAGGCCCCGAACGGGTTTACAGCGCTGCCCGAGCGGGTGAACATCCAGGCCGACTCGGCCCGGATGAGTCAGGTGATCGACAACGAGTGGGTCGCCGTGGGCATCCGCAAGGACGAAACACTCGGCCTCGATCATTCCCGCATGTACGGCGGAAAGCCCTCCTACCGCTTCACCCTCGGACGCGACGACAACACGCTCGAAGGCTACGCCCCGGGCGAGACCAAAGGCCGTTCGGAACTTGCCTGGTGTTATGCCACGGCAGCCGATTTCGCGGGTCTTCCCGACAAGGCCTACTCCGACGCCCAGCGGATGAAGACCGTCTACCACCACGGCAAGGGCATCTGCCCGCAGGGCACGTCATGGAGCTACACGTTCGCGGTCCGGATTCCCGCGGAGTTGAGTCCCGAGGTGTCTACGATCTTCGCCCAGTGGCACGGCATGCCCGACCGGACGCTGGTGACTGCTCCCGACGGCCGTGTGATGAAGCTCCCGGCGGAGGAGTTCCTCGCCATGCAGGACACCGTCATCATCAAGAAAGACATCGTCTACGAACGCGTGGAAACCGTGGACACGAAGGGCGACAAAGTCTGGAAAGCCGGCAAGCCGACAGGCTGGAAGGTCGAACAGGGCGGCTATCCTCCGCTGGCGTTCGGGTTCTCGAACGGGTATTTCTACATCAAGGCCAACTCCGACCGCCGCTGGTTCACCGACAAAACCGACCGCTGCAACGCCAATGCAGCCAAGGCCAAGGTGATGGTTCCCGTCACCTCGGAGTTCAAAGCCTCGACGATCGCCGCGCGGATGCCCTTCAGCGAGTTCCCGAAGGACCGCTGGGTCACCTTCACCGTGGAGATCGACTGGACGCAGTACGGCGGCGAAGCCGAGACGATCGTGCGTCCGGGACGCCTCGACGTATGGATGGCCCATGACAGCCGGACGAACCATCTGGTAGAACCATCTGGTAGACAACGAGCAGATACTCATAGGCCGCAACGACGAGGACGGCTACTACTTCAAATTCGGCATCTACCGCGTGGGCGACAGCACCGAGCCCGTGAGTTACAACCTCGCCGGATATGCCCAGCGGCAGCGCTGATCCGGGGCAAAAGCAACAGAAAGAGGCGGGATTTCGGTCCCGCCTCTTTTCGTTCATGCGCGATTGCCATACCGGGCCCGCCATGTCGGGGTATTTCCGGATTACTGGCCCCAGCCAGGGTTCTGCTTGCATTTGGGCATCATGTCGAGATCGCGCTGCGGAATGGGCAGCAGTTCGTGGCGGCCTTTGATGATGTACCGCGAGACGGCATAGTTGGCATTGGAATACCAGTCGACCAGCTCCTGGGCGGTCTCCATAACGCGGTCATAGTAGATGCCCCAGCGGATCAGGTCCTGCTTGCGGTGGCCTTCGAAGCAGAGCTCGTAGGCACGCTCCTTGCGGATCGCCTCGCGCAGGTCCTCGCGCGAAAGACCATAGGAAAGGTCGTGCTTCGTGTCGCCGAAACCGCGGCGGCGCACAGCGTTCACGGCGTCCACGGCATCGACGACCGAGCCGCCCGACTCGTTGAGCGCCTCGGCGAAGAGCAGCAGCACGTCCGAATAGCGCAGAATGTACCAGTTGACGTTCGACTTGTCGTTGTTGACGATGTAGTTCGCCGCTTCGACATACTTCTCGGTGTCCCACTTGCCCGGCGTGAACAACTGACGCTGGCGGTTCTTCTGCTCCTCGGAGGGAGTCGCGCCCGAAATGGTCGAGAAATAGGTGATCGGGCCGCTACCCAGCGTATGATCGTATTTGTAGTCGGCGATCGAAAGCGCCATGCGGGGATCGTTCTGCGCCTCCCACTCGCGGGTAAAGTTATAGGTCACTTTCCAGTTGGCGGCATTGCGTCCGCGCTCGCCCTCGACCGTGGTGGCCGACACACCGTTCCATTTGCCGATACGTCCGGCCGTGTTGTCGCTGTCGAGGCCCGTCGGCGAGTAGAACGACACTTCGATCAGGCTTTCGCCCGCATCCCAGATACCGTTGCAGGTGTTCTTCCAGACGGTTTCGTAGTCGGAGATCAGACGGTGCTTGCCCGACTCCACGACGCGGCGGGCGGCCTTCTCGGCCTCGGCCCATTTCGACTCGTCGCGCACGGGATAACCGGCCCACGTGCAGTAGACCTTGGCCAGCAGGCCCAGCGCGGCCCCCTTCGAGAAACGATAGGCGTTGGTCGTGCGCCGGGTGTCGTCGACGGCCCACGGAAGCACCTCGGCGGCATATTTCAGGTCCTCCTCGATATAGGCGTAGACATCCTTGGCAGCGGTCTGCTCGAAGGTCTCGTCCTTCCTGCGCGAATCGGCCGTCGAGGTCATCAGCACCACGTTGCCGTACCAGCGCACCAGCTCGAAATAGAACAACGCACGCAGCGCACGGGCCTCGCCCAGGTAAATAGTGGCCAGTTCGCGGTCCGAAGAGCCCCAGTTGTCCATACGACCCGAAACGGTCTCGATGAAGTCATTGGCATCGTAAATCGCCGAGTAGAGCTTCTGCCACGTGCGGGAGATCTGCGACGTCGAGGCGTTGTGGGAATTGGTCGGAATCTCGCGGAACGAAGTCGTCGAACTGCCCTCGCACTGGGCAATGTCGGTCGAGATCGTGAACAGCAGCGACAGGTGATACGAATAGGTATACTCGTTCGCCAGGTTCTTGTAAACGCCCTGGAGGACGGTCTCCGCCTCCTTGGCATTGTTCAGGTAGTTGTCCTTGCCGGTCTCCGAATAGGACTCTTCGTCGAGCAGATCGGAGCACGAGGCGAACAGCAGGCAGAGCGGCAGGCAGTATAAAAGTATCTTTTTCATGGTTTTTATCGTATTAGAAGGTCAGATCGATACCGAACGTATAGACTTTGCTCTTCGGATAGGCTCCCCAGTCGAGCGAAGGGGTCATGGGATTCGACGCACGCATACTCACCTCGGGGTCGTAGCCCGAATAACCCGTCACCACGAAGAGGTTCTGGGCCGTGAAGTAAAGGCGCAGTTTCGAAACATAGAACTTGCGCGTCCACTGCTGCGGGAACGTATAACCGACGGTCAGGTTCTTCAGACGCAGGAACGAACCGTCCTCGATGAAGCGCGAGTAAATCTCGTTCTTGATATAACCGTCCCAGGCCGGCACCTTGTTCGAAGCGTTGGTCGCCGTCCAGCGGTCGGCCACCTCGGCCATCAGGTTGGAACGCTGGTCCTGCGTCTGCGAAGCGTAGAGGCGGGTGGCGTTGTAGACGTCGTTGCCGTAGTTGAACTGGAACATGAAACTCAAGTCCACGCCCTTGTACGACAGGGTATTGGTGATACCGCCGTACCATTTGGGCGTGCCGTTTCCGATCACCGTGCGGTCGGCCGTCGTGATCACGCCGTCACCGTCGGTGTCCTTGTATTTGACCATACCCGGCTTCACGGCCACTCCGGCGTGGTCTGTGATGTCCGTAACGCCCTCCTTGAGGACATACTCGCCCGTGGCGGCATTGACGTTGAAATCCGAAGTCTGGTAGACGCCGTCGAAAACATAGCCGTAGATCAGGCCCAGCGACTGACCGATGCGGGCCGTGTAGTCGTAACCCGTGTAATCGCTGTTCCAGCTCGCCGTGGTCATCATCTCCTTCGCTCCGCCGGCCAGCGCACGCAGTTCGTTGCGGATGAACGAAATGTTGAAATCGGTCGTCCAGCGGAAGCCGCTCTTCGAGGCGATGTTCGTCGAGTTGATCGCAATCTCGACACCCTTGTTGCGAATCTTACCCACATTCATCCACTGCGACGCGAAACCCGAGACATAGGCGCGGTTGGCGGCCATCAGCAGGTCCTTCGTATCCTTGAGGAAGAAATCCGTCGTGACGTTCAGGCGGTTGCGGAACAGACCCAGGTCGATACCGATGTTGGTGCTCTGCGACGCCTCCCACTTGATGCTCTCCGGCAGCTGCTTGGGCGACAGGACCGTGATGACGTTGTTGCCGTAGCCGTACTTGCCCTGCGAATAGAGTTCCAGCGAGAGGTAGTTGGTGATGCGGTCGTTGCCCACGACACCCCAGCCGGCACGCAGCTTCAGGTTGGAGACGACATCCTGTTTCTTCATGAAATTCTCCTCCGAGATGCGCCATGCCGCCGAGAACGACGGGAAATAACCCCACTTGTTGTTCTTGCTGAACACCGTCGAACCGTCGGCACGAATCGTCGCCGTAAAGAGGTAACGGTCCCGGAAATTGTAGTTCGCACGTGCGAAGAACGAGACGAGCAGCTTGTCCGAACGGTTCGAATTCGCTGTGGTCGGCGTAGCGCCCAGCCCGAGGTTGTCGTTGGCGATGTTGTCGAACGGGAAATCGGTGGCTCCGGCCAGCAGGTACTCCGATCCCTGGAATGCGGTTTCCTGGCCGAGCATCACGTCGAAGGCATGGCCCCGCTTACGCTCGTATTTATAAGTCAGGTAGTTGAAATTCGTCCAGCGGACATTGCGCGTCATACGGGTCGAACCGTAGGGAGTCTGGCCGTTGCGGTAGGCCTCCTTCGATCCGTCCTGATAGAAGATGTAGTTGCGGGCGTTGGAGGTGTTGTACGTTCCGGCGGTGCGGAAGGTCCAGCCCTTGCCGAAATCGATGTTCAGCGCCAGGTTGCCCGACCACATTTCGGTCTTCGTGGTGTTGATCACCGACTCGGCCTGCTTGATGGGGTTCACCTGCGAGAGCGACTCCGAGGACTCAAGCTCCAGCGGGTCGATCGACGACGCCAGCAGCTCCTCGTCGGTCATCTTGAGGCCGGCCGTGGGACGTGCACGCAGAATCTGCGCCAGCATGTTGAAACGCCCGTTGTCGCCCGAGGTGCCCACACCGCGCTTGTCGGTGTTGGCGTAGTTGACCGTGGTTTCGATCGTCACGGCTTTCGAAATTTTATGGCTCACGCGCACCTTGGCCGTGATCTTGTTGAAGGCGCTGTTCTTAAAGATACCGTTCTCGAGGAAGTCGGCGAACGAAAAGGCGTACTTGGTCTTGTCGTTGCCGCCCGAAACCGAGACGTTGTGGTCCTGCGACCAGGTGGGACGGAACGTTTCGTTCTGCCAGTCGACGCCCTTCACGTTGCGATAGTCCTCGATCGACTGATACCGGTAGGGAATGCCGTTGTCGTCGTTCCCGGCCTTGTAGTAGGTCGAACCGAACTTGTCGGGCCACGCCTCGGTCTGCAGTTTCACGAATTCATAGGGCGAAAGCAGATCGAGGGTCCCGGAAATCTGGCGGTAGCTGGCCGAACCGTTGTAAGTCACGACGGGACGCCCCACCTTACCGGATTTGGTCGTCACCATCACCACACCGTTGGCCGCACGCGAACCGTAGATGGCCGACGAAGAGGCATCCTTGAGCACCTCGATCGACTCGATGTCCGAGTTGGAGAGGTAGTCGATGTTGTCGACCTGGAACCCGTCGACGATGTAGAGCGGCGAAGTGTCACCGTTGACCGACCCCACACCGCGCACCTTGATGTCGAAACCGGCACCCGGAGTACCGTCCGTAGCGGTGATCTGCACACCGGCGATCTGGCCTCCGAGGGCCTCCATCACCGAACCGGTCTTGAAGCCTTCGACATCCTTCGAGGAGACCGAAGCGACCGAACCCGTCAGGTCGCCGCGCTTCACGGCGCCGTAACCCACGACCACCACTTCGTCCATGATGTTCGCTTCGGGAACGAGTTTAATGTCCAGCCGGGTCTGGGCGGCGATCTTCACCTCCTGGGACTTATAACCCAGGTAGGAGAAAACCAGCACGTCGCCCGTCTTGACCGGAATCGCGAACATACCTTTCAGGTCGGTCGAAACGCCCTGCGTCGTGCCCTTGACCACGACGTTGGCTCCGATAGCCGGCTGGTCGTTCTCATCGACGACCTTACCCGTTATCTTGTTCTGGGCCGACGCCGCGAAGGCCAGCATCAGGGCGAGAAGGGTCAGCACCCCTCTCAGCCCGAAAGCCCGGTTTATCATGTATTTCATAGGTTTCATGTTCAGTTAGGTTTAAAATTTCTCGTCGAACCAAATCCAGATGGGGAAGATCTGCGAGCCGGAGTTGATACCGCCCGAATTGCCGTCCGTGACGAAAGTCATCTGGGCGATGAACGCACCGTTGGCTGCCACGTTGTTCGAGTCGATCCATTTGTTGGCATTCACGACGACCGATTTGGTGGCAGGTTCCACATAGGCCAGCGCCGAGCCCAGACGCGCCGTATTCACGTAATAGGAAATCGGGTCTTTCGAACCGGTGCCCACCGTTGCCGAACCGATGCTGTTGTAGTACGCCTTCCACATCTGATACAGGAACGTGTCGGTACTTGCGGCCGGAGTGCCGTCCTTGTGCGACGCGGGACCGCCGATATTGTAGTAGTTGAACGTGCGGCGGTAATCCAGCAGGAACGACGAAAGATTGGGCACACCGGTGATTTCCGGAACAACCGAGGTTCCTCCCCGGCGCGGATTGACCTGCATGACGAACGGTTTGTAACGAACCGTCACGCCGGACACGGCAACGTGGAACGAGAAGAAAACGGGAACCGTGATCGACGTCTCGCCGACCTCGCCTTCACCGGCGGTAGCCGTCACCAGGACCAGACCGCCGTTGCCGGACTTGAATCCCTTCGGCGTGATGGCACCCGTCTCCGAATCGATCAGCGTACCCGAACACTGGTGCTTGATCTTGATCGACCACGAAAGTTTCGTGCCCGGTTTGGCGTCGGTCGTCGGCGTCAGTTCCGTGAAATCCGCGGCGGCCGCGAAATAGAACTGGTTGGCATAGTTTTCAACCGGAGTGAGGCCGAGGTTATTGCCGTAAGTAATCGTCGTGAAATAGTAAGGATTCTCGTTGACGGTCAGTTTAAGGGTGGTTTCCGCCTCGCCTTTCAGGTTGGAAGCCTTGACGGGAATGTCATACACCCCCATCGGGATCGAATGTCCCTTGGCGGCCGAAACATCGCCCGTCACCGGATCGATCGAAATCTGGCCCTGAACTCCGGCGGGCACGTCGCCCAGCGAGAAGGTCACCTCGTCGCCGACGAAACCGGCCTTCTTGGAAACCTTGAACTCTCCGCCCTGAATCGCCACAGCATCCTCATAGCCAAACTTATCGGATTCGATAGGAGCTATGAACTCGATCACGCTCAACGTATAGGCGCCGTCGAAATCGGTCGAGCCGAAACTGTTCTTCACCGTGAGGTCGAGCGTATAGGAGGCATCGATGGGCAGTTCGCTGCCGGCATCGACCGAGACGACACCCGTAGCCGGATCAATCTTGATTTTGTCGGTCGGATCGGTTCCCTCGGCCGGAATCACCTGTTTGATAGCCCACACGACCTCGTCGGGCGAACCCTTCAGCGAAGGCGTCGAACCCTGGAAAGCCATGTTGTATTCCATACGCCCCGAAGCCGAAGGATAGCGCACCTCCAACGGCTCGCTGGTGATGCGTGCCGTCAGCAGATTCTCATAGGTCGCCGAACCCGCATAAGTTTCGATCTTGACAGGCAGCGGATAACTGCCCGGCATCACCTCGCCCGTGAATTCAGCGTTATATGTCACAACGCCGTCTTTGGAGATGGTAAAGTATTCGAAACCCTCCGCCTGAACGAGCGAATAGTTCAGAATCGACACCGACTCGCCCACCGGCGCCACCGTGACCGAAGCTTCGGTGGTCTCCAGTTCGGCATAGGGAATCACGAGCGTCGGCTCGCTCACCTCGATCGCCTCGGGCGTGGCGGAAACCATCCGCACCACGAAGATATTCTCGAAGCGGTAGGCGCCGCCGCCGGCCTGACACGCGATCGTCAGTTTGTAGGTACCGGGATCGAGGGCATCCGTATTCGAGATGCTGACCATGCCGGTATCGGCACCGATCGAGAAGCACTCGGACGTGAAGGCCTTGTCGTCGAGCGTGATGCCCGCAATCGAGAAGTTGGACGGCGCGGGGCCGTAGTAGGTCGGGGTGCCCGACACGAAATTCATCGAAGGACCGATGTCCACGACCGTCGGATAGAAGAGCTGCAGGTCGCCGCTCTTGGTATCGTCGTCTTCGCAGGCCGCGAGCACGACCGCGCAAAGAGCGGTCAGCGCTGCGAAACATACGTTTCGAAACAGGGATTTCATAGGTTATTGCGGTTTTAAGGTTACAGGGTATAGGACAACGCAGGATAGGAAACACCCCCGACCTGCACACGGACCGAACCGCCGGTCTCCGACCAGTCGCCCAGCGTGATGGAGACCTCTTCGGCCGAAGCGTCGGACGTCGGCAGCAGCACCGTGGCATAACGCACGACCGGTTCGTCGGCCGTCTTTTCGAGGTTCAGCTGGTAGGCCTTGCGCTCCGCAGTCTGGTTGATGTTGTAGGAGACGAAACCCGTCTTCTGAACGTAAGCGCCCGACTTGCTCGCCCGGGTGCGCACCAGCAGGTTGTTGCCGTCGGCGAATGCCGTGTGGAAACCGCCCTCGGAGGTATCGTACACCACCTGCGCATCGGTTCCTTCGGTGATGTTGAAATTCAGATTGACGGTGCCCGCAGCCGAGCCGTAAGCCTCGTCGAGGATCACATAGAATTTGTCATCTACCATAAAGATCGTGCGGCGGTGCGTCAGCCCTTCGTAGGAGGGATTCTCCAGCACCAGCGCCTGGTACGAGTGGCCCGAGCCCGACTTGGAGAACTGCTTGAGCATCTTGCCGTCGCTCGAAACGTTCTTATTGTCGAGCGTGACGGTGTTGTGGGCCGTCGAAGCGGCATACTTGCGCCGGTCGGCATTCGACGAAGAGGTGCCCCCGTAGGAGAAGCAGCCCGAGTCGGGGAAGAAATTGCGGCCCTTGACCCACAGTTCGAACGTGTTGTTGTCGTACTGGCGGTGCCACTGCTCGGAAGGTCCGTCGGGCGTGTTCTGCAACACCATCATCATGTCGGCCACGGTCCAGCCCGTGCGCATCACGTAGTAACCGCCGTCGGGGAAGGTCTTGACCTTCGTTTCGGGAATCGTCCCCTCGGCACCGGCCGTCGCCATCCAGCGCATCTGCTCGTTGTCGGGGAAGAGGTTGTAGTAGTTGGTCAGGTTGCGCTGAAGCACCCGTGCGGTCCACGTGGCGCGGCGCGTGTCGGCCATGTTGGGCACCGTGTAGTCGGGATAGATCATGTTCATCACCACGTCGGTCATCTTGCGCATCGACTCGACGTAACCCGACGAAAAACGACTCTCCTCGCCGTTGCGCTGCGCCACGTCCAGCGACACCCGGAAATCCTCGATACCCGAGATGTGGTAATGCAGGTCTCCGTCCTTCAGCCAGCCGTCGGGGAAGTACTCCGAGGTCACCGCGTCGCCAAGGACGCCCGTGCCGCTCGTCTTCCACGCCGCAGCGTTCTTCAACTCGGGGAACAGCATGCCGGCAAAGGTCACGGCCTGCGCCTGGGTAATGCGGTGGTTGGAGTCGGCCGAATAGTTGTTCATGATGTGGTTGGCATGCTCGTCGAGATGCTTCAGCACCTCGGTCAGCCATTCGATCGTGACGGACTCCGACTGCTGGTAGTACTCCAGCAGGGCGCACTGGTCGATCAGGCGGGCTGCCACGTCGAGCGGACGCCACGAAGCGTGGTTGGTCACGTCGGTGCCCTGCTCGGGCTTGGGATTCTGCTTGATCCAGTCGCCGTAGACCTCGATCCAGTTCAGGGCGTATTTCTCGTCCTGCGACGAATAGTAGGTCTTGGCCTGCGGAACCATCCACTGGTGACGGTGGAGCTGGTAACGCTGCTCCTGCTCGCCGGTAGGCCAGATCGTCCAATCGATGCCGTCGCCGCTCTTGCTCTTATACGAATAAGGCACATTTTCACCGGCTGCGGCATCATAGTAATTGTTGACATAGAAACGATAGTCGTTCTCACGGAGCGCGTAATCGGCCCAACGCAGCTCGTTGGCCGTGGGCGTCACACTCGAAAGGTCGACATTGGGATTCAGCCCGTGGGTGCGCGAACGGTAGTAGTTCATCAACTCCTCCAGCGCCATATAGTAATCGCCGATGTCATAGGCGCGCTTCACCTTCGTCAGGCCGCTGTAATCGAGATTCAGCACTTCGAACACGCTGGCG
>ERZ779875.1850-NODE-1850-length-12624-cov-20.031745_pt1 | contig 12624 bp, 5 predicted proteins | sample MGYA00511246_ERZ779875 | MGnify/ENA primary metagenome ERZ779875 (study PRJEB29588, sample SAMEA2155093) | human gut metagenome | biome: human gut; feature: human-associated habitat; material: faeces | place: Denmark | collected 2008/2010 ... | reverse complement strand
GCGCGTCTGCACCCGTGTGGGGCAGCTCAGGCGTTTTACGGTTCAGAACGGTAAGGTGCATGGTGTAGATGTTGCCAGACTGCGTAAACTTGTTTTTGTCATCAATTAGCTGCCCATCAATAGAACACTTGCCGTCTTGGGTAAATTCGATCACAATTGGCTGTGCCAACAGATTGTACTCCGGATGTGCCTTGGTTTCCGTCAGGCGGTATGTACCGGGTTCCAGATTTGTGAACGGGTTCGAGATTATCTTGCCGTCCGTTCCGGTTGTACCAGTAATGGAACCTGTGTTTGTGCTATTGAATGGGTAGTTTTTATCTACTACCCACTGCGTTTTTCCTTCGGCTGTTGTTTCGACCAGCTTTTCCAGTTTGAACTCAACACCACTCAAGAGCACGTCATTGCTATTTTCGTCTTTTTCCGCGTCCTTCTTGATGATATCCAGTACAAACTTCGGGTTCTGCAGCGTGTTGGTCAGCACAATCTTGCCGCTGCCGCCGGTGATGGTTCCATCGGTGGCTGTGGCTGGCGTTGTAGTTGCGCCGGTTTCGCTGTCCTTTTCGCTTTTTGCTGTTGCTTCAGCCGTTACAACATACGTATTGCCGTTAATCGTAATGGTTCCGTCTTTCGCTGCCGGGGCAAAGCTTCCATTCTCCACCGTACCTTCCACAATGCGGTACACATAATCGGTTTGTTTGCCGTTAGCATCGATCTGGTACTGATCCAGGTTGCTAAAGGTAAACTGCCAGCCGTTATCACCGCGGGTAATGGTAACATAGTCTGGGCTGTCTGCGGTCGGGTATTTTACCGGTGTCCAGTCTGCATCGTTTGTGCTGGTTTCCAGGCGGCGCTGGAGCTGGATGCGGATTTTATCCGGCTGGTTCTCTGTAGTAAGGTCCGTACCATTTGCATCTTTCCAGAGCTTATCGAACTCAATGTTGATCAGTTTGCGCTTAGTGTTGGTAAAGATTGCGGTAACTTCCAGATCTTTCGGATCGTTCGGATTGTCCGGATTTTTGCTCGCCACAATCTCGCCTTCCACCATGGTGTTGTAGATCACTTGGGCGGATTGACCTTTCGGAACAGTTACGCTTTGCAGTCTGGAATCATCGGTTTTGACTTCCTCGATGATATAGCGGGTACCAACGGGGATGCCGGTGATGGTTCCGGTGTGTTCTGAGTTGTTCTCATCGCTCATGTTGATCTCAACATACTTTATGATGGGCTCTTTTTCCAGACCCTCACCGCCAACATCATTAAAGGTAACTTTGAAGGTGTAGGTGCCTTTAATGGTATCTTTCTCACCGTCTGCGGCCTTCTTTTGGATTTTCAGCCCGCCGGTTTTGACGGTGTTGACGTATTTTACCTTTAGCTTTGTCAGCGTGGAGCTATTTTCGTCCGGGTCCTTATAGGAGCGGAAGACGATGGTGTCGCCTTTGGGTTTGGTTCCGGTATAGTTATTACCCGTTTGATCATCATTCAGTCTTATTTTTTCCGTTCGGCCATCATTGGGGCTGCTTCCCTCCTGCTTGTCCAGCGACTTGTTCGTGTCGGTAACTGTCACGGATTCGCTATCGCCCTTCATCGAAGTAACCGCCTGCCCGTTCTCGCACACCGTCCATGTGGTGTCGTACAGGTTTCGGTTCAGTTCCTCTTTGAGCGAAATGTAGCTGCCGCGGCGGAACTGGTCACTGAAGGTAACGGTTTCTCCATCTTCCAGAACAAAGCGTCCGTCATCGTCCACTAACTGGGTGTCGCTGTCCTTGGTGGAGGTGTACTGTGCGTTTATGGCGTTTTGCAACTGACCGCTTGTGGCGGAGCCGTAATCCGGGATTTCCTTCTGATCGGTTGTAAAGCCGGTCATCGTTTTTGGCACCGCTTTGGGAATGAAGGTAAAGTTCCTGAAATAGATGTGGCGGCTATAGTTATCGCCCACGCGGATGGTTTTGACCTTGCCGTTAAAACCGTCCTGCGCTTTCATCTTGTTCAGGTCCAGCTTTACGGTGACCCATGCGCCTGTCTTCACTTCGACCGAGCCATACGTTGCGCCGTTAATGCCTGATGTGCCAAGGCTGCCTTTTTGGACGTCATTTTCATCCAGCAGTTCCAGATACAGGTTGTTGAGGGAAAGGTCACCTCCACTATCCCCTGGATCAACGTAAACCTGGAACGTAAGGAAGCGCTCGTCTTTGATATCGATGGGGTTTTTCAGCGTCAGGATGCCATAACGTTTCTTACGCGCTGCACTGACGGGTTCCGTATCCGTATAGCGTGCGTACCAGTGAAGGACCTTTTCGCCTTCAGGCCCGGAACCTTGCTCGGGGTTTGTATCCAACTTGAAAATGTACTCACCTTCGGTTGAATCGGTTGCGGGTTTAATCTCGTCACAATCCGCAAAATTCACCTCTTTGGTACCGCTTGTATCCGAGCCAGCGGCCACTTTTTCTCCATAATGGGTTGCCTGGTTCTGGATGGTGAAGTTGAAGATTTTCTGGTCTTTAAAGCAATTTTTGAAGTCTGGATCAACCTTGCTCAGTTCGACCTCTTTTTGAACCTGCAGCTCGTTATTATCCGGGAAGTTGAACGCCACCGCCATGTTGGACTCCCACATACCGCGTTCCATATAGTACATGGTAAGGGTGTGCTTTTTGCCTTTGTCGAGTGGTTCAAGATTTGTGTTTTTCGCGTAGAAATCAATGTTCTCGCCATTATATCTCACGCTCTTGACAGCGGAATGGCCATTTTTTCCATCTTGATCATTTTCTGACGTTCCGCCTTCTTTGACCTGACTGACATAGGCTGTTACACTATTTTTCTTTCCCTCTGTTGTATCTGTCTCGCCAAATTCCAGCAGGCCGGAAACCTTACCATGGGCGCCGCCAACGTCAAGCGCCAGCTTGCCATCAATGAATACCCAAACGTCATCGTCACCGGAGAAGAAGAACTTGATGCTGGTTTTTTCCGTTTTTCCATTTACAATCTTTTTTGTTTCAACTTTGCCGTCATCCGTCAGGGTAAAATCCATCTGCAGCTTGGTGCCAAAGCCGTAATTGTAGGTAGAAGCCCGGCCCTCCGTTGCGGTTTCGTTGAACGGGAAGTAGCCATAGGAACTTACATTCTCACCATTTTTGTTTATCGTTTTTTGTGCGGAGTTAGAATCAAGATTGCGTGACCGTTCTCGGTTCTCTGTGCTTGATTTCAGGAAATATTGCTCCGTGGTGGAATCCTGTTTCAGGTACAGGGTCGTATCCTGGCTGTCAAAGTACCAGTAATCAACGCCCGTATCGTCATTAAAAATCTGTCTCTTGGTAAAGGGGAACGCAACATTCTTGTACACATCGCCAAGCTTTGCCTTTTTGCTGTTGGTGCCGCTCAAAAACGCTTCATCGAAGTGCGGTTCTGCTACTTTTGTATTCTCCTTTGTATCCTTCAGCAGCGGTTCACCTGTTGCATCGCCAGTGGAGGTTTGGGATTCAACCAAGCCCTGATAGGCATAGTCATAATATTCGCCCTTGTTATTTTCATTGATTGTGGAGTTATTGATTGCCATGAAGCGATTTTCATTTTTGAAGGCGCTATTAAACCCCCAAAGATTCAATGCAGCACTAATCTCCTCAAACTTAATTCCCCAGTTTGAATAAGTAGGTTGAAAATGGCCTGTATAAATCGGATATTGTGCATTGCAGTTACTGTAATAATCGCTTAGTGCACTGTCAAACTGACGGAACACGACCCAGCTTCTTTGACTTGCAAAGCCGCCTTTTTCTCCCGGTGTATAATATGTACTATTATAATTATCTCTATTATTCCCATTTAGTTCATAGTCTGTATAATAGTCATACAGCGTACTGGTAACATATTTTGTGTTTGCTTCTTCCGTAAAATTATCGGATGCAATATCTACTACTTTAGTGCCAGTATTTTTCCACGTTTCGGCACGCGGGGTATCTTTTGGAGCCCAGTAGCCGCCACGTTGGCCATTGGTATATACTGCATCGTCATTCGTATCCGCATAGAAGCAATTTTTGTCATCTGTGGGAATCGGCAGCCACTCTGTACTTACTCCATTTTGTCTTGTCGCATTGTCATCGTTAATTTCTTCACCGGAAAAGATGATTGAACGATATCCTTGGGGAATGTCAATATAATAAAGATTTTCGTTTGTACCATCTTTTACCAGCGTGCCGCTTTCGGATTCTACGCCGTCTCCTTTTATCCGATAATAAATGGTCTCTTTATTATTATTATTGGCTTTGGGGATTGAAAAGTCGCCGGTATCTCCATTCAATGCCATCTTGGAAAAAGTAGCATCGTAATAGATGCGGGTGGCACCGGGACGCCCCCATGTTGCATCCTTAATACCATTGTACATGTAGCAATAGCATTGACCTTCGGAATACTGGAAGCGTTTCTGATTTTCTCCTGTTACTTCCTCATTATAAAAATTGTAGTATTCACTTATTACTGTATCGCCCTCGGTAAAGCGAACAAAAGAGCAATAATCGTTAGGAATTTTAAAGGTTGCTGTGGAACCAGAAGCAATACTATTTCCAGAATCAATACTATTTAAGGGTATTGGGCCACCGACCTTGCTAAGATTTCCGCTCTCATCCGGTTCATAAAACCAGGCTTGGACGTTCGTTAGTGTTTCACTGGTTTTATTTTCAAAGGCCATCTCTTTGCCAGCGAAGTGCTTATGGCCAACCGTATAGGGACCCCATTTCTTTGGATCCCAGCCATCTCCGTTCGCTCCGTCATAGTAGTTGCCGCCGATATATCCGTCAAGGCACTTGCCGTCGCTATTATAATGATTCAAATCATTTGGATTGAACGTTATCCACGGTGGATTATTAATATTAAAACCTACTTTAGCAATTGTTACTGTGTATGTAGGATTTTCGTCTCCACTTTCATCTCCCTTATATCCGCAAAATTCAAGTCCATTCAACCCTCCATTGTGATAGTGGTCATCATGATTCAGGAGCACAGAATAAATTTTTCTGTGATCCTTCGTTTCGTCAACTTCCTTCATCTCAAGAAAATATATGTGATCGTTGTCTTTACTTTTTCCATCAACGGCATATATTTTTACCTTTTTATAATCTTTCCAACCACTTGGCACTGCAAAATAGAGCGTGTAAGTAGCCGGCACTCCCCCCTGCACACTAACTGCCTGCACGTTATCCACGCTTGTTGCGGCGTACATCTTCTGCGGCTGTTCGGTCGGTTCCGGGGTGGCGGTGGGGGTGGCAGTGGGGGTCACGGTCGGCACAGGGGTGGCCGTTGCGGTGGCTGCCGGTTCCGGGGTCGGGGTGGGTTCTGCCGTGGGCTCCGGCGTTTCGGTCGGGGCGGGCTGCTCCGGCTCGGCGCTTTGTTCCGGTTCCGGGGTGGCGGCATCCGGCACCGGGGTGGCGGCGTTCTGCTCCGGCGGAACGGTATCCTCCCCGGAGGCCGTTCCCGGCTCATCCTCCAGCAGCTCTACTTCGTCAGGTGCGTCGGGCAGAAGATCCTCCTCGGCGTATACAGGCAGGGCCATTGCCATAACCAGGCAAGCGGTGACAAGCAGCGCTGTCAGCCGGCGCGCCCAACCTGTTGTGTTTTTTCCTGTTCTATTCAATCTGCTCACCCGTCTTTCGCGCTGGCTTGATGGAAGCACATTGTTCCACAGTGGATCCCTGTGAAACAGTAAAAGAAGCCAGCTTCTTTTACTTGCGCAACCGTTTCCATGTTGTTTTCAAAAAAAACCGCATCGAGTCTTCTCATTGCGCATTTACTTTTTATTTTCTTAATATAGCACCTTTACACCAGAAAGACAATACAATCCACGCAAATTCCTGTTTTTCAGCACTTTTACTGATTGCGCTTTCCTCCAATTATATAATGTGTTCAAAGCCTTTGTATAATTTACTCCTGATTTTCTTTTTGGCAGCGGTCCCTTTTATATACTTTGACCGCGCGTTTATGATCCTCTGCGCATACAGAGCGCAACTTTGCGGCAAAATTCGCCTTTTTTGTTGCATTTCCCTATTTTTGCGCAATTATTTGTTTCGCATGCGCCTGTTTGCGGCGGGGCCTGGCGGCTGGGCGGGCGCCTTGTGGGAGGGATGGCAGGTTTGCGGCGCACGGTTCCCGTTTTTTGCAGCGCACGGTTCCCGTTTTTTGCGGCGCGATGGGTACACCGCGCCCCTGCAAACGGTTTGCGGTGTTTGCGGCGGCGGGTGCGGGTTTGGTGGATTGCACGCCCGCCAACGGGACGCCGTTCTCCCTTTACAACGGGGTGCGGGTTTGCTGCAGATATGCCATTCGCTTTTTTGTCCCCCCTGCCCCGCCCCTGATTCCCGGTTCCCCCTTGCCGATCTCTATCTGCGCCAGCTCCTGAGGTGCATCTGAGAGCAACGAAAATAGCGGATCTTTCGCAAGCACAAAATCCGGCTGCGTTTACTGAAACAGACGAGCTTTTTGACTTTTCAGACATATCCCAGCTCCCAGCTTTCAATCTATCCTGTGTAAACTGCAACCCCTCACGCGCCATTCTGTGCGGCACTTACCTTATAATATAGGGGTGCTGCCCTGTGTAAATTTGCAACTGATCTATTTGAAGCAGCTGTGAGCTGTTGCAATTTTGCACAGGGTATTGCCCGCATTCTGTGCCGAACATTCCCGAAACGTGTTGGAAAAACGCACAGGATTGCCTTGTTTCCCTATGCCGCTTACCGTTGGAAAAACGCACAGGTTACCCCCGGAACAGTTGCATTTTACACAGGGTATTCCCGCTTCCCTGCCCCGCCGTGACCCGCGTACCTGTTGGAAAACCACACAGGATAGGCCCGTTCCCCGTGTTGCAATTTACACAGGTTTGGCTGGTTTTGGCTTATTTGCAACTTTACGCAGGTTGCTTTCCGCACAGGAAAATGGTGGTGGAATGCACAGGCTGCAGTTGGTTGAACACACAGGTTTGCGTTGTTAAATTACACAGGCTCTACCTATTACTAATATAGAACTAAATATCTAAGCCATAATAACAACCAGAGGTAAGCCGGGAGATGGGGGAGAAGGGGGAAAAAATTGGTGTTGCCATTCCATCAGGTTACAGAACCCTGAAACAGCAGGACAGAAAAGCACAATAAAACCCTGTGTAACCTGCACCCGGGCTGCAACCCCCACAGGATATATGACAAAGCACAACGCGGGTGTTGCATTTTGCACAGGGTAATGGCGGTGAAACCCTGTGTAAATTTGCAATTCTTGCGCTGGACAACAGGATGTGCTATAATGTCTAGCATGATGTGTGTGACCACCCGGGATACAGCAACCGATATAGGAGGCCCCTGCTTATGGCGGCAAGTAAACAGAAAAAAGATGATCCGTTTGTCGTTACGTTTGAAGAACGCGGGGACCAGACCATCGTTCGCAAATCCAATGACCTTGTACAGATGACGCGCAACAACCTGACGCTGAGCCAGCAGCGCCTGATGCTGCATATTTTTTCGATGATTAAGCCGGAGGATACGGACCTGCCCTCTTATGAGCTGAGCATTTATGATTTTATCAAGATGACCGGCATGGACCCGCACAGCGGGGCGCTGTACAAGCAGGTGCGCAAAAATATTGAGGAGCTGGCCAACGCGCCCATCCAGTGGATCAAGAATAACGGAACTTCCACGGTGGAAACATTCCGCTGGATCGATAAAGTGCGCATTGATGAGGGCCGCGCGCGCATGACCATCACGCTGGATCCGGTGCTGAAACCGCACCTGGTGCAGCTGAAAACCCTGTATACCACCATGGATGTGACCTACACCATGCTGATGCGGTCCACCTATTCCATCCGCATTTACGAGCTGTGCAAGAGCTACCAGAGCCTGTACCTGAAAAAGAAAGCGGCCGGGGAACCGCTGGTATGGAACCTGAGCATGCTGTATGAACAGCTTTCGTATACGGCCAACCGATGGTCGGATTTCCGCCGCCTGGCACTGGAAAAGGCAAAGGCGGAAATTAACGAAAAGACGGATATTATTTTTAATTACGATGTGTACGAAAAAAAAGGGCAGAAGGTTCTTTCGCTGGTGGTAACGATTGACCCGGTGGATGATGCCGCCGCACAGGCCAACCTGGACAGCATCAACAGCACAGTGCGCAAAAAGAGCAAAAAGAAGGGCCGCCCCACCGTGGCGATTGAGGATTCGCTGCTGGATGACCCCAGCGTGATCACCTTTGATTATGTTTCGGCACCGGAAACAACGATCCCCTATTCCTTTGGACGCCACCGCACCGAGCTGCGGGAGGAAATTGTTGTGAAAGCGCGCATGGATCAGCTGCGCGCGGAGATTACGCCCGAAGAGCTGCACGCGGTGGAAGTGATCATTGATGTGTTGGCAGATGCCTGCTGCACCATCCAGGCAGGCGATGGCGAGCAGGACGGCGGCAACAAAACGGTGTTTGGAAAGATGAATGCCATCATCCTGGATTGCGGCGGGCTGACCAGTTGGCTGGCCGGTGTGGCACCCCGTTATGCACAGGAGATCATTCCCCGGTCGCAGACGATGCGCAGCCCGGCGCGGTACCTGAACAAGGTGCTGCGCGAGGATATGGATAACTATCGCATTTATATTTTCCGCAAGGCAAAGCCGGCAGCAGAACCCAAAGAGGAGCTGTTGGAAGCGGAGTACCATGTGATGGACGAGCCGGTGCAGCAAACGATGCCGGAGCCTGAGCCGCCCAAGGTAGAGCTGATTCCCGAAACGATTGTAAAACGGCAGGATATGCGAAAAGAGTTTGCAAAGTTTGTAGATGATGGATACCTGGAAAAGACGTTGACGAGCGGCCAGCGCGGCGCTTACCACGAAATTTACCGCCACCTGGCAGCGCGGTGCGTGCCATCGCCTTCCAGCCTGCGCAATGGGCTGAAAGACGAAATGCGGCTGCATTACCTGGCCTGCATGAATGAAGTGATTGAAAAGTATGGCAGCCTGACCCCATTGATGGAAGCTATGGCGCATGAACTGGACTTTGATGTGTTCTGGGCAAAGGCCGCCAAGGACCCCAACGTGAATAACCCGATGGGGCTGTTCTACCACATTATTGAAGAACGCGCGCTGAACCCGATCGGCACCATAATGAACGACCAGGCACAACGGCAGAAGGTTGCCGCCAAGGAAAAAGGTGAAAAAGATAAGTGGCACAACGAAAGCTGGATGGATGCTTTTGAGGAAGATATCCCGGATGACAGCGAAGAGTAATTGAGATGAAGCGGAGCGGAACATCCGGGAGCGCTATTATAATAAGGTAAGCAGCGGCTGGCAGATTGCTGGCCGCTGCTTTTTTGTTGTGGTGCAGCTGAGAAATGGAAATATCCGGCGTTTTTTGATTTCAGATAGACCTTAGGATAATAGGTGAGAATGAAGGCAGGTGAGCGGGAATGCCTGGATGAAGTGAAGAAGGATGGGAAGGAAAAGCGGCAGAGGAAAAGCGTGAACAGCAACGAAGAGATGCCTGCATAATATTCGTCAAAATATCCGTTGACACACGCGAAGCATATGATATAATAGAAACTATAACAGCAACGAAGAGATGCCGCACGGCACGGGGTGCCCGTTTTTGCAACACGCAGTTAGATTAAGATACCGGCGTGCGGTACTACAAAAAGAACCGAACAAAAGGCAAAAATTAACCGACAGCAACGAAGAGATGCCTACACAAAGGCGCTCGCAAGGAGGAAAACAATGGGATATTGTATCTCAGTCTGCATTGAAAAAGGCGGCGTGGGAAAGACCGTTACCGTCTGCAACCTGGCGGCGCTGATGGCGCAGGACGGCAAGCGGGTGCTTGTTGTGGATATGGATGCCCAGGGCAACTGTACCTATACCCTGACGGGCGCCCGTGTAACCGATAATACTTTTGACCGCGCTGGCGTGTATGATATGTTCCGTGCCTATGGCATCAGCGGCACGCAGAACTATATTTCCCGCACGCAGTTTGATAATATTGATATAATTCCGGCAAATGGCAACACCCCAATGGCGGCCAAGCAGCTGCAAATCCTGGAACAGTCCGAAAGCACCAGTATCAATATGTTTTTGGCCATGTGCCTGGCACAGGTTGCCGGCGAATACGACTATATTTTGATCGATACCCCGCCGTCCCGCGATGTAATGGTGACCAACGCCCTGATGGCTAGTGACTTTGTGCTGATCCCCTGCGTGTGCGATGACTACAGCCGTGACAGTGTGTACCGCACTGTGGCCATGTGCCAGCAGTTGGAGCACGATGAGGGCGAAAAAATTGATGTTTTGGGCATTATCCTGACTATGGTGGAAAAAACTGCCCTGACCGAAGTGATCCGCAATGAACTGCGGGAAAGCCAGCTGGGCAGCAAGCTGTTTGCTGCCGAAATCCGTAAGGGACAGGCTGTAAAGGATAGCACCCGCCTTGGTGCGCCGGTTGTGCTATGTGCACGCAGCAGCAACCCGGCAAAGGATTATGCAAAGGTGTATGCCGAGCTGAAAACGCGCGTTGAACAGGAGGCAGAGTGATGGCAAGCAAACTGGACCGACTGCAGAAGAAAGGCTTTAAAGTAAACGAAGCAGCGTTAAGTAAGATCGCGCGCGGCGACCAGGAGCCGGGCGGTGAATACAGCGAGATCAATATCAATGATATTGAAGAAAACCCGGATAATGCCCTTTACCGTGAGCTGGATACCGAGGAAGATATTGCGCTGCTGGCCGATGATATCCGCCGCGCGGGGCTGCTGCACAACCTGGTTGTGTTCCCTAAGACCGGTTTTGGCGGAAAATATGTGCTGCTTTCCGGCGAGCGCCGCCTGCGTGCGCTGCGCCTGTTGGTGGAGCAGGATAAACGCGAGCAGGAAGAAAAGCAGCTGCCCAACCGCATGAGTGAATGGCAGAAAGTGCAGTGCAAAGTGGTGCGCAACTTGACGGAAAACGAAAAAGTTGTGTATATTGACAGCGCAAACCTGCAAGTGCGCGGCGGAATCAGCAATGAACGTGTGATGCGCCAGGCGGCGGCGCGTTTTGTGGAAAACCTGCAAAAAGCACCGTATAACCTGAGCGCAGCGGAAGCGAAAAAAGCGCTGAAAGAGGTCAGCCCGCTGAATTCCCGCACGATTGATAAGGCGCTTTCGATTCAGAATGATCTCAACCCTGACCTGCGCCGCTTGCTGGATGAGGAATTCCTGAACCGAGCCGAGTGCGAAACCTATCTTCGCTTGACCCTGGAAGAACAGGCCCGTGCAGCCGCAATGTTTTTGAAAATCGCAGCCCTTGACCCACGCAGCCATGAGCGCCGCGCCATTAAGGACGCATTGACCACCGCCATGTTGGATGTAGCAGTGGAACGCCGCAGCATGCAGGAGCGCGAGAGCGTATTTGCAGCAGCGTTGCAAAATGCACAGGATGCAATCGGTCAGGCCAAGACGCAGGAAAACAAGGCGGCGGCAGTAGATAAAGACCACAACTTTATTTCGGCCAAGCTGCCTACCACGGCCCGCAAACTGCGTAAAATTGCAGCGGCAAAAAATATTGAAGCTAAGATCCGCAGTTATACGGCAGAGGACCGCAAAGCAATGTCGGACCAGATGCAGGAGCTGATTGCGGCAGCGCAGGAGCTGAAAGCACTGATTGATGCGGTGGAATAATCCAGATCCACGAAAGCAGCAAACAACAAAAATCCATGCAAATAGGAATACAGGAATCCACGATATGAAACAGCGAATTGTCATCCGGCTGCACCTGGCTGTGCGGGCAGTGCTGCAAAGCGAAGCGGACTGGCGCGGCACGCGGCTGGGCACCCTGACATCGGAGCTGATCCATGAACAGGCTGCGAAAGCGCGCCTGTGCGGGGTGCAGAATTACGAGTTGAACCCCGTCAGCAGCCGCTATGTTCCCGTTACAAACGGGACAAAATATAAGCAGACATCTGGCCTGGAGCAGATCTCCATCTATCTGAACGATGAGGATATGCAAACCCTGAAAGAGCTGGCACTGGCCAACGATAGTGTGCGTGTGATCAACGGCAGGCAGGCAATCACCTACCGATATGTTGTTCCCGGAATGCTGCTGAACGACCCGGTGTTTACGGGGCTGACAGAGCAGAACAGCACGGCAGGGTAAGCACTTCAAAATCTTGAATAAATCAAAGGCGGCACCGCGTTTTTTGAAAGACGCGGTGCCGTTTTGTATGCAAAGCAGCCTGAAAATACTACAAAACATAAACCTGTGCGAAATTACAACAAAACGGATAGAAGGTGAGAATAGGAAAAAAGGAGAAATATGTTGGAATTTTACACAGGTTTACAGAGCAAAACATGAGGAAAAGCGCGATGCAGCGTTTGCAAAATAAAGCGGATTTTGGGTGAATCAGGTGCGGGGAACCAAAAAAGAGGGAAAACCTGTGTAAATAGCAACAATCTGCAGGGTGAATTACCTTTTTATAATACGACAGGGATAGTAATACCCTGTGTAAAGATGCAACACTGTACGCTGCGAAAGGGAAGAGTTGCAATTTTACACAGGGTATTGGTTATTCTGTCAGGCGGAGCAGAAGGAAAACACTAAAGGCAATACCGCACAATTCCCGCCTAACGGCTCAAGCACCGCTCCGGCGGCT
>ERZ779875.1838-NODE-1838-length-12704-cov-2.916910_pt1 | contig 12704 bp, 7 predicted proteins | sample MGYA00511246_ERZ779875 | MGnify/ENA primary metagenome ERZ779875 (study PRJEB29588, sample SAMEA2155093) | human gut metagenome | biome: human gut; feature: human-associated habitat; material: faeces | place: Denmark | collected 2008/2010 ... | reverse complement strand
GCCCCGGAGGCCGACGCCCCCGCCGCGAACAACAACTATCTGTTCGTGCCGGACGCGCAGACCGTGCTCGACAACGTGCTCGAGCTGTACCTGAACAACACGGTCTACGCCGTGATGCTCGAGGCCCGCGTGGGTGAGCACGCCGCGCGCATGACCGCGATGACCGCCGCCACGGACTCGACGGCGGAGCTCATCGAGGACCTGAATCTGGAGTTCAACCGCGCGCGTCAGGCCGCGATCACGACGGAGATCTCCGAGATCGTCGGCGGCAGCGCCGCGCTGAAAAAATCGGACAAATCGGACTAACACCGCGGCGGCAGCGCCGCGTCCCACGAAGGGAGAACGTATGGAAAACGGTATCGTCAAAAGGGTCATCGGCCCGGTGGTGGACGTGCAGTTCCCGGCCGGAAAGCTGCCGGAGATCAACAACGCCATCGAGGTGCACGCCGGTAAGCGCCGCATCGTCATGGAGGCGGTGCAGCAGCTCGGCGACAACGCGGTTCGCTGCATCTCGCTCTTTTCCACCGACGGGCTGCAGCGCGGCTGCGTCGCCGTGGACACCGGCTCGAGCGTGAAAATGCCCGTCGGCGAGGCGACGCTCGGCCGCATGTTCAACGTCATCGGTGAGCCGATCGACGGCAAAGGCCCCGTCAACGCCACGGAATATCTGCCCATCCACCGCGAGGCCCCGGCCTTCACGGACATCGCCCCCGCGACCGAACTGCTCGAGACCGGCATCAAGGTCGTCGACCTGCTCGCGCCCTATGCCAAGGGCGGCAAGATCGGTCTGTTCGGCGGCGCAGGCGTCGGCAAGACCGTGCTCATCATGGAGCTGATCCGCAACATCGCCTACGAGCACGGCGGCTACTCCGTCTTTGCCGGCGTAGGCGAGCGCTCGCGCGAGGGCAACGACCTCTGGAACGAGATGAACGAATCCGGCGTCATCAGCAAGACGGCGCTCGTCTTCGGCCAGATGAACGAGCCGCCCGGCGCGCGTCTGCGTGTGCCGCTCTCGGGCCTGACGATCGCGGAAAACTTCCGCGACGAGTCCGGGCAGGATGTGCTACTGTTCATCGACAACATCTTCCGCTTCACGCAGGCGGGCAGCGAGGTGTCGGCCCTGCTCGGGCGCATGCCCTCCGCCGTCGGCTATCAGCCCACGCTCGCCACCGAGATGGGCAAGCTGCAGGAGCGCATCACCTCCACCAAGGACGGCTCCATCACCTCGGTGCAGGCCGTCTATGTGCCTGCCGATGACCTGACTGACCCTGCTCCTGCAACAACATTCACACACCTCGATGCAAAGACAGTACTTTCAAGAAAGATCGCTGAACAGGGTCTTTACCCTGCAGTTGACCCTCTCGAATCCACATCACGTATCCTGGAAGCTGAAGTTGTAGGTGAAGAGCACTATGAAATAGCAAGAAGAGTTCAGGAAGCGCTCCAGCGTTACGCTGAACTGCAGGATATCATCTCTATCCTCGGTATGGAAGAACTTTCCGACGAGGACAGGCTAACGGTCAACCGGGCCCGCCGTGTACAACGTTTTCTGTCCCAGCCCTTCTCCGTGGCGGAACAATTCACTGGCGTACCCGGTGTCATGGTCTCTATAGAGGATACGATCCGGGGATTCAAGATGATCATGGACGGGGAAACGGATGACATACCCGAACAGGCATTCTTAAACGTAGGAACCATCGAGGATGTCTTGGAGAAGGCCAAGCAGCTGAAAGAACAAGCAAATTAATCGATATGAAACTGGAAATTGTATCACCGGACGGCATTCTTTTCGAAGGCGAGACCGAATCTGTCTCATTCCCGGGAGTTGCCGGTTCATTCGATATCTTGCCTCATCACGCCCCATTGATAGCAGCGTTGAAGGCGGGTACGATCCGGTTCAAGGCAAACGGCAAAAGACAAGAACAAACGATACAAAGCGGATTCGTAGAGGTAAAAGACGACATCCTATCCGTTTGCGTCGAATAAAAACATACGACAATGAATGGCAGATTAAAAATGAGGTTAATGGGTTTGATCACGTTTATCAACGTGGCAATAGGCGTTTCATTGGGTGGTTTATTATATACCATCTGGCCGGAACACTATTTCTCGTGGTATCCGTCCATTCCCTTCTTTTACTGGGTCATGGCCATGGCGATGACTTTCTTCCTAGACCGGGTAAAAAGGAAAAACGGAGATGTGACCGTAACCATGTACATGCTAGTCCGGTTGTGTAAGTTCACGCTCGCTTTCGTCTTCTTATGGATGTACGCGGCGTTTGTCGGGCAACAATTAAAGACATTTGGTTTCACGTTGATGTTATTCTATTTCATTTACCTCGGACTGGAGACTTACATTTTATATCTGTTTGAAAAGAAAAGAATGAAAAGAGAGAAAAGGGAAAAGGATGATGAGTACAATCAAAGATAACAAATACATATGGATCGCTTTCTGGATGTGGCTCAGCTTTCTCACTCCGGCAAAAGCGGCGTCCGGCGAGATAGACGTGCAGGATATCGTCTTCTCCCACATTCAAGACGCCTATACATGGCATATCACGGAATGGAACGGACAAGAGATTGCGATTCCCCTGCCTATCTTGGTAAAAAGCGAGGAAAGAGGATGGGATTTATTCCTGTCATCCCATCTACATCAAGGCCGGACGCATCACAATTATTATATCGCCGGGGAAGGTGAGCATGCGGGAAAGGTTGTTGAGAAGAACAGTGCCGGAGAAGAGGTTCGCCCGATGGATTTCTCATTGACCAAGAATGTTTGCGGACTGTTCCTCAGTTGCGGTCTCTTGCTTTTCATCGTTCTCCGAACCGCCCATTGGTATAAAAAGCACCCGAACGAGGCGCCGGGCGGATTTATCGGATTGATGGAAATGGCCATCTCCTACATACAAGACGGGGTGATCAAAGAGGCGATCGGAAAAGAATATAAGCCGTTCTCGTCCTATTTGCTGACGGTATTTTTCTTTATCTTGATCAACAACCTGATCGGAATCATACCTATTTTCCCGGGAGGCGCTAATATTACGGGAAATATAGCGGTAACAGGCGTATTGGCACTTTGTACGTTTATAGCGGTCAACCTGTTCGCCACGAAAGCGTACTGGAAAGAGATCTTTTGGCCCAAAGCGCCGATCTACTTGAAACTGCCCTTGCCGATCATGCCGTTCGTGGAGTTCTTCGGGGTATTCACCAAGCCGTTCGCGTTGATGATCCGTCTGTTCGCCAACATCATGGCGGGCCATACGATTATCTTGGCGCTAACCTGTTTGATATTCATAACGGCAACCATGGGAGTAGCCGTGAATTTCGGTATGACGATCGTATCCGTCTTGTTCTGTGCGTTCATGAACTGTCTGGAATTGTTAGTGGCTTGCTTGCAAGCTTATATTTTCACCCTGCTGTCGGCCAACTATATCGGATTGGCCAAGGTAAGGGAATAAATCCAAAGAAATTAAGGTATTAGAATTATATTATTAAGGTTACTAATTTAAAATTAAACACTATGTTATCGACTATTTTATTACAAGCGGCAGCCGGGATGGGCGTAGCGAAGATGGGAGCCACTATAGGAGCGGGATTCGCCGCCATAGGTGCAGGTATCGGAATCGGATTGATCGGTAAAGGTGCCGTTGAAGCTATTGGACGCCAGCCGTCGGCCGCAGGAGAGATCCGTACCTCGATGTTGATTATGGGAGCGTTGGTAGAAGGTGTGGCATTGTTCGCTATTGTCGTATGTTTCTTAGCGTTGTTCCAATAAAAAAGTAACAAACTATGTCTTTATTAACACCGGATTCAGGGCTTCTATTCTGGATGATCGTTTCATTCGGGATTGTCTTCGTGATCCTTTCCAAATACGGTTTTCCCGTGATCGTCAAGGCAATCGAACAACGGAAAGCTTACATTGACAATTCCTTAGAGACGGCACGTCAGGCGAATGAGCGACTTGCCCATATCCAAGCCGAGGGCGAGAAGATGCTAGCCGAGGCCAAGGAAAAGCAAAACGCCGTCCTGAAGGAAGCCTTTGCCGAAAAGGAGCGGATCATCGAGGAGGCACGGAAAAAGGCCGTCTCCGAGGCACATCTGCAGATAGAGGAGGCTACCCGGCGTATCCGCGAAGAAAAAGAGAAAGCTATTCGCGAAGTCCGCTCGGAGATAGCGGATCTGTCTATCGCTATCGCAGAGAAAGTAATGAAAGAGAAAATCGGCCGGGATAAGGAACAACAACAGATGATCGACCGGCTGCTGGATGAGGTATCGTTTAGTAAATCGTAAGGTATGGATATAGGAACTATTTCTTCCCGGTATGCCAAAGCGCTTTTCTCCCTAGCGAAAGACAAGGAACAGGAAAGCCGGGTATATGATGATATGAAGATGTTGGCGGACAGCTTCTCGATGGAGCCGGAGCTTAGGGGTGCCTTGAGCAACCCGATCGTTTCCGTACCGGAGAAAGTGAAATTGCTTACGGCGGCGGGGGGTATCGAGGTATGCGAGCTATATACACGTTTTATCAATCTGGTATTAGCCCATAAACGGGAGACACTACTGCCCTTCATCGCATACATTTATATCCATTTGTACCGGAAAGAGAAGAAGATTACCCGGGTACGATTCGACACAGCCGTAACGGTAGACGATGCGGTCAAGTCTCACCTGCAAGACAAGCTGCGGAAAGAGACGGGATGCACGATCGAGTTCTCCGGCCACGTGGAACCGGAACTAATCGGGGGCTTCCGCCTACGCATCGGCAATTACCGGATAGACGCCAGCTATGCGACGCAACTACGGGATATCCGTACCGGGCTACTCGAAAACAGATAAAAAAGAAGAAGTATGACAGAACAGATAAAAGTGAGTGAAGTCTCCTCCATCCTGCGCCAGCAATTGGAAGGAATCCATACCAGCATCAAGCTGGAGGAGGTCGGGACCGTATTGCAGGTGAGTGACGGCGTGGCCCGCATCTACGGGCTGGATAATGCGGAGGCGAACGAGTTGCTTCAATTCGATAACGGGATGGAAGCGATCGTGATGAACTTGGAGGAAGATAATGTAGGCGCCGTCCTTTTAGGTCCGACCGACCAAATCAAGGAGGGCGACACCGTAAAACGCACGGGCCGTATCGCCTCTATCGATGTCAGCGAGGGGATGATCGGGCGTGTGATCGATCCGTTGGGAAACCCGATCGACGGGAAAGGCGAGATCCTTGGCGAGACTTGCGAGATGCCGCTTGAGCGCAAGGCTCCGGGCGTGATCTTCCGTCAGCCGGTAAACGAGCCTTTGCAAACCGGTATCAAGGCCGTAGACGCTATGATCCCTATCGGAAGGGGACAACGTGAGTTGATCATCGGCGACCGGCAGACGGGAAAGACCTCGATCGCTATCGATACCATCATCAACCAACGTAGCAACTACGAGGCAGGGAACCCGGTTTACTGTATTTACGTGGCGATCGGGCAAAAGGGTTCCACGGTAGCGGCCTTGGTGAACACCTTGCAAGAGAAAGGCGCCATGGACTATACGATTGTCGTAAGTGCGACCGCCTCCGACCCGGCAGCCATGCAATATTTCGCCCCGTTCGCCGGAGCGGCCATCGGAGAGTACTTCCGGGATAGCGGACGACACGCCTTGGTGGTCTACGACGATCTGTCCAAGCAAGCGGTCGCCTACCGTGAGGTTTCCTTGATCCTTCGCCGCCCTTCCGGGCGTGAGGCGTACCCGGGTGATATCTTTTACCTGCACTCCCGCCTATTGGAACGTGCCGCCAAGATCATCAACCAGCCGGAGGTAGCCCGTGAGATGAACGATCTCCCCGAAAGCATGAGAGACAAGGTGAAAGGCGGTGGCTCCTTGACCGCTTTACCGATCATCGAGACGCAGGCGGGAGACGTATCGGCTTATATCCCGACGAACGTGATTTCTATCACCGACGGACAGATATTCCTTGAGACCGATTTATTCAACCAAGGGAACCGCCCGGCTATCAACGTCGGAATCTCTGTTTCCCGTGTAGGCGGTAACGCGCAATTAAAGGCGATGAAAAAGGTAGCGGGTACCTTGAAAATCGATCAGGCTCAGTTCCGTGAATTGGAATCATTCTCCAAGTTCGGGGGCGAGATGGATGCCGTCACCGCTTTCACGATCGATAAGGGGCAGAAGAATACCCAGTTACTGATACAGCCTCAATATAGCCCGATGCCGGTGGAAGAGCAAATCTCGATCCTTTATTGCGGAACGCAAGGTCTGCTGAAAGAGGTTCCATTGGACAAGGTGCATGAGTTCGAGGCAAGGTTCTTGCAAGAATTACGGACTTCTCATCAACGGGACGTACTGGATGTCTTAAAGACCGGCGTTATCAATGATGAGATACGAGGCATATTGGAAAAAACAGCGAAGGAGCTATGGGTTCATTGAAAGAAATAAAAGTCCGGATCGCCTCTATACGGAGTACGCAGAAGATCACCGCCGCCATGAAAATGGTATCGTCGGCCAAGTTTCATCATGCCCAGACGCAAACCGAGCACACACTTACATATGCTAATAAACTATCCGCTATCTTAAACGGTCTTCTTTCGGCGGAATGCGACCTAGACTCACCTTACACCGAACAGCGTAAGGTGAGCAAGGTGGCTATCGCCGTATTCGCCTCGAGCACGGGTTTATGCGGGACATTCAATGCCAATATATGGAAAGAGTTATCCGCCACGATCCAGACTTATAAGAACCAGCAAATAGAGGTAGGCCTCTACCCTATCGGCAAGAAAATAGCGGATGAGCTTCATAAAGCGGGGTATAGCTTCGACACTGATTTCGTCACGATCGGCGAAAAGCCGTCTTATGAAAGCGCCGTATCCTTGGCGAACCGTCTCATGGAGCTGTTCGTCACGGGTAAAGCGGACCGGGTGGAATTACTGTATCACCATTTCAAGAACATGGCGACACAAGTCGTAACCCACAAGACGTATCTTCCCCTTTCCCTCTCGGATACGGAAGCGGCGGAAACGGCCACCGACTACATCCTTGAGCCCTCGGCGGAAGAGTTGCGTAACCGGCTTTTCCCGAAATTGCTGAACCTAACCATCTATACGATCCTACTCGACACCTCGACCGCCGAGCACGCCGCCCGTATGATGGCTATGCAGACCGCCAACGACAATGCGAACGATTTAATCCAACAATTAACTTTGCAATATAATAAAACCCGCCAGCAAGCCATCACCAACGAATTGCTGGATATCATGGGAGGAGCGGCCGTTTCATCGTAATAAAAACGGGATGCTTCCTTGACTAAACAGACAATGATCCGTATGTAAAACACTTTACTAACGGATCATTTCTTATTTACAAAAAAAAGTAAGACCTTTGCTCACCAAAACATAAGCCTATATACATTATATTATACCAATCTAGGATCGTACTCATGATGAATCAAGAAAAGCTAAAAGGGCATCTCCTTATTTTAGCGGCCAACATCCTGTTCGCCATTAATATGCCCGTATCCAAATATCTACTCCCCGAGCATGTGCAACCCGAGGCGTTAACCAGTATGCGGATGAGCTTCGCTTGCGTGATGTTCTGGATCACCTCCCTATTCGTTCCCTATGAGAAAGTGCCGTTGAAGGACTTGGGACTTCTATGCCTTTGCGCCCTTTGCGGAGTAGGCTTGAACCAAGGGCTGTTTATCTGGGGATTGAATACCACGTCGCCGGTAGACGCTTCCATCATAGCGACCGCCGTCCCCATCTTTGTCATGATCTTGGCGGCCCTGATCCTAAAGGAACCTATCACACGGATGAAAACGTTCGGGGTACTGCTTGGTATATGCGGGGCGATCTCCTTAATACTACAATCCACGCAAGGTTCCAATCAAGCGAGCAGTCTAGGGGGAAACCTCTTGATTACGGTTAGTGGATTCATGTACTCGATCTATTTGGTAGTATCCAAGCCACTAACACTCAAGTACTCATCCGTCACGATGATGAAATGGATGTTCCTGTTCTCCACGCTGATTACCCTGCCTTTCGCTATCGAATCCATCTGGAATACCCCGGCTTTCCATAAAGAGGTCTTCGACGGCCAAGAGCTGGGAGCCATTTTCTTCGTGCTATTCGGGGCCACGTTCGTACCCTATTTATTAATACCGCTGGCCTTAAAGCGAATCCGCCCGACTACCGTCAGCATGTACAATTATATCCAACCGATCGTAGCTTCCTTTATCGCCGTATTCATCGGTCAGGATAGTTTTAGCGTAACGAAACTAGTATCGGCCGCACTTGTTTTCTCCGGCGTCTATTTAGTGACCCAAAGCAAGAGCCGGGCGGACCTTGAACAACAAAATAGTCAATCTTTTGACAAAAACGCTTGCAATATGAAAAATAATGCGTAATATTGCCCCCATAATATAAAAGAATAAGTAGCATACAAAATCAATGATGAGTGTAGAGTCCTCATATTATACATGGGCATTGATGACCCCTTGGGGGGTTAGAATCTATTAATAAGCATTCGCGTAGACCACGTCACGCTATGTCGCAATCTCGTATTGCATCCTTTTTTATTTCTCCTTTTACATAAATAAGTTTAATCAATCGGTTATTGTCGGTTGTTAATCATGAAAAAGCCTTTTCTTGATTGTCAATCCTCGATGAACCATTAAAAATACATATCGATGAAAGTATTAAAATTCGGCGGAACATCCGTAGGTTCCGTGAATAGTATCTTAAGTGTAAAGAAAATAGTAGAGGCTATCGAAGAGCCCGTAATCGTGGTTGTCTCCGCCTTAGGGGGCATCACCGATAAATTACTGGCCACTTCTACCATGGCTTCTAAAGGCGACCTTGCCTACGAGAAAGAATTATCGGAGATCATCGCCCGCCATCTGGACGTGATCGAGGGAGTGATAGAGGACAAGGAGGTACGCATGGATGTCCAGAAGAAAGTGATGGCTTTACTGGATGAATTGAGCAATATTTTCAAAGGTGTTTATTTGATTAACGATTTATCCGCCAAGACATCCGATACGATCGTAAGTTATGGCGAGCGCCTATCTTCCTTGATCGTCTCGAACGTGATCAAGGACGCTAAGTTGTTCGACTCACGCAAATATATCAAGACAGTCAAGCAATTCAACAAGCATATCGTGGATTTCGACTTGACCAACAAGCTCATAAAAGAGACCTTCTCGCCTCTGCCCAAGGTTTCCTTGGTGCCCGGATTCATCTCTTCCAGCACGGAAACCGGAGAGGTTACGAACCTCGGACGAGGGGGATCGGATTATACCGCCTCCATCTTGGCGACCGCCTTAGACGCTAACACCTTGGAGATCTGGACGGACGTGGATGGTTTCATGACCGCCGATCCCCGTGTGATCAGCTCCGCCTACGTAATCGACCGGCTTACTTTCACGGAGGCGATGGAGTTGTGTAACTTCGGGGCGAAAGTAATCTATCCGCCGACGATCTATCCGGTTTATCATAAGAATATCCCGATCCGTATCTTGAATACCTTCAACCCGACCGCTCCCGGAACCTATATTTCGAAAGAGCGGGTGAAAGAGGAAGGCAAGGCCATCATCAAGGGTATCTCCTCCATCAACGATACCTGTTTGATCACGGTACAAGGTTTAGGTATGGTGGGCGTGATCGGCGTGAACTACCGGATCTTTAAGACGCTCGCCAAGAATGGCATCAGCGTATTTATGGTATCGCAGGCCAGCTCCGAGAATAATACGACTTTCGCCGTACGTAACGCCGACGCTGATTTGGCCGTACAAGTATTGAACGACGAGTTCGCCTTGGAACGTGCGCAGGGTGATATGAACGATACCGTAGCGGAGAAGGATCTGGCTACCGTCGCTATTGTAGGCGAGAACATGAAACGTACCCCGGGTATCGCCGGGAAGCTGTTCGGTACGCTGGGACGTGCGGGCATCAGCGTGATCGCTTGCGCCCAAGGCGCTTCCGAGACGAATATCTCTTTCGTTATCAAGCATAAATACCTTCGCAAGGCGTTGAACTCCATTCATGACTCTTTTTTCCTATCCGAATATAAGGTATTGAACCTTTTCATCGCCGGTGTAGGAACCGTAGGCGGCAATTTATTGGAACAGATACGCATCCAGCAACCGAAACTGATGCGGCAAAACGGTTTGAAGCTGAATGTCGTAGGTATCTCAAACTCCAAGAAAGCCCTTTTATGCCGGGAAGGGATCAACCTCGACAATTATCTGGAGGAGCTGAAGGAGAACGGGGAAGAGAGCAACCCGGAGCATCTGTGCGAAGAGATCGTAAAGATGAATATCTTCAACTCCGTATTCGTGGATTGCACGGCAAGCCCGGACGTGGCGGCTCTTTACGAGACGTTGATGAACAATAACGTATCCGTCGTGGCGGCTAATAAAGAAGCGGCCTCCTCCTCCTACGATAATTATACCAAGCTCAAGGAGACCGCCCGCCACCGAGACATCAAGTTCTTGTTCGAGACGAACGTAGGCGCCGGCCTCCCGATCATCAATACGATGAACGATTTGATCAATAGCGGCGACCATATATTGAAACTGGAGGCCGTACTTTCCGGTACGCTGAATTATATCTTTAATACGATCAGCGCCGATATTCCTTTCAGCGAGGCGATCCATATGGCAAAGGAAGCCGGATACGCCGAGCCGGACCCACGTATCGACCTTAGCGGCAAAGACGTAATCCGTAAGCTGGTTATCTTGGCTCGTGAGGCCGGTTATCCAGTGGAGCAAGCCGACGTAAAACGGAACCTGTTCATCCCGGAAAAGTACTTCGAGGGTTCCCTTGAGGACTTCTGGAAGAATATCAAGGATACAGATGCCGGTTTCGAGGAGAAACGCCAGCTACTGGAAGCGGAAGGCAAACGCTTCCGTTTCGTGGCGAAGATGGAGAACGGCGCTTGCGAGGTAGGCCTACAAGCCGTAGACAGCCACCATCCGTTCTATGAACTGGAGGGCAGCAACAATATTATCATGATCTCCACCGAGAGATATCATGAATATCCAATGATCATCAAGGGATATGGTGCCGGAGCCGACGTGACAGCCGCAGGCGTATTCGCCGACATCATATCCATTGCTAATATTCGATAGGTATGAAGCACATTATCATTTTAGGCGATGGAATGGCCGACGAGCCGATAGAGGCTCTGGGAGGCAAGACCCCGATGCAATACGCCAAGACTCCTTATATGGATAAATTGGTGGAACTGGGAGTAACCGGGCAGATGAAAACCGTAGCGGATGGTTTCCATCCCGGTAGCGAGGTCGCGAACATGGCGGTATTAGGCTATGACCTGCCCTCCGTATACGAGGGACGGGGTGTATTGGAAGCCGCCAGTATAGGCGTCGCCCTGCAACCCGGCGAGATGGCGATGCGTTGTAACTTAATCTGCGTAGAAGGCGACATCTTGAAGAATCACTCTTCCGGCCATATCTCCACGGAGGAAGCGGACGAGTTGATCCAATGCCTGAACGAGCGATTAGGCTCCGACCGTGTCAAGTTCTATACGGGTGTCTCCTACCGCCACCTATTGGTAATCAAAGGAGGCGATAAGCGTCTGGATTGCACGCCACCACACGACGTACCCCTCCATCCTTTCCGGCCTTTAATGATAAAACCGGAAGTTCCGGAAGCACGAGAGACCGCCGATTTATTAAACGAATTAATCCTCAAGTCCCAAGAGATCTTAAAGGATCACCCGGTGAACCTCAAACGTATGGCAGCGGGGAAAGATCCGGCGAACAGTATCTGGCCTTGGTCTCCGGGCTACCGTCCGGCCATGCGAACGATGCGGGAGATGTACGGCTTCGGGAAAGGCTCCGTGATCTCCGCCGTCGATCTCATCCGGGGAATCGGCGTTTACGCCGGCCTCGAGGTGCTTCACGTAGAGGGAGCTACCGGATTATACGACACGAACTACGAGGGAAAAGCGCACGCCGCCCTTGAGGCCCTCAAGACAAATGACTTCGTCTACCTGCATATCGAGGCAAGCGACGAGGCCGGGCATGAGGGAGACGTAGACCTAAAGATCAAGACGATAGAGTATCTGGACAACCGTGCCGTACGTATCATCTACGAGGAAACGCAAAAATGGGACGAGCCGGTAGCGATCGCTATCCTTCCGGACCACCCCACTCCTTGCTCCATACGTACGCATACAAATACCCCGGTTCCATTCCTGATTTACAAGCCGGGCGAGCAACCCGACTCCGTTACCACATTTGATGAGTTCTCCGTATCAAACGGCAAATATGGCATACTGGAAAAAGATCAATTTATAAAAGAATTTCTAAACGATTAGAGCATGAAATATTACAGCACAAACAAACAAGCCCCTGTAGCCAGCCTAGAAGAGGCCGTCGTAAAAGGTCTGGCCGGCGATAAGGGATTATATATGCCCGAGTATATCGACTCCTTGGACGAGGAGGTGATAGCCAACATGAAGAACCAGTCCTTCCACGAGATCGCCTGCACAGTAGCTCAGATGTTCTTCGGGGAAGACATCGAGCCGGAGGTATTGGACGGTATCGTAAAAGATACGCTCTCCTTCGAGACCCCGGTGGTACCCGTAAAGGGTAATATCTATAGCTTAGAGTTATTTCACGGGCCTACATTGGCCTTTAAGGATGTAGGAGGGCGCTTCATGGCTCGTCTGCTCGGTTATTTCATAAAG
>ERZ779875.1832-NODE-1832-length-12749-cov-10.789586_pt1 | contig 12749 bp, 10 predicted proteins | sample MGYA00511246_ERZ779875 | MGnify/ENA primary metagenome ERZ779875 (study PRJEB29588, sample SAMEA2155093) | human gut metagenome | biome: human gut; feature: human-associated habitat; material: faeces | place: Denmark | collected 2008/2010 ... | reverse complement strand
TATCTTCGGATGCAGCGGGATGCGACTCATGTACCGCAAGATTTTCTTTTCGTCCGGGTGACAACTCCCTGTTCATCCGGCACTTAACGCACATGTGTCTACTCTGCTTTAAACTATTAAATTGCAACGACCTAAGTATAACACAATGAAAAAGAAATGCAACTACATTTTTTCATTTTATGACAAAACGCCATCTGTCACACGTTTTTACGTGGAACAAATGGCGTTATCCGTTATTTTATCCGTTTGATTTACGTTCCCATACTTGCAAACAGGGCAGCTATCTCATCCGGGCTTAATGCCTTATTGGGATCTGCCGGTTCTTCCGGCTGAAGAGGTGCTTCTTTTACGGCTTCCGGCTCTTCAATCGGCTCCGGAATATCCTCCGGTTCCACAGTTTCCTCGGCAGGTTCCTCAACTTTATCCGCATTGTTATCGTTGCCCATATTCGCAAACAGCGCAGCTATCTCATCCGGGCTCATGGAACGGTTTGGATCTGACAGATCCGGCATCGGTGGAAGTTCTTCCTCCGGCAGGTTCTCATCATCCGCTTCATCAACAATCGCTTCCTCCGGAATCGGGTCCGGTTCTACCAGTTCCTCTGCTTCCTCAATGGCTTCTTCCGGATCCGGAGGAATAATCTCATCCGCTGCCATGACCGGAGGCTCTTCCTCCGGCTTTAAATCCTCCTCTTCCGGTATATCCGGCAGAATCTCCGGTTCCATATCTTCTTCCGGCTCCAGCGAAATCTCCGGTTCCATATCTTCTTCCGGCTCCAGCGAAATCTCCGGTTCCAGACTCTCCTCCAGATCCGGCAAAATTTCCGGTTCCGGGTTTTCTTCCAGATCCGGCGAAATCTCCGGTTCCGGGTTTTCTTCCAGATCCGGCGAAATCTCCGGTTCCGGCTCCATACTTTCTTCCGGCTCTGGTGAGATCTCCGGCTCTACCGGTGTTTCTTCCACATAATTCTGCGGTGCCGGCTGTGGCTCTACAGGTGTTGCCACAGGTACAGAAACCTGCGGCTGGGAAACAACCACTTTCTGACTGTTCATAATGGTCTGATTCAGGCGCAGTTCCATATCTTTCATTGCAATAATGATTTCCTGCAGCTTTGCGGCTATCTCTTTATCCTGTGAATGTTCCTGTTCTTTTCCATCCTTCTGCACCGAAGAAATTTCATCCTTACAGACTGAAAGAATCTCGTCCTTATAAGCACCCGCAACTGTACCGAACCCATCCATTCCTTTCTGGAACGTATCAAACCGGTCGATCAGCTGTTCGTATGAATTCATCAATGCATCGGTATTCTCATGGGACCGCTTGATAATTACTTTCGCTATTCCCTTCTGTGCATTGACAATTTCCTCTGTCGGAATCTTAGATGCCTCTTCCATATATGCAAGCTTCACCGATATTTCCTCAAAATATTTTTTCAGCATGAGATATGATGCCTTTTCCGACTTGAAAATACTCTCATACTGTTCCTCTCTCCGGGCATATTTTGTCTCATATACTGAAATCACGCCTCTGATTGCAACATACAGGCATATCAGATCTGCTGCTGCCAAAACAACCAGAACAATAAACATCTTCGGGAAATTGACTATGGCATACAACTCTGCCATAAAAATAAACGCAAACAAAAGTATCCCGAAAATCATCTGCATCCTTGCTTTCGAATCTTTATTCTTCATATGATACCGCTCCTTCCATGAGCCCGCTATTCTAACCACTATGCAAAATAAGCTCTAGTATGTTATATTTTACCATATTGTGTCGATTCTCACAAGGTTTGTTGTTTATTTCTGCCTTCTATAATACGTCATTTACAATCTGCTCTGCTGTCAGATGATTCTCTTTTAATACCTCATTTACATCATACCGGTCAAGGAATTCTTTTTTCAATCCGTAATTATAGACTTTCATATCACTGCTTCCATAAAATCTTGCGATTTTTTCTCCGAAACCACCATTCAGGATGCCATCTTCCAGTGTAACTACCGTGTCATGGTCTGCCTTCAGTTTCTCCAGCAGTCCTTCATCCAGTCCGGTAATATAATACGGGTTGATTACCGTTGCATGAATACCTTTTTTCTCCAGCATTTCTGCGGTCTGCAGTGCCAGGGAATAAAATGTTCCGAGTCCGATCAGTGCAATTTTGCTTCCCTTTTCCGTTACCTCATAGGTGTTGAGCTGGCTCCAGTCTTTTGTGACTTCTCTGCCATCCGAAATCATGTCTCCGCCCGGAAGTTTGATCGCAACCGGCATTTCCTTCTGCTCCACACTCCAGTCAAGCATTGACAGATATTCTTCCTTTGTTGTCGGTGCCAGATAAACCAGTCCCGGAATATTAGAAAGCATCGGAATATCCTGCAGTCCCAGATGGGTAACATCCGTCATGCCAAATACCGATCCCGTATACACAACAATCGTTGCCGGATTCCCGTCAATACACAGATCCTGTGAAATCTGGTCATACGTCCTCTGGATAAAGCTGGAATACACACCGTATACCGGCTTTCCGCCACCTTTGGCAATTCCGGAAGCAAGTGCTACCGCTGTCTCCTCCGCGATTCCCACATCTACAAACTGCCGGCCGGCCTGTTTCCTTTTCTCCTGCGTAAATCCGAGAATCGTCGGGGTTCCGGATGTAATTGTAACAACTGTCGGATCCTTTTTCATCTTTTCAATCAGATATTCACAGGTCACCGAAGAATAATCTTCCACTTCCGGAAAATGGGATTTTCCGGTCTCAATATCAAATGGAAGATGCCAGTGCCATTCTTCCTTATGCTCTTCTGCCGGTTTATAACCTTTTCCCTTTAATGTATTAATGTGGACAACAACCGGTTTCTTACTGTCTTTTACCTGTTTGAAAGCCCCGATCAGTTCCCTGAGGTCATTTCCATGATCCACATAGACATAATCAAGTCCCATGGCTTTAAATAAATTGCACTCTGCCTGTCCGTTTGTCTCGCGGAGTAATTTCAGATTTGAATAAAGTCCTCCATGGTTTTCTGCAATTGACATATCATTGTCATTTACTACAATGATCATGTTGCTGTCTAATTCTGCCGCAAAATCCATTCCTTCTAAGGCTTCTCCTCCGCTTAAAGAACCGTCTCCGATAATTGCGATCACATTTGCACTTTCCCCACGAAGATCCCTTGCCTTTGCCAGACCGCATGCCAGACTGATGGATGTAGAGGTATGTCCGATCGTAAAATGGTCATGTTCACTTTCCTGCGGACAGCTGTATCCCGTCACGTCGTCGTAATGTTCTTCATATAAATAGGCATCTTTTCGACCGGTCAGCATCTTGTGCGGATAGGTCTGATGGGAAACATCAAATACCATTTTGTCCTTTGGGGACTCAAAAACATAATGCAGTGCAATGATTGCCTCTACCATGCCAAAATTCGGGCCAAAATGCCCGCCGTGAATACTTGCCCTCTTTAATAATGCATGACGCATTTCTTCTGCGAGAGCTGTCATCTCTTCTATATTTAATTTCTTCACATCTTCTGGTCCGTTAATCTTTTCGATATACATATAATAAATTCTCCTTCCGATTTTATCTATCATAATATACCATTTAAAGTTAACTTTAAGTCAAGTATTTTTTATTTAATTTTCAACTTTTTGCTTCAACCCCTCAATTGCCTGAGCCACTATACCTGCGTTCTTAAAAAGATGTAAATAATGTAATGATAAAAGGGGCAAAAGGTATCATTTCCCACTGAAATGCAATTTTTATGTCATTCGCATTTCTTGCGATCCGCTTGTTGTTCCGATATAATTATGCTATGATTGTGCTTTGATTGGAGGAAACCATTTTGAGCGAATATTATAAGTTTTTTCAAAATAAAAAATGTGAATATTTTCCATGCCATAAAGGAATTCCGGAGGAGGACTTTAACTGTCTGTTTTGTTATTGTCCCCTCTATACACTCGGGAAATCCTGTGGTGGAAACTGTGAATATTTAAAAAATGGTATCAAATCCTGCATAAACTGTGGCTTTCCCCATCACCGAAAGAACTATGATAAGGTCACGGGCCGCTTTCAGGAAATTGCAGCCGTTATGGCTGCTTCCGATAAGGAGGATGCATCCCATGAAATGTAAACTTACTCCCGGATTATCCTCCGGTGACTGGAACGAATTTTGCAGCCGTTTCCATTTCCCTCCGGATGACCTGCCTCATATTCAGGCAATTTATACGGCACTTCATCCCCTGGTTGAATCCTATGCGTATTACTCTCTGGATCAGGATTTAGACGGGGTTTCTCTGCCTCACTATGCCTATGGGTTTGTGACGCTTGGAAACGGAGTGGATGAACTGTCGGAATTATATCTGAACCATGAACAGATCCAGGAGGCTTACATTGTGGACTGCATCAGCCTGATGCTTTTGTCAAAGGCTTATGAAGAGTTTGCACATGTGGTAGAACGTCAGAGCCGCCTGTATCTTGCAGAATTATCTTTTCTGGGAGATACCTATTCCCTTGACCTGCTCCCACAGATTTATGGGCGGCTTGCCCCGGATGGCATCCGGCTTACCGAGGGGCAGATGCTCCGGCCGCTTAAGACAGCAACGCTGATCCTGCATCTGGATACAACAACACACGCCAATCTCAAGCAATTGTGTAATACGTGCGCAACCTGCCGGAATTTTTCCTGCCCGTCGAGAAAGGTCACGGCTCCGCATTTGCCGCATACTTATGGGGCCATGCAGATATTCCATACAAAATAATTATTTTTCAATTGATAAGTCAGCATTTTACCGTGCTTTTTTCAAAAGTTCTTCCGCTGTAATACCAAACAATTTCTTAGTTGCTCCACCCACCCGACACGGACAATCTCTGCTCTACACCTTGTGCTTCCAATATAAATGAAACCGATATGGTGAACTGATTAAAATGCTTCTGTTTTTTATAACTGATGATTGAAGAAATATAAACAAAAGCAAGGGGGTTGAGAGTAACCTCGAATCTGAAAACCTTATCTTTACAAGTTTGAGGTTTCGAATGATTATTAAGATAAAAAGATGTAAATAACATAATATTAGCAGTTGACTTTAACATTATTAAATGATAATATTAACAATATTAAAGAAAGGGGTTGGTAATGAGACGAAAAGCGCAAGAATGGATATACAATTTAAGTGATGAAGATATCACATTTATAAAAAATTTTGTTATGTCATCTGGCTCTTTAAAAGAGGTTGCAAAATTGTATCATATAACATATCCTACCGTGCGATTGAGACTTGATCGACTTATACAAAAAATGCAAATGAATGATCAAATAGAAAATGACGCTTATATTTCATTAATTAAAAAAATGGTAATAGATGATCAACTTGATTTTGACACAGCAAAAATATTGATAAAAAAATACAGAGAGCAAAAAGGAGAATAAATGAAATTTTCTACAATTTTATTCATCGTAATAATAATGGCATTAACCATTATTTGTGTACGTTTTTTAGAATCATATTTAAATAAAAAAAGAAGAACAACTACCGTATCATTAACACCAATTATTTTTCTTGTTCTTTCAATCGTATTAATTATAGTGTATCTTAATTTTGAACCAGAAAGTTTTGAACGCGTTGAGAAGCAGGGGTTATTGACACTCTCATATAGTTTCGTTTCCGAAAATCAGATGTCTATAAAGGATAAGATACATAGTTGTATCATTATCTTTATACTTACAAATATTCCTGCTGTTATATCAATTTATAATCGGATAAAAAGAAATAGAACGATTACGCGCAAAAAGAAAATAAATGAAATGAAATTGCGGGAATTATAATGTTCATCTCTATATATTATATATAGTTGTGATGCCGTTGGATATTATAGTGGAAAGCACTGGACAAATGCAAGTGCTTCTAATGCAAGCGTAGATTCTGACTTTGTTATATATACATATAAACTTTCTGGACAAAGTAACAAAACCACATGTACTTCCTCCTGTATTACCTTAAAATGTTCTGGAAATCTTGATACTTATGTTGGAGTTGGAAATGTAGGAATTGTAAAGATTACATCTCAACCTTATTCGAGTAAAACCAATTTCTATGCTTCAAGTTATTTATAATAATGAAAAAAAGATATATAGTGATACTCGTTTTGCTTATACTGATCTTACTCTATAATAGATATGGATCTGGTGTCTAAAATCATTTAAGTGCACAGGTAGACAGTATTTCAATTGAGGCAGTATGAAAAACTTATCCAGCGCGAACGATTAGAAATTGTTCGCAGATAATAAAACAATCTAATGGTATCCAGCAAAGATCTTTAAATCATTGACAAAAAATTACGCAATGGTATTATGAAAATACAAAACGCAATACCGTGTAGGCGGTTTGCCAAAGTTAGTTTTAAAAAATAACCGGTCTTTGGTAGGGGCGGTTATTTTTTATGGTTAGAAAAGATCATTACGATCAGATTGATAATAGCAACAATCAGTATGCAAAACTGAAAATATTGTTCCCCACACATGACTTTGATTTTGTGTTTACTCCTTTACAGATTTCTTGAAAAGATGGAGAAATTAAATTTTCTTCCATATATTTTACAATATACTCATACATTTCTCTTTCTTTATCCGTAAGTTCATTGCTTAGCTTTTCTCCCATTTGCTACCTCCCTATATGCCTATATAATAAAACATGTGTTCGATTATATCAAATAAAAATTATTGCCAAACCATCCTCAACTGTCCGACCTGCTCCTCCACAATCCGCCCCAACCTCTGCTTCATGACTCTCTGCACAATCCGCCGCCTCCGGTAAAAACAATTCCGGCTGATTTGGAAAATTCCGTAGTGCACATTCACTTTATTTCTTGTGTATTTTTGTGTATTTTAGTTGACTTTTGTGTAATATTGTGTATGATATAATTAAAGGAGGTACATAATGAATCCAAGGCAACAAACGATTAAACAACTCAGTGCTTCCGGTTATGAATTGAAACGCCACGGTGCTAATCACGACATTTACTACAATCCGCAGACACACAGCACCGTACCTGTCAAACGACACGATTTCAATGAAAACGACATGAAGTACATCTTCAAGGAAGCCAATATTAGCAGGATGCATTAAATATGTTTCCTGCTTCCAAATAGGAGGGTTACTATGAAATATATTTATACAGCTTTGTTTACACCTATCGAGGACGGATCTGGATACTACGCAAAAGTCCCTGATCTTCCTGGATGCATCACTACTGGCAATAGTCTTTCTGATGCAATTGACCAAATTACCGATGCAATGAGCGCATGGCTTGTTGTTGCAGAGGATGAAGGCGAACCGATTGCTCCTCCATCACCACAGGAAAAATTAAGTGTTGATGCCGGCACAATCTGTTCCCTGATTTCCGCAGATACCATTGAATATCGTGCCCAGACAGATACTCGCGCCGTTCGAAAAAATGTTTCTCTTCCAAGTTGGATGGTCCGTCTTGCTGACAAGCGCGGAATCAACTGCTCACAAGTCCTTCAGGATGCCTTACGAACACTTCTTGATAACTCCACTATCGCACATACTCATTAACATTATCCCTTAAAAACCAGTTATCTATATGGGTAACTGGTTTTCTCATAAAACAAAAAATGCCTCTCCATCAACCATAACACGGTTATTTACTATCTTGAAATGTGGAGCATCCCTGCCTATAACCATAAATATAAAAACGAGCAGCAAAACCGGATTTACACCAGTCTGCTACTCGTTTGATGATTATAATATTTTCTTTTCTTGTGCCATTGCAACCAGTTATCGGACAAATGGCAGGAACGTAATGCTATACTTTATTTTCCAAACCGGCTGATTTCTTTCGCATATGATATTTCCGTTTTTCCTCATACATTTTCTCATCCATATGCATTAAAAAAGTTTCTGCGTCATCTTCTGTCCCAAATTCCGTGTATCCCATGGAAACACTTAAATGAAACGGTTCTATACCGGATTCATTAAACCGGGACAGATTATGGTTAATCTCCTCCATTGTCGCTAAGACACGCTCCGTATCAACACCTGACAGTAGCACAATAAACTCATCTCCCGCATACCGGATTGCCATACCAGCATCCGGTATGGATCTGATGAGTATATTTCCCAACGTACAAATAGCCTTATCACCTGTACTATGGCCTAAATTGTCATTAATACACTTGAAATCGTTTACATCCATCATGATTCCATATAAGGATTTATGGCTTGCAATTTTCTTTTCCGCAAGCACCGCATTAAAATATCTCCGATTATATAATCCGGAAAGCTCATCCATATACAAACTCTCTGCGTATGACTGCATCTGCACAAATATCAATGCGACCGCAACCAGCACCCATGATGATGTAATTCCATAAAAAAGGAACTGGAGAACTACACCTGCAAAACAAGGACCAACGAAATAGATCACCGGGAAAAAATTCAGGTTAACCCCTTGTTTTTTGGAATGATACACCAGATAGATACTGTAAGCAAAATATATGACAAGCGAAATATATCCCACCAGCGCACCGGCAGTTCTCTGGTATACATTCTCCCCGGATATTTTAAACATAATCCCTGTTCCAAACAGATTACATAAAACCATAATTACTTCTACCAGCCAGGGAAATATCTCCACTCCTGCTTTTTGAACCATTCTTTTATAATTTCGATAGATACGCAATTCCACGTACATACACCAAAGCATACCCATACTGACTGTCCCTATAAAGCATATGCTGTTAGAGATATAATTAATCTGCCGGCTGCCAGTAAACTGTTTTCCATCTACGAGAAAAGCAATGGTTTCAGACAATGCACCCACTAAATTTACGATTGCTATTCCATCATATATTTTATCTCCCACATGAAGGCTCTCTCTGTTCTTTCGTCTGCAAAACAAAAGGAACCACATCATTAACACGGTCAATCCGTTTGCCATTAATATTTCTTCTAAAACGATGATTGTTATCCCCTCCATCATTCACGGTATGAACTTATTTTTACTAAAATGAGTTCTATCATTATACCAAATGAAAACCGGTTTTTGTCTTTTTCGACATGAATTACAGTTTTTTTAACGTGAACGATGATTTTTTATGTTTCATCACTTTTCACAACCTACTGCAACTGTGAAAAACCCACGGCTTACAAAGTTAACGGTCTTTGTATCGGAATCATAATAAGATCCCGGTATCTTAACTGCTGCACCGTGTTTATCAATTTTATATGCAAAAATCTTTTTGTCTTTTTCCTTTTTCGAAGCATTATAGGAAACAGCGACCCTGATCCGTCCCTTTTTCAGGACAGACGACTGCTTTTTCTTGATTCCCGTGACGGAAAAATCATAAACCGGACGTTTTCCAATAATTTTCCCTGCCCTGGCAGAAAGATTTTTCTTGTCAGCCTGTTTCATTTTGATAACCACAGCTGTATTCATTTCTTTCTTTAATTCTTTTAATGCCTTCGAATCAAAGGTAAGATTTACATTGCCACCATTGACCTTCCATTCTTTTACATTCTTTTTGACAAGTAAATTTACCGCCTGCTTATCCATTTCAAGATGCAGATTCTTCCAGTTTTTAGCTTTTCCTGTATCAAAAGTTATTTCAACAGACAGATCTTTTATCCTGCCACCCTGTTCTTTTTCTGCCTTTGTAATTTCTTTTTTCAAAACTGCTGCAATATTCTTCACTTTGACCGTATTATTTTTAACTGCAGATTTTACTTTGACATTAAGATTCTTAACAGAAACGGGCGTATCTGCTGCGGGTGGCGGTGTCACATTCCCCGGTTCTTCTTTTGCATGATCCGGTGCCGGTAATGTGCCGGAATCCGGTGAAACATTGCCAGACGATCCGTCCGTGCTTCCACCGGCATTTTCTCCGGAACCTCCGCCGGAGCTGCCTCCGGAACTTCCACCCGAACTGCCGCCAGAACCTCCACTTGAACCGCCTCCGGATATTCCGCCGGAACCTCCACTTGAACTGCCTCCGGAACTTCCACCAGAACCGCCCCCGGTCTGGGAATGATCCGCCGTTACACGGACCTGACAATCTGCCTTACTTCCTGTATAGTTGCCATTCCCATTATAACATGCGGTGAACGTATATGTTTTCGTTTCATTCGGAAGCGTTGCCATCCAGTGATCCGTTCCCTTTTCTTCTAACGTGATCCCTGAAACATCACAGGTTACTTTTATCCCGGCATCTTCCGGAATCCCCTGTCTGCAAAGCTGTAATTCTACTGTTCCCGCACCTTTGACCGTATCGTTTTTTGCAGTCAGCTGCATGCTGGTGGAAGCCTTTTCGATTTCCAGAACAGCCTCCCCGTATGTTGGAATAAAAGATGCCTTTTCCGCTTTAAAATAAATCTTATACCGGCCTGCTTCTGTGTAAAATGGCATCTCCGTTTGTGTATACGATCCGTTTTCTGTCAAACTGTAACTGATTTGTACACCATCTTCCTGTTTGATATCAAATGTATGGGGTTTTCCATCATAAGTTACGCGGACAGGTACGGTTTGTATTTCCGGCATCTCACTGTTTCTCCGGTAATAATAAGTGATCTCCTGGCGATCCTCTGTGATGTTTATTTCTCCCTGATTTGCACTGTTTCCTACACATGTATATCCATATAAATCCGGACTTCTTAACGTATACGCAGAATTCTTTGGTACATATACTGTCGCGGGTGCCGTATCAGGCACTGTTGTTTCGGTCCCGTCTTCGTTTTGCAGCATATAACGAATGGTTACGGTACTCCACGCCTGTCCTGCCGTCTGATTGTCAGCCAGAATTTTCCCAGTGTCCTCATCTATGATCTTTCCTTCCAGTCTGTCCCCGGAAACCAGACCAGTTACCGCAGGAAGTGTGACAGAAAGGGACTCTCTGGCTGCATCCGGATCATACCAGTTACTGAGTGGCGGAACGGTATATGTTTCTTCTTTTTCATATTTGACTGTATTGTCTGCTCCAATAATGCGGAAAGTAATCTTCAAATGCTGTTTGGCATCCACCATATTTTGTACGACTGTACGGAATTCCAGATCCTTTCCATTTGCTTTTGTGATATTTGTCTCATCGATCCGGTATTGGTCACTATCCCTGTCAAGTGTTCCTGTCCTGCTATGCGGAATTGTAATTTCAGGATCGCACACATAAACAGATGCCTGCCTGCTGACATAATCACGGTTATTTAATCTCCGCGCCAGTTCCATTTTACACACTTCACAGAAAGGATTCCCAAGATCCCGCATCATGCAGACGCGACTCGGCGCAAATACTGTTTCTGTTCCTGCTGCCGTTATTCCGATTCCACGGAACCCAAGCATCTTATGCCATTTAATCTTATCCGGATCCGATGTGTCGGAAATATTTTCTCCCTGCATCTTTTTATCATATTCATCGCCTAATCTTCCGATGCTGTGGGAAATTTCATGGGTCATGACATCCCCCTGCTCATTCTCATCCGAATTTGCCGAAAAAGAAAAGAGTGCATTGGAAGAAGAACCAATATTCGCAGTCGTATTACAAATGATATGGATGGTTCCAACGGCTGCACCGGTATCCAGATATCTGCTCTCCAGCTCTGCCCTCAGTGCCCTGGCTTTATCTTCCCCGTCCTTTGCAAAATAGCAGGATTTCCCGAATGCCTGCACATGAAAATATGTGTCCGGGTTCGACTCCCCATACATCACGCCCACACCAGTTTCACTGGATACCGTCTGTACTGCATAAATATTGATCCTGTCGGAATACTCTTTATAAGGAGACCACTTTAGCAGCCCCTGTGCTTTTGCCGTTGCATCCTTCAAAAATTGTTCCTGTTGTTCCTGGGTATAGCCCTCACCCATGATAACAATCACAAAATTTTCCTTATCATCACCTGTCTTGTGAATGGCATAAACGGAAGCTGCCGTTGTCTGGTCTGCCGCCGTCTGGTCTGCCATCACAGGATATGGAAACACCAGGGAAAGCAATAATATCAGGCTAAGTACAATTGCCCCAAACCGTTTTCCACCCTTCTTTTTTACATTCGTCATATCATCCTCCGTACTTTACATTACCAGAAATACTGGTGCTTTCCCTCTTCTTCCCACAGACAAACTCCCGGGAAACCATCTGCCGTAAGGCTTCTTAAAGCACGATTACCGCAGCATCAAACCCCTCTACATTTCCATCAAAGGTGTTTTCGGTAAGCAGATTGTACTTCTGCGTGTACTCATTAAATTTTTTTGCACTGCTGCTGCAGTTAAAAATCATGGCAATGGTCTCCTCGCCATTTTTTCTGATCAGGACAACTGTCCCTTCCTCATCTTCTGTGACGCTCCCAGCCAGTTCGCCTTCTACAATGCATGCATGGCTTTTCCGGACCTGAATCAGCCGCTTGTACCATTCATACATCTCTTTGTCCTGGTATTCTTCATCCCAGTACATACCCCGTCTGCAGTCCGGATCGTTTGCTCCCGGCATCGCATACTCATCTCCATAATAAATCATAGGCATTCCTGGCAATAACAACTGAAAAGCGGCTGCCAGATGCTGCTTTTTCTTATTGTCGTTACACAGATGTAAAAATCTTGCGGTATCATGGCTGTCGATCAGATTCCACATAAGGGGATAGCAGTTTTTGTGTAAGCGTCCCTTCAAATATCCAAGATTTTGTACGAACTGGCTGACCGTAATCTTTTCGTCTGCAAGCAGATCGATCAGGTTCAGGTAAAATGGATAATTCATGAC
>ERZ779875.1818-NODE-1818-length-12866-cov-11.126532_pt1 | contig 12866 bp, 10 predicted proteins | sample MGYA00511246_ERZ779875 | MGnify/ENA primary metagenome ERZ779875 (study PRJEB29588, sample SAMEA2155093) | human gut metagenome | biome: human gut; feature: human-associated habitat; material: faeces | place: Denmark | collected 2008/2010 ... | reverse complement strand
ATTTAATATAATTATATTTTGCCCCGTTTTTAACATTGCTATTCACCAAGTCTGCCCCGTTCATCAAAAAATCCGCAGGTGTGCTCTAACATCCTGCGGATTTTTCATCTCAAAATAATTATTTTACAGTAGAAACGATCAGACTCATCTTCCCCTGCATCTCAACTTTTCCATAACCATTCGGCAGGATAAAATGATCTCCCTTCTTCACCGGGCTGCTGCCCACGATTCCATCTCCCTCTAAAACAGATGCTAACAGGAACGGATACTTCTGCTCAAATTCCATCTTTCCATTTACATCTGCCTTAAAGATCGTATAATATTTGCAGGAATACAGCTCATTCAACTGATTTTCCGGCAGATTCAGTGCGGATTTTACGCTGTCATCCACAGATTTTGCCGGAACTGTGATGACATCAATACTCTTTTCCACATGAAGCTCTCTTGGCTTTCCATTCGAGAGACGGTCATAGTCATAAACACGATAAGTAATATCACTGTTCTGCTGTGTCTCTAAAATTAAAAGTCCACCCTTGATTGCATGAACCGTTCCCGGATCGATCTGGATAAAATCACCTTTTTTCACCGGAATCTCACGGATAAATTCTTTCCATCTTCCCTGATGGATCATATCGGAAAGTTCTTCTTTCGTCTTTGCATTATGTCCGATGACAAGTGTTGCTCCCTCCGGTGCATCCATGATATACCAGCACTCCGTCTTTCCAAAAGAACCATTTTCATGCACTTTTGCATAATCATCATCTGGATGTACCTGGATACTTAAATCGTCTCTTGCATCAATGATCTTCGTGAGAAGCGGGAAACGGTCACAGTCGTAATTGCCGAACACTTCCGGATGTTCTTTCCATACAGCAGATAACTTCATGCCGGAAAATGCGCCGCTTCGAACGGTTCCGTCTCCGTTTGGATGTGCGGAGATGCCCCAGCACTCGCCGATGTCATCTCCCTCAACCGGATAACCGAATTCTTCTCTTAACTTTGTTCCTCCCCAGATATTATGTGTACATACCGGGTCTAAAAACAAAATCTCTTTATTTGCCTGATTCATACTAAGTATTCCTCCATTCGTTTCTATTACTTTCTGATACCAGAATGCCGAATCCTTTACAATGCGCTGCTGCGTTGTAAAGTCTACATAAATGATACCAAAACGCTGTTTATATCCGTCAGACCACTCAAAATTATCAAGAAATGTCCACAGGAAATATCCTCTTACATCCGCACCCTCGTCACTGGCACGCTGCATGGCACCAATATAGGAATCTAAAAATGTGATACGGTTCGGATCATGCACTCTGCCATCTGCACTGACGTTATCATGGCAGGACATACCGTTTTCTGTAATATAAAGCGGCAGATGGTAACGCTCCGTCAAGAAACGGATTCCGTAATACAATGCCTCCGGTGTCACTGGCCAGCCTGTGCCTGTCTTAGCTGCCCCAGGGGCGCGGTCTACATATTCCGGTTTTCCATCTTTTCCACAACGGATCATATAACCGTTATATATATTTTGTCCCATAAAATCGAGCGGCTGATGAATGAGTTCCATATCTTCTTTCGTAATCTCCGGAAGATATGGTGCAAATTTTTCCAGTCCTTCTTTTGGATACTCTCCCAAAAAGACAGGATCGGAAAACCATGCCACATTCCAGGTCCAGTTATCCATTGGGTTGTCAAAACCAAAATATACCTTTTTTGCAGCCTCTATATCCTTTGTACCCTCCGATGCCGGATATGCCACACCACAGGTCGGTGCATAGCCGACACGTATCTTCTGCTTTGCATATTTACGCAGATTGATCACTGCCTGACCATGTGCTTTCATCAGATTGTGTGCCATCTGAAAGGTCTCTGGAACAGAATACTGCATTCCCGGTGCATGTACCCCGCTTAAGTGTCCCAGTCCAATTGCACACTGCGGCTCATTGATTGTGATAAAATCGGTACACAGATCAGAGAAATTTTCTGCAACGACTTTTGCATATTCTCCAAACCACTCCACCACATCTTCATTGAGCCATCCGCCTTTTTTAAACAGCTCATATGGGAACTCCCAATGAAACATGGTGATAAACGGACGAATTCCGTTTTCTTTCATGCAAAGAATCATATCGCGATACATCTGTACAGCTTTCCCATTCACCTTCCCGGTTCCCGCCGGAAGGATTCTTGACCAGCTGAGTGAAAAACGATAATTTTTGATTCCAAGTAACCGCATCAAAGCAAAATCTTCTTTATAACGGTGCATATGATCGCAGGAAACATCTGCAGTCTGTTGTTCATACACCCTGCCGGAACGCACAAACTCATCCCACACATTCTTTCCACAGCCATCGTCAGGATCGGTTCCTTCCACCTGATAAGCACTGCTTGCCACTCCCCAGACAAAATCTTTTGGAAACATATTTTTCTTCCTCTCTCTATTTTTCAGAAACAATTACAGAGATCAGTTCAAATGCACTCGGCATGGTAGAATCTCCGGAAATCAGCCGTATTTCCACCGTATGTGCCCCTTCTTTTCCATGCACCAGAACCGGAGTCAGCGTCAGGGAATCCCCCCAATCCTCATCAAAGTTTGCATCCAGTGTCACCGCATGTGCTTCATCCCCATCCACAATGGCCAGTGCCACCGGTGCCGGTTTCGTTACACAACGCTTATACTGTGCTGCAATCTCACTTCCATTTACAGCAAACGTTAACGATGCTCCTTTTTCTTTTGCGGACCATCCATTTTTGAAGCAATCTTTGACTTCTTCCTGTACTCTGGTATCTTTGACAAATCCCTGGTTTTCAGGTTCATAATTACGATTATCCAAACGCACTGCTTTTTCATAGCAATTGTCTGTCAGTGGTTCTGGGAATTCTGGTTTTGCATCCTTTGTCTGTGTTATATGGATTTTCTCTAAGGCATAAGTGATCACAGATGCCACCAGTTCATGTCCTTTGTCATTTGGATGCAGATCATCCTCTGTTATCCTGCGGTTTGGAATCCGCCCCGCAACGACTTCCGGATAAATACTGCTCTGCATGCTGACCGCCGGAAGCTGATAATGTCTGGCTATCTGACCGTGCATGATCTGCGCATTTCCACCGTTATTATAATAAACATTGTGCACCAGCATCACAGCAGGTTCGTTTTCATCCTGCCATACACGGCGTACCAGTCCTTCATATGTCTCACGGAAAAATTCCGTCGATTCATCATTGACCGAAAATTCAATGATAACAAAATCCGGTTTATGGGAAAGCAGATCGGACTCGGCACGAGCCGTCCCGAAATGTGATGTTGTTCCACCGATTCCGGCATTGATATAATGAAATTGGGCCTGTGGAAATGTTTTCTCCCACCACTGAAATACGCGGTAAGCATAACACAGCTCCGGTGCGGATGCAAGACATCCCTGCGTGATAGAACCACCAAGGAAACCAATGCTTAATGTTTCCCCGGCCTCTGCCCTTGCCATTAATTTTTTCATCCGGTACTGATTGCCCGGATTTGAAATACCTCTTTCATATTCGATCTGCATGTTTACTCCTCCCAAATTCCTTCTCCAAGACTTTCGATGTATGCCGTAAGTTCTTTACTCATCTGCTCTGCCTCTGGAATCCGGATATGTCCCGGTGTTCCTTTTCCATTTTGTGAATACAGGAAATGGTGTACCCGTGGACTGTTTATTGTTTTGCACACTTCCTCAATGGAAATGTCCCAGTTTTCGTTATGTTCCAATATTGTAGTAGTTAATATAAAGGTTGCCTTCGGATATACTTCCATGAGATGCTCCAAAAATCTGCGGTAATGCTGCCGCCAGTTCTCAGAACGTGCACTGTTATAATCCTCCGCCATATAATCGTCCGGGTGATTGTCGTTTTGTCCAAATGCCAAAATGACAACATTCGGTGTATAGCGGGAAAAATCCCATGGTTTTACTTCACTGAGTTCCGGTTGATATTCAATTTTATCATAACAGGATTCTATTCCCAGATAATCCGGCGCCATAAACCAGCCGGTTTTGTCAAGAAGGGCGATACCACCCTGTGAACTGTCATGCAGCTGTGCATGCAGATTTCGCGCGGTCATCCACGCATAAGAATACCAACTGTTTGAATATTCCCCATCGTGTTCCGGATCCGGTTTTCCTGCATAATCTACGGCCTCTGATACTTCGCCGCAGGAAACGCTGTCCCCGAAAACTTCGATTTTACGGGACGGAAGCGGTGCCGGAGTAAGTACCTCGGCATCGCTTCCCAATTCAAATCCCAGTAATGTGACGATATGGCAGGAATCCATTCTTTTAAAAAGAGTGAGGGTATGCTCTGTAGGCTCAAGACCTTCTGCAATCACATACGTTTTTGCATCGGAATCTGAGGTGAGTAAGAACTGTCCCTGCTTTCCGTCTAATATATATCCCATCCGGCTCGACCAGTAAGCACGCTTGTTTGCCAGTGTCACGGAAATTTCTGTTCCGGTAAAACGAATCTGTACAAAACTTGCCGCATAGACAAGCACCGGTGCTTTCGGATCATCAAAATCAATTCTTCCACAATATTGTAATCTCTTGTCGTCCGGTGAAATATGCATAATTATCTCCTTCCGATTTCCGTGTCCGCAGGTGTTACAACACTGTTTGTTTTTATGTAATCTACAATCTCATCCAGTTTTGTAAATGCCAGGCCAACGTAGCTGTCTGCCGCGCCATAGTAGATCGCAATCTTTCCGGATGCACTGTCATGAATGGTTGCACATGGGAAGCATACGTTCGGAACGAAACCTCTCTCCTCATACCACTCTTCCGGAGTCAGAAGGAAATTCTCACAGCGGTACTTCACGATGGAAGGATTATCAATGTCAAGGATTGCGCCACCAATGGAATAAACATATCCGTTACATGTACCGGATACCCCATGATAGAATAAGAGCCATCCTTCGGAAGTCTCGATTGGAGCAGCTCCGCCGCCGATCTTTAAGGACTCCCACCATTCGCTTCCTTTGCCCATGACATGTCTGTGTTTGCCCCAGTATACCAGATCCGGGCTCTCACTTAAGAAGATGTCACCAAACGGTGTATGACCACTGTCTGACGGACGGGAAAGCATCATGAAGTTTCCATTGATCTTTCTAGGGAACAGCACGGCATTGCGGTTGAATGGGAGGAACGGATTCTCAATCCGTGTAAACGTCTTGAAATCTGTTGTTTTTGCCATGCCGATTGCTGCTCCGTAGAAATCCTGACACCAGATGATATAATAGGTGTCTTCTACTTTTACAAGTCTTGGATCGTATGCATAGATTGGCATAAACGGCTCGCCGTTTTCATCTACGAATGGAATCTTGTTTTCTTCAAAATCCCAGTGGATGGCATCTTTGCTGTGTCCAAGATAAATATATGGAATACCATTGGTCTGCTCTCCACGGAACACACCGATGAAAGCATCACCATATGGCATAACCGCACTGTTAAAAATTCTTGCAACACCCTTTAACGGATTTCTTCCGATAATCGGGTTTTCACTGTATCTCCAGATCGGGGCTCCGTTCTGAGGTCCTTGTGGTCTCTCCTGCCATGGTACATTTGGTACCGGAGCTGTCAGCATCTTTACTTCACTCATAATCAACTCTCCTCTTATTTATGATTTTTTAAATACTCTAAGTTCTTCTTAATCAGGTCGCATCTCTGCCGTACACACAGTACACTTCTTCCCGGATCCTGTGGGGTGTTGAATACGTAATCAATCAGACGGTCAATCGTTGTAGTCGCCACATGCATTCTTGTATCAGAAGAAGCATAGTAAATAAATACTTCGTTCTTATTGTTTACGATTGCACCGTTGGTAAATACAACATTGGATACATCTCCGACACGCTCCTCACCTCTTGGTCCGATTAACAGTCCGGATGGCTCTGCAATTACCTTGGACGGATCATTTAAATCCGTGGCAAATGCATAGATCACATAGCGCAGACCTGCTGCAGTATTTCTTACACCGTGTGCAATGTGAATCCAGCCGCGGTCAGTCTTGATCGGAGTAGCACCTGCACCGTTCTTTGCCTCGGTAATGGTATGGTACTTACGGATGCTGGTCATCTTCTCTTCGTCAATGACTGCATGTGTGATGTCCTCGCAAAGACCGAATCCAATACCGCTTCCGCTTCCGGTATCAATGAAGTCATCCATCGGACGGGTATAGAATGCATACTTTCCATCCACAAATTCCGGATGCAGCACGACATTTCTCTGCTGCGGGGAACGAAGGGTCTTTAAGTTTTCCAGACGCTCCCAGTGCTTTAAATCTTTTGTGCGGACAATCCCTGCTGCTGCAACGGCTGCAGACAAATCGTTCACGCTGGTATCTTTGCTCTCAGAACAGAATACGCCGTAAATGTATCCGTCCTCATGCTGTGTCAGTCTCATATCATAGACGTTTGTCTCCTCCGGACATACATCATCCAGAAGGATCGGGTAATCCCAGAAACGGAAATTATCAATTCCGTTATCACTCTCTGCCACGCCGAAGAAGGACTTTCTGTCATTTCCCTCGATACGGGCAACCAGATAATACTTTCCGTTTAAATAAATTGCTCCGGAATTCATGACTGCATTGATTCCGAGACGTTCCATAAAGAATGGATTGGTCTCCTCGTTTAAGTCATATCTCCAGGTTAGCGGAATCATATCTCTTGTAAGAACGGGATTCACATAACGGTCAAATACACCATTATAAAAGTCACTTTTTTCATTTTTACGTGAAAGCAGCTTTTCCTGCTTTGCCAGTTCTACATAATATCTTTCATGCATTATTTAAAGTCTCCTTATTACTTCCATACACATTCTTCCGTTATGATACGGACATTTCCAAGGTTCTACGATTGGACGGTCGGCAATCGGACTTCCATCCGGATGTACTTCCCAGAACCACTCAGAACCGTTTCTCTTGTCAATTACGTGTTCTTTGATGAATTCCCATTCTGCCTCAGATGCTTCCAGGAAATTCTCTTTCTGCGGATGCTTCTGGTATTCATTCAAAAATCCAATGACCGTCTCTGCCTGTACCCACCAGACCCGGTGGTCATTCACTTCTCCTTTACAGCATTCATTTGCCAGAGAATGACCGTCAAAAGCAACCTTATATACATTTTCCGCAAGTGTTTCGGTAATCGGGGACATCTTTTCTTTGTAATGTGCATCCCCAAGTACCTCTACTCCACGATCCATCAGCCATGCTGTCTCAATGTCATGACCATAAGAATACAGATCAATGATGGTGTTGTAGTTCTTGTCAAAGAATACTTCCTGTCTCTTAAGTTTCGGATTGTATACCTTATCCGCAAAGACATCCATGATCCATTTTAAGCGTTCTCCCACTTCTTCATCATGAGAAACACGATAAAATTCTGTATATGCTTCAAACACATGAAGCAGTGTATTCATCGTTTTTTCTGCAAGTACACCGTTTTCAGACAGTTTTTCATTGGATTCTGGCTGAAAATCCTTTGTGAAAGCCTCCAGATATCCGATTTCATCCGTACATTTGCTTTCAATCAGTACCTGCAGTTCTTTGGCAAGTTTCAATGCTTCCTCGTCTTTGGATGCATCATAATAGGAAGAAAGAGCATAAATACAGAACGCCTGATTATAAGTATGTTTTGTTGTGTCAAGTGGCTTTCCGTCATAGGTCATAGACCAGAAGATTCCACCATTTTCTTTGTCAATGCAATGATCACGCAGGAACTCATAACCGTGTCTTGCCTCATCCAATAAGGTTTCATCTTTCAGAAGGATATACGCATTTGCAAAAAACCAGGTAATTCTGCTATTTAAGATACAGCCCTTTTCTGCTGTTTTGTCTACGTTTAAATCATAGTCCATATATCCATAGTAACCACCATATGTATCGTCTCTTAATGCCTTCCAGAAGGGAATAATCCCTTCTGTCAAATGCTTTGTGACTTCTTCTTTCATCATGCTCTTATTCATGCCGATACCTCTTATTTTTCTAAAATCATTAACCCTTTACTGCACCTGCAGTAATTCCACTGTAAATCTGTTTCTGGCAGCAGACAAATACGATCAGCGCCGGAAGCAGGGAGATAATAACACCTGCACAGATCAGATTGTACTTGCTTCCCATTGGTCCTACGAATGTGTAGAGGGAAAGTGCCATGGTACGGATCTCTTTTCTCATCAGGTAAAGGTTTGCTGCGTAGTATTCGTTGTACACACCAACACCCTTTAAAATACAGGATGTAACGATTGCCGGTTTTAACAGTGGAAGCATAATCTTCCAGTAAATCTGCCAGTAATTTGCGCCATCGATAATTGCCGACTCATCCAGTGAAAGCGGAATATTTTCCATAAACTGAATGAAAATATACATGGAAATAACATCGGTACCACAGCTCATAATGATGTAACCGCCCAGACTGTTTACAAGATGTAAATCTGACATAATCTGGTATACGGTAACCTGCATTGCTACTGCCGGAAGCAGTGCGGCAATTGTATACAGGTTACGGATAAACCCATTGCCTGGGAACTTGAAACGATTCAATACGTAAGCAAGCTGGGAACCTACAATAACGGATACGGTAAGCACAACCACCATAACTATGACAGAGTTTAAAAATGCGCGTCCCATATTTGCCGTCTTAAATGCATTTACAAAGTTGTCAAAATTCAGCCAGCTTCCCGGAAATGCCATAACATTGGTATTCTGGTACTCGACATCTGTCTTAAATGCCGTTGTGATACAGGAAACAATCGGAATGATTGCACAGAATCCGAAAAAGATCAGCGATGCATATTCCACAATAATCCAGATAATGCTTCCTACGGAATAATGTTTCATGTTTTTACGTTTTACTGCTGCTGTACTACTCATTATTTCGCCGCTCCTTTCTTCATTTTCTCCTGTTTTTTGATCTGCTTAATCACCTGTTTTTCTGCCTTCAGCCGGGCTTTCTTTGCCTTATAGGATTCATCCTCCGACGCGGCATCCCTGAACACATATTTAAAGAACACATTCTGTAAGATCGTACAGATAAAGATGATCATCAGCAGAACAACAGACATTGCCGATGCCAGACCTACTTTCTGGCTGGTATGTGCGATCTTGTTCATAATTACGAAATACGTTCCTGTTCCGTTTGCACCGGTGGTGATTACGAAAGGTGCCTCAAACGCACTTAAGGAACCGGTGATGGAAAGGATAACATTTAATGTAATAATTGTCTTGATACTCGGGAGAATAATGTGTTTAAACTGCTCCCATTTATTTGCACCATCCAGGGACGCTGCTTCGTAGAGTTCGCTATCCACAGACATCATGGCACCAATAAACAGTACCATATTCTGTCCGGTATACCGCCATACGGAAGTCGCCGTCAGGGACCAGTTGTTTACACTCTGATCCTTTAACCAGTATGGAAGATTTTCTAATTGAAACCCACACCACTGCAGGATTGTATCAAATACGAATCCTCTGGTGAAGAAGAATTTAAAGATAAAACCAATGGCAATACCACTGATGAGGTAAGGGAAAAACATCAGCCCTTTGAAAAGATTTCCACCCTTTACCTTAAAGCTTAAAATTGTTGCAAGATACAGTGCAAGCACAAGCTGGATCAATGCACCGACCATATAGAATAAACTAAGTTTCAACGCCCCGAAACAATCTTTTCTTCTGAATACATCAAGATAGTTGTCCCATCCGACAAATTCGCGCCTGTCTATTGGCGTTGTATATTTCATCTTATAAAAACTAAATTTGATCATTTCCGCAAATGGAAAATAAGTGAATAAAAAAAGTAAGAGCAATGGGATAATCATAAAACCGATACAGATAAATACCTGCTGGCCGGCTCTGCTCTTTGCCCATTTTTTTAAATTAAATGATTTTGATTTCATACTACGTTCCTCCCATATGAAACAGGCAATCATGCCACCGGGCCGAAAACAGTTTTTCGGCCCGGCAACTGGATGATGTACCTTTATGCAGCGTGGAACTACTCTGTAATTTCTACGCCCTCAGATTCCTGAGCATCTGTCCATTTCTGGTTCCACTCGTTCATAATATCATCAAAGCTCTCATCGCCATTTGCTGCATGCTCAATGATTGCCTGAATCTTATCATTACCGCCGTTGTTAATGTTCAGTTCTGAATCAGCATTTAATGCATTTAAAAGATCCTCTTCGCCTTCTACAGCCGGTTCATCCTCAAGGAATGTCACACCAGAGAAATCAAGCTTTGTATCAGAAGATGACTTTGCAACCGGAAGTCCATCCTCGTTGTAAGAAAATCCAGACTTTTCAGTCATCCACTTAACAAAGATTAAAGCTGCCTGCTTCTCATCATCAGAAGCGTTTACGTTGATACCATAAGAGTAATCTGCTCCGGCTGATGCATACTGCTCACCGTTTACAGAAATCGGGAATGGCATATATCCGATGTCATCTGCGTTCTCACCGGCTGCTTCCATCTGTGGGTAAGCCCATGATCCAAGTACCATACATCCGATCTGTCCGTTGTTTAACATGCTCTTAGAGCCTTCCCAGTCAGTTGTAGAATAGTCATCCTCGGTAAGTCCGCCAGCAACTGCATCGTAAAGGATCTTGTATACTGCATATGGATGTGTGCCATCGCCATAATCCTTGAATGGATCCTTTGTATGAAGGAGTTTCTGGTTGAAATATGTATTGTCACCAGTTGCATTGTTTCCGATATAAGCATCCCATGCACCCATTGTCCAGCCTGCTGCATAGTTTGTGTAAAGCGGAATTGCATCCGTCTTGTCCTTGATCTTCTTTAATGCATCAATGAACTCGTCCGGAGTCTTTGGAGTATCGGTCACACCGGCATCCTCAAACACTTTCTTGTTGTAAACGATACCCTGTGTCGTTGCTGTGGAAGGAACACCATATACATCATTTCCATAGAGCCATGTGTTTGCGTAGTTGATCTGCTGGCTCATCTCATCAAGTGTACCGTATGACATATAATATGTACTGAGGTCTGCCTTATCTACTGCCGGAATCATGGTAATGGTTTCGTACTGTCCGGACTGTAAATGTGTCAGTGCATCATCGGCATAGTTTGTATCTGTAGTGATTTCAACCTTGATATTCGGATACTCTTTGTTGAAGTCTTCCAGATAAGATTTCCAGTTCTTTCCGCCGTAATCATCGGTATCCATATCTGTTCTGTGGTTGAACATTGTAATTGTTGCGCTTAAGTCTTTTCCTGTTTCTCCCAATACAATGTCTGAATAGCTTACAAGACCATCTGCGGAAGCGCTGTCTGATTTCTGTGTGGTATCAGCAGAATCATTTCCCTTAGAACCGCATCCTGCGAATAATGTTGCGGTCATTGCAGCTACAAGACCAAGTGCCATAAACTTTTTAAATTTCATGTTGTTCTCCTCCTTAAACATGTGAATTATTAAGTTAATTTAAGTATACATTTTTTGTTAATTTAATCATCACTCTTTATTGCTTTTAATCATACCATATTGCGTTTTCAAACACATTCCCTATAATGCACAATTTTGCATTTATTCTTTTGTGTATTATGCCTATATATTTTTGTCCAAAAAGTAATTTTAAGTTATATTTCATTTTAAATTATTGCTTTTTACCCTTCATCCAATTATACTTAATTAAAAACTGGTTATGATTGAAAGAGGATGATTTTATGGAACAATTACAGCATCATGGGATTACAGGAACGGTGCCAAAGCATGTATTATCTGACAACATGAAAAACTTTACGGCTTTTCCGCTGTCCGCACCAGCGGATGACGGCTTTATTCATCTGCTCGGAAAAGGCATCTGTTCCTTTCCGAACAATTGTTCCATGACATTCCGTATCAACGCGCCTTATCATTTTTTCTATGTATATGAAGGCACTCTTTCTGTAACGGATGAACATCATACGTGTCGGCTGGCAGACCGGCACGCAGCACTTCTTCCGATTTCCGGTCCCCTCACGATCGAAATCTTAAAAGGTCGCTGCCACTATTTCCATATGTATATTTCCGGTCTCGCCCTCCTGCAGTTTCACACACTGCTCCCATCACCTCTTGCCTATCCGACAGAGAGTTCTTCTATGTTTACTCTGTTCCATACGATGGAGCATTTACAGAATCTGCAGAAAGACACTTTTAATGATCCTCTGTCCGTCTGCCGGATCTCCATGTGGATCACCAATATTCTTACGGAAATGGCTGTCTATTCCGGTCATCCTGCCACACGCCGGGATACGATCCCGGATTATCTGTGGGAAATTCATCATTTATTTGACACACAATACGGAGAAAATTATTCACTGGACGAACTGGAAAATACGTATTCCGTCAGCAAATACCGGATCTGCCGCGAGTTTTCTAAATACTATGGGGCTTCTCCTGTCCAGTACTTAAACCATAAGCGGATTGAAGAGGCTAAAAAACTGCTTCTGACTACCAACGACACCATACACGAAATCGGAAGCAAGGTAGGAATTCATAATACCAATCATTTTATCAATCTGTTTAAACGGGAAACCGGGGCAACCCCACTTGCATTTAAGCAGGATGCCCCGGTTTCTATATCCGAGCTACACTATCTTTAAATACCACATGTCCATCTACAATGAACACACCGGCTGTATAGTTTTCATTTGCAATTTTGCGGACAATCTTATGAATGGCTCTGCGTGCCATCTCCGATATATCCACCTCATATGTTGTAATTCCGATATCGCACAGCCCCGGATAAAGGAAATTATCAAATCCCACGACGGAAACATCTTCCGGAATCCGGTAGCCTTCATTTTCAAGTTTCCGGATCAGATACGAAGCTGCAAGATCGCAG
>ERZ779875.1814-NODE-1814-length-12878-cov-11.501053_pt1 | contig 12878 bp, 10 predicted proteins | sample MGYA00511246_ERZ779875 | MGnify/ENA primary metagenome ERZ779875 (study PRJEB29588, sample SAMEA2155093) | human gut metagenome | biome: human gut; feature: human-associated habitat; material: faeces | place: Denmark | collected 2008/2010 ... | reverse complement strand
GCCGTTCCACGGTGCGGACACGCAAGCTGCCGATGACGATGTGGACGTGGATGTTCCCGGCACTGTTGTGCCCATCCGGGTGGGTACAGACGATGGCGGGATGACCGGGGAAGTTATCCTTGCAGAACTGCAAGCCGAGGGCTTGCGCCCGTTCCATGGTCAGGCCGTTCTCCACTGCGTCCTTCGGGTCGAAGCTCACAATGTAGTGGTGGGTCTTCACGTCCTCCCGCCTGCCGTTCTTGCCGTACTTGCGATTGGCGATCAGGCAGGCCATAGCGAACGAGGATTCGCCGCACTCAAGGGTGTCGAGCAGGTACGAATCCCGCAGCTTGGGTCTGCCCTTCTCGTCCAGAATGGGCAGACCGGTGTACTCGTTGTGCTGAAAGGTGAGATAGCTTTCGGCGGCAGTATAGTTAGAGTTTTTCGAGGTCAAATGCTTGATGGTTGCCATACAGTTCACCAACCGTTTCTTCGGCTTTCAGCCGAAAGTTCGTGAGTGCGGACAGTTCCTCCAGAATTTGCGCCCGGAGCTGCTCGGTGTCTTTGCCGCCGGAGTTGAAGTGCCGTGCAAGCTGGTTGAGGTTGCTGCCTACCTTGCTGCACTGAGCAGACAAGGCGGCAAGCGCCGCCAGTGCATCCTCGCCGCCCTGCGCCACCACAACGGTGTGCTTGACGTTCACGCCGTACAGGACGCGGCGGACGAGTTCGGATTGGGTGAGGTGGAGTTCTTTGCAGGCGTATGCGATCCGCAGTTTTTCTTCTGCGGTCACTCTGACCTTGATGATGTGTGTCTTTCGTTTTCGCGGCGTGTCATTGCGGTTCTTCTTTGCGTGTACGTTCGGACTTTTCATTTCAGCCATATTCGACCTCCTGTGAAAATGATAAATGCCCGCTCCGGGATGGAGAGGGCTATGTAATGCGACACGCCGCTTTTGCGCTGAAACCAGCGCAATGCTGGAGCAGGGTTTGGGGAAGGCACTCCCCAACAAGTGGCAGACCATGTGACAGAACATTTTCAAGCATTGAAAATTTGTGGCCACAGGTCGATACTTGCTTTCGCCCTTTCCGTGCAACACTGAAAATTTCAGAAGTCGAACCGCAATGCACGTTGAAAATTTTGCAGAGCAAAACGTGTGAAAAGGCAAAGCCCCTGCTCATGGTCACCGTTCACACCGAACGCAGTTCCTACCCCTGTTTTGCAGCGGCGTTGTCCGGCTCGCCCACAGAAAGTGTGAGGTCATGGCGCAGTATCTCGTTCAGACGGCTTATGTAAGATTCAAGGTTCAGTATGAAGAAAGCTAGGCGCAGTGCGGACACTACGTCCGGCTTCTTTCAAGCACAAGTATAACGCTTTGAGGTTGTGCTATCAACAACTGAAAACAAATTTCGGAGAACTGCACAACTACAAAAGGTTCTATTTGTAAAAAAATACCGCCCATGCAGCGCAGCGATGATTTTGTCGGGTGAAACAGCGGCAAAATGAATCGGGTGTGTTGCGGGGCGGTATCGGAACTCCACACAGCGTCTTAAACAAAAGAAAATGCGAGCGACGTCAGTGACGGCACTCGCACAAAAGATTACTCTTTTTAATATCAATGATATTATATGTGAACTAATTCAACTTGTCAACAACTTTTTTCAGAAATTCAAAAGAAGTTGCTATCAATTTGTTTCCTTCTGGACCTTCAAAATAATCTATATGCCTTTGCATTCGACCGTTTACGAATTCAGTGAGTTGCTTTATCCGACGTTTTTTGACGGAAGGGCTAACAATTTTGTTATAAGCATATAGCAAGCAGACAATTTCAAACATCGGACGGCTTGTCAATTTACTGCGGCGTTCACCAGCTGAGATATTGTCGAGTGATGCAATAAAGGCCGAGATCTCAGGTGATGGCCTTGTTGTGCTCGTGCGAGACAGCGCATTGAGCAAACAGTTATTATGCGCGCAAGCATTGCGCAAACTTTTGACCGGATTCAAAACTCTTTGGTGTAACAGTGGTGTAAACTGTGGATTTCGCTCTGCATAAAAACGGTACATACGCAAAAATTCGCCAAATCCAATCAGTTCTTCCAGAACCCACATTGGACAATCAACGTCATAAATACGTGTTGATAGATACGCCTGCGGACTCTGTGCCGGGAAAACAGAACATACTGCAAAATACTTTTCAATTAGTTCGCCTGTAAAGGAGGCGTCTGTTTTTCGTTCGATAGCTGCCAAAATCTCCGGGTATTGTGCAAGAAAATCACGGACGATTGCATAGCCGTCTTCACTCGGATTTTCTTCTAATTCACGCAGAAGCGAAACTTTCAAATCATGCTCTACATCAATGCACATTTGCAGAAGAAGCTCCCTTAGGTAAAAATCCAGTGTAGACAGCTCAGTCAAATATGCAAACTCAAGATGGATGTATTTTCCTGCATTTGGGCCAGCAATATGTTTGGGGTAATTTTTTCGATAAGATGCTGTGCGCAGATAATTGTTTCTCTGTGAAAAACATTCTACGGCCTGTTCTTCTGAAATGAGATGAAATTGGATACCTTTTTCACCATGGAGCATCTGAACAAGTTCTTCCGCAGTCTTTTTTGGTTTCATTTTAGAATTTTCGATTGTGCTCACATCCTGTTCAATCGTTCTTTTTCAGTTGCCCCATCAATTCCTGAAAACTTTCCAGAGCACTCTGCAAATTTTCAATAATATCCGCGGCAAGTTCGTCCGGCGCAGGGAGATTGTCCAAATCGGCAAGCGACTTGTCCTTCAGCCAGAAAATATCCAGACTGGTTTTATCACGTTCCAGAATTTCATCTACCGTGAATCTGCGCCAGCGGCCTTCTGGATTTTCCTGTGACCATGTTTCTGTGCGTTCGTGGCGGTTTTCCGGATGATAGCATTGAATGAAATCCTGCAAGTCAGCATCCGTCATGGGATGCTGACGAAGCGTAAAGTGAACATTTGTGCGAAAATCGTAGATCCAGACTTCCTTTGTCTGACGCTCTGGGCTGGCGGGACGCTTATCGAAGAAAATCACATTTGCCTTTACACCCGGCTTGTAAAAAATGCCAGTTGGCAGGCGGAAAATGGTGTGCAAGTCCGTGGTGTCCAATAGCTTTTTACGGATGATCTCGCCTGCACCACCCTCGAATAGAACGTTATCCGGTACAACAACGGCCGCCTTTCCGGTCGGCTTCAGAATCGTATTGATATGCTGGATAAAGTTGAGCTGCTTATTTGAGCTGGTCGTCCAGAAATCCTGCCGGTTGTAGACCAGATCCTCTTCTTCCTGCTCCTCTTCTTCATTGGTGAAGGTGATGGAGGATTTTTTACCGAACGGCGGGTTCGTCAGTACATAGTCTACACGATAACCCGGGTCAGACAGCAGCGCATCCCCACGCATGACAGGGACTTTGCCGTACAGGTCACCGATGTTGTGCAGATACAGATTCATCAGGCAGAGTTTGAAGGTTGCAACCACAAGTTCAGTTCCATAGAACGTTTCGTTTTTCAGGAATTCTTTCTCTGTGCGGTCGAGTGCGTAGTTCTTTGGGTCAGCCAAGAACGCCTGTGCAGCAAGGAAAAAGCCGCCGCTTCCACAGCAGGGGTCAGCAATGGTCTTTTTCGGTTCCGGGCGCAGACAAGCCACCATTGCTTTGATGAGCGGGCGGGGTGTAAAATACTGCCCTGCACCACTTTTTACGTCCTCGGCGTTCTTTTGCAACAAACCTTCGTAGATTTCGCCCTTCACATCGGAGGACATGGACACCCAGTTTTCCTTGTCGATCATCTGCACCACGCGGTACAGGATGGAAACATTGCTGATTTTGTTGACGGCCCCTTTGAAGATCTGCCCTAAAATGCCGCCTTCATCGCTCAGTCGCTCCAGTATAGCGCGGTACTGATTTTCCAGCTCTGCGCCCTTAAGCGTGTTCATATCCGACCAAGTGTAACCTTTAGGGATGCCGGTTTCTCGCTTATACGGTGGGCGGGAGTATTCATCGGACATTTTCAGGAAAATCAGGTAAGTAAGCTGCTCGAGATAATCACCGTAGGATACGCCATCGTCCCGCAGCGGATTGCAAAGTCCCCAGACTTTGGAGATGATATTAGAAGATTGTTCACTCATTCAGATTCCTCAGTTGTATTAAATTGTTTGGTATTTTGGGCAATTGCCCGGATACTTTCTTTCATTCGTTTTAGTTCAGCAGTTTGATTTTTCATTTCTTTTAGAAGCTTTTCTTCATCGCTTTCAAAAGAGAAAATCGTTGCATAGTGTTCCGTATCAATATCGAACTCACTTTGATAATTTACGCCATTATCCTCATAATAAACGGTTCCTGTTGCAGGCACTTTGTTTGAAAGCTGAATATAGGTATCATTTGCAAAGAAGAGGTCATAGTGTTGGTCAACGCCGATGACACATTTTTTTCCCTTTTGCTTTTTCAATAACTCCGCAAAGTTTGTGCTTCCCAAACTATCAATAAAAGCGTCACTTAATTGAATTTTAACATTTTGCGCAGTCGATTTTCCGTGATTTATAAAGCGCAATCCGTAGAATGACCGTCGTTCAAGTAAAAATTCAACCTCAATATGTGGCCTGTTTTCCTCTGCATATTGTTTCTGCATTTCTTCCAGCTGTTTCTTGGAAGCATTCGCTGATTGAATGTTTGCTTTACAAATAGCGATGGTAGCAATAACATAAACAACTGTAATAAGAAATGTCAAACCACCACTGTTAGCGTTTAGTAATTCAAAAAATTTGGCAAGACCAGTTAAAACATCCATTTTGACGCCTTCCTTCTAACGACATTTAATGTATGGTTATATGATAACTGTTTATATTTTTGCACCTAAACCTTGGCGCTCTAAAATATAATCCAGCAACTTATAATCTTTTTGATTTTCCCAATCACAAATAAATCCTTCAAGGTGATAGATAGGAGCTTCATCAAACACCCCCATCGAGAAAGTACGCGCAAAATGCCCGTAAAAACAGACTTCACCCACTAAATGGTTTTTAATCATCCCAAATAAACACCAATGTGCTTTTTCTGGAAAAGTCTGAGCGTATGGTTGATTAGAAAGAACTGTTGGCGATGTCGCAAATTTTTCGGGGTGCTTCCCTTCTAAAATCCATTCACGAAAATCCCTGAATTCGTCGCGTTGAACAAATTCCGGCCCGTGAAGATATGCTAATGTGTTCATAAGCGTTTTAGAACAAATCCGAGAAGTCTCATTTGTTTCTGTAGATCGGTGGTCCATTGTTATATGGGATTTGCTGTCATGAAAAGTATCAACAGACGTAATTTTATCAGAAAACTTTAGAAAAAAAGAGATTTCTTTAGCGATTGCAAAATCATTGACTTCATCCGGATTAAATGCTATATAATATTTTCGGTCATGATATCCTACGATGCAGGATTTTTTAAGCTCTTTTGTAGGAATTCGGATGTACTTTGAATTCGGTGTGAAATTTTTCAATGCAACAATAAAGTCAGAAAGTGCTGTATTTCTATTTGTCGGGTCAAGATGAATGTGGAATCGGCCTTTTTCTCTTTTGAACTGGCTGATAATATATGGCACACCCAGCGACAGATATGACAAAACACAATCTCCCGTTTCATCAACTCCTATACAAACATCTGTTTTTGCTGCTTTCTTGACTGAGAGAGAACCTCTCTGCCCCGGCCCCCAGAAAGCCCTGTCCATTGCAATCAGGGAGCGATGGGTAAAATCATCTTCCATTTTAGAAAAAAACTCATTAGCTTGGTCAGACACCCATCCTTTGGGAAGCATTGTTTTGCATCCCAGCGATGCCGGAAAAACATGTTCACGTTTATTATAGGTTAGTCCCTCTTGGTTTCCGTAATAAATACAGGACACAAAACTCACTCCTTTTTACAATGTTCCTTCAAACGCCTGTTTCAAAATACTCTGTCGCATTGCATCCGCCTGTGTAAGGATAGCATCAACCGTCTTCTCTACATTATCACAACTTGATAGTTGCTCTTCAATTTGACATACTATGTTTGATTGTTCTTCGAGTGACGGAATCGGGATTTGAAATTCTTTGATATCGCCAACATTGATATGAGGAGAACCAGTTCCGCCTTTTGTTGCAATAACATGATTCGTTACCATTGGAGAATTCAAATAGTGCATCAGATAACGATTATTTAGTTTTTCCCCTGACCTCAAAAGCATCATTCGTTGACCCAAGCATGGATAAACATTTGATGGAATTGTACACGCTATCCCTAAAACTGAACCTTCACGACTATACAAAACATCTCCGGGCTGAGGAATTATGCGCCTATTCCGATCATTAAATGTCTCTTCACTTACATAATTGGGCGATTGCAAATCCAGATATCCACGCTTAAAATTTGTTGTCCTAAGACACAACTTTCCGTTCTTTTCCCATTTTGGCGTGGAATGCGGACAATCTACTATTTTAGCACATACATAGCCTATTTTCAGATGTGTGGAATTAGTCGCTACTCTAAATGCGTCAACCAAAACAGCCTGCCGATATACCTCTAACTGCTCTTTTGTAGTTTTAAGTGTACCAACAGCCTTGTCAAGCTCAGAGAAAAGTTCTTCAATGCGGGCAACAATGCGGGATTGCTCATTGAGCGGAGGAATTGTAATCTCAAGATTTTTTATCAATTTTTGATTGATTGCCTTGAATGTTGTTCCGGTTCCTTTTGCCGATAGTTGTGTCTCAAAATAGCGAAAATAGTAGAGTAGATACTTCAAATCCAAAGAATCATCAGGCCGAATAGCTGCTAAACCACGACCGATACAAACAGTTCCGGGGGACAAATTTGTTGGGCCAACAGGTGCTCTTACAGAAAGCAAAATATCATTATATTGTGCAATTTTAGTTGGGCTAGAACAATACACACGGACTTTAGGATATAACTCCCCAAAATCAGCCTTTCCCTGAAAGAAAGGAATTCCCTCTCCAGTAGTATTATAATATTTCGATTCTGGTGACTGCCCGGCTATAATAGTTGCGCAGTCCTGTAGTTTTTTTATTGGATACATTAAATGCGTTCTCCTTACGCTACCAATTCCTCATTCATTTCGTCCAAAATCTCCTGATACTTTTCCCCGAACACCCGATAGAACCCACCCAAGCCGCCTTTGCTGTCAAACGGCGTATACTCCAAGTCCTCCGGCAGAATGCTCAGTGATGTGATGATATGCTCCTTGATCAGCCGCAGCCATTCCATCTGTTCAGCGGTAAAGTGAACCGCACCGGTGTTGCGGCGGAAAGTCCACTGTTTGAAGTTATAGTTTACCCGGTCGGCAAAAGGCGAGAGGGTATCCGTATAGCCCATCTGAAAACGGATAATAGAAATCAGGTCGGTCAGCTGAGCGAGTGTGCCTTTCTTTACCTTGTCAGGCTGCTTGATGGCATAACAATCCCACAGACGCTCGACCGTGATGCCCTTTGCTTTGAGTTTTTGATACAGTTCCGTCAGTTTTTTCAGTACCATCGGACGTTTTTTATACGTTTCATTGTAGATGATGCGCAGGGCAATGATCTCATCTTTATTTTCCTCGATGAAATCCTTGAATGTAGAAATCACCCGGTCTGCCGTTTCCTCCTGATTGGTATCATAACCAGCAAAGAGTACTTTGTCCAGATTAACGCTGTCGATGATCTGATCATGGCTGCGGCGGACATTTTCAATAAAATCGCGCACTTCCGGCTTCTGGAAAGGTGCAACGGCCTGTTTGATGAGTTCTTTCTGAGCCTGTGCAAGCTGTTCCGGTGCGGGCGTAAGCACGCCGCTTTCTGCTTGTGCTTTGGCCTGAATGACATCTTCATCAAAGGCATTCAGCAGATTCTCCGCAACCTGCTCTGCGGTCTGCCCTACGGCTTCTTTGAACTGCTTGTGTTCGCTGCGTTCCATCCTGCGGCTGAGACGAATCACACGGTTTGCAAGAGAAGTCAAAGTGTCCTCATCTCGTGCACCGAGTGCAATGTTCATCATCAGTTCCTTCATGGAAACAACTGGCTTGCGTTCCAGCGTGCGGGTCTCGGTCTTTTTGGATTTGGTTACACCCACTGCATCCACAATCACAAAATGATCTTTGTTTTCCGTAGCAGAAGGTGTTACCTTTTGTAAATCATCCTTGCTCAGCGTGCGGGTGCCGCGGCCTTTCATCTGCTCGAAGTAATTGCTACTGCGCACATCCCGCATGAACAGCAGGCACTCGATGGGCTTTACATCCGTACCGGTCGCGATCATATCCACGGTAACGGCTATACGTGGGTTGTAGTCATTCCGGAACGAGCTGAGAACAGCTTCCGGATTCTGTGCGCTGTAAGTGATCTTTCTGCAAAAATCGTTTCCTTCGCCGAATTCTTCCCGGACGATCTGAACAATATCGTCTGCATGACTGTCTGTTTTGGCAAAAATCAGCGTTTTGGGGACTTCTTTCCGGTAGGGGAACAACGTGGTATGGAGTGCTTCTTTGAAGGTGCGGATCACAGCACGGATCTGGCTTGGATTTACGACATCCTTATCCAGTTTGGACTGTGTGTAGAACACATCCTCGTCCATCTGCTCCCAGCGTTTTGCGCGCGTCAGGCGGTTACGCCGCTCGATCAACTGCTTCAGGATGGTTGCACCATTTTTCGTCACATCGGTTTCAATCAGATAAATGTCCTCGCCAACGTTAACGCCGTCCAGAACGGCCTGCTCTCGCGTATATTCGCTGACAAAATTTTCATTGAAGTAGCCGATGGTTCGCTTATCCGGCGTAGCGGTCAGGCCGATGATAAACGCATCAAAATAGGAAAGCACTTGACTCCATACATTGTAAATAGAACGATGGCATTCATCTACAATGATACAGTCAAAGAACTCCGGCGGAATTTTGGCATTGTAGACGACCTCTTTTGGTGCTTTGCTTTCGGCGGTGACGTATTCCGCAAAGGGAATCTCTTCTGCCTGTTCGTCTAGTTCTTCCCCTTTTAGAATGGAATACATCCGCTGAATCGTACTGATGCAGACCTGTACATCCCCGGAAATATAAGAGTTTTTTAACCGGCGTACACCATACAATTCCGAAAAGCTGCGAGGATCGTCATTGGGCCTGTATGCCATGAACTCGCGCTCGGCCTGTTCACCAAGGCTGCGGGTATCTACCAGAAACAGGATGCGATTCATTCTGCCGTATTTCAACAGCCGATAGGCGGCAGTAATGGCTGTAAAGGTCTTGCCTGCGCCGGTTGCCATCTGCACAAGAGCACGCGGCCGATTTTCTGAAAACGAAGTGTCCAGACCATGAATTGCACTGATTTGACATTTGCGGAAGCCCGATTCATCCAGCTGCGGGATACGCTTCAGATTGTTGCGCACAGTATCCGGTTCAGCAAGCCAGCGTTTCAACGTCTCCGGGCGGTGGAACGAGAATACCTCGCGCGAACGGTATTTAAGATCTGCGTAATCGGTAAAACGCACCAATTCGCCAGTGGCTTCGTAGGCGAACCGAACCTTGTACTCCCGCTTTACCCATTTGAACTGGCTATTTGCATAGCGGCTGGACTGCGTTTCCACATCTGTCAGCGCTTGACCTTCTTCGTCTTTCTTTGCCTCTACAACACCAACTGGCACTCCCTCAATGAAAAGTGCATAATCCACCGGACCGGTATTGGTAGGGAACTCGCGCACTGCAACATCGGAAGCAACCGTCAGATTTAGTTGTTTCAGATCCTGAATTGTCCAGCCACTTTGCCGCAATCTGTTATCGATCTGTTCCCGCGCTCTTGCTTCCGGAGTCATAACGATGCACCTGCCTTTGCTATCTTAGGGCAAACTGTTGATACCTCTATTTTATAAGATACAACACAATATTACAAGTGTTTCCCTTTTATAAATTTTAAAGCGATATACTTCATGAGAATTTTTCAAAGTACTTGAAAATACGTAAAATTCATGGTATAAATTATACGAAACAATTGCTGCTTAGTATCTGTTGCTCAACAATATCTAAATGGGAGGTGCTTGCCATGACCGCCGTGATCTACGCTCGCTATTCCAGTGACAATCAGCGCGAAGAATCCATCGAAGGCCAGATTCGTGAATGCACTGCCTATGCGGAGAAGAACGGCATCACCATCGTCAAGCACTATATCGACCGTGCCATCTCGGCCAAAACGGACAATCGCCCGGAGTTCCAGCAGATGATCAAGGACAGCGAGAAACGGTTGTTTGACATTGTGCTGGTTTGGAAACTTGACCGCTTTGCTCGTAACCGTTACGATTCAGCGCACTATGAGTACCAGTTAGAGAGGAATCATGTCAAGCTGGTGTCTGCTACTGAACCAATTTCAGATGGTCCAGCAGGTATTATGGTCAAAAGTATGCTCACCGGCATGGCTGAATACTATTCCGCAGAACTTTCTGAAAAGGTCGTGCGCGGCATGACCGAGAATGTTCTGAAGGGGAAGTACAACGGCGGCACGATTCCCATTGGTTTTAAGGTGGATGAGGAGAAGTTCTTTCAAGTCGACCCGCTGAAAGCTCCCTTTGTGGTAGAAGCCTTTCAGCGGTACAACGATGGCGCAACTATGAAAGAACTGATGAACTGGCTGAACGACAGTGGCGTGACCACCAACCGCAATCAGAAGTTTACCTACAACAGTGTTCAGAAGCTGTTGACGAACAAACGGTACATCGGAGAAAACCACTTCAAGGACATTGTGATGCCCGACAGCATCCCGGCCATCGTGGACAAGGACTTGTTTGAAGAAGTGCAGCAAAAAATCAAGAAGAACAGCCGCGCTCCTGCCCGTCACAAGGCCGAGGACGATTACTTGCTCACCACCAAGCTGTTCTGCGGAATGTGCGGCGCGATGATGTTCGGCGAGTGCGGTACGGGTAGAAACAAGGTCGTTCATCATTATTATAAGTGCGCCACCGCGAAGCGTTTCAAGACCTGCAAGAAAAAGACCGTCCGTAAAGAGTGGCTGGAAGATTTGGTCATAGCTGAAACCATGAAGCTGATTCAGGACGATGCCGTGATTGATGCCATCGTTGCGGAAGTGATGGAGTTGCAGGATCAGGAAAACACCACTCTCCCTTTGCTGGAAAAGCAGATGCGCGAGGTAGAGAACGGCATTGAAAATATGCTGAACGCCATTCAAGCAGGTGTGCTGACCAACTCCACCAAATCGCGTTTGGAAAAGCTGGAAGCCCAGCAGAAAGAACTTGAGGTTCGGATCGCCGAAGAAAAAATCGCTCGGCCTCGGTTGAGTGAAAATCAGGTTCGGTTCTGGCTGACCCGGTTCCGCAAGCTCGACCCGAACGTGAAAAGCCACCGGGAAACGCTTATCAATACATTCGTGAATGCTGTTTATCTCTATGATGAAAAAGTTTTGATTACATTCAACTACAAAGACGGCACAAAAACCATCACTTTCGATGAAATCGCCGCCAAAGATGCCCCAGAGGGCAATGGTTCGGATTTAGGTTGCTTCGCTCCACCAAAAACAGAACTCCCCTGCCGCGCTGCGGTGGGGGAGTTCTTGTTTTTGTGGCCCCGGCGATGAGGAGGCAAACAGCACGACCCTGCGCAGCAGGGGCAACAATCAGCCCAGTGGGCTGTTGTTGAGTGCGCGGGTCCCAGTCCCAACTATCCGGAATGTCTACTGGGGTAGTGTTATCTGGCAAAGTTCTGGTTTTTACGAAATAACGTTATAAATAGAATTTTGCCAGATATTTCACCCCCGTAGAGGTTTGCGAAAGCATCCAGTTTTTTCTGTACGCAAAAACGCCCCATCTGCCAGATATTGCAGTCTGACAGACGGGGCGTTCCCTGTTCACTTAAGGCGGTTTACAGCTCTCCGCGGCCGGAAAGCGCACGGTAAAGGGTGGTCTCGTCGGTATACTCCAGGCTTGCACCCACCGGCAGACCGTAGGCCAGACGGGTGGTCTTGATGCCCAGCGGCTTGATGAGCTTGGCCAGATACATGGCGGTTGCCTCCCCCTCTACGGTGGGGTTCATGGCCATGATCACTTCCTTGACCTTGCCGTCACCCAGACGGGCCAGCAGTTCCTTCACGCTGAGCTGCTCGGCCCCGATGCCGTCCATGGGGCTGATCAGGCCGTGTAGCACATGATACAGGCCGTGGTACTCCCGGGTACGCTCAAACGCCTGCACATCCCGCGGCGTTTCCACCACGCAGATGACCGACGTGTCCCGCTTGGCGCTGGCGCAGATGGGGCAGATCTCGGCCTCGGTGTAGTTCTGGCAGATGCGGCAGCGGTGCAGATCCTTTTTGGCGTGCTCGATAGCCTGAGCCAGCTCCATCGCCTGTTCCGCAGGCATGGACATGACCTGATAAGCCATCCGCACGGCGCTTTTGCGGCCGATACCGGGAAACCGGGCGAACTGGTCAACCAGGTTTTCCAGCGGCTCCGTTTTTTGAAACATGGTGTGCCTCTCAGCCCAGGCCGGGAATGTTCAAACCGCCGGTCATCTTGGACATTTCCTCCTCGGAGTCCTTGTCAACCGCAGAAGAAGCGCTGTTGACAGCAGCTGCGATGAGGTCCTCCAGCATCTCGATATCGTCCGGATCAACAGCCTCAGGCTTGATCTTGACGGCGGTGATCTCGTGCTTGCCGTTCATCGTGACAGTGACCATCTCACCGCTGGCGGTGCCGGTATATTCCTTGGCCTCCAGCTCCTCCTGTTTGGCGCGGATATCATCCTGCATCTTCTGGACCTGACGCATCATGGCGTTGGGATCGGGACGGCCGTAGCCTTTGGGCAGTCTTGCTTTCATAGGTTTTTCCTCCAAATAAATTTACTTGTCAATGATTTTCAGGTCAACGCCCAGCGCCTGCATGGTGTGCAG
>ERZ779875.1811-NODE-1811-length-12905-cov-6.273852_pt1 | contig 12905 bp, 14 predicted proteins | sample MGYA00511246_ERZ779875 | MGnify/ENA primary metagenome ERZ779875 (study PRJEB29588, sample SAMEA2155093) | human gut metagenome | biome: human gut; feature: human-associated habitat; material: faeces | place: Denmark | collected 2008/2010 ... | reverse complement strand
TTCGCTTTCCATGAGTATTTTCCTTGCGACAAGTCGCGGAAAATACACATGGAAACAAACGCCCGGACAATGGTTTTGATTTCGGGAAAGATTATAGGGACTCACTGCGACCGACGCGACGCATGACCGTGTCATTGATGAAAAAAGGAAGGCCTCCTTTATATCCCTAATAAATCCGGCAGGAAGTACGGGATATATGGGCAGACCTGACAATGTCTTATGAAAAAAAAGCCGCCCCATGAGAAGACAGGGACTTCAGCTCCCTCTGCTCTGCATAATCCTCCCTTTGCGCCCGTGCCGGCTTCTTCGCCCTTCCTCCGCATACCATATCCTTGTTTTCACGGCATGTTTCTCTCACGGAAAACCAGTCTTTCGGACATTTGACGACATCTGATGACATCTGATGACATCTGATGACACCTTTTTGAAAATCAGTGTTTTATTCGGATTTAGCCCATATTTTTGAAGTGTCAAAGCAATTTATTAACCCAAAAAAGAAAAGGTATGGCACAAGAAAAGAGCCCGAACGGGAAGCCTGGACGGCCCCGGAAACCGAAGGTCATGAACGATGCCCCTTTGGTGGAACAGATCACCGAGCTGATGATGATTCATAACAAGAGCGATCCGAAAGCCGGTGTACAAGTGGTCAGCGAGATCGACAAGGAAGGGAAGGCCAAGACGGTTCCAGCGGACGAGAAGAATGAAAACTCATTCCTGAAATTCGACAAGAACTCGAGCATACTCGAAAACTTCATCAAGAATTTCTGGAGCCAGCTCAAGGAACCGACCCATTTCCGCCTGCTCCGCATGACCTTCCACGACTACAAGGTGAACAAGCAGGCGATCAAGGACCTGGCGGAAGGGAAAAAGACGGACGCAGTGAAGGAGTTCCTCAAACGCTACGAGATCCGTCCGAGAGAGAACAAGGAGGAACAAAACATGAATAAACAAGAAACAGCCATGGCAAAAAAAGAAACGCAACCGCAGGAACCCCTGCAACAGAGTGAGGTACAACAAGCATCCCAGCAACAACAGCAACCGCAGGCACAGCAGATGCCACAAGAGCCGCAAGGCCCGCGCTATCGTTACAATGAGAACATGATCGACTGGGAGGGATTGGACAAGATCGGTATCTCAAAGGCGACACTCGAACAGCAAGGACTTCTTGACTCCATGCTGAGAGGTTACAAGACCAACAAGCTGGTGCCGCTGACACTTAACATTCCCGGCGTGCTGACAGCCAAACTGGATGCGAGGCTCTCGCTCATACCGCAAGAGAACGGGCAGGTGGGGCTGGCCGTTCACGGTATACGCAAGGAACCGCAACTGGAACGCCCTTATTTCGGGTTTAACTTTAGCGAGGAAGACAAGAAGAACCTGCGTGAGACCGGCAACATGGGACGTGCGGTGGAACTCAACCTGCGTGGCAGCGAGTACACCCCCTGCCTGATCTCCATCGACAAAAACACCAACGAGCTGGTCGCTGTCCGGCAGGAACATGTCTACATCCCGCAGGAAGTGAGCGGGGTAAGACTTACGGACGAGGAGATCAGACTGCTGAAGGAGGGACAACCCGTCAAGGTGGAGGGGATGACCTCCAAGGCGGGGAAGGAGTTTGACGCCACGCTTCAATACAGTGCCGAGCGCAGGGGGCTGGAGTTCATCTTCCCGAAGAACCAGGTATTCAACGAGAAGTCCATCGGGGGCGTGCCACTCTCGCCCACCCAGATAAAGATGCTCAGCGAGGGACATACCATCCTGGTCGAGGACATGAAGTTCAAGAACAGGGACGGAGCTTTCTCCGCGTTTGTCACGATAGACCAGACGACGGGACGGCCGAATTACACCCGTCATAATCCGGAAACCGGAGAAATCTATATTCCAAAGGAAATCTGCAACGTGCAGCTGACAGCCGAGGACAAGGAGGTCCTGCGCAAGGGGCAGGCCGTCTATCTGGAAAACATGATCAACCGTAAGGGAGAGGAATTCTCCGCATTTGTCAAGCTGGACATGAATACCGGCAGGACGATGTACTCACGCACGCCGGATGGGTTCAACGAGCAGCAGGCACCACGTATCCCGGCGGAGGTTTACGGCCATGTATTCACGGCGCAGGAAAAGGCGAACCTCCAGGACGGGAAGACCCTCCTGGTCGAAGGACTGAAAAACAACGGGCAAACGTTCAGTTCCTACCTGAAAGTAAACCCTTATTCCGGACAGTTGCAGTATTTCCAAGAGAACCCTGATATTCGCAGGGATACTTCCCGTCGTGCAGCACAGGCGGATACCGCCCAAGGCCAGCAGCAGGAACAAAAGAAGGGCGCAAAACAAGCGGTATAACCCCAATCAGAGAGAAACAAAATGAATTTTACAAACATCAAATCCCCAAACCGTATGAATACGAATCGGAACATCCCTTATAATTATAATGTAAAAGATATTGATTGGCCTGGCCTGAAGGCCGTGGGTATCAGCAAGGAGCAACTGGAAGCGGACGGCAACCTTGACCTGTTGTTGCAAGGCAAGGAGTCGGAAATCATCCCGTTGAAACTCTGTACTCCGGTAATCAGCCTGACCATGGACGCTACACTCAAACTGGTACCCGGTGACAACAACAGGACAATCATGGAAATCAACGGCATCCGTCAGGAGGAATCTCCAAAGAAATAACAAAAAAATAAAATAAGTTTAACCTATCCCTGTACTGCCCAATCCAGTACGGGGCATCAAAAAGAAAAAGAATATGATCGCAATAGTGACTGACAGGCCCAACGTGGGCAGAGAGATAGCAAGAGTGTTGGGAGCCGGCAGAAAAGAGAACGGTTATATGACCGGGAACGGCTACATGGTGACATGGACATACGGCAACATGCTCTCCCTGGCAATACCGAAGGATTCAGGAACAGCCCATGTGAAGTGGAAGGACTTTCCCCTGCTGCCGCCTTCCTTCCTGACAGTAAGGCACGTGAAGACGGATACCGGGTGGAATCCCGACATCAATGCGGTGCTCCAGTTGAAAGTGATAGCCAAGGTGCTCAACGCATGCGACACCATCATTGCGGCAACCGATGCCTCCCGGGAGGGAGAGATGCTGTTTCGCCATCTTTACGGTTTTCTGGGATGCAAACAACCCTGCCTCCGCCTCTGGATCTCGTCTCTGACGGACGAGGCCATCACAGAAGGTATGGCGCACCTCCTTCCATGTGACCGGTTCGACAACCTGTTCCTGGCGGCGGACAGCCGTAACCGGGCGGACTGGCTCCTGGGGGTCAATTCAAGCTATGCCATCTGCAAGGCGGTAGGCTTCGGAAACAATTCGCTGGGCAGGGTACAGACACCCGTACTGGCGGAGATATGCAGACGGTACCGGGAAAGGGAGAACCACATGCCGGCTGACAGCTGGCCCGTATTCATCAGCCTATGCAAGAATGACCGTATCTTAAAGATGCGCCACGTGGACGACCTTGTGGTCCGCCGGGAGGCACTGGCATTGTACGAGGATTGCAAGGCGGCAAAAAGTGTCCGCATCACAGCGGTAGGGAAACGGACGGAGGAAATCGGGGCACCGGCACTTTACAACCTGGCCGAACTGCAGAAAGATGCGAACCGTTACCACAGCCTGACGGCCATACAGGTGCAGGAGATTGCACAAAGCCTGTACGAGAAGAAGCTGATTTCCTATCCGCGCACCTCCAGTCGCCTGTTGCCAAAGGATGTATATGAAACGTTACCGCCTGTCATGGAAAAGATGCTGTCCCGCAAGGAGTTCCGACAATATGCCAGTACGGTTGACCTTGCCGCGCCACGGAACAGTATTGAGGCACAAGACACCATGGAGCATCATGCCATCATCATCACAGGCACACAGCCCGGTAAATTGGACCGGGAGGAAATGCTGGTTTACACGCTCATTGTCGGCAGGATGCTTGAAACGTTCATGCCGCCCTGCAAGGTGGAATACACAACCGTCGATACGGTGTGTGCCGCACGTAAATTCCGCATCCGTACATACCGCATCTTGGAAAAAGGATGGCTCGGAATTTTCGAGAGGGAACATCTTGTCGCAAAAGGCTGTATGCCTTACCAGGTGATGCCGGATCTTTTTCAGGAAGAGATGCTGCCGGTGGCAGGATGCAGCCTTATACATAAGAAATCGTTACCGGTCTCCCCTTATACGGACGAGGAACTGGTGGATTATATGGACAAGGCCGGACTGGGCACCGTCTCCACCCGCACGAATATTCTCCGCACGTTGTTGGAACGTAAATACATCCGTTATTCGGGTAAATATGTCGTCCCGACCCCTAAAGGGCTTTTTCTGTATGAAACGGTACGCAGTATGAAAGTGGCCGATGCTTCCCTCACTTCGGGCTGGGAAACAGAACTGGCACGGATAGAACAAGGGGAACTCTCGCAGGAAAAGTTCCTGGACGGCGTGCTGAAAACGGTAAATGAGGTGACTGGCGAGATATTCCGGAACCATCCGGTGAAAAAGCGACAACAGGGAACCACATAAACATATGTCAAAGCCAACAAGACAAGGGAAGTGCAGACAGTCTGTCTGTACTTCTTTTTTATATGTGTAAGATACGTTTTTCCGCTTTTAAGCGGCAAAAGTCTTGGATTGCCTCGTTTTTGCCGCAAGGCGGCCCCCTTTGGGGGCTTGGTTGGCTAAAAGAAAATCATCCTCGCTTCGCTGCGGTATTTTCTTTTGCCAAGCCTTGCGCAAAAAGGCAATCCAAGGGCCGGAGGCCTATAAAATCGGGAAAACATATCCCGATGGGATTATTCATTCTTAAAAATTTAAAGACATGAAACTACAACTTATCGAAAACATCTGCAAGCAAACGGTCTCACTGGTTTTGCTTACGGGAATATGCCTGCTCTACAGCAAGGGGATCATTCCCGTGTATCTGCCCGTCCTGTTCCTTTTGTCGGGAACGCTCATCAGCCTCCTCTTCAGGACATTCACCCTCATTGTAAAAATAATTATTGCCCTGACCGTCATGGGCATGCTTGTATAATCCTTAAAGCGTAAAGACATGAGAACCGCTACATTCACCCCGCCGGCTCCGGTTATGCCGGCTGCCTGGCCCGCCACAAACCGTGTGAGACCTGTTAAAAAACGGATTCCCGATACGACGGATGGACCGAAACGTATCGGCTACTATCTGGAGCCGTTGAGAGGCATAGCCTCAAATCCGGACAGACAGAGAATCCTGAAGATTTTTTTCAAGGAAACTTATGTATAACATTTTAAATTTTACCATTATGTTTTTTCAAGCAATCAACCAAATGATCACGGCAGGCACAGACCTGAGTATCAACATCAGACGAGTAAACAACAACCTGACGGTGGCCGTTGTTCCCAGGCGGTCGGGGGTAAAGGACGGGGAGCGCATCGTTCCGCTCATCCTGAACGGCACGCCGGAAGAGCTGGATGCGGGCTTCCTGCAGGCTGTCGGCACACCTGTACAGAAAGCGCAGGGCATCCTTACCAACCTGGAAACGTTCGAGAAGCAGGCGGAACAGGCTGTCTCACAAAGCAAAGCCGCCAGGTCTGCTGCGGAAAAAGAGTCCAAAGAGGTCCGCGAGAAACGGGAAAAGATGGAAAAACTGCTTAAGAAGGCGGAGGATGCCATGACCGGCAAACGCTATTCCGAAGCGTTGACATGGCTCAAGCAGGCAAAGGTGCTGGCACTTCCGGACAAGCAAAAGGAAATCGACGAAAAAATGGCGGAAGTACAGAAAAAGGCGTCAGAGGGAAGCCTGTTCGGCATGGAACAACCGTCAGTGTCCAAGCCGCAGCCGGCTCCACAACAGACGGCATCGCAATACCGGAGCGGAGAGCAAATCCCGATGTTCTTGCCCGAGCAGCCGGCTCCGGTTCCACAACCCGTTTCACAACCGCAACCGCCCCGGTCAGCTGTACATCCCGGACAGCAAACGCCATTTACCAGACAGCCGCAAACACAACCCGTACAATATACGCAGCCCGCACCACAAGCGCAACCGGTCCCGCAACAGGCAGTTCCACAACCGCAAGGAATCCAGTTCCATCAACCGGTACAGATGCCACAGGCACGGATGGACGGAAATCAATGGATGCAACCGGCTTCGCCACAACCACGGTATGCACCGGTACAGGAGGCCGCAAGAACTTATGAGGAGCAATATCTCCGGCAACCGCAAGAGGCTGCGATGTACAACTTCGACAAGGACTGCGAGGACGACCGGGAAATGCTCAGGGAAGACCCGTATGCGGAATATCCAGACTTTCCGAAGGAATGCCGCATGACGGACATGGCACAAATGGATATGGTATATTGTTAAACCTTATAAAAGAAGAGAAATTATGGCACTTGAAATCAAAGGATTGCAGAGAATTTTCAAATTCAGGAAGGACTCTAAAGAACTGGTATTGAGCGACCCGGACAGCAGCCTGTCCGTAAACGAGGTGATGGACTTCTACTCCATGACCTATCCCGAACTGACAACGGCGACCGTCCACGGACCGGAATGGGAGGAAGACAAGGCGGTCTACCGCTTCAAGACAACTATCGGAGTGAAAGGATAAGCGTATGGATAAGAGAAAGAAAAAGGAGGACAAACCATGCAGACAGCTCTCAGAATCAACCAAGAAGAACCTGGCGGGACTCATTATCCGCTCGGCCGACCCGTCAGACATCCGAAGAGGAACATCGGGACAAAAAAGGAGGATACTGCCGCCACCGGGAAGCGTCATGATTTTCTGACAGATAAAATTCCTCCCCTCGCACCGGATTTTTGGCATAAGGACGGATATGACGGTTCCCCGGTCAATCTCACGACACCGGAGAATTTTGACTATCTCTACCAATCGGCATCGAACTATGCCGGACTTATGGGTATAAAGCTCCCTTTCCGATACAGGAAAGGGGGCAGCCCCCGTCTGAAAATCACCGAACTGTACAAGGTGATGGAGGAGAGCGTACCGGAATGTGTCAATCTTGAAGAGAAAGAAGGAAGGCTCCATTTCTGTCTGTTCCGCCATCACGACTGGCCGGAACCCGCATTGTTCTGGATTCCCATCGACTTTACGGAACGGCTTCCCATACCATTGAGGAACATTGTCAGGGAGTTCATCCGGCAATTCGTCCGGCATCACAGAGTCTGCAATGTCACCGAGGCGTTTTGCTATGACTTCGCCATAGAGGAACTGGAAGACTGGGAAAACCGGGATTCCGACGCCTCCCCGAAAGAAATCAGGGCGAACAAGCGGCTGGCGGATTCCTACCAGTCAGGAAAACGGGCGAAAGCACTCAAACGGATGTCGGGAAAACCGTTCTGCAACTCTCTGGAAGAGGCTGTACGGAATTACCGGACAAAAAAGGGGAAGGAACAAAAACTACTGGAATTGATAAGGGAGGGTATGGCACTGATCACCCCGGAAAGCCCGAACCTCACAGATTACCTGTACGATTGGGCGTATGAGGAGGAGCGTGATTTTTACCCGGTGGGAATGGAAAGCCAGGTCATGCTGGTCTACTCTACCCGTGACACGCTGGCTGAATGCATGGAAGGGTTCATGAATTCGGACTACCAGGAGACTTATGCCCTTACCCCGGTCACATACAGGTTCCTGACACCGGAAACGGACTGTCTCTTCCAAATGGGCGACTACCCGGAAAAGCTTTCCAAATGGCTGGCACGTTTTACAAAACATATAGCTGACAACTTCTAAAATGAACGATATGAATGAACTGACCAATAAATTACAACAGGTGATGGTGCCCAAGGCGGCACTGATCGCGTATGAATACCGTGAGAACCGCTATGGGAACGGAATGCATTACCTCGAACTGCATCCCATCAATGACAGGGGCAGGATGGAGGCTGCCATGCCTGTCACCTATGAGTTCATGGACTCCCTGGTGGAATCCTATACGGATGACAGGCGGAACGTGCCGCACGGGAAAATCCCCGCCAACATGCTGTGGTGTGATACCCGTAAGGGGCACGAGAGGTATATCTGGTACAATCCTCCGGGAAAACGGCAGATGTTCTTTGCCGGAAGCCTGAATATTCCTGACGGGATATTTCATGTGCCTGGCGTGATCTACAAGGTTTCCGGTGACAGGCTGGACATTTTCTCCTATAAGGGGGAAAAACCGGTGGAAAACAGCCCGCTTTTCCTCGCCCCTTTCTTCAATGTCACGGGCAGCAGTGTCTGTCTGGGAAACGCCGCGTTGACTCCCCCGGAAGACATGACTTTCTCAAAACTCCTCGAGTATTGGGAAAAACGTTTCTGGCTCAGCGAATTCTCCCATCTGGGAGGAAGCAGGAACCCGACCGGAAGCAACCTGGTCTCGGTAACGGAAAAGGCACGCGCCAATCCGTTTGACGAGAACGAATTGAAACCCATGAACAAACAACTTAAAGACTTACTGGCATGAAAAAGATTCATTATACAGACAGATACCTGCTTAATCCCTACCATCCCGTGACCGTCTTCGTAATCGGTGCGGGCGGAACAGGCTCACAGGTGGCCACCGGCCTGGCGCGGATAAGCGTGGCATTACAGGCGCTAGGACATCCGGGGCTGCACGTGACGGTCTTCGACCCCGATACCGTCACGGAAGCGAACATCGGACGCCAGCTGTTCAGCGGATCGGAACTCGGATTGAACAAGGCTGCGGCACTTGTGACCCGCATCAACCGTTTTTTCGGCTTCTCGTGGGAGGCAAAAGGGCAGCGTTATCCGCTGAAAGCCTCCGCAGACCGGGAAGAGCCCGCCCTGGCGAACATCATCGTCACCTGCACCGACAACATCCGCTCCCAGATGAACCTCTGGCGGTTCCTGAAGAAACACCGGGAACACACTTCCAACAACGAGCGGTCGCCCATATATTGGATGGACTTCGGCAATGCCCGGACCACCGGACAGGTCCTGATAGGGAACATCCGTGGCAAGATTCTCCAGCCCGTCTCCAACGAATACCTGCCCGTTCCCCGTATGAATGTCATTACCGAAGAGGTACGCTACTCCACCATCAAGGAAAAGGATTCGGGGCCGAGCTGCTCGCTGGCGGAAGCATTGCAGAAGCAGGACCTTTTCATCAATTCCATACTGGCACAAACCGGCTGCGACATCCTGTGGCGTATGCTCAGGGAAGGAAGGACATTCTACCGGGGAGCCTATCTCAATCTCGATACACTACGGATAAATCCCATTCCGGTATAGACAATGACCGTCAGTTTTCTTTTATGCATTCTTGCCATGTATAAAAGAAAACTGACGGTTCCTGATTGTTTCTGCCGTGCGGTTCAGCCTTTCAGCCGCACGGCACTTGCCACTCCCTTTTCCGTCATGACCAGCTCGTACCGGTCCAGCCTTTCATAGAGTTTGCCCAATGTCTTGCATCCATATCTCCTGACCTTGAATTTGGGCATCATTTTTTTTAATGCGCCGCCGATCAGTGAAAGGGAAACCTCCCCTTTGCCGTCAGCCGCCTGCCGGAAAGCCTTGTCGAAATACTCCATGTCCCTTTGGATAAAAAATTCGGGAGTATTGTCCGAAACCTTGTTTTCCTTCCGGTCGGCATACAGGAACACGGAACAGGATCGTACCAATGATACGGGAGTCTTATCCTCCCCATATCCCAGCACCTTCAATCCGGCTTCCCGTATTCGCTGGGCAAGCAGGCTGTAGTCACCGTCACTGGCTACCAGACAGAAACAGTCTGCCCGACCGTCACGAAGAATGTCCATCGCGTCTATGACCAGTGCAATATCGGTCGTGTTCTTTCCGGGAGCATGGGAGGAAGCTTGTATGAGCCTGAATCCATGCTCCCGGGCAGTTCCTTTCCATGCGGAAAGCGCTTTTCTCGTCCAATCTCCATAAATTCGTCTCACAACGGCATCCCCATAACGGGAAACAAACCCCATTATATCCTCCATCTTCTCAAAGGAAGCGTTATCCCCGTCAATAAGGACTGCGACGGCATATCTTGAATTGGTATTTGTCTTCATAACAACTGTTTATGAAACAAAGTTAGCATAACTTCCGCATATTGATACTCCCACGCTCATTTTTTCTTTCCGCGTTTCAGCAAGAATTCCTGTATTTCCGAGCTTCTGTAGAAGTTCTTTCCGTTATCGTCCGTCTGGTAATAGCGGATCAGTCCTTTTTCCCGGTAGCGGGCGACTGTCCGCAACGACACGTTGAGCAGCCTGGCTATGTCATAGTTGTCCAAAAGTTCGTCACCGTTCAAGAACTCTTTCACACGTTCCATCCTGTCCAGTTTCTTCTCTATGCGGTCAAAACCTTCCACTATGGTCATTATCATTTTCTCAAGCACTTCATTGTCTATATACATCATGGTATGTATCTCCTGCATTTTAAAGGTTATTACTGAAATACCCTTTCTTGTGCGCACTTTCGAGAGTATATGCCATCTTTAGTGAAAAATCTATGCCGGAGTACCGGTATTAACTTAGTTATATATTACATTCTGCTAAGAATCAAGCAAATAATATTGTTTGATTTTTATCAGTGGATGGTAAGTGTAAAATTTTGAAGTGTAAAATTGTAAAGTCCGTAATGTAAATTTTACAAGTTACAGATCCCCCCGCCTATATTCTTAAAATCGGATAAATTGATGACGCTTACACACAAGATATTTAACATATATGGTTGATAATATTTATTTCAGAGCATTTTTCTGAAGTTAGACTCTGCTGGAAAAGCCACTCTACTTTGCCCCTTTTGGCTAAACAGAATTTACCCACCTTGGCCATAATATGATTGACCCTTTAAAGTCCTGGTGATAGGAGTTAATTTTATTTTACCCTTTTAATTCTCTAGTTTTTCTTAGATCTTAACTTGCGCATACTTTCACCGTACAACTCTATGGTGTGGGCCGTATGAATGATTCGGTCAAGGATGGCGTCGGCTATTGTCGGATCACCAACCATGTCATACCAGTTGGACGATGGGTACTGCGAGGTTATGATAGTGGATTTCCTTTCATACCTGTCCTCAATAATTTCGAGCAGGATGGGACGTTCCTTGGCATCAAGAGGTACAAGGTCATCAAGGATGAGCAGCTGACAACGCTCAATCTTCTTGAGCTCAGTCTCAAGTGTACCTTTGACTTTGGCAACCTTCAGTGCGCCAGGTAGTTTTGGTGCATTGGCATAGAAAGTACGGAATCCTCCTTTTGCATGCCTCGTGGCCAAGGGCACATGCCAGATAGCTTTTTCCCGTACCTGAAAAGCCGGTAATGAAGAGGTTCTGTCCCTTATGTACAAAGTCAAGGGTGGCGAGGCGTTCCATCTGATTGCGCTCCAGACCCCGGTTTGTGGCATAGTCAATCTGTTCGAGATAAGCCTTGTATCGGAACGCCGCATTCTTGATAAGCCGCGCTATGGCAGCTTGGACACGGTAATCCCATTCGCGTGCAAGGAGCATGGAAAGGAATGTGTCCGCATCATGGACTGCGGGGTGGTACTGGCAAGAAAGCCTCCGCCATGGCATGTAATTTCATGCGGCCCATCAAATCCAGTGATATGGTGTTCTGGTCCTGTTGTCCCGTTACGGGAGCTGTCTTATTGTTTATTTCCATATTTTTGAGCTTTATTGTTCCTGTTTGTCTTTTCTGTAATAGTCACGTCCACGTATATTCTTGTGGGTCAATGGTATCGGGGATGTCATATCAGGCTGTATCCTCCTGTCCTCATCGGGAAGGAAATCCGCGTCTTCTCCCAGTTCAAGCACTTCGCGTAAGGCCTGATATCCGTATTGTAGCCTTTGGTCTGCTCAGGCGCAGGCAGCGACCAGACGGTCACGGCCATATTTTTCTCCAGCGTCAGTATGCCCCGACAGGATCTGAATGCTTTTGGAGGATATTGCATGACATGCTCCACTTCCCGAAGATAATTCAATACGATATTGTCTATTTCCGAAGCGCGCCGGAAGAGTTCCTCCAGATCCTTGTCATAAGAGTCATAGTGTTCCAGCAGGTTGTGTTCCTTTTTCCAGGAATAGGTGTAGGGTATGTCACAGCGGCCGTGAGTGGCGACAAGGCTCATGCCACAGTAGATTTTCACCGTATCGGCATCATAGAAAATCGTCACACGCTTTCCTACATATTCCTTGGGGACACTGTAATGGTGTCTGAGCAACGAAACATAAGAATTCTTACCCACGGTCATGAGTTTTCTCTCTTTCACCATGTAACGTTTCTAGGGAAGCGGACGGAGATAGTCCTTCTCGCCACGCAGGAACATCTCCTTACGTGACATCTCCCGACCGACCATCACCTTTTCATTGAAATCAAGCAGGAAAATGCGGATGGTGGTATTGAGTCCGTCCAGGCTGGAGAATGTCATCTCCTCTATGTCAAGGTAAACGGAACGGTAGAGAAGTTTCACGGTATTCTCAACCAGGCCCTTGTCTTTGGGGTGGCGTACACGGGCAGGATAGACCGCGCAGCCGTAATGCTCGGCAAAGGCGGCGAAATCATCGTTGATGACCGGCTCGTTATAGTCGCTCCGTGTGACAGCCGCCTTTTGATTGTCGGGAACGATGTCCGCCGGGACACCCTCAAAATATTGCATGGCGTTCTCACATCCCCTTATCAGATCTTCCTTGCGCTGTGACCATACGGCTTCACAATAGGTATAATGACTGAACGGCAGGACAGCGACAAAGACCTCGGCCTTCTTTGTCTCGCTTGTCATCTCATCGACAACCTCAAGCCTGTCACCGGCAAAATCAACATACATCTGGTCTGCGGCATAGTGCTCGACATGACCGACGACCTTGATGTGAAACTTGTACTGGCAGACTGCCCGCTTGAAGGAAGACTGTAGATACTAATTGAAAAGTGCGCTGTATTCTAATTGAAAAGAGCTCCATCCAT
>ERZ779875.1810-NODE-1810-length-12919-cov-6.117693_pt1 | contig 12919 bp, 9 predicted proteins | sample MGYA00511246_ERZ779875 | MGnify/ENA primary metagenome ERZ779875 (study PRJEB29588, sample SAMEA2155093) | human gut metagenome | biome: human gut; feature: human-associated habitat; material: faeces | place: Denmark | collected 2008/2010 ... | reverse complement strand
ATAAAGCTTTTCACAAACATGGAGTCGCATCTTTTACAGATGCGTGGATTGAAACCTTATGCAAATGTAACGATGGATAACAGAGCAACCGTCGCATCTTTTACAGATGCGTGGATTGAAACTTGCCATTAAGCAAAAACGGGTTATTACGACTGTGTCGCATCTTTTACAGATGCGTGGATTGAAACTGAACTGAAAAAGTAACCGTACATGACGGCAAGAAGTCGCATCTTTTACAGATGCGTGGATTGAAACATGACCAGCCTCATTAACAGTCGTAGCCTCATAAGGTCGCATCTTTTACAGATGCGTGGATTGAAACTAATATGAGCGTCGAATTTAATTCTGGTTTACAGTCGCATCTTTTACAGATGCGTGGATTGAAACAGTGACAGAAAATACATTATTAACAGAGCCAGGGTCGCATCTTTTACAGATGCGTGGATTGAAACTAATGTTTAATTAATTAATTGACAATATCGGTGGTCGCATCTTTTACAGATGCGTGGATTGAAACCTTTTGAGCAGCAATAGCACGCTTTTGGCGCTTAGTCGCATCTTTTACAGATGCGTGGATTGAAACCGCGAGCGTTTTCGCATAGGCGGCACCCTGAAAAGTCGCATCTTTTACAGATGCGTGGATTGAAACATTTTTATTGGTTTAGGGTGCGCGCGCCTATTGTCGCATCTTTTACAGATGCGTGGATTGAAACAATATCCGAGGGAGTAATAGACAAACCGGAAAGTCGCATCTTTTACAGATGCGTGGATTGAAACATACCAAGGACGCTGATAACCGAATACAGTATCAAGTCGCATCTTTTACAGATGCGTGGATTGAAACTCAAGCTGCCAAGCGTCGTATTATGCAAGCTCGGGTCGCATCTTTTACAGATGCGTGGATTGAAACGTGCTATTATGGAGACAGAAACTACTGGCTCTGCGTCGCATCTTTTACAGATGCGTGGATTGAAACTGTTATACCGAGTTTTGAGCCAACAGTTGCGTCCCAGTCGCATCTTTTACAGATGCGTGGATTGAAACTATATTGAACCAGAGTATTACATTTTAAGGGAAAGTCGCATCTTTTACAGATGCGTGGATTGAAACTTTAGATTGGTTATTGTTGCACTTGTTTTTGTAGTCGCATCTTTTACAGATGCGTGGATTGAAACTTTTTGAATCCAGAGCTACTTCCATCCAAATATGCGTCGCATCTTTTACAGATGCGTGGATTGAAACAAAATATCCTGAACTACATGGAGAGTTGTTTTTAGGTCGCATCTTTTACAGATGCGTGGATTGAAACCTCCTATTTCGGAAAATGTTGTGGAATGCGAGAGTCGCATCTTTTACAGATGCGTGGATTGAAACCTTAAAAGAAAAAATCAGAAACGTTTTCTCTGGTCGCATCTTTTACAGATGCGTGGATTGAAACACTTCGTCTGTCACAAGTCCTCTGTTTTCAATAGTCGCATCTTTTACAGATGCGTGGATTGAAACTTGGATAATGAGAAGGTTTGTGAACATGAATCCTGTCGCATCTTTTACAGATGCGTGGATTGAAACCCACAAGAGATGAATTAGTAATTAAAGCTGTTAGTCGCATCTTTTACAGATGCGTGGATTGAAACTCAAAATATCATACTTGCGAAACCAACGGAAAGGTCGCATCTTTTACAGATGCGTGGATTGAAACGATCTTTTGCCCGTCAACGCCGCAAACGACCCTGTCGCATCTTTTACAGATGCGTGGATTGAAACCAACTATCAAAAGGGAAACGTATTTGTAAGAAGGTCGCATCTTTTACAGATGCGTGGATTGAAACATCCTACTAACAAAGTTGTCATTACACCTAAATGTCGCATCTTTTACAGATGCGTGGATTGAAACTTACATAACAAGGGAAATACAGTTAAGAAAGGTGTCGCATCTTTTACAGATGCGTGGATTGAAACTTGCAAGCAGCCAAAAGAGAGTTATTTGAAGAAGTCGCATCTTTTACAGATGCGTGGATTGAAACGGGACAAGGGATTTCACAAGATGATGTAACACAGTCGCATCTTTTACAGATGCGTGGATTGAAACTTATGGCTATCTGGTAACTGCAAAGAACCGTTAGTCGCATCTTTTACAGATGCGTGGATTGAAACACTTGTATGTTCTGACGAACAGTGGCAACATCATAGTCGCATCTTTTACAGATGCGTGGATTGAAACTGTAATTATCAAGACAGAAGATAAAGGAGAACAAGAGTCGCATCTTTTACAGATGCGTGGATTGAAACAGAGAAGATGTAACGCTTGTGTCAGGCAAATATTGTCGCATCTTTTACAGATGCGTGGATTGAAACTCATGAAGGAAAGATTGAGAAAGCTATTACTTTGTCGCATCTTTTACAGATGCGTGGATTGAAACCGAAAAGAAGGAAGAAAAAAATATCGGCAACGATAGTCGCATCTTTTACAGATGCGTGGATTGAAACTTCTTGTCCTTTAAAGCTCCGGTGGTAGAAGCAAGTCGCATCTTTTACAGATGCGTGGATTGAAACTTGTAAGTCAAAGTAAGAATGCCGTTAGAAGCAGTCGCATCTTTTACAGATGCGTGGATTGAAACCGAAAAGGGTAGGCAGACTGCAACACCTACGCGGTCGCATCTTTTACAGATGCGTGGATTGAAACAACACAAAATTAAGTATAATTTTACTGCAAAAAGTCGCATCTTTTACAGATGCGTGGATTGAAACAGATTAATGATATCGTAATGAAGGAGGGGGAAAGTCGCATCTTTTACAGATGCGTGGATTGAAACTCCACCTACGTTGATAAAATGAACGTTATTTAGTCGCATCTTTTACAGATGCGTGGATTGAAACCCAAAGTGTGTTCCTGTCCGCATCAACCTTAAGGTCGCATCTTTTACAGATGCGTGGATTGAAACATATAACAATCCATCTGCTGTTATGTCTCGTCTTAGTCGCATCTTTTACAGATGCGTGGATTGAAACCACTCTTCAAAGGCGCGTTTGAACGTGTCTTTAATGTCGCATCCTTTACGGGGACAACTATTTATAATATTTTTTGCAAGAAGATTACAGGATTAAAATATTTGTTTGTTAGAAAATAAAATATATCTTTGTTGAACAGAGTTATAAAGATACCTTATTACTCAAAGCATAAACACCTTATATTACGTTAACCTAAACATATGATATATACAAATAAAGAATACTGTCTTGAGGTTAAAGGAAGCATGGCCTGCTTTACCCGTCCGGAGATGAAAGTCGAAAGAGTTAGCTATGACATAATAACGCCATCTGCTGCCCGAGCCATTTTCGAATCTATATTTTGGAAACCAGCCATACAATGGAATATTACTCGAATAGAAGTATTAAATCCAATCAGATGGTTTTCCATGAAAAGAAATGAGATTGGAAGTTTAATGAGCCCCCGTTCATCCGGATTATTCATCGAAGATAATCGGCAACAAAAATCCAGTTTGTTACTAAAAGATGTTTGCTATAGAATTTTTGCAGAGTTGGAATTTATACCTATAAGAAATAGAGCAAAAGAAGATAAGTTGAAAGTGCCATCAAAGTCCTCTGACGAAAATCCAGGCAAATATAATGCTATGTTCGAACGTAGAGCTAAAAAGGGGCAATGTTTCAATCAACCCTATTTAGGTTGCCGTGAGTTCTCCGCAGATTTCACATACATCGAAAATCCGGTAAAAGGAAACGGAATACCCGAAGATCGTGATTTTGGATATATGCTATATGATATAGATTTCACAAACGAAAAAGATCCAAAGCCAATGTTCTTCAGGGCTATAATGAAACAAGGAGTCTTGATCGTTCCATCCATTAACAGTGAGGAGGTACGCCGATGATTTTGCAAGCATTATACGAATACTACCAGCGTAAAGCTGCTGATCCGGGGAGTACTATTGCTCCCCATGGATTAGAATGGAAAGAAATACCTTATCTTATTCTGATAGATAAAAAAGGGAATTTTTTAGAACTACAGGATACCACCGAGGGGATAGGAAAACAGAAACGAGCAAAAAAATACCTGGTCGTCAAAAGTAAAGGACGTACCGGCAGCAACAGTTGGCAAACGGCAAATGTATTTTGGGACCATTTCGGATATGTGTTAGCCCAACCTAAAAATACGGATGATAAAGGAATGCCAAAAGCACTGGACGATGCCGCTAAACAAAATAAAACCTTTGTTCAGGAGGTCAGGCGGCTTGCCGAAATGTATCCTTCCAATGAAGAGATTCAAGCAGTAGCCAAATTTTACGATAATCCTGATAATCTTCAACGTATAAAAATGGACCCTTTATGGGAAGAATGTATCAAAAAAGACGGGACAAACATCTCCTTTAAAGTAGCAGGAAACAATACTATCGTGGCTGCAAATCCGGATGTAACATCATCTATAGAAGACTGTTCAGACAAAGATGAACCTACAGGGATATGCCTCATCACCGGAAAAAAGGCTCCGATAGCCATACTCAATAGTGCCATAGCCATACCCGGGGGTAAGAGCGGAGCTAAACTGGTTGGCTTTCAAAAGAAATCGGGTTACGATTCTTATTATAAAGAGCAAGGTATGAACGCACCCATTTCAAAAGAAGCGGAAGCTGCTTATACCACAGCTTTAAATTCTTTATTGGGAAAAGATTCCTCTAACAAATATCGCTTGCATGACACATCCGTTGTTTTCTGGTCTCAGAAACCGACAAAGTTGGAGCAATGTTTCTGTTTCATATTTACATCTCCTCCCAAAGATGATCCGGATAAAAACACGGAAGTTATCAGAGACTTCTTGAAGTCCCCGTTCTCGGGAGTATTGAATGACGAGGACAAAACTCCCTTTTACGTGTTAGGTTTATCTCCTAATGCCGCCCGTATCTCCGTTAGATTCTGGCGACAAGGAACAGTAGGCGAATTTGCCAGTCACATCAGACAACATTTTAAGGACTTGGAAATCATTAAAAGCAAGAATCAAAGAGCCTATTTTTCTTTATTCAACTTACTGACCCAAGTTGCTTCCTTAAATAAAATGGAAAATCTGCCTCCCTGCTTAGCCAGCGATTTAAGTCAAAGCATATGGGATAACCAACCCTACCCGACCACATTGCAGATGCAATGTCTGATACGAATCAAAGCAGACCGGAATATAACGTCGATAAGAGCCGCTATACTCAAAGCCTACTTAAATAGAAAATTCAGAAATCATAATAATCCACCTAAAGAAATTCAAATGGCATTAGATTTAGAAAATAAAAACCAAGCGTACTTATGTGGCCGCTTGTTTGCTATCCTTGAAAAGATCCAGAGTGATGCTATCCCAGGAGCAAATTCTACGATCAAAGAGCGTTACTACGGTGCAGCGTCGACAACCCCGACAACTGTATTCGGCCGCTTGTTGTCTTTATCCAGACATCACCTTGCAAAATTTGATACCGGGAAATCTGTTTATTATGAAAAATTATTGCAAAGTGTTATCACCAACCTGGATAGTAACGGATTACCTAAATATTTATCGATGGACGACCAATCGCGTTTCGCAATCGGTTATTACCATCAAAGAGAAGATTTATATAAAACAACAACAGATAAAGAAAAAAATTAATACTATACAAATATGGAAACAGCAATAAACAATCGTTACGACTTCATTTATTTATTTGATGTACAGGATGGTAATCCGAACGGTGATCCCGATGCCGGAAATTTACCCAGAGTTGATCCGGAAACAGGTGAAGGCCTGGTTTCCGATGTCTGTCTGAAGCGTAAAGTCCGGAACTTTGTTCAAATAGTAAAAGGAGGAGAAAGACTGTATGATATATTCATTAAAGAGAAAGCGGTATTGAATAATCTGATCGCAGACGCTCATAAACAGGAAGGGGTTAAAGATATAAAAGAGAAAGGAGATAAAACAGAGGCTGCTCGGCAATGGATGTGCAGAAACTTTTATGACATAAGGACATTTGGAGCCGTACTAAGTACAGGCGAAAATGCCGGACAGGTTCGTGGCCCTATCCAATTTACTTTTGCCCGTTCCATCAGTCCGATTGTTACTGCCGAACATAGTATAACCCGTATGGCTGTGGCTACGGAGGATGAGGCTAAAAAACAGAGTGGAGATAACCGCACTATGGGACGTAAATTTACAGTTCCTTACGGACTATATAAAGCTAACGGATTTATTTCCGCTCATTTAGCCGCACAAACCGGATTCAATGAAGATGACCTGAACTTATTCTGGGATTCATTGAAAAACATGTTCGATCACGACCATTCAGCAGCCAGAGGAATGATGAATGCCCGCAAATTGATCGTATTCAAACACAGTACAGCATTAGGTAATGCTTCAGCTCATTCTTTATTCGGTTTAGTGAAGGTTCAACTTAAGGATGACCAACGCCCACCCCGTTCGTTCGACGATTATATTGTTACCATCGACAAGGATAAACTACCGGAAGGTGTAGAAGTTCTGGACATGATATGATAGAATACGGAGATGAGGACCTGTTGATGCTTTCCGGAATCCAACACATAACTTTCTGTAAACGTCAATGGGCCCTTATACATATCGAACAACAGTGGGCGGAAAACAACCTCACTATTGAAGGAAACTGGATGCATCAAAAAGTCGATGATCCTACCTTGATGAACCGCAATAAAGGCATAGTAACATTAAGATCCGTAACGCTTGTCTCCAGACGGCTGGGACTTTATGGTATCTCTGATGTAGTAGAGATGGTCGCTTCCACCTCCGGACAAAATTCAATAAGACATCCTAAATATCCGGGATTCTGGCAATTAATTCCGGTCGAATACAAACGAGGCAAACCTAAAAAAGATCAGATAGATGAAGTCCAGCTATGCGCACAAGCGATTTGCCTGGAAGAGATGTATAACGTCAGCATAGAAAAAGGCTTTTTGTATTATGGGGAAACTCGCCACCGAGAAGAGGTCCAGTTTACTGAAGAATTACGGAAACTGGTTGAAAATAAATGTGTCCAAATGCACAAGCTATACGAGCAAAAAGTTCTTCCGCCGGCAATATACAAAGCGCATTGCAAGTCATGTTCTTTATGTGACGTATGTATGCCTAAAGTACTGACAAAAACACCGAAAGTGAATACTTACCTGTCCCAGTTATACGATTAAAATATGAGAAAATTATTGAACACATTGTATGTAACTACTCCTGAAGCCTATTTAACTAAAGATGGAGAAAACGTTGTAATTAGGGTTAAGGAAAAAGATATATTCAGAATTCCGGTTTTAAATATAGAAGGTATTGTCACATTCGGATATATAGGTGCTTCTCCGGCATTAATGAAGATGTGTGCTGAAAGAAATGTAGGATTATGTTTTTTAAGTGCTAATGGACAGTTTCAAGGTAGAGTCTCCGGTCCGACAAAAGGAAATGTCCTTTTACGAAGAACACAATACAGGATTGCCGACGATGCAAATAAATCACTGGAAATCAGTCGGCTTTTTATTGCAGGAAAGATAGCAAATTCCCGGACGGTTATCGATCGTTTCAAAAGAGATCACATTTCTTCCGACAAACAGCTATCCTTGTTTTTATCCGTATCTGAAAAGTTAAAGAGATCAAAGAATCAGGCTTTAGTTGCTGAGTCCTCCGATACATTAAGAGGTATAGAGGGAGAAGCCGCTACAACTTATTTCTCTGTATTTAACCAGATGATCATATCGCAATGTGAGGATTTTCCTTTTAACGGGAGGAACAGAAGACCGCCCAAAGACAAAGTAAATGCTCTATTGTCATTCGTTTACACATTGCTGAATCATGAGGTACAGTCTGCATTGGAAACAGTAGGACTTGATCCATACGTAGGCTTTTTACATACCGATCGACCAGGAAGAGCGAGTTTAGCGTTAGATATGATGGAAGAGTTACGAGCCTACCTGGCAGACAGGTTGGTTTTGTCCTTAATTAATCGTAAACAGATATCCGGTAAAGGTTTTGTCGAACACGGAGATAACGGGATTGTAATGGATGAAGATATCAGAAAGGGAGTCTTACTCGCTTGGCAGAAGAGAAAAAAAGAGACAATAATCCACCCCTACTTAAATGAATCCGTACCGATAGGACTGATCCCATATATTCAGGCGATGCTTTTAGCTCGTTTTTTGAGAAACGATTTAGATAATTATCCGGTCTTTTTAATGAAGTAAGTTTATGTATGTTCTAGTTACATATGACGTAGAAACGATGACTTCCGACGGACAGCGCAGGTTACGTCAGGTAGCACGTCAATGCCTGAATTATGGCCAACGCGTCCAAAATTCCGTTTTTGAATGCTCTGTCTCGCCTGCTCAATTTACCGAGTTAAGATTAAAACTATCGGATATCATCGATCATAAAAAAGATAGTATTCGTTTCTATTTCTTGGGAAATAATTATTCTAAAAGAGTTGAATACATAGGTGTCGTCACATCCTATAATGTAGAAGATGAACTTATAATATAACTGTTTGCGAACATTAAGCATTAACAAAAAGCTGGAGTTTTCGCAATCATTGATTATTAGCCTATTAAACACTCCTATTAGTTTTATTTCATCAATAAAAAATCCAAAAAGTTTATTATCGCATAAATGCATTGATAACAGACTGTAAATGTTTGCATTATTTGTAATGCAGTCGTACCTTATATAGGTACGTGGATTGAAACCAGACAGAGCGACCAGCCTTAATGCCAAAAAAAGTCGTACCTTATATAGGTACGTGGATTGAAACTTTTTGAGCAGCAATAGCACGCTTTTGGCGCTTGTCGTACCTTATATAGGTACGTGGATTGAAACTTTTGCACATATTCATACCAAGGACGTTGATAACGTCGTACCTTATATAGGTACGTGGATTGAAACATACCAAGGACGTTGATAACCGAATACAGTATCAGTCGTACCTTATATAGGTACGTGGATTGAAACTCCTGCAAACCAGCATTAAATTCAACACTCATGGTCGTACCTTATATAGGTACGTGGATTGAAACGGTATTCCGTCTTTGTCAATGACTTTTGGTTATGTCGTACCTTATATAGGTACGTGGATTGAAACAAGATGCGACAATGAAGGAATTGAAAGAAGCACTTGTCGTACCTTATATAGGTACGTGGATTGAAACTGATTATGAGAATGAAAAGATAACACAGGGTTAGGTCGTACCTTATATAGGTACGTGGATTGAAACAATTTTCTCCCCAATAAGCCTTAAAACTTCCTTGTGTCGTACCTTATATAGGTACGTGGATTGAAACTCAAAGACAAAATTCACATCTATGTCACGTCCCGTCGTACCTTATATAGGTACGTGGATTGAAACTGACGGTACGGAAGTAAAATGCAATAAAGAGCATGTCGTACCTTATATAGGTACGTGGATTGAAACAACAATATGCAGGTGGAAGCATTGAAATGTTGCGGTCGTACCTTATATAGGTACGTGGATTGAAACTTACTATGAAGGAGGACTTGATAGTGTAGAGAAGATTGTGTCGTACCTTATATAGGTACGTGGATTGAAACTTACATAACAAGGGAAATACAGTTAAGAAAGGTGTCGTACCTTATATAGGTACGTGGATTGAAACCCCCTGACATTGTTAGTTGCCTTCTGTATCTCTGTCGTACCTTATATAGGTACGTGGATTGAAACATGGGAAAAGCTTGGTAGTCATAAATCCTTTTGGTCCGTCGTACCTTATATAGGTACGTGGATTGAAACATGGGGTTGACTGGACAGGTAACAGACCCAGCAATGTCGTACCTTATATAGGTACGTGGATTGAAACATCAACTTGGAAACGAATACCATTTTTATTTACGTCGTACCTTATATAGGTACGTGGATTGAAACCTTATTCAGAATAGGAAAATTATCACAGGTACCGGTCGTACCTTATATAGGTACGTGGATTGAAACCTAAAAGCATTTTTCTTTAGCCTGGACAAAGCTATGTCGTACCTTATATAGGTACGTGGATTGAAACGTTTATGGTATCGACAGCCATAAGTGCCCAAAGCTGTCGTACCTTATATAGGTACGTGGATTGAAACAGGTAGGGGTATCCAGCAATCTTTGAAAATAGTTGGTCGTACCTTATATAGGTACGTGGATTGAAACCTTGCGGACAAAGAAGCCACACCTTGCAAATTGGGTCGTACCTTATATAGGTACGTGGATTGAAACAATTTCCTAATGTAGGACAGTATTATCAGATCGGTCGTACCTTATATAGGTACGTGGATTGAAACCACTACAATAGAATGTACCTATCATGTGGGCAGCGTCGTACCTTATATAGGTACGTGGATTGAAACTGAACAGAGAATGTGACCGTACATGACGGCAGGGTCGTACCTTATATAGGTACGTGGATTGAAACCATAAATCAAATGATTTTATTATTTAACATGCTGTCGTACCTTATATAGGTACGTGGATTGAAACACTTGTATGTTCTGACGCACAGTAGACACATCGTGTCGTACCTTATATAGGTACGTGGATTGAAACTCATAATCAGAAGCAACAAAACTTTGCGCCGATTGTCGTACCTTATATAGGTACGTGGATTGAAACGTGAGACTGATGCGAAAGTCAATCTCTCCGAAGCGTCGTACCTTATATAGGTACGTGGATTGAAACCCCCGGAATTAAAGGTCGACGCGGATCGCAATACGTCGTACCTTATATAGGTACGTGGATTGAAACAAAATCAACTTTGTAGGCGTTACCGTCCTCGTCAAGTCGTACCTTATATAGGTACGTGGATTGAAACGTTAAAGCTGCATCTTCTGACAATGCTATAAAGAGTCGTACCTTATATAGGTACGTGGATTGAAACTATTAATGATTTTCGTAATGTTAACGCTTATCAGGTCGTACCTTATATAGGTACGTGGATTGAAACTATTCAGAATACGAGCTTTAGAAGCCTGAGAAGTCTCCCGTCGTACCTTATATAGGTACGTGGATTGAAACTATTCTGTCTATAATACTACAGATAAGGCTATTAAGTCGTACCTTATATAGGTACGTGGATTGAAACTGTTTCCATAATGGCGCGAGTTGCCAAAGCATTAGGTCGTACCTTATATAGGTACGTGGATTGAAACTTTTAATCCTGAATTTGATCATATCGGTTATCAGTCGTACCTTATATAGGTACGTGGATTGAAACCTCGTTTGGAGTAATTGTATATCTTGAATGTTTGTCGTACCTTATATAGGTACGTGGATTGAAACATGATATAATGCAGAAAGCAATCTCTTTAGGTGCGTCGTACCTTATATAGGTACGTGGATTGAAACAGTTGGCAAACAGCACTTGTTGTTGCAATAACAAGTCGTACCTTATATAGGTACGTGGATTGAAACTGATAGGGACGAACGGGGACACGAGACCGTTGATGGTCGTACCTTATATAGGTACGTGGATTGAAACAACAGGACCAAAAGTATGATGATGCCCAGCGTATGTCGTACCTTATATAGGTACGTGGATTGAAACGCTATGATGCTTTGAATATGCCTGAATATCTTGGGTCGTACCTTATATAGGTACGTGGATTGAAACATCTTTTCGAGCACGAATATAAGCGGAACCTATACGTCGTACCTTATATAGGTACGTGGATTGAAACCGTACAAGGCGGACAAAAGCAACATCCCCATCAGCGTCGTACCTTATATAGGTACGTGGATTGAAACTTTGTGGGATTATTTCGGCTTGCCTTCTATTGCGTCGTACCTTATATAGGTACGTGGGTTGAAACTCACGCTGAAGGCTACGGTCCGCAAGGCGAATGCGTCGTACCTTATATAGGTACGTGGATTGAAACCTTTGAAGGGTTGGAAGATAGCAGTAAGCCGTCCGTTATACCTTATATAGGTACGTGGATTAAAACGAGTAAAACATACCTGCAGTCGACACAATTTATTAAATTATCAATTTCATTATTTTACCATGCAAGACAGAACTGCTCCACCCTTCTTCTTTACACGCTTTTGCATAATCGTCACGATGTAACTTATTATCTATCAGAAACAATTTCAAAAAATGAGTCCAAGTAAGCTTTTTCGATAAATCAGACACTATTTCAAGTTCTGGAAAATATACGCAGAACAACTCCATTTGAAGCAAGTGTCTAACTTCAAATTCTTTACCATAACGTTCCACTAATTCACGAGAAAGATATTTAAATGTATCTATCCGATGAAGTGTTGTCTCTTTACTGTAAAGATCTTGTTTAATTAGTCTACCGATTTCCCAATACAATATGTTTTTGTCTGCATTCAATCTTCGGCTACCTTTTCTCTGTGATTTTTCAATTAAGAAAAGAATATCACGAAGTAAATCTTCCCTTCTTTTCATATTCATTTTATTTTTATGTACAAAAATAAACTTCAGAAATTAAAGCTACAACATTTTAACACATATTTTCATATTAACACAAATCACATAAATTAGCTGAAAAATTACATATAATAAAGGGACTACCTCACATCTGAAGACAGTCCCTTTCAATTGACTTACACTAATAAAATAAATTAGCTGTTTCAACCCACACACCCCGCAAGGTATGACAAAATACCTTGCAAAGGTAACAATCCAATCCTATTTACACAATCACCATCTTTTATTCTATCAGCAACAGTTCTTCCACCCAAGCCCCATCCAATACCAATCCAGCTTGCAGATCATAGCAATTCGGATCCTCCAAAATGAATACACCTGAATATTCGATGACTTTACCACACCGCACCAGTTCTTCGAAGTCCCATTTTCTAATGGATACGATATATTGCTGTAGCTTACGTAACAACCAAAATTCCGGGCCAATCCGCTTCAGTTCCTCCA